>Ga0307503_10000236_pt1 | contig 13363 bp, 13 predicted proteins | sample 17_S_MG_FD_194514 | JGI IMG/M metagenome (GOLD analysis project Ga0307503, IMG submission 194514) | Soil microbial communities from Populus trichocarpa stands in riparian zone in the Pacific Northwest, United States - 17_S | ecosystem: Environmental > Terrestrial > Soil > Riparian zone > Trees... | reverse complement strand
GTTCCTACAACGAGATTTTTCCCGCTCGATGCTGATGATCACGAAGATATACAAACAGCGAAGGCTTATTCGAAGATTGCGGAGCTAGTTCAAAGGCATAATAAAGTCAAGCTTCAGTTGATGAAGTCGCTTTATCTCCTCTACAATTGTGGTCTAGTTGCTTGCTACAATGAGAACAAAACTGACTTCCGTTTTGGCTCTTATAAGACTCCTATCTACGAGGACGTTCCTACGATTGACCGCACAACATCTTGTCCGGGGTGTGGTAATGAAATGGGACAAGAGCAACTTCCGCAAGATGGTATGGCCCCACCACCGGGACCGGTATCTTGTGAAGGATGTGGATATCAAGGCGTTCCAGAGGTTGAGGATACGCCTGGCAGTGTCCAAGTTCAGACAGGGGAACAGAAAAATCCAAAGAACAGAGAGTGCATCGAAATCTATGGACCTCTGAACGTCAAATTTCCTCTCTACGTTAAAGAACTCATTTCTAGTCCTTACATCATTCTCGAAGACGAATTCCCTGTAGCTCTTATTCGAGAGATTTATCAGGAATATGAGGATAAGATTCAAAGTAATCCTCTTGGAACTTTCGAGTCTGAAGTAAGAGTTGCGTCTGTCTACAAAAGCGACTTTCCTGATGGAATGGTGACGGTTCAGCGTATCTGGATTCAGCCGTGGGCACTGAACCTATGGCGGAGGGATCTAGAAATCGTTAAGAAGCTCAAGGCTACTTATCCGGATGGCATTTATTTTGTAAGAATCAACGACACTTTAGTGACGGAGATTGTGCATGATAGTATGCATAAGCATTGGACTATTACCGAACATCCAATGTCTGAGACTCTCCATTCACAACCAATCGGCGCCCCAATGGTCCCTCTCCAGGATATCGAAAACGAGCTAGATAATCTCACACTCGAGACTATTGAATTCGGACTTCCTGAACTTTTTGCAGACCCAAGAGTTCTAGATTTCACAGCCTACCAACGTCAGGAGATCAGACCTGGGCAAGTGTCTCCGGCGTCCGCACCAGCGGGACGATCTCTTGGAGAGGGATTCCACGAAGTTAAAGCGACTACATTATCTAGAGAGGTCGATAGCTTTGCAGGTAGGATGGATTCTCGTCAGCAGTTTGTTCAGGGCACTTATCCGAGTATCTATGGAGGTACTCAGGAAGGTGGTTCTGGGACCGCGCGAGAATATGAACTAAGTAAAGCGTCAGCTCTACAGCGTTTATCTACTTCCTGGACTCTCCTACAAGAATGGTGGGCACAGGTAATGGAGAAAACGACTAAGAGCTTCGTTAATAACATGAAAACCGACGAGAAGTTCGTGAAGTCTCGTGGTAGTAATTTTATTAACGTTTGGATTAAGATGAGCGAGCTGGGTGGAGAGTTGGGAGAGGTCGTTCCGGAAGTAGCAGAACCCTTCCCGATTAGTTGGACTCAGAAGCGCGACGTCATCCTCAATCTCATGCAGATGAATAATGAGGATATCTCAGCTGTAATTAGGCACCCAGAGAACGCAGGAATCATTGCGTCTACTATTGGTTTACCTGAGCTGTATATTCCTGGTGATGATAGCCGCAATAAACAACTCTGGGAAATCGGACAGCTGATTACTTCTGAACCCATGATGCCTGAAGCTCCTCCTATGGATGGTGGTATGGGTATGGAGGGAGAAGGACAACCACCACAGATGCCGATGGGTCCGAAATCATCTGTTCCAGTCGATCCTATCCTTGACGATCATAACGTTGAAAGTGAAGTTTGTAAGGCGTGGTTGCGTTCTGAAGTTGGTATTTACTCCAAAACAGATAATCCTGCTGGCTATATGAATGTTCTTGCTCACATGAAAGAACATCAGATGATAGCCATGCAGATGGCGACGGCACAGCAGGAGCAGGAAAAAGAACAGCAAGGTGGTGAAACAAATCCAAGTCAGGAGATGGAATAATGCCAGATGAAATCGTTAAAGGTGGTTCTGCCACTGCTGAAGCTTCTGAGTCCGAAAGCGAACAGGACTTAGCACAACTAGAAGGTGAAACTGATGATGACACCAGCGCAGATGAGGACAGTGGAGAAGAGTCGGGTGAGGATAAGCCTACTTCTCACCGAACTCGAAGCAGAACTGAAGAAGATACGGAAGATAAGGAAGCAGAAGAAGGTGGAGACGAAGAAGAGGAAGAGTCTAAACTAGGTGATCTCGAAGATGAGGATGAGGAGGCTGAGTCTGAGGAAGGGGAAGAAGAGAAACCTTCTGAATTTACTCGTCTCCCAATCCGTGCAGTCAAGGAGAAGTATCCGAACTTCTTTAAGGACTTTCCTCAGCTAAAAGCGGCCTTTTTTGGATATCCGCAGTTCATGGAAGTCTTCGCGGATATCGATAGTGCGCGTGAGGCTGCGAGTAAGGCTGTGGAGTACGATAATCTTGAAGCTACACTCGTTGATAAGGGTGACGCGAAGTATTTCCTCAACACTCTCAACGAAAACAATCCTAAAGCTCTCAAAAAGCTCTTAAGCGGCTTTTCGGATACTCTTAAAGGGATAGATCAGCAAGCCTATCTCGATCTTTCTACCCCAATTATCGAAGAATTACTCTATCATGCAGCCGCGCACGGGAATAAGGTCGGAAATAAGAACCTTTCCCTTGCTGCACGGCACTTGGCGAATTTTGTTTTCGCTAATGGTGGAGATATTCCCGATATTACGAAGCGTGGTGGAGAGAAAAAGCCATCAGAAGCAGAAGTTCAGCTCCAAACCGAGCGAGAACAGTATGCAAACGAAAAGTTTAGAGGTGCTCTGGAGGATGTAATCAATCTCATCAATCCAGACATGAACGCGATTCTTAATAACAAACTTGAAGGGCTTTCTCCTTTCGAAAAGAAGCAGATCGTCAAAGAAAGCCGGACAGAAATCAATCGGCTCCTCGAAAACGATAAAGGATTTCAGGCTCAGCTTCGTAATTTGTGGAAGAAAGCGTCTGAGACAGGATATAGCAGCGAGTCAAAGTCCAGGATAAAACGCGCGTGGCTGGACCGCGCTAAACTCGTTGCTCCGTCGGTGAGAAACCGACTAAAACAAGAAGCTTTGACTGCCAAGACTCCTGGTAAGAAAGCTTCTGGAGAGACTGAAGGTGAATCGAAGGTAAAGTTCAAGGTGACTGACAAGAAAAAGACCTTTCCTGAGCGGGGTGGCAAAACTCCTAGTGGGACTACGCGCAGGGTTCTCGATCCCAAACAAATCGATTGGCGTAAGACCACGGATAAAGACATTCTCGACATGTGAGGTCTGGGGTCATGTTAGTTAGCTTGGATAGAAAGAGTCTCTAATGGCTGGAGCAATGACAGAGACTCAAGTCGTGGCGGCAGAACTCGAACGAGTAGATCCTCGTGTTCCTCTCCTTTTCGAGCGGGATGCGATGTTTTACGCGAATATCGAGAAGCGTCCGGTCGAAGTCGTCAGCGCGCGTGATATGCGGATTCCACTTGAGATTCGTCCTGGTGGATATTTCGGATATTTCGATACGGCTGGTGGCGACATGGGGCGCGGTTCTGGGCCATCATTTGAGAAGGCTCTAATCTCGACGGTGAACTTCCGATATGCCGTTGAGTGGCACAAGAAAACACAGTGGGCGACAGACGATGCAAGAAAGTCTGTTGTCAACGCAGTTCGTCACCTTCTCGCAGTCGCCATGAAAGAGTTCCGACGCATGGTAGACGCGAATTTGATGACGAAGGGTGATGGAGTAGTTGCAACTATCTCAGCGGCAACAGGTGCTAATCTCGTGACCTGTAACTTCGCTGGTGATGGATATGGAACACGCTTGTTGAGAATTGGTCAGAAGGTCAACTTCTACGATTCAACACTAGCGACTTCATCCACTCCTCTGGAGACTGACGAGCGTGAAATCACCACGATAGACCACGACGCTAAGACCTTCGTGTATTCAGGTGCTAATATCGTAGCACTCGCATCTGGATTCAAGGTCGTATCGAGTGGACTTCGTGGTGCCAATCCTGTTGGTATTCTCGGAGTTCCGTATCATCACGACAATTCATCGACTGGTGCTTGGCTGTCCCTCTCACGAGCTGCTTATCCAGAAGTTCGTGCGGGTCGGATCACTGCGTCCGGAGCTTTGGCCCTTCCACATGCTCGTCGCGCACTGAATAAAATCGGTGAGCGTCTTGGCATGGAGAACGGGATCAAAATGAAGGCGTGGATGCATCCCTGCCAGGTCCAGCAGTACGAGTCGATTGCCCAGCTTCTGATGCAGATCGATAAGACTCCGTCAGCAACACAGGGAGCGGACGCTTATTTCGAGATGAAGCAGTTGGCTGGAGTCCCGATTCAGCAGCATTTCAATTGGGACAAGACTCGTATCGACTACGTTGTCGACGAGGTCTGGGGTCGTGCAGAAATGCACAAGACCGGATTCTACGAAGAGGAAGGTCGGAGGATGTTTGAAGCTCGCGGTCCCTCTGGTGGAGTGGCTGCAGCGACGATGTTCTATCTCGTTGCAAGCTTCAACACGTTCATCAACAATCCTCCGGCGTGTGTATACATCAGCGACTTGGCGATTCCCGCAGGTTACTGATGACTGAGCCTTGCTGCACCGTAGTTTGGACGGCTGTGGTACAGCGGGGACGGGTGGGGGTAGCCACTGAGCCTGGTTACTTCCACCCGACTTTATACTTACAATGATTACAGACCTTCTTCTCGTCGACAGATTAAATAAGGATCTTGCTAGGGAATATGTAGTCCTAGATGGACGACCAATCTATAGAATTGTCTGGTCAGAGGATCAATTAGAAATTCGACGTGGGATGACAAGGGAATACTACGGAAGCATCTTCATAAGAGAGTATTTCTCAGTTGGTCCACGTAAGAAGTATTGGTACTTTCAGAATCCGTGTTGGGTGCTCGAAAAGCTGACGTTTATACAGGGACAAGCTGCACTTAAAGAAATCATTACTGAATTGGTAGAATGCGCCAATGGGACGTACGAGCCAATATTTCCTTTTGTCGATAAGAATTTTGTTCCTCTTCCTGTTTCTCCTCTTGTTGTCGATATTGTTCTATGGAAACTACATAACCCAACCACTCCCCTATCACCTTCTCAATTAGACGATTTGCGCGTCCGAATGGAAGAGAAAGAGGTAGCTTACTTTGAGGAGGAGCTTGGTAAAGGTGAGCGTAGTCCTTTATTTGTATATGGTTCGTCTGTAGCTGTTTCGACTAATCAATTGGGATTTTCCAAGACCTATAAGAAGGAGTATATAGAGAAATGATTCCCGCCACCACGCGTGATATCAGCACAGTTATCTCGATTCTCCCAATCAGGCTTGATGAATATAAGCCGCTGATCCCTACGCATTACTATATTCCAGCCTGTAAGGATACGAATAATGGGGCTGAGACGCTAATGATTGAGCGTGGCTCCTTTCGTGTGTATATCGACGAGAATCGACCCGCACTTATCATTCCCGAGCCTTCTGACGTCATTGCTAATGCTATCTGTCGTGATTTCAAGGTAAGCTCGCAATTCAATCAACCAGGAGAAGCTGAGCCTGGACTCTTTTGGGTTCGTGGTGGATATGATAAGAAGGAAGTCCTTTCTTCAAACGAGCTTAAACCATCTCTAGTACGCGCGCGGGAAATGCAGAATGAGTGGTTTACGCGTCTTATCAAGGAAGCTGACGATAGCTGGTCCCGTAATCGTATGAGGAAAGAGATCAGCGACTTGCAGCGGCTTGCAGTTAAATCTCTTGCTCTCAAAAGAGACTGGGATATCGACTTAGAGATTTCAAGTGCTGTTCATTTTATCAAGTGCAAGTTTTGCAGAGCTGATGTCCATCCTGAAGCAGTGATCTGTATGCATTGTCGTGGTGTCTTGAACATGGAGAGATTTAAGTCAGAGTTTGTTTCAGCAGATGGACCAGTTTTGGCGGATAGACCAGCGAAATAGTGTAAATGTTCGCCGGACGAACGATTAAGGGGCAAGAACCATGCCACTGTTAGCTGCTGCGGTCTTAACTGAAACAAAAGGTCTACTCAATGACCCGACTGGAAGCATTTATCCAGACGTTGCACTCATTCCACTCCTTCAGAAATCATATCGAGAGCTACAAGTTAAGCTCGAATCTTTTGGTATCTCTTCAACGAAGGAACAGAACGATACTATTAGCTTACTTGCTGGCGTTAAATTCCTCGGTGACGGAGCGGGACTACCTAACGACTTCCTCCGACCAGTAGAGCTTGCTGAAAGGCTAATGGGATCAGAAGATAAATTTGTCCCTATGACAGAGAGGGAGTGGGACCCAAACGTTAAGCAGCAAAACGATTTAATCTATTGGGTGTGGAGAGAAGATACTCTGCACTTTCCAGGAGCAGTGACTCCGCGACAGATTCTTCTCCGTTACATTAAGTCATTGGAAGTTATCTCAGACGCAACCTCTCCGATCTTCATTAATGATTCACAATCGTATTTAGCTCAGAGGACAGCGGCTTTAGCCTCTCTCCTCTTAGGTCATAATCCCACACGAGCACAGGCGCTCATGAGTGACTTAGTTGGTGCAGGTGGCGCATGGGAGGATCTGAAAACAGTTAAAGTTAAGCGACTTCAGAACATTCCAGTTCGTAGACGTCGGACAAGATGGAGGAGAAACTAATGATTAACGTTGCAAACATTCGTGCGTCTGAGACTGACCTTGCAATGAACGGGATTTTTATTCTCGCCAAATCAGGAGTCCCAGGAGCAACTGATGGTGTAGGGATTGCTGGAAAAGGCTCTCTCTGCATCGATACGGCTTCTGGTAAGCTCTACAGCAATACGGGAACAATGGCGGCTCCGACGTGGACCGTAGCAGGACTTCAGACATAGAGACCTATGAGCAGAGTAAATAAATTTCAAGAGGGTCATGGTGCTCCGAAAGAGTATCATGATGTGCCACCTAAGAAACGTAAGAATCGTCGTAAGGGATTTAGATTGAAGAAGAAATGAGAGATCATCCACCGCTGGTTGTGGACGCTTTTAGGGGAACCTTTGATAGAGGAGAGGATGAGGTCTGTCCAGCAGGCTTCTTCCTCTCGTCTCTTAATTATCGATTCACTAAAGGCGGTATTCAGACTCGTGAGGGTAGTAGCTATGATGTTCTAGCTGCTCCACTTACGTCTGCGATTAAAGTAAAAAGGATGGAGCTTTACGAACGAACTGGTGAAGCTCAGAGGCTCCTTATCCTTAACGATGTAGGACAGATATGGGATTCAGTGACAGGACTTATGATCCTATCTATTCCTACGATGACCGATTTCTCTTGTACGGTGATGTATGAGCGCGCGTACATTACACCTCACAACAGCGTTACAGGACTACCCGGAGAGAAAGTATACGTCTATGAAGGCTCAGGATCTGCTCGTCCAGCAGGTGGTAGTGGACCGTCTACGACGCCAATTGTTGCAGCAAATTCAGCCTCATCTGGAAAAGTTGATTCAGGAGTTCGTTTCTACGGAGTCGCGTTTGAAAGTGCAACAGGATTCATTTCGACTCTTGGTGGATTTGTCAGTCTCGAATCCCCAGGAGAACATAAAGTTGATTTATCATCGATTCCACTTGGACCTGCGGGAACAGTAGCACGAGTTCTAGTAGCGACTAAAGAAATTCTACCCGAAAATGCACAAGCATTTGACGCACAAACGTATTATTTTATTCCAGACGGTCGTATTCCTAATAACACTGGTAGCACTATTACTGTGGATTTCTACGATGCTGATTTGATGGATGATGCGTCGTACCTACTTGAACAGCTCTCAGAAATACCAGCAGGAGTAGGCATTGGGCAGTATAAAAGCAGTCTTATCGTCTGGGGAGAAAATCTCAATCCGTCAATTGTTAGAGTATCTAAGCCAGGAGAACCGGAAGCACATAATGGAGCGGAAGGATACCTTACAGTCTACCCAGGAATTGGTGGTGGTATTAAGAATTGCACCGAATATCGAAATCAAATTATTATCTGCAAAGCTCATCGAACTTATGCTTCTCTCGGAAACGATGACTCTCCAGCTTTCTGGGAGGTCGGGGAAGTCGATGGATCTGTTGGGACAGAATGTCATGGAATAGGTCAGATCCTTAACATTGGAAGTAACGTAGAAGATAGGATATTTATAGCTGATCGTGCGGGTCTGAGGTTGTTTGTAGGGACTTACTCAGACGACTACATTCTCAGTTACAATGTGGATGATATTTGGGGACGCATTACTCCAACGGCTTTTAATCAGGTAGAAGTCCAGGTAGATGCTATTAATTTCTTCATCTACGTTGCTCTTCCTCTTGATGGTGCTTTAACTCCGAACTACATTCTTTATGGCGACTACTCGGAGGGTCTAGGTGAAGAAACTATCCGCTGGACTCTTTGGAAGTTCCCTGTGGTTCCTACAAGTATTGTGGTTGCTCTTGTTGGGGATACTCCTGTTTTTAAGTTTGGTAGTATCAATAGTGGTGTTGTCAAACTAGACTTTTCTACTAAGCTGGATCTCGGTGTTAGGATCGATAATATCATTAAATTCCCACTATTTCCTGTAGGTGGGGAAGATGAACTTATCAATCATTACACAGGGATCGCTTTACGCGCGCGTGGAGCTGGACTTTTAGACATCTACTGTGAAGGCTTAGATGCGGTAAATGTCTTACAGGCACAGTCTCTTGTTCTATCAGAGCGTCCGGGTCGAGTGTTATGGAGGGGATTTAATTTCACAGCAGGTCACTGTTCTGTCACTCTTGTACAACCTAACGTAGATTCATGGATGATCATGACGAAATTCATCCTTTACGTAGCACCACTGTGGGAATCTAGACCAGCAGTCTAATGGCTATCGATGTAAACGATAAGGAGTTTTTAGGCTCCGTTCAGATGGAAGTAGAGGCGCTCATTCAAGGGCGTCAGATAGCTGATTCTCGTCTACGTGATGCTATTATTCTTCTCAATAAACAGCTAGAGCGCGTAACGAGAGAAGTATCTCCTCTAGTTCAACAATCAAAAGTTATAGAAAGAGGAGTATCAGAACTCGCAGCACCAGCTAACTTTATTTGTTTCTCATCTGGGACGACTGTCCGTTTCACCTGGGATGAAGTTCCTTTTGCATCTATCTATGAAGTTAGACAGGGAACGAATTGGGATACAGCCTTCTTTGTCTTTCGTGCAGCAGGCTTACAAGGTAACATCGATCCACTCATCTATGGCTCATATGACTACCTTATCAAGACAATTGACTCCAGAGGAAATTACTCAGCAGAATCGTCGTCAAGTTCGATCGAGGTTCCTGTTATACCTGCGCCATCCATTAACGTCTCTGTCATCGATAATAACGTACTTCTTTCCTGGACTGAGCCTGTCTCCACTTTCAAGATTGATTATTATCTTGTTGACAGGTCTGGTGATGCTGAGATTGCTGGTCGAGTTGATGGCACTTTTACTTCCTTCTTCGAGGTGGTTGCGGGATCTTATGGTTACATCGTAAGAGCAGTTGACTTAGCTGGAAATATTGGTGCTCCTGCTGAAGTCGAAGCTATCGTTGCAGCACCTCCAGATTTCGCTCTACAGGATTCTCGCACAAGCGGCTTGAATGGGACTAGAGTTAATGTTTTACGTAGACCTGAGCGACCATCTCTTCTAGCTTGTTGGCTAAAGCAGACGTGGTACGAGCATTTTCAGGTTCATAAAAGCTGGATCAATATCAAGGCTCAGATAGATGCTGGCTATCCTATTTACATTCAACCGTCCTACCTAACAGGATCTTATGAGGAGGTTATCGATTACGGAGTTATTATTCACAATACTATTGTTTCTATTAATTGGAATAGTATATTCTACACTCCCACTCTTAATACATTGGTGGTTGTGAAGATGGCTGTTTCAGACGATGGTATAACATATACTCCATTTGCAGCAGGATCATCTCAATACTATGGTCAGCTTCGGTTCTTGAAATTTAGACTGGAGTTCACCAATGAAAACGATAAAGCACTACTTGAAATTTATAACCTTACTATCAATCTTAATGTTAAGCGAGAGAACGATGGTGGTGAGGTTAATGCACTTTCTACTGACGCTGGTGGAACAGTTGTATATTTCAATAAGGCTTTTAGAGATATCGAATCCATTACCTGCACGACTAAGAGTGTTACAGAACCATTCGTGACCATCTTTGATTTTGTAGATATTCCTAATCCGACTTTCTTTAGTGTTTACGTTTTTGATACAATGGGTGCTCGTGTAAGTAAGCTAGTCGACTGGAAAGCACGGGGGATAGTCTAGTGGGGTGGCAGCGATTTAATCGGACTACTAGAGTATTTGAGGTGTCCGATGATAATGGTGGTTCGTGGCAGATATTAAAAGTTGCTGCTGCAGGACTAGATGTAACATCTCCAACTAGACCTAATCTTCCTCCTGAGATCGCTTATGAGGATGAGGCTAATACATTTTCTCTTCTCCAAACCTTCAATGGTCCGATTAATGTAGCTGGTCATCAAACTGTCTTAGGTGTAACTGGTACTAGCTATGCTGGAGCACCTATCGAAATTCAAACAGTATCTCATCCACGAATCTCTTTTCATTGGCCTGGAGTTGTAGCGTCACAGATTGGAATGGATAGTGCTGGTACTATTAGAACATATGATAATCCTGGTACAGGCTATGCTGCATTCTCATGTGGTCGACTTATAGCCTATGGCGGTCTTTTTCCTCGCATCTGGCAAATTGGTGGTACGTCCTATATAGCCCCAAACGAAAATATGTATGATATTATCAGCATTTGGGGTCTAAATCAAACTTTGACAATTGGTGCAGGTGGAGGTACATATGATGGTTTTCCTTGGACCTTGAGGATCAGAGATGACGGAGTAGCACGCGCATTGTCCTGGGATGGAAATTATATGTCTTGCTGCGGTGTGGCATTACCAACTCAGACTGCTCCGTCTCGTACACTTTATATTGGATTCCGCTGGAATGTTTACTACGGACGCTGGCAGATGATTGCGCTTTCACAGGAATAATTATGTCTTGGCCTTTTATTGAGTACTTACTCGTTGGTGCAGGTGGAGGTGGAGGTGGTGGAGTTGCTGGAGGTGGAGGCGGCGGAGGACAAATTCATCAAAGTTCCTGGCAACCTCTTGGAGCAGAGGGTCGAGTAGTCACTATTAGTGGAGGAGGTGCTGGTGGTGCTATTGGTGTTGCTGGTGGTAACGGTGGTAGCTGCTATATCGATGGTGTAGTTGGTATTTGGGGAGGTGGAGGAGGAGGTGCGGGTGGAGCAAACGGTGCTGCCTATGGTGTAGCTGGTGGAGGAGGTGGTGACTTAGCTGACGATGGATCTGGTGGTATTGGGGGTCAGGGTTATTGGCAAGCTGGCGGTAACGGCTCCTGGGATTGTGGAGGCGGTGGAGCCGCTGGTGTAGCTGCTGGTGGACATGCACAATCTCAGTATCAAGGTGGTGCAGGTGGGTTAGCCTCACTAATCAATTTTGAAGGTACAGCTTATTATTGGGGTACTGGAGGAGGTGCTGGTGGACAGCCTGGAGGCACTGGATATGGATATGGTGGTGCAGGTGGTGCTTCTGTCGGAGCTGTAGGTCAGAACGGACTATTCTGGGGATCTGGTGCGGGTGGAGGATGTTGGGCTGCTGGAGGGGCCGGATATCCCGGTGGTGCTTGGTTTCGATGGAGATGTTTTACTCTAGTGACGGTCGGTATTAATCTATATGCCCTTAATCAAGGTGGATTTGGTGATGGTGCCTGGAATTTTGGATATATCGTTGCTGGTGGTGGAGTTCCATTGTACATCACTAACAAGATGACTCACTCTCACCACATGATGATGATGTGATATATGGCAAACTACTCCATTCGAACGACACGAAAACAGGAAATCGGTTTGAAGTTCTCTTACGACCATCAGGCCGACCAATCAGTGTATCCGACCCAGCAGGATTGGTTCCAATTCCAGATCGATACTCTGGTGTCGAATCCTATGATTAGACATGAAGAAGCTGCACAGGTCAAGAGCTTTGACGAGTCATTCAAAACGATTCCAGAGCTTGAACAACCAGCGGCGCGCTCTGAGATTGAGGCTTCGATCACCGCACATGGTGGGTCAATCGTACCACCTCCTAGCTTAGTAACACCTGTGCCACAGCCTGAGTCAATAGGTATGATGCCGCTTCCTCCTGGATTTATTCCTCCACCTCCTCCTGGAAGTTCTAAATGAATCCCCCACTTGAGCTAAAGATAAATGAAGTCTATATGCTACTCGGCGAGAAAGACGTACTTATTTATCAGTTAGGGGAACAATTCAATAAAGTTTCGATGGAAAATGTGGAATTGAAAAAGCGGATAACGGAGCTAGAAAATGAGCAACTGGAACAACCCGACGATAACAACAGACTACGACGTATTCGTAGCGGAAATGAAGGATCGTGATATTGACACTGGAACGATGCAGCTTAATGTTGGTGTCAATTTTCCTGTTGGCACCATGCGTTATAACCGAGCGACTAAGATATTTGAGGAGTGGTCAGGATCTGCGTGGGTTGCATGTGTAATCGGTGTAGCTGGTGGAGGAACTGGAGCGAATTCTCAAGGTGGAGTCGCAGCAAGTCTCGGACTAGGAACAATGGCATATCAGAACTCTAATGCTATTGCTGTTACTGGTGGGACTGCTGACCTTACGTGGCTTATTGCACGTTCAATCATCACTCCAGCAGTTAATCTCGGTTGCGATCTTGGAGACAATGCTAGGCGTTTTAATAAAGGTTATATTGCAGGTGGTCTTGTCATTCCAGTAGGCGTTGATAAGTACGTGGTTGGATAGATGGCAAAAGTCGCCGGTTCATTGTGGGTAGAGGGAAATGATCTCCACTATATTGACCAATTCAATCGTGAATGGTATATGGTGGGTGTTTTTGTTAAAGCAGTTACTGCTAAACCGGGATCTATTTGGATAGATAGTGTAAATCAATACCTCTATTACATTAATGAAGCTGGGAATGGTCAATACAATCCTAGTCTTTATGGAGACCAAATTGTTCCAGATAGCGCGCAAATTGGTTCACTGTGGATAGATGCGGATAATCAAATTCACTATGTCGGCGTAATTCATAGTCCTGGATATAGATATGACGTCAGAGCCCATGTCGATACCGCACTTGTTAGCACTCATGGCGATACTCATTCCGATGGTGCTCATGGGGACACACACACAGACACACCGCACTCAGATGTCCCTGCTAGTTCTGGTCATGCTGATTATCACCAAGATTATCCTCACGGAGATCATTGGGATAACGTTCATGGTGACTTTTGGGATCT
>Ga0307503_10000235_pt1 | contig 13372 bp, 14 predicted proteins | sample 17_S_MG_FD_194514 | JGI IMG/M metagenome (GOLD analysis project Ga0307503, IMG submission 194514) | Soil microbial communities from Populus trichocarpa stands in riparian zone in the Pacific Northwest, United States - 17_S | ecosystem: Environmental > Terrestrial > Soil > Riparian zone > Trees... | reverse complement strand
CGAGTTTCATAAACTGGTCGATGACGCCTACATCAACCGGGTGCAGGGCTGCGCCGACCCGCGCACCCGCACGGTGTTGTGGGCCTTCCCGGCGATCGGCGGCGGCGGCCTGCTCAATCGGATGCTCGTCTACAACTGGGAGCTGAGCCGGGCCGCGTTGGTCGAGCTGGAGCCCGAGCAGGTTGTCGAGTGGCTGAGCAAAGCCATGTACGGCACCAGCTACACGCTCGACAGCATCGACGGCTTCGGCGACCTCGACACCATCTTCCCCAGCTTTGACGACCCGTTCTGGGTCGGCAACCAGTCATCCCGGCTGACTCTGTTCGACAACGCCCACCGCCTCAACATCGGCGGCGGCCCGGCGCTGGCGCCGACATTGGAAACGGCCGAGCTGCAGCCGGTGCCGGGCCGCCGCGCCTGGATTGATCTGGTGCGGCCCTTGATCGACGGCGGTGTTGCCACGGTTGCGGTCGGGCACCGCGAGCGGCTTACCGACCCGGTGACCTGGGAGCCGCCGGTCCCGACCAACATCATCGGCGAGTGCCCGCAACGCTGCACCGGGCGCTATATCCGGCTGCGCATGGCAATGCCGGCGGGGCAGGGCTTTGAGCATCTTCAAGGTTTAGATTTGAGCCAGTTGCGGCCGGAAGGCAGCTTGCGCTAATGGCGGCGCACAGCTCGACCGAGACCGAGATTATCCTGCCGGTTGCGGCGGATCAGCCGCAATCGGGTTGGCCGGCGTGGTTGCGCGACATCGCGAATGCGGTCAACCGGCTCGGCTCGTCGCTGAACAAGGTTTCGGCTGCGGTGCCGGGCGGCGTGCCGGCCGAGCTTGCCGCCAAGGTCGACCGGGCCGGCGACACGATGACCGGCAATCTTGTGTTCAGCACCGAGCCGCACGGCATTACCTGGACGAACAGCCTGGGCGAGACGGGGCGCCTGTACGGGGTTTCCGGCCCCGGCGGCCCTGGTGGGAATGGCACGCTGGTTGTCGGGACCAGCGCCGACCCCGGTTATGCGCCTGGCTCAATTCCGACCACGATGCATGTAATGGCGCAGGGGGCAAAGAACGCGCTGGTCGGCGAGGTGACGGTCGACGTGCCCGGTGCAGGTAACTGGGTCGGCACCACCGGCTACGGCAAGGTTCCGCTTGGAACTCAGGCGGCGGTGTTCGGGCTTTATGGCTTGAGCGAGTTGTATCATACCTCGGGGATTGTCGTCGGCGGCGAGGCGACGGCGCGCAACTTCAGCGGCACCAACGCCAGCACGGCGGTGCCGCCGCCGACTTGGGATGTTAGCCAGATTGTCTGCAATGGCTGGCAGATAAGTTGCGGCACCGGCCTCGGGCATCCGCCGGGCGCGGCTAAGGACGCCTCGACCGGCCTTTACATAACCAATGAATCGGCCGACCCGGCCGCGCCCAGCTTTGCCAACGGCATAGTCGCCAACTGCTATCGCCAGTACGGCATGTACATCATGGATAGCGGCCCTGGCACTCGGACGCAGCTTGTGCTGGACAACAACGGGGCTGGGATCAATCTGGTCCTGCGGACGACCGGGACCGCAGTGCCGTCCAATGCGGTGTTTGCCCACTTCGACAGCGGCAATGTCGTCAAGTCGGCGATTTTCCAGAACGGCGACATCCACGGCAACAGCCTGGCGTTGGCGGTACCGTTGGCGGTCGGCTCGGGCGGCACTAACAAGACCACATGGACCGCCGGTTCGGTGGCGTTCGCCGCCTCGGCAACCGGGTTCGGCGAGGACAATGCTAACCTGTTCTGGGACGACGCCAACAACCGTCTCGGCATCGGCACGGCAGCGCCCGGTTTTCCCCTGCATGTGGCGGGAGGCAGTGCCGCGCTCACCGCGCTGCTGCAAGGCAGCGGGACGGATGCACGGGCGCGGGTGCAGAACCTGGCCGCTGCCTCGGCGGCCAACTCGGCGACGGTCGACCTCCAGGTCAACTCATCGACGGCGGGGCGGGTTGCCTGCTCGATGCAGGCGTTTTTGTCGGATACCACCGACGCCACCCGTACCAGCGCGGTTATATTCAACGTCCAGAATGCCGGTGCCTCTATCGAGATCATGCGGTTTGCTGGAGCCAATGTCAGCATTGGCAGTACAACTCCGCAGCGTCGACTCACCGTCAAAGGGACGGGGACGACTTTAGGGGTTGGTGATTTTGTCACCGAGATCACCAACACGCACGCCACGGTTGGCGACGGCGTGCTGCTCGTCGCCGGCGGCCCCAACAGTGCGGACACAGGCACTCTGCTGGTAATGTTCAACGACGCCGGGTCCAATACCATTCAGGGGTATATTGCCCGCAACGGCGCCGCCGCGGTCGTCTACGCGACAACCTCGGATGAGCGGCTCAAGGCCCGCATCCAAGACAGTGACGCCGGGCTCGCCGCGGTAATGCAGATTCCGGTGCGTGATTTCGAGTTTGCCGCTGACCCCGGCCGGGTGCAGCAAGGACTGCTCGCGCAGGAGCTGCACGAAATTTATCCTGATGCAGTACACGTCGGCGGCGACGATCCCGAGAAGGAGCCGTGGGGCATCGATTATGGCCGGCTGACGCCGCTGCTCATGCGGGCGGTGCAGCAACTGGCGGCGCGCGTCGAGGCATTGGAAGCGCGCGGCGGCCGGTGACCCTGACCGTCTGGGATCCTTCGACAGGCTCAGGGCAGGCTGAGCCGCGGCCACGGGTGAAGCTGCACCTGCCGCGGGTCGAGGTGCGCCTGCCGCCGATCGACGAGGTCGGCGACAAGTGGCACCTGATCGCACCGATGCTGCGGCGGGCGACGAGCCGCACCGGCTGCTACGAGCCGATCGACCTGCTCAACATGGCGATGCGCGGCCAGGTCGGCATTTGGCTATGCGAGGTCGAGGGCACGATCCGGGCCGCGATTGTCACCGAGGTCAAGCAGTACCCCCGCCGCCGCATCCTTGAGGTGATGTTTCTCGGCGGCATCGAGATGAGCGAGTGGCTCGACGACGCCATCGACGCGCTCACCGCGCACGCCAAGCAGACCGGCTGCGAGCACCTCGCGACCTCCGGGCGGCGGAGCTGGATGCGCATTCTCGGGGCCAAGCCGACTGGCGACATCATCATGACGCGCGGGTTGAAGGATTAGAGCATGTCAGGTGGCAAGGGTTCGCAGCAGACCGGCTCGGCGACGACGACCCAGACCAACCCGCTGGCGCCATACGTCAAAGGCGCCGCCGATTACCTGACGCCGTATGCGCAGGACCCGAACCGTCCCTACACGGCGCCGCCGAACCCTTTGCAGACCGCTGGTTATCAGAACCTTGCCGATACCGGAGCCAATCTTGGCGGCTGGCCCACCGCCACACAATACGATGCTTATGGCAACCTGATCACCGGCGGCGGCATCAGCCCGGCCCAGCCCGGTTATGCGCAACTCGCCGCCGGCGGCAGCGGGCCGCAGCAGAGCCTCGACCAAGTCGTCAACAACTCGTACAACGCCGCGCGAGGATTTGCCGACCCGGCCGCGCGGTACGGCAATGATGCGACGACGGTCAACAACGCCAACCTCGTCGCGATGGCCGATTACGCCAACCGGGCGGCAACCGGCGGCAATCTCGGGCTATCACAGCTCGGCGACGTGGCGACCGGCAAGTTTACTAACGCCGAGAGCAACCCCTACCTGCGCTCGATGGTCGACGCCGCCTTGCGCCCGGTGTCCGAGAATTACGCCACGTCGACGGCGCCGACGCTGGACGCCCGCTTCTCCGCCGGCGGCCGTTACGGCAGCGGCGCGGCGGACCAGGCCGCCGGCAGTGCAAGGGACGCCTTTGCCCGCAACCTCGGCGAGATATCGACTGGGATGTACGGCAAGGCTTACAGCGATGAGCGGGCCCGGCAGGATACGGCGGCGCAGCAATACGACGCCGCCACCAGAGCCAATCTCGGCCTCGGCATCAGCGGGTTAGATGCCGCATCGGCGCGCGCCCTGGCCGGGTATCAAACCGGCATCACCGGCCTCGGCGCTGCCGGTAATCTGGTCGATCAGTCACTGCGCACTGCTATCGGGGCCGCCACCCCGAACCTGGTGGCGCAGGGCACGGGCCTTAGCGGGCTCGACACCGGCTTCGGCCGCACGCTCACGGCGCAAGAGCAGGCGCTAAGGGACTATAACAACTTCGCCCAAGGGCAGATGATCCCGGCCCAGGCCGACATCCAGGCCGGCACCGGCTTGCGCGATCTCGACACGTCGGTACTGCAAGACCCCTACAAAAAGACCCAGGCATTCCTGCAGGCGATCAGCGGCGGCGGCACTGGCGGTAGCAGCTCGACGCAGCCGATCTTCGGCAACCCGCTCACCTCCGCGCTGTCGGGCGCCACCGGCGTCCTCGGGCTCGGCAAGGAATTGGGGGTCGGGAGCCTGTTCGGTAGCGGCGGTGGGGCGGCAGCGACTCAGGCAGGTTTGGGAGCACTTTTCCCTGGTGCCACGCAGACAGCGGCAGGGCTTGCGGGTTATGCCGCGATACCGGAACTCGCGTCGAGTGCTGCGGCTTTTGCCCCATCAGCCGGCAAGGGCGCCGCGTCATTCCTGCCGGCGATATTCAGCGATCGACGGCTCAAGGAAGACGACCGAGTCATCGGCAACATCGGCGATCTACCGTTGCATTCGTTCCGCTATAGAGGCGATCCGGCAACGCGCTTTGGTTTTATGGCCGATGAGGTTGAGAAGGTTGATCCCGGCGCAGTCCTCGATACCGAGAGCGGCTATAAGGCGGTCGATTATCTGCGCGCGGCGCGATCGGCGATTAAGTGATCTCGATCAAATTGTTGGCACCGGAAGTTGCGACTTGGCTGTGGCCCGAGACGCTGGAAGCCATGCTGGAGCCGGCGGTGGCGCGGACCAGTGGGCGCATGCAGGTGGAGGATGTCCTGGCCGAGATCGAGGGCGGCCGGTTCGGGTGCTGGGTCGCGTTCAGCGGCTGGGATCTCGTCGGTTGCGCCATCGCCGAGAAGCTGAAATATGCGCGGCGCAAGGCTCTCAACGTGTTGTTTATCGCCGGCCATGACCGCGACGCCTGGGCCGAGCCGATGGCGACGGCACTGGAAGACTTCGCCCGCGCGCAGGGGCTGGATCTGATCGAGGGGCTCGGCCGCCGCGGCTTCGAGCGCGTCCTGCCCGGCTATCGGGTCAGTGCCATCGCTTACGAGAAAGAGATCACGCATGTCTGAAGTCTCGACGTGGGACCCGGTCGACGGCAATAACAACAGCGCCCCGCCGAACGGCTTCCCGGAAAATATGGCTCCTTCTGGACTTAACGATGGATGCCGCGCAATCATGGGAGCCGTCAGGCGCTGGTATAACACCGTCACCGCGGCGCTGGCGGCATTGCCGACGACGTATCTGTCGCTGACCGGCGGCACATTGCGCGACGGCATAGACATTGCCCGGTTCGATACCACGGGCTGCTACAACACCACGGGCGCGTGGCTTTTCATCAGTGACGCTCGGGCCAAGTGGGATATTCACCCATATGATGCCAAAGGCTTGCAGGCCGTGTTGGCGTTGAATCCGGTCCGCTTTCGTTATTTGGACAGCGATACATACCGATATGGTCTGGTGGCGCAGGAAGTGCGGCCCGTGGTGCCCGAGATGGTGTCGGTCGGGCCGGATAATTTGTTGGCGGTAAACCCGACTCATACGGTGTTTTTGCTGATCAATGCCGTGAAAGAACTCGCGCAGGAAAACTCGGTTTTAGAGGCGCGCATCGCCACGCTGGAGGAACTCGCTCATGTCTGACTACGGAATGCTGCGCGAGCAGGTGAGAATCGCGGCAAATCGAATAGCCCCCCAGTACATTGACGTGCCGGCGATCTACCCCACCGTGCCGCCGGCCGTGGTCGGCTCGGTGCTGAACTGCACGCTGGGGAACTGGTTCGGAGTTCCGACCTCGTACACGTATCAATGGAAAAGCAACGCCGTCAACGTCGGCACCGGCGTCAACACCTACACCGTCGTCGCCGGTGACAGCACCCACTCGATGACCTGCGTCGTCACCGCCACCAACGCCAACGGCGGCACCGCGGCGCCGGCTTCCAACGCTATCGTCATCCCTTAACCAAGGAGAGCACCATGTCTGATTTTGGGGAATTGAGCAGCCGGGTCTACGAACTGGAAGGGCGGCTGCCGCCCGAATTGCGCGGTGACGGCCCTGTTGTCTCGGGCAACGGCGAGGTCGGCTCGATGCTGACCTGCAGCCCCGGAAGCTGGAGCGACAGCCCGACGCTCGCCTACGCCTGGTCCGGCGGCGGCACGGTCGGCCCCGACGGCACCACCTACGAGGTCGCGGCGGCCGATGCCGGCACCAGCATTACCTGCACCGTCACCGCCACCAACCCGCACGGCACGCTGGCGGCGCCGTCCAGCGCGGTGGCAATCCCCGGCGCCGCGGCAATGAGCGCCAGCACCCGCAGCACCTCGGCCAGCAGCAGCCACAGCAGCAGCCGCTCGAAAGAATAAGGACACCCTCCGATGGCGGGCCTGCTCGATCTGTTCAGCGGTCGCAGTAGCGACATCTACGGCAACGGCCTGCTGACCCCCGAGCAGCGCGGCGGCCTGGGCAATATCGGGCTGCTCGCGTTGGCCGGAAAACTCGGCCAGTTGGCGGGTCCGTCGTTTTCGCCGGTGCCGGATTTCGGCGCCGCTCTCGGCCAGGCCGCGGGCGCCTACGGAGCCAGCCAGGAGGGCGCCGGGACGGCGGCGCTGAATGCGATCCTGACCGGGCAGAAGGGCCGCAAGCTCGAGCAGGAGCTGGACTATTACAAGCAGCTCGGCCCGATCCTCCAGAGGGCGGCCCAGGGGTGGCCGGGCGCTGACGGCGGCGCTGGCGGCGGCGAGGGCTCCGGCAGCACGGGCGGCGGCGCGGCGGCTCAGCCTGGCGCCGGCGGCGGCGGCGGTCCCGGTAGCGATCCGCGGGGCATGATCCCGCATATTACGGCGGAAGCGACACGCCTCGGCATTGATCCTGCTGTCGCATTGCAGGTCGCTCGGTCAGAGGGCCTCGGCTCATTCTACGGTGACGGTGGGAAGTCCGGTGGATCTTTCCAGCTCTACACTGGCGGCGGTATGGGCAATGATTTCCAGCGTGATACCGGCCTGAACCCGCTCGATCCGAAGAACGAGAAGGCGACGATCACCTACGCCCTGGAGCAGGCCGCTCAGAAAGGATGGGGCGCGTGGAACGGCGCCAAGAAGCTCGGCATTACCGGCTTTACCGGGATCGGTAAGCCGGGTGCCGCGCCGACTGCCGCGGCTCCTGCCGGGGACGGCTGGTTGCCTAATTTTACCACGGGCCGGGCTGGGCTTCTCGGTGGCACTGCCGATGCCGGCGACACCACTGCGCCGGCCGGAGGATCTCTAGCCACCCGCAAGCCAAGCGAGTACCTGGCGACGTTGCCTCCAGGCATCAACGACCAGACGCCGCAGCAGCAGCATCTAGCAAACCTAGCTGCTGGGGGGCGCGGGCTGTTCCCCCCTGGTACTAAATTTAACCGAAACGGCTCGCCGATCAGCGGCGATCTGACGGCGACATTGCCGGGGCAGCAATCCGGAGCAAATATCCCGCCCGCAGTTGCTCGTTCGCTAGGCGCCTCTCGGCTTTATGGCGGGAGCGGCAGCAGCGCCGCTGCGTCGGAAGACATCTACGCTGGCGATAGCGAGCCGCGCGGCCCGGCTGGCGACCCTGGCCCGGCTGGCCCGACCGCCATGGTGTCTGGCCTACTCAGGCCAGGCGGCCCGCTCAGCCGAGGCGGCGTGCCCGGCATGCCGGCGATGCCGCCAGCCGCGGCCCCGTCTGCCGACCCAAGCTTACAGCTCGGCCCGCTGGCGCCGGCTCCCGCCGCAGCCGCGCCCGCCGCGCCGGGGCCGGGCCTGCTTGCCGCGCCGGGTGCGCTGCCGGCCGTCCCCGCGCTGCCGCGGGTCAACCCGGCCTTTGATGCCTACGCCAGACAGCTCGCCGTAGCCCAGGGTCTGGCAACAGGGGCCGGATTGCCGAACGCCCTCGGCCCGCTTCTGGAAGCGTTTAAGAGCAGCCCGGGCTATCGGGCGCAACAGATAATCGCGGAGAAGGGGGCCGCCCAGCCGTTCGAACAGGCACAGACGCTTTTCAACAAGCAGATCGAGATCGCCGGGGTGGGGCCGATCGAGGCGGCCAAGCTGCCCTACGCGCTGGCGCAGGCGTATTTCAAGGCCGAGCAGGATATCCGAACCGCGGGTCCGATCGCCGCCGCGCAGAATTTTGAACGCATCAGGGCGGACAATGCGCTGAAAGGCATCATCACCACCAGGGATGCCGATGGTAACATCAAGATCGCGGTTGACCCGGATGTCGTGAAGGCGGTGACCGGGGCGACCGTGACGGCGCCCGAGCAGGCTAAGGCCGAGATCGCGCGCGAAACCACCCGGATACAACAGGCCCAGCAGGCGGCACTGGATCTAGCAAAGCAGAGAGAACAAGTCGGATCGATCGACCCGATAAAGGCCCGCAACGAGGTGCTTGCCGGCGAATACAAGGAAACGGTGAGCGCAGCCGATGCGGCATCGAAAGCCCAGGTGCCGTTAACTCAGATCGAGAATGCAATGCCCGATTTCCGCACCGGGCAGACAGCGCAGACCCGGCTCACCTTGGCTAAAACGTGGCAGGATTTCGCATCCAATATCGGCTTGCCGCCGAATAGCGATTTCGCTCGGATGATCGCCAGCGGCGAGATCATCAACAAGAGCGGAACGACCTTGGGCTTTGAGTTGGCGCGTACCCTCGGCAGCCATGAGGCGCAGAACATCGTACAGCAGGCTGTCGCTGCCAATCCGGGGCTTGCCGTCAGTCCTGGCGGCAACAAGGAACTGATCGGGTTGATCAAGCAAGGACTGCAGCGCGATATCGACAAACGTGAGTATTTTGACAATCATTTCCGACAGTACGGCAGCTACGACAGGGCAGCGACCGAGTTCAACAGAACAAACCCTGTCGAGAAGTATGTTAGCCAGATTTTGCCCTATACGGTGTCGACGCCTGCCGATGCCGCTAAATTGCCGCCGGGAACGCGGTTCAAGAGCCCTAACGACCCGTCCGGCCTTGTCCGTACTGTGCCGGAACGCTGACGATGGGAAGCCCTTGGGACGCCTTCCCGGCCGAGGCGACAACCCCATCATCAGCGTCACCGCGAGCGGGTGGATGGGACGCATTCCCCGCCGCCGCTGAGCAACCGCCCCCGTCACCGAAGGCTGAGCCGCGGCCGTTTGCCAATCTTGGTGCGGGCGGCAACGAGGCCTTTGCCGGCATGCTTGGGTTCCCCGTCGATGCCGTTAATTGGTTGCTGCGGCAAACCGGACTGCCCGTCAGCAATGCGCCGATCGGTGGCTCCGAGAGCATCAAGAGCGCCTTCGGCCTGGTCGGGGCCGATCCGCGCAAAGTGATACCGGCCGACGAAACCGATCGTTTGGCTCGTGCGGTAGGCGAGGGCACGGTTAGCATGGCGGTGCCGTATATGGGGGGCCGGGCGATGATTGCGCACGGGATTGAACAGGGGCTTCCCGGCGCTATCGCCAGCATGCTGGGCGGCCCGGCCCCGGCCGAGGCTGGCGCTGCTCGTACCCTTGCCGGCGCTGCCAGCAACGCCACGATCGGCGGCGGCGGCGCTGCTACCGGCTTGTTGGCCGAGAATGCGGTGCCCGAACCCTACAAGCCACTCGCCAATCTTGCCGGCAATGTGCTCGGCGGCGGGCTCCTGGCTGGTGGCATGGGCCTCGGCAAAGCAGCAATCAATGCGGCGGCGAACCAGGCTCGCGAGACGCTCGGGCCGCTCAGTCAATCCTATCGCGAGGGGCTTGTCGGTGAGCGGTTGCGAGCCGGCGCCACCGACCCATCCGGCCTTGTGTCTCGTATCGACGATCTGCGCGACTTGGTTCCCGGGTCTGTCCCGACGCTCTACCAAGCGACCGGCGATCAGGGGGTCGGCCAGTTGGAGCGGGGCCGGCGCACGCTCGATCCGGCGCCATTCCTCGATCGAGCCGCCGAGCAGAACCAGGCGCGCGTCACCCAACTCGGAACGCTGGCGCCGCGGGACGCCAACCCTGGTGCGGTGCGCGATCTGTTTAGGCAGCAGCTTGCTGCGGTCGATCAATCTGGCGAGGCTAACGTCGCCGCAGCACAAGCCAACGCCAATCAGGCAATGCAACTGTCTGGCGGCCAGCTATCACGCGACGAATATGGCGCCTTGATGCGCGACCAGCTTGAAGCTGCCAAGGCTGCCAACAAGCAGGAGCAATCGCGATTATGGTCGGCGATCGACCCTGATGGCACATTGACGATCAACGCCACGCCAGTGCTCAAAACCGGGCAATCAATTCGCGAGGATATTGCGCCGGTCGCTAAGCCGCCGGAGGGCGAGGAGGCGCGCATTCTGGAAGCGACGCGAATGCTCGGCACCGCTACGCCGTTTCGCGACTACACGGCACTGCGGAGCGATCTGTTGGCGGCGATCCGACAGGAGCGGATGACCAACGGCGAGACGCAGGCGTTGCGTCGGATGCAAATGCTGCGTCAGTCCATTGACGACACAATGTCCGGACAGATCGAGCAGGGAGCAACAACCGGGGCCAGCCCGACGTTTGACGCTGCAGCGCAGGAGCGATATCGCGCGGCGGCTGATGCGACCCGAACCGGGGCCGAAACCTTCAAGAACCAGACAGTCGGCCCGGTCCTAACGGCTGGCCGCAATCAACCTTATCGCGTGCCGGACGTGCAGGTGCCGGAAAAGTTTATCGGCTCGCCGCAGGGTGTTGCGGCCTATACCGCGGCCGGCGGCGATCCAGCGACACTGCAGGCGGCGCTGGTCGGGGATCTGCGCCGTACCGCAACTGCTCCAGATGGCTCGCTTGATGTCGGCCGCTATCAATCCTGGCTCAGCCGCCGCGCTGATGCGTTGCGCGCCTTCCCCGATTTGCAGCAGCAGCTCGGCACCGTCGCGCAGGCGCAGGGCGCGGTGGATACGGCTTCGGGCGCGGCCCGGCAGCAGACTGTCGACTTCCAGCAAAGCGCCGCCCGGCACTTTTTGAATGCCGAGCCAACGCAAGCCGTTCAATCGGCGCTCGGCAGCAAAAACGCCTCGGCAGATTTTGCTCAGCTTGCCCGCATGGTGCAAGGCAACCCCGACGCACAAGCCGGACTGCAGCGGGCTGTCGCCGACTACATCAACCAACGATTTATCGGCAATACCGAGGCTGGCACATCGGGACTCGGTACCGTCCGTTCGGACCAACTGCAGGAGTTCGTCAAGCGCAACGGCGACGCGCTGACCTGGGTCATGGGCGCCGACCGGGTACAGGCATTGCGCGACATCGCCGCCGATCTGCAGCGGTCGAACCGCTCGATCGCCAGCAGCAAGATCCCTGGCCAATCCAACACCGCGCAGGACATAGCTGCGGCCGGCGGGGTGCGATCCTTTATCGGCCAGCATTTGGGACAAGGTGCGCTAACAGCGGGCGGCGCTCTGACCGGTTACTTGGTCGGGGATCTTCACGGGGCAGCCACTGGTGCAGGCGCGGGTGTATTCATCAAACAAGCTCTCGACAAGCTCAAGGCTGCCGGGATCGACCGTGTCGATCAATTAACCACAGAAGCTCTGCTCAATCCCGAGCTGGCGCGGACTCTGCTGGTCAAGCCGACGCCGGGCAATGCGCCATTCATCGCGCAGCGGCTATCATCTCACCTTGGGACGCTGGCGGGCTCTGCGGCGGTGCGCTCGCCCGCAATGCAGTTTTCCTGGCCTAACTAACGGCGGATACCGTCGAACAGCCAAGCGATCGGGTAGATCACTAAGCCTGCTACAACCCAGGACATTAATGCCGCAATGATCAGGTGCTCTGTTGTCGGCGGCTTTGTGCCTGGATTGAGGATCACCAGGGCACAGAAGCTGACCGGAATGAGCAAAAAGAAGCCGGCGACGATAACCAGCCGGTGAACGAACCTCATTGCCGCACCTCGCTCATCTGGCACGGCAGCCCTTGCCGGATATTGCTGACGGCGGCCTGGAGCCACTCCGCCGGGCAGGGCGTGTCCTTCGGCCAGGACGACAGCGCGTCGAGGCAGCTCTGCAGGTTGCGCGCCTTGCGCTCCGCATCGATGCAAGTCTGCATCGCGACGTAGCTGCTGCTGGTCGAGCGGCAGGCGCCGACGATGTCGGTGTTGGGCTCGGCCTGCGCGGCGAGCGCGAGGCTACCGGCGGTAAGCGCGCCGAGGATAAGGTGCTTCATTCTGCGGCTTTCCGCTCGGCATCGAATAACAGCGTCCGCAGTCGGTCGATCAATTGATCCTGCTTGCGGATATGCACCGCCGCATGAAGCCACGCGATAAAGTGCTTTGGCGCCGGGCGCTTGCCGCGCACCCAATCCGACACGGTGCCGGGGTTGACACCGAGATGGCGGGCAACCTCGATCTGCTTGAGATCGAGGCTGTCGAGGGCGGCGCGGATTTCTGGCGAGGTCATGCGTGCTGGACCGCTGAGTTGTAGCTCTCCGTTGCGGCATCTCCCCGATAGCCGAGGATTACGCGGGCACGCTTGCTGGTGATCGGATAGGCGCCCTGAGAGGCGGCATTCACACCGCCGTCGTCTTCGTGCTTCGCGACCCATGCATCACGCGCCGCCTTGGTTGCGAATGTGTGGACGTTGACCTCGTTGGCGAAGCCGCGGGGTGATTGTGCTGCGTAGAACATGTGCTCGTCTCCTGTTGACCACGCAGACATAATCGCGCCATCCGACCAGCACAAGGCCAATCATCGCGTCATACGATTTTAATGGTTAACGGGGATCGTGGTGGGCGCGGCAGGGATTGAACCTGCGACCCCCGGTGTTAATCCTCTGTCTCGTTAAGCGCAGCGATCTGGTCGGCGATCTGCTCGATCGCGGGCTGGACGTTGCGACCGCCGTATTGGCCGAGTGAGCGGCAAACATCGGCGCACTCCGTGATAGCCTCGCGCCGGCTGCGCGCGGCGAAGGCGTCAAGGGCGGCAGCAAATGAATCTCGGACCCCTATCCAATCTGCGCGGGTACGAAGAGCCAGGAACCGACCTTGATCCCACCACAAGTTTGCGGCCTCTATAGCCTCCGCGCTCGGCTGTTTTTCGGTCATCAGAATTTCTCCGGCCACAACTCGCGCATGATCGGGTCGGCACGATAGCGATTCTGCATGTCCGCTAAATCGTCTTGGTATACTGCGTCCCCATTGAAGTACTCCTCTGCCATCGCCTCCAGCCGCTCGGCCGGCAAGTCCCACGGCAGTGCGGCGCGCAGGATTTCGAGCGCGGAGGTTTTGTAAGGCGCACACTC
>Ga0307503_10000234_pt1 | contig 13394 bp, 18 predicted proteins | sample 17_S_MG_FD_194514 | JGI IMG/M metagenome (GOLD analysis project Ga0307503, IMG submission 194514) | Soil microbial communities from Populus trichocarpa stands in riparian zone in the Pacific Northwest, United States - 17_S | ecosystem: Environmental > Terrestrial > Soil > Riparian zone > Trees... | reverse complement strand
CGGCCGCGGCGACTCGCTCTACAAGCCGCAGGGCAACAAGCCGGTACGTGTGCAAGGCGCACTGGTCACCGAGAAGGAAATCAACGCGGTCGTGCAGCACTGGCTGACCCAGCCCCGCGACAACATCACGATGCCCGCCGTCGACCTCGACCGGATCCCCGAGGACCAGGGCAGCGTCCACCACGAGGAGGAGATCGGCGACGACCTCGACCTGCTGCTCCAGGCGATCGAGTTGGTGGTGACCAGCCAGTTCGGGTCGACCGCCATGCTTCAGCGCAAGCTGCGGGTCGGCTTCGTCAAGGCCGGCCGGCTGATGGATCTGATGGAGCAGCGCGACATCGTCGGCCCGGCCGACGGCAGCAAGGCACGCGACGTGCTGATCACACCGGACGCTCTGGCGGACTTCTTGGCCCGGATCCGCCTCGCTGCTGCCTACGACGACTACGAGAACGAGACGTCCCCGAACGGGCGCACCCCGGCGCGCGTCACCGTGCTGGCCATGATGCGCCGGCACGCCGACGAGGACGGCCTGATCAGCCGGACGCGGCTGGGCGAGGTCACCCAGCCGCTCGGCATCAAAGAGGACAACTGCAACCTCGCGCTGACCCAGCTCCGCAAGTACGACCCGCCGGTCTTCACCGACGAAGCACGCGGCCTCTACCGGATGCTGCCACCCGCCCCCTCCACCTCTTCGCCTGAAGAAAGCTGACCCCGCCATGCCCGACGAGAAACGGCTCCACCCGGACGACAGGAACGAGATCGACCCGGCCGAGGTCCAGGCCGCGGTCACCGAGTTGATGACCCACCGCGTCTCCTACGACCGTGTCGCCGAGATGCTGACCGCAGGTAACTTCGTCGCCGACTACGGCTGCCTCGGCGAGTGGTACTCCGGCGCCGACCTGGCCCAGGTGCAGCTGTGGACCGGTGACCACCGCGCCGCCTGGCAGATGATCAGCCACTGGTCGATTCAGCGCGGCGACCCCGACGTGGAACCGCCGCGGATGTTCGACGACCACATGCAGTACTGCGACACCTGCAAATACTTGGAAACCTGCTACGGGCTGCACGACTCGTTCGAGGACCTGTACTGCGAGGAGTGCGGCCTCGACCTCGACAAGCACGAGATCACCCCGGACCCGTTCGGGTTGGCGCATGCCTGGTGCGGGCAGGTCGCCTGGACCCGGCGTGAGCCGCTGGTCCACGGCAACAACTGGCCCGGGGGCGACCGGCAGATCGAGGCCGGCTGGGACTGCCAGTGGTGGACGAAGCTGTCCGACGGCACCTTCGCCGTGGTGACCCGCTACTACTACCTCTGCCAGGAGACCGACGACGCCGACGGGCATCCGCTGGACGACGCCTACGTCGAGGAGCAGACAGAGTATCTGGTGTGCACCGACTGGCGGGAACCCGGCAGCACCGAGCTCAACTCGGACGCGCGCTACGACGAGGTCTGCAACCCGCCGACCATGGACACCCGCGAGCTGGCGCTGGCGGCGCAGGCACCCGAGACGGGGGAGTGGCCGCTCTTCGCGCCCGAGCCCTACAAGCGGCTGCTGGTCGTCGGCGACGCCGTGCCGGCGACGACCTGAAGGAGCTGACCATGAGGTTGAACGTGGAGGTCCTCGGCGACGAGCGGCAGCCGGCGCAGGTGCTGTACGAGCCGGTCGAGGCCGGGCACCTCGACACGCTGATGCTCGTGTACGACGAGGACGCCGACGAGGTCGACGCCGTCGCCGGGCCGCCGGAGGCCTTCGTGCAGGAGGCACCCGGCGCCCGCACGAAGCGGTGGGTGCGGGTGCCGCTCGCCGACGTCGAGGGCCCGCTCGAGCTGCCGGCCACCCGGATGCAGCTGATCGTGTACGGCACCGACCCGAGCGGCCTGCGGCCGATGCTGGACCCGGACCTGCTCACCTTTGCGCAGGAAGCCCTCGCCCACAACGGCCTGTGCTCGCAGCTCGTCGACGACGAGGAGGAGGAGGAGCGGCCCGGCGACGAGCAGGACGACACGCCCGTCTACTGCGGGCTGCCCAGCGACCCGGCCAGCGACTACCGGTTCTGCACGGCCCACGACCAGGTGCGCCTCGAGCAGAGCGACCGCCTCACCGGGCGTTTGTTCGCCCCGACGTACGGGCCGCTGCCGGTCCCGGCGTCCTGACCCGTGCCCCTTCATAGCCCCTTAGCGTGGAAGGACCCCGTTGTGCGCTCGTACATGGAGAGCGTGCCCGTCGAAGAGTGCGACGGGCTGGAAACCCAGGCGACACCCTTGCCGTTCCTGCAATACGGCGACTATGTGCTGCTGGCCAGGGACGTCCTCGACCCGGCCAACGACGCGCCGTTGCTGATTTCGCCCGACGAGCAGGAGCCCGTCCTGTGGCGGTACCTCTGCGTCGGCTGGGTCGACGACGACGGCACCCAGCACCTGTCGTTCGACGGCGGCGACGAAAGGACCACCGTGCCAGCGGCGCCGACCGCTCAGGTACGCCGGGTCCTGCCCGGCCAGGAGCACCTGCATGAGACCTGGGAGATGCCGCAATGATTCCGATGCGTATCGCCCAGGACCTGCCGGTCGGCTCGACCGTGCAGGCCGGTGACGGCACCATCTACTGGAAGATCAACCCCGAATGGTGGGACGACGAGACCGGCGACCTCGGCACTCAGGTCACCAACCAGTGGCTCGACGCGAACATCGGCCGGCACGGCGGGAAGGTCTGCTCCGTGCAGCTGGGCCTGCGGACCCAGCCGGCCGCCGGCTGGGACGTCGAGGCCGGTGACTACGTGGTCCTCAGCCTCGACTTCCGGCTGCGCAGCATGTTCCACGACGAGCACGACCTGCCCTTCTGCGTGGCCGGCAGTTCCCAGCAGCTGTGGCGGGTCGCCGGGTGGATCTACCACGCCGAGGACACCTCGTCGCTCATCCTGGACGGTCCCCGCGACCGCATGTACATGCTGAACCGGCTCGAGTCGGACTCATACACGGTCGAGCCGGAGACGACGGCGCTGGAGGTGCTGGTGTTCGGCGAGGACGTGTTCCAGTACGTTCTTCCTGGCCAGAAGCACGAGAAGTGGTCATGGGACTGGGAGGAGTACCAGCTCTACGAGTTCGTCGACCCGCGGCCTCTTGTCCGCTCCTAGGAAACGCACACCGTAACGCGGGCCATTTATCTGGCTGCGGGGTAGTATCCGGGGTGACAGGCGTTTCGCCGATCACCCCGGTGCCCGTTCAGGAGGCTCATCGTGCCTGCCAGCACCACCGCCCGCCCGCGGCCCAGCCGTGAACAGCGCGACCACCTGCTCAACGTCGTCTACGGTGACGACCCCCGGCCGCCGGACTGCCCGCAGCACGAGCACGCGCGCGTCCACGCCGCGACCTGCACCGACTGCCATGCGGTCGACTCCTGGCGGATGCGGATGTCCAAGCGGTTCCGCCGTCGCGGCCTGGCCCTGTGGTTCGACAAGGACGCCGGCCCGAAGCCGCCTCCGTGCCCCGACGGGCACAGCGACTGCCACGCCGCGGCGGTCCGGCTCGGCTGCCGCCCGTGCCGCCGGCTGGACAATTGGCGGATGCGTAGCTGGCGGCACAAGCGAGCCGCCGTCGCCGAACTCGCCGGCGCCGCTGCTGACGTCGCCGTCGATACCGACGCGGTCCGCCACCACGTGAAGCTGCTACGCGAGGCCGGTCTGAGTCTCAGCGCGATCGCCCGCGCCGCCCAGTGCAGCCTCTCCACCGTCAAGCGGGTGCTTGGCGACACGGGCGACTACACGATGCGCGCCGACATAGCCCAGCGGATCCTGGCCGTCCTCATCCACGGCCAAGGACCGGCTCTCATGCAGGACAGCGCATGGGTCGCTGCGACCGGAACCCGCCGCCGGGTCCAGGCCGCATGCCGCAACGGCCACACGATCGCGTACATCGCCCACCTGCTCGGCTACGCCCCCGACGATGTCTGGCAGTGGCTGCGCTCGGCGACCGTGCACGGCGACGTCGCCGAGGCGGTCACCCGCCTCTACCCGGCGCTGATCAGCAGGCCGGGCAAGGACCAGGTCACGGCCGAACTCGCCGCCCTCAAGCAGTGGGCGCCCGCCCACTACTACTCGGGCGACAACATCGACGACCCCAGCTACCGGCCGTACGCGATCATCACCGACCCCGTGGGTGTGTACCGGCGGCTACGCGCGATGGCCTGGGACGGCAACGGGCCACGGCAGGTCGCCCCGTTCATCGGCGAGAGCATCACCACGGTCACCGCCTGGCTGCGCGGCAAACCCGCGCCGGCGTACGCCGCGCGGCTGCTCGACGCCGCGCTGGAGAACCTGCCCTTCCCCGGCCCGGACGACGCGCTCGCCGCCCGGGCCCGGCGCGCGAAGTGGCCGTCCCCGCTGGCCTGGCACGACATCGACATCGACGACCCCCGGGCGAAGGCGTACCCCGACGTGCGCTCGGACTTCTTCCCCACCCAGCACCCGCTGCAATCGCAGGTGCTGGGCGCCCTCTACGGCATCGTCCCTGCGCGGGACCTGGTCCGCGCCGAGAAGATTCAGGTGGTGCGGGCGCTGCACATGCTCGGCTGGTCGGACCGGCGGATCGCCGCCTGGCTGCGCTGGTCCGCCGACTCCGACAACGGACTCGAGGCCGTGGGTCACTTCCGTCTGAGGTGGGGGATCACCGGCGGTGGCCTGGCCATCGAGGACTGGGGCGGCTGCCGCAACGACGACGACTTCATCGTCACCCCCGCCGCCGCATAAATGTACGCCGCTACGCTGTTGACTTCCGCGCCTGCGGTGTAGCCTGAACGGGCCGGGGGTTTCGCTCGCCCCCGTGTCGCTCTGCTTCCCGAAGGAGGTCACATCCGGTGACCGGCCCCAGCATCCTCTTCGTCAAGTTCGACCTGATCGACGACGACCCCGACAACCCCCGCGGTGAGATCGAACTGGTCGACGTCGCCGCCCTCAAGGAAACCGTCGGACAAGACGGCATCCAAGACCCGATCCAGCTCATCCCCAAAGCAGACGGGCGCTACACGTTGCACGAGGGCCACCGCCGCAAGCGCGCCGCCATCGAGGCCGGCCACGTGGGCGCCCCCGCCTTGATCCGCCAGTTCAAGAGCGACCTCGACCGGGTCGTCTCCCAGGGCATCATCCACACCCACGCCGTCAACTGGGACCCGATGGCCTGGTCCCGCTACCTCTACCGGCTCTTCTCCGAGTTCAACCTCAGCCGCTGGCAGATCGCGCGGCGCCTCGCCCTGCACCCCAACTGGGTGCGTGACACCCTGTCGTTCGTCCACCTCAAGCCCGTCGAGCAGCGTGAGCTCGCCCGAGGTGAGATGACCCGCAAGGAGGCGCTGCTCCGGCTGAAGAACCGCCGCGACCAGCAGGCCGGCCGCACCACCACCAACCCCGCGCCGTTCGTCCCGAGGCAACGCGAGCCCATCGGCGAGCCGCACCTCAACGGCGTGCACCGTCTCGCCGAACAGGTCGCCGCGCGCTGCGCGTCGGGCGGGCTCGCGCATGCGGCCCACCCGATGATCGGTGGGGTCGGCTGCGGCCTCTGCTGGGAGCAGGTGATCGCTGCCGACGCGATCGCCACCGTGACCCGCACCCACCTGGTACAGGTCGCCTGACCCAATGGGGGACACGCATGGCCGCGACTGCCCGGAGCAGACTCACCATCCGTTGCACCGGGCAGCGCGTGCGCCGCGGCAGCCTCAAACCGTTCGGCCGGGTATGCGGGGCCCAGTTCACCACCACCGTGGCGTACCGGTCACGAGCCGGGTGGATCGAACTGGCCCGCACCGCCGGCTGGCGGATATCACCGTTCAGCCCCGGCAACACCGTCACCGCCTGCTGCCCAGCCTGCGTCACTGGCACCCGGCGCCGCACGAAGGAGCCCTGACCCGATGACCACCACCCCCGAGCAGACCCGACCCGACCGCGGGTTCGCCGTCGATGGCCTCACCGACCTGATCGGCGAGGCCATCCGTGCCGGCGACTTCGACGCCGTCGTCGCCGCCCTGCACATGATGGTCACGCTCGACCCGCACCGCGCGGGCGAGATATACGAAACCATCCAGTTGGGCTGCACCATGACGTTGCCCACCCGACCCGAGGAGCCCCTCATGCCCACCGACGCCACCGCCGACAAGCGCCGCCAGACGCTGACCGACGGCCTGATCAACGGCGACCCGATCACCGTCCAGCACGCCGTCGAGCTCGCCGCCGCCGTGGTCCAGCTCGCCGCCGTCGGCCGCGTGGACGCCGCCGACGAGTTGGTCCTGCTCGCGCAGGCCGTCACCGCCCGCGCCAGCCAGACCGGGGCGATCATCCTCGACGACTTCGCGCACGACATCATGCAGCGCTGCATGATCGCCCAGCGCACCAACGCCGGGCAGCCGCTGGGTGTCTGGCCGTCGCGCGAGCAGCTGGCCGTCGCGCTGGTCCTGTCCAACCACGCCTTCCTCGCCCGCGCCAACTTCACCGCCGCCGAGGCCGCCCAGTCCGTCGCCGACGGCATGGCCGCGCCGCCCGCCGACATGCAGGCCTGGGTCAAGGGGATCCGCGCCGCGATCGCCGAGGAGGCCCAGCGGTGACCGACCAGCCGTACCGGATCGTCGACGCCACCAACCACGGCTGGCTGGCCAGCGGCGCCGGGACCTACCGCGCCGAGCCCTACCATCCCGACCGGGAGAACCTGCCCCTTGAGCAGGTCGTCGAGAAGTTCGGGCCGATCCGCCCGGTCGAGCCGATCACCGACGCCGACGAGGCCCGGCTGACCGGCGTGTTCGCCAACATCGGCCGCAAGACCATCACGACCCTCGCCGCGGCGATCGAGCTGGTCTTCCACGAACTGCGGGAGTCCGCCGGCGGGCTGAACGGCAACAACTCCTACGACTACGCGACCCGCACGATGACCGCCGGGCGGGCCGGCAGCTGGGAGTCCGCGGTGCTGATGGACGTCATGCTGTTCGGCAACGGCCTGAACCTCGTCAAGCCCAAGGGCCGCGGCCCGGCCGGCGTCGCCGCGCACGCCGACTGGAAACGCGCGGCCGGGCCGTCCAAGCGCGTCGACGTCGACGGCCGCCGCGAGTTGGCCGGCATCCTGCGCCGCTGGGTCACCGACCCGGACCGGTACGTCGAGGTCGCGGAAACCCTCGCCTCGGTCGTCTCGCGCTACGCCGACCAGGTCGCCTACGGCGGCGAGGACGTGCGTATAGCCGACGACCCGGACGCCGTGCGGGGCTGGGCGACCGTCGCGGATCAGTGGCTGATGCCCGGCGGCCTCGCCCAGCGGGACTTCGCCACCTGCTACCGGCTGTTCTACTCGGCCAGCGCCCACTTCAACAGCTCACTGATCTGATGGCCGCGACCATCGAGATTGGGTGACGGTTGGGACCTGGGGGAGTGGACCCATCCACGACCAGCACGCCACCACCGCTGCTGCTACGAGAAAGACTCTGGCCCATGCCGAATGAGAACCCCGTCGTCCTGCGCCTGATGCACCGCACCGACGGCCGCACCTCCCCGATCGACGGGAAGCTCGTCGTCGACTACGACCCGGCCCGCATCGGGGACCTGCCCGACGGTGTCCCGGACGTCCTCGGCCACCTGGTCGTCACCGACAACCCGACCGAGGCAAAGCTGTTCGCCGACCACGCCGAGGCGCTCACCTACTGGCAGCAGCCCTCCCGCCGCGGCCGCGGCCAGGGTGACAAGCCCCTGACCGGGTATACAGCGGCCGTCCAACCACTGACCGACTTCACCGCGGGGCCCACATGATCGACCCGGCGTTGGTCGCGGCGCGGGCCCGCCGTGAAGCCCTCGAACAAGTGCGGGCCGAACTCGCCGCCGAGCTGCGCGGCGCCCCGCACAACGCGCCCGCCCGGGCCCGCCGACTCGTCGAGGCCCGCTACCAGGCGGCGCTGGCCGGCGAAGAGCAGATCGTCATGGACGGCATCGCCACCGACCTGTTCGTGGCCGCAGTGAAAGCCGGGTGGGACGCGATCCCGACCGGGAACATGGACGACATGACCCCGGACGCCCTCTCTGCCGCGGCGCTGACGGCCGCCGTCGACGTCCTCTTCGCCGGGGCCGTCACCCGGTGACCGTGCTGCTGTGGGACCGCCGCGACCCGTACCGGTGCGCGTGTGGCGGCGCGTACCGGCCGCAGCTGAACGCCCGTGGCAAGCTGGTCAAGAAGCACGAGCCGGCCTGGCGGATGTTCGAGCAGCGGTCCCGGGACAAGCAGTGTTTGCAGGAGCTGCACCGCTCGCTGGCCAGGGAGTACCGCCTCGGCTACCAGCACCACAAGACGTCCAAGGGGTCCGACGCCGGGTATCCGGACGTGCACATGTGGGCGCCGCTGCTGCCGGGCCGCGGCGACGTCTACATCGAGCTGAAACGCATGGGCCGCAACCCCACCGACATCCAGGTGCAGATCATGGCCGAGTTGCAGGACGCCCACCCCGACGGACGGGTCCGGGTGTACCTGGTCCGCCCGTGCTGCCTGCTTGTCGGTGTCGTCGACGAGCTGATGGCCGACTTCGCCGGCGTGCCGTGCCGGTACATCGAGGGCAGCCCCGACGGGCCTGTGTTCCCGATCCCGCCCGCCAAGCAGCCCGCGCCCCGGCACACCCACCAGCGGTGCACCGTCGAGCCCGTCGTCACCCCGCCCGCCGCGCCTGCCCGGCGGGGGCGGCTGCCGTACCGTGAACCCCTGCTGCCCGGCCACGACCCGCGCGAGTTCCCCGCCGCGACCGGGATCCTCGTGCCGCAGCCCGGCGGCGGCGCCGCCGACCCGATACGCGAGCTCGAGCAATGGCTGCGCGCCGCCGGGTTCTCCCCGGTCGACGTGCCGTACCCGATACGGCTGGTCATCGGCGACCGCCTGCACGTCCAGTGCCGGCGTGGTCTGTGCCGGCCGGGCGTCGACGAGCGGGTATGGCGTGAGGGCCGCATGCCCGGCCCGTTCCCGATGCACCTAATCGAGTCGCTGCGCGCCGACGTGATCGGCGGCCCGTCGTCGGCCAAGGTGGAAGCCCTGATCGAGAAAGCGTGGCCGAGCGTCGCGCTGCCGAGCACCTGAAGGAGAACGTGTTGCTGAAGCTGCGGCCGAACCCGAAGCGGATCGTGTTCCTGGACACCGAGTTCACCCACCTCGACCCTGACCGGCGTGAGGTTTGGGAAATCGCCGCGATCATCCGTGACCCCGGCATGCCGGAGATCGAGGTCGAGTGGCAGATCCGGCCCGACCTGCGGTTCGCCGACCCGAACGCGTTGAAGATCGGCGGCTACTACGAGCGGTGCCTGCTCCAGGACCACTCGCCCGGTGACGCGGTCATCATCGTCGACCCGGACCATGCCGAGCCCGGCGCGGGCGAAACGATCGAGTACGAGAAGCGCCGCACCACCGCCCGGGAAATCGCCGCGCAGCTGGCGCCCGCGCTGTGCAGGGCGACCATCTTCGCCGGCGTGCCGAAGGCCGACGAACTGACCTTGGAACGGTTCCTCGCCGACCACGGGCAGGCGTGGACAGCCGAGCACCGCACGCACTGCGTCCGCACCCTCGGCCTCGGCTACCTGCTCGGCCGGCGCGCCGAGCGCGTCATCCGGCTCGGCGTCGAGCCGCACCCGGCGGGCGTGCCGCCGTTCCCGTGGGATCCGAAGGAGTTGGCGGCGACCGTCGGGGTGCCGCTGCCCGCGCAGGCGCACCGGGCGCTCGCCGACGCCCGGTGGGCGGCTGACCAGTTTGATGTGATTTTCGCGGGCAACGAGATCGTCTAAGCCGTCGGAACCGACACGACCACCCGCACGGGCGATACCGGAACGGGTAGTCATTGCGGCACGCTGGGCTCTTGTACCTGCAAGTTGCATCAAACGTGAAACACCTGGGGGCGGCCGCGATCTGGCGGGCGGCGGGCCGCCACCAGGGGATCTGCCCCGGTTTGCTGCCCAGCGCCCGCCAGGGGAGTCAACCATGGAGGAACCCACACCCACGCCCGGCGGATGGCGCCAACCTCAATCGGGCGATATCTTCCGCCTCGGCAACGCGGCGTCATGCCAGTTCAGGACCCGGCCCATCTTGTTCCGGGTCATCCGCGTCCATCCCGGCACAACGTACGTCGGCTGGGTCTGGCTCGACGGCTACGAAGTCAACGAAGCCGGAGACGCGATCGAACGCCGCTCAGTGTTCGTCCAGCTCGCCGGCCTGATCCCGGCGCACCGCGCCGGGGCAACCACCCGCAACCCCACCGCCGTCGGTGCCCGCAACCAGCGCCAAATGCCCGAGCGCCGGCGGGGGAGCACGATCGGCACGCGAGCCGACGCGAACAGGCCCTGAGGCACGAAGAGGGGGAGGGCGGGCCGCCGACGGGGACAGCGGGCCGCCCTCCTGCCACGTCGGGGGACGCGACGACCACGGCGCGAGAACGTGCGGAACGACGCTCAGGCCAGCTCAGCCTACCCTCGACAGTGGCGTCCACCTGCGGTTTCACCGATCACCGGCCGCTTCACACGCCGCCGGTTTATCCACACCGACAGGTAGCGTACTTATCGCAGCGCGGTGTACCGTGGGCGGGACTACAAAGGTGAGGGGGTGTGTCCGGTCTTGGCCAACCCGTACCGCGTCACCGCCGGCACCGGCCACCGCGAACTACTCTCCGGCGACCCGGCCTGGGTCACCGGCCAACTCCCGCACGCCTGCGCCTGGCTGCGCGACGCCGGCATGCAGTACGGCATCTCCGGCATGGCCCTCGGCTTCGACCTGGACTGGGCCGAAGCCGTCCTCGACGCCGGAATGAAACTCTGCATCGCGATCCCGTTCGAGGAACAACCCGCCCGCTGGACCCGCGCCAACAAAGCCCGCTGGTGGACGATCCGCAAAGCAGCGACCAGCGAGCACATCATCGGTAAAGTCCCCGCCGACCTGCCACCCAAGCGCCGCTCCGGCGCCGTCAACCGCCTGTTGTTCGACCGCAACACGTTCATGTTCGACCACGCCGGCGCGGCCATCACCGACTGGGAACCAGGACGCGTCACCGGCGGCACCGCCAACGCCCTGTTCCACGCCAGCATGATGCGCAACCTGCCCGGCGTCTGGCTCGACCCGGTCAACCGGAAAGTCAACTTCCTGCTCCCCGGCCGCGCCGACCTCGAGCTGTGCGCCCTGGAAAACGACGACTGCCGCCACGTCGCGCTCGTTACCAGTGTGACGATCGCCGAGCAGCGCCTCGCCGAACTGACCGCCGCCGGGTTCACCGACTGGCGTATCCGCCACGCCCGCCAGCACCAGCGCCACGACGACGGCTGCGGCAACTGCATCGAGCAACTGGCCCGCGCGTCCCAGGCCGCTGCCGCCCGGCCCGCTTGAAGAGAGAGAAACCCCGAACCATGACCGTCTTCTTCTGGCTGTTCAACACGGTTCCGCTGCTGGTGTTCCTCGTCATCGGCGCAGCCGTCCTGCGCCTGCTGCGTAAATGGCGCCGCTACGGCAACCCCCGGCCCCGCATCGAGATCTCGCTCGCCATGTGGATGTTCGCCGTGCTGTGCCGCCTCGTCACGGTCATCGCCTGGCCGGCCGCACCGGTCTGGATAGTGCTGATCCCGCTGACCATCGGCGTGCTCGGCCCGAACGCGTTCCTGGTCGCCGACCTGCGTCGCCACCCGGAGATCCTGTTCTCCGAGCGCACCATCGCCCGCCTGCGCGCGCTACGCACCCGCGTGCGCCCCACCCGCCCCTGAACGGAGAACCCCTCATGCTCACCGCGCTCGCGATGGCCGTCCTCGGCCTGTACCTGTTCACGCTCCTGCGCAGACGCCGGATCCGCGCCGGACAGATCATCATGTGCGTGTGGATCGGGTACGATCTCGCCGCCGTCGTGATCTACGCGGCCGCCGACGGGTCACCCCTGGCGAACGTTGCCCTGCGGACGCCGTTCATCGTGTTCCCGCTCGTCATGCTTGCCTACCTCATCCGACACGACCGGCGCACCCGCAACGCGACGCCCTCCGACCTCGGCCAGTAAGCGGGTGGGCGCAGGGCACACCAGCCCGCGACGTGACCGCCGGTCACACCACGAGCGCCCTCCCGGGAGTACCGTGGAAGGTCAAACCGACATCCCCGACATGATCCACGCCGGGAAGGTCCACCCCTCGAAGGAGTCACCGCCGCCATGTCGAGAACCGTGATCGGCCGGAACGTGCTGGCCCTCCGCTCACTCTCCGGAATGACCCAGGAGGCGCTCGCCGACAAGGTCGGCATCACCCGCACCTACCTGTCCAAAATCGAGAACGGCCACAAGGCCATCGACAAACGGTCCACCCTGATCCGGCTCTCGGCCGCGCTGGAATGCTCCATCCAGGAACTGTTCGGCCAGCCGTACAAACCGACCGCGCACGCCGACCTCGCCCTCATCGCCGCCGTCCCGCTGATCCGCGCCGCCCTCGACGAGCCCGAGAATGACCCCACCGCGCCGCGTACGTTCCAGCAGCTCGACATGGCCGTCGACCGGGCCATGGCCGCCCGCATGGACTGCACCCCTGACGTGCTCGGCGAGTACCTGCCGGGCGTGCTCGGCGATGCCCGCACCCTCTGGTACGACCAGGGCAACTACGCCGGCGGCGTGCTGTTCGTCAAGGCGCTGGTCACCGGCAGCCTTGCCCTCAAGCCCGCCGGGTACATCGACCTGGCCCTGCGCATGGCCGAACTCGCCGACCAGGTCGCGGCCGCGCACGGCGACCCGGTCTGTATCGCCGCGGCCCAATTCGCCCTCGCCCAGTGCGCCCTCGCGGTCGGCTCCCGCAAACGCTCCGCCCGCCTCGCCGGCGGCGGCGCCGACCAACTCGACCAACTCACCCGGACCGGGAAACTGCCGCCGCAGCTGCACAACGACGTGCTCACCTGGATGACGATGCTGCGCCTGCACGCCGCACTGTCCGATGCCAGCCTCGGCACCGGCGACCCGGCCGGGCACCTCGCCGTCGCCGCAGCCGCCGCCCGCGGTGTCGTCGGCAACCCGTGGCGTATGGAAGCCACCCCCGAGAACGTCCGTGTCTGGGAGGTCGGCGTCAACGTGGAGGAAGGCAACCTCGACCAGGCCCTGCACCTGCTGCGCCGCGTCGAAGTCAACGGGTTGCTCTCCCCGCAGCGTAAGGCGCGGCTGTGGCTCGACGGCGGCCGTGCCGCGGCGCTGACCGGCGACACCGACACCGCGATCCGCTACCTGCTGCTCGCCGACGACGCCGCCCCCGGCGACCTGCGCCAGCGCGGTGGCGCCGTCGACCTGGTGGCCGGCTTCGTCCGGCAGACGTCCGGCGGCGGCTCCGCCGCACTGCTCGACCTGGCCCACCGGGTCGGCGTCGACCCCACCCACCCCGAACCCGTCGAATAAACCCACCCGTCC
>Ga0307503_10000233_pt1 | contig 13423 bp, 16 predicted proteins | sample 17_S_MG_FD_194514 | JGI IMG/M metagenome (GOLD analysis project Ga0307503, IMG submission 194514) | Soil microbial communities from Populus trichocarpa stands in riparian zone in the Pacific Northwest, United States - 17_S | ecosystem: Environmental > Terrestrial > Soil > Riparian zone > Trees... | reverse complement strand
CCAGGGAGCAACGCCATGCCGGGCAAGACCGAGCGCTCGCTCGAGGAACTCTACCAGGACGATCGCGAACGCGCCGATGCGGTGGCCTTCGGCCGCAGAACAGACCTCGATCGCCGCGGCTTCCTCAGCGGCACCGGGCTCGCCGCCATGGGGGTTGCGGTCGGCGGCAGCATCCCATTCGCCGAGCACATGCCAGCCGGGCTCATTCCGGCGGCCCTCATTCCGACGGCCATGGCGCAGACGCCGTCGCCGAGCGCGGCCCCGAAAGGACCGCAATATCTGAACTTTCCGGGCAAGGCCGACAAGCTGGTGGTGCTCGGCGAGCGTCCGCTGGTGGCGGAAACCCCCGAATACCTCCTGAACGACGACACCACGCCGATCGACAAATTCTTCATCCGCAACAACGGCCAGATGCCGGAACCGGCGAAGGACCCCGAAGCCTGGAAGGTCACCGTCGACGGCGAGGTGAATCAAAAGCTCGAGCTGACCCTGGCCGAGCTGAAAACCAAGTTTCGGCCGGTCACGCAGCGCATGGTGCTCGAATGCGGCGGCAACGGGCGCTCGTTCTTCGCGACCCAGGCGCGCGGCAACCAGTGGACCAACGGCGGCGTCGGCTGCGCCGAGTGGACCGGCGTGCGGCTCGTCGACGTGCTCAAGGCGGCGGGGGTCAAGCCCTCCGCCGTCTTCACCGGAAATTACGGCGCCGACCGCAGCCTCGCCGACGCCAGCAAGGATGCGATTTCGCGCGGCGTTCCCATCAAGAAGGCGCTCGATCCAAACAATCTGATCGTCTTTGCCATGGACGGGCAGCCGCTGCCAAACGTGCACGGTGGACCGGTGCGGCTCATCATGCCGGGCTGGCCCGGCTCAGTATCGTCGAAATGGCTCACCCGCATCTGGCTGCGCGACAAGGTGCACGACGGCCCGGGCATGGGAGGCACCTCGTATCGGGTCGCCATCAATCCGATGGTGCCGGGCGACCGGACGGACGAGAAGAATTTCAGAGACCTCGAATCGATGCCGGTGCGTTCGATCATCACCAGCCCGATGAACGGCACGAGCTTCGGCAAGGACGTGCGCGAGGTGAAGCTGCGCGGCGCCGCCTGGGCCGGCGACCTGACGGTGCGCCGCGTCGACGTTTCGATCGACTTCGGGGCGACCTGGAAGCAGGCCAAGCTCTCGGCGCCGAAAAACCCCTATGACTGGCAGCGCTGGACCGCGACAGTGAAACTTCCGAGCGAGGGCTACTACGAGATCTGGACACGCGCGACGGACTCGCGTGGCGTCATGCAGCCGCACGTGGCGGGCAACTGGAACCCGCAGGGCTACGGCGCCAACCCGATGCACCGGATCGCGATTCGCATCGCATGACGCGGTCGCGCGCCAAGTGCGCCTTCGCGGCGATTGCGCTGGCGCTCGCGGCTGAACCCGCCGCGGCGCAGGCTCCGGCCTTCACGCCGCGCGACGAGAGCCCGGAGGACTATCCGGCGGCCGACGGGCGCGAGCAGACGTTCTACGCCTGCACCCCGTGCCATGGGTTCAAGATCGTCGCGCAGCAGGGCCAGAGCCGCGAGCGCTGGAACGACACCCTCGACTGGATGACGCAGCGGCACGCGATGCCGCGACCGAGCGACAACGACCGCAAAGTGCTGCTCGACTACCTCGAGGCGGCGTTCCCCGCCCGCGCCCCGCGCGGATGGCAGAATCCCTTCCAGAGGTGACCGGCATCCGCGGAACGGGTTGACCGTTGTCCGGGTCGGGCGCGGTCCACGAGCCCTGACCGGGACCCTCGCTTCCCCGAGCGCGAAACCGCCGTCGGCCCTTGAATCGACGTTGTCATGGGCCACTTTCTCCCCTACAGCATCGCGCGCCGTCGATTGTGCCCGGGGCAGGCCTTGCGCCACCCCCGGCACGCCGGCACGGAGCGGAAACTTTCGGAGATCGGGCAATGGGTTACCGGGTCGCGGTGGTTGGTGCCACGGGCAATGTGGGCCGCGAAATGCTGAACATTCTCGCCGAGCGGTCCTTTCCCGCCGACGAGGTGGTCGCGCTCGCCTCGCGGCGCAGCCAGGGGACCGAAGTCAGCTTCGGCGACAAGATACTCAAGGTGAAAGCGCTCGAGCACTACGACTTCTCCGACGTGGACATCTGTCTGATGTCGGCGGGCTCGGCGGTATCGAAGGAGTGGTCACCCAAGATCGCCGCGGCGGGCGCGGTCGTCATCGATAATTCCTCGTGCTGGCGTTACGATTCCGACGTGCCGCTGATCGTGCCCGAGGTCAACGCCGACGCCGTCACCGGTTTCCGCAAGAAGGGCATCATCGCCAATCCGAACTGCTCGACCGCGCAGCTCGTGGTCGTGCTCAAGCCGCTGCACGACAAGGCCAAGATCACCCGCGTGGTGGTCGCGACCTATCAATCGGTCTCGGGCGCCGGCAAGGAGGCGATGGACGAGCTGTTCTCGCAGACCAAGTCGGTCTACGTGCTCGACGAGATCGCGCCGAAGAATTTTCCCAAGCGCATCGCCTTCAACGTGATCCCTCACATCGACGTGTTCCAGGACGACGGCTTCACCAAGGAAGAGTGGAAGATGGTGGTCGAGACCAAAAAGATTCTCGACCCCAAGATCAAGCTGGTCGCGACCTGCGTGCGCGTCCCGGTCTTCGTCGGTCACTCCGAGGCCGTGCATATCGAGTTCGAAAATCCGATCACCGCAGACGAGGCGCGCGAGCTGCTGCGCAATGCGCCGGGCGTCCTGGTCATCGATAAGCGCGAGGCCGGCGGCTACGCCACGCCGTACGAAGCCGCGGGCGAGGACGCGACCTATGTCAGCCGGATCCGCGAGGATGCGACGGTAGAGAACGGGCTCGCACTATGGTGCGTCTCCGACAATCTGCGCAAAGGGGCGGCGCTCAACGCGATCCAGATCGCGGAGTGCCTGATCAACCGCAAGCTGATCGAGGCAAAACGCAAGGCGGCGTAGCCGCCGTCCCGCGCATTGCCGGGACCTGCGCTCGGGCGAGCGGCCGGCCGATTAAGCCGCCTTGCCCGCCGCCAGCGCGTGGACATCGCTGGTGGTCAAGGCTTTTCCGCCGAGCCCCCAGTCGCCGCTATCGACTTCCTCGATCGTGACCCACGTTACGCGGCGCATGTTCTCGCCTTCGACCGAGACCATGGCATCGGTCAGCTTGTTGATGATCTGGCGCTTCTGGTCCTTGTTGAACACGTCCTTGATGACGCGCACCTGAATCAACGGCATTGCTTCTCCTCTGTTTTGCCGGGATGTTCATCTGGGCACGGTTCCCGCAGATCGAAGACGCGCTGACGCTTGCGGAAGCAGCAGCGCGCGACGGCATCATGCTCGCGCCCGGCGCCGTGTTCCGGCCGCATCTCGAACGCTCGCCGTGGATGCGGTTCAACGTCGCCGTCTGCGAAGAGCCGCGGGTGCAGCGCTGGCTGCGGCAGGCCGCGGCCGACACGCGGAAGTAGTGTGGCGGTTCAGAAGTTCGCAAGCGAGCGCGCCGCATAATGATGCGAACTTCGGAATCGGGACACCAGCCGCGACGCTTACGCCCAGATCGCCATCGGCAGGCCGAATGCGTCGCGCGCGGGCGGATCGGGGAACGGTCGCGCCAGACCGGCATGAATGCGCCGGGCAATGGCGAGACAGGCGAGCGCGTCGAGAAGATCATCGGCGCCAGCACCCTTCGGCGGCGCCCCGTTCACCGCTTCCTCGGCAACGCCGGCGGCGACGAGCAGGCTTCGCCGCAACACAAGTCCGGGCTCATAGCATCGGCCCTTGACCTTCTTGGGCTCGTGCAACGCGCGCTCCCCGTTGAGCCGCCAGAGCGCGACCTCGGGATGGACCTCGAAGACGCGCCCGGCCAAAGCCGCATAGTCGCGCAGCAACGCGTCGACCTCGCGGATTTTCGGCGCCAGCATGAACAGCTGCTTCGATACCTTGCGCGGCGGCTCCGAGCTGGCGAACGCGATCCGGCAGGCATCGGCATAGTCCTCGGCCGCAAGCGCCGCCCGCGACGGGACCGAAAACACCGAAGACTGTCGTGCGCCGAGAAGGGGCCGCACGGCATTCTCGGCCGCCCTGCCACCCGGGCCCGCGCGCTCCGGCAGGCCGATCGGAATATCGACCGCGACTACGCTCGGCGCCTCGGGCGCGGCGAGCACGTCGGCAAAACGCGCCACGATGCGTACCCGGACGTCGTCGCCGACGGCTGGCGCAAATGCCGCGACCCAGCCGGTCCGGCAGCCGTCCACGCCCGCGAACCACAGACCGTCCGCGGCGTTGCGCATGCTTGAAGAGGGTGGCACCGCAGCCATTCGGCCGATAGGCTAAAGCAGACCAAGAGGGGACATCAACATGGCCATCCGTCCGCGCCGGAGCGTGCTGTACATGCCGGGCTCCAATGCGCGCGCCATCGAGAAGGCGCGCACGCTGCCGGTGGACGCCGTCATCCTCGACCTCGAGGATTCAGTGGCTCCCGACGGCAAGGCCGCGGCCCGGAAGCAGGTGGCGGACGCCGTCGCCGCCGGCGGGTTCGGTGCGCGCGAAGTCGTCATTCGGATCAATGGCCTCGATACCGAATGGTGGCTCGACGATCTCAACGCCGCAGCCAAGGCGAAGCCGGACGCGGTGCTGGTACCGAAGGTGTCGAGTCCCAGTCACCTGGAAGACGTGGCCGAACGTCTGGTCGACATCAGCGCCGACCAGAAGATCCGCATCTGGGCGATGATGGAAACGCCGCTCGCCATGCTCAACGCAGGTGAGATCGCCGCCGCGGCGCGGGACGTCGAGACCAGACTCACCGCTTTCGTGATGGGCACCAACGATCTCGCCAAGGACACGCGCGCGAAGATCACCCCCGGACGCGCCCCGATGGTACCTTGGTTGATGGGCTGCGTGACGGCCGCACGCGCGCATGGCGTCGACATCCTCGACGGCGTCTACAATGACCTCGGCAATGCCGAGGGGTTCGCGCGTGAATGCGCCGAGGCACGCGACATGGGCTTCGACGGCAAGACTCTGATTCATCCGAACCAGATCGGCCCGTGCAACGCTGCCTTCTCGCCGAGCGCCGAAGAGGTGGCTCATGCGCGCAAGATCATCGCTGCTTTCAACCTGCCCGAGAACAAAGACAAGGGTGTCGTCCAGCTCGACGGGCGCATGGTGGAACGGCTGCATGCCGATATGGCACGGCGGACCGTCGCGATTGCGCGGGCGATCGAGGAGCGCGACCTCGAGGGGCAACCGGCGGGCTGACCTCAGGTGTCATTTTCCGGCTTGACCCGCCGGACCATGGTCCCCGAGAGTCGCACGACGGATGAGCATCGACGCGCGGTCAATCCGCGAATGACGGATTCAGGTAAGGAAACGCCATGCGCGGATTAGGGATTGTCGCTCTGCTGTGTTCGTTGGCGTTCCCGCCCTTGGCATGCGCCAACGATATCGCGCCGGGCGGCACGCTGCGTGCGGTCTATCTCGGCAGCAATCCGGCACAAGCGGTACAGGACCGCTCCACCGGCGCCATTCGCGGCGTAGCGGCCGATCTCGCGCGCGAACTCGCAAAGCGCATCAATGTGCTGGTCGAGCTCAAGCCGGCCCCCAATCCCCAAGGGGTGATCGACGCGGTCAGCAGCGGCGCGGCTGATATCGGCTTCGTTGCCTACGAGCCTTCGCGCGCCGGCACGGTCGAATTCTCACAGACCTACATGCTGGTGCAACAGAGCTTTCTCGTGCTTGACGGCTCGGCGATCCAGGCGGTCGCCGATATCGATCGCGCCGGACAAGTGATCGCCGGCGTCAGGAACGATTCCATCACGCTCTATCTGAAACGCAAGCTGAGGCAGGCGACGCTGCTCGAAGTCGAGAACAATCCTCCCGAGATCCAGCGCCTGCTGACTGGAAAAGAGATCGACGCCTTCGGCGCGAACCGGCAGCGCCTCACGACGCTGAGGGCCGAAACGCCGGGGACGAGGCTCTTGCCGGACAGTCTCTTCGGCGTGCCGCAGACCATCATCGTACCCAAGGGCAGGGCCGACGTTCTGACCGCGGTCAACCGCTTCATCGACGACGTGCGCGCATCCGGCTTCCTGCAGAACGCGATCACGAGCAGCGGGATCATTGGCCTGCAGCCGGCCCCGGCAGGCTCCTGGCAGCCGTCAGTACCGGACTGATCCGTCCTTGTCGCGGACGAATGCCCGCGTCGGACCGAAACCTGTGCGGCGAGATGCGCGTTATCTCCTTGGACAACAGGAGAGCGCACATGCCCGAAATCCGCGAAAACGACGGCGTCGTGACCCAGATCACCACCGTGAAGGTTCCGGCCGACAACCAATCCGAGGTGTTGGAGCTGATGAAAGAGCGTGCCCGCTTCATGGCGAGTCAGCCCGGCTTCGTCTCGGTCAGTCTGCATCGCAGCGAAGACGGCAGCCACGTCGTGAACTATGTCCAGTGGAAGAACCGCGAGCAGCTCAAGGCGGCGCACCACTCGCCCGAGTTCCGCAGAAAATGGCCGCGGTTTGGCGAACTGGTGAAGGAGGCCGAGCCCTGTCTCTATCAGGTCGCCCACGTGCAGGCGGCGTGAGCCGCGACAGCGCCTAACACTCAGCCGGACGCGAGCGGCGAGAGCGTCCCCAGCATGACTATGTCCGGGTGACGCTCCTGTCCTGCGGGCTGCGAGCGTTGCTCACGCGCATGCGCGCGTCACGCCCACGCGCGCGCGGTCTTGGACTTCTCCTCGAAGCGCTCGATCTGGTCCTTCTTGACCATGGTCAGCCCGATATCGTCGAGACCGTTGAGCAGGCAATGCTTGCGGTGCGCATCGATGTCGAACTTGACCACGCCGCCATCCGGCCCTCTGATCTCCTGCTTCTCCAGATCGATCGACAGCGTGGCATTGGCGCCGCGCTCGGCGTCGTCGAACAGCTTCTCCAGATCCTCCGGCGACACCTTGATCGGCAGCACGCCGTTCTTGAAGCAGTTGTTGTAGAAGATGTCGCCGAACGAGGTCGAAATCACGCAGCGGATGCCGAAATCCATGAGCGCCCACGGCGCATGCTCGCGCGAAGAGCCGCAGCCGAAATTGTCGCCAGCCACGAGCACCTTGGCCTTGCGATAGGCCGGCTTGTTGAGCACGAAGTCGGGGTTCTCGCTGCCGTCGTCGCGATAGCGCTTTTCCGAGAACAGGCCCGTGCCCAGCCCGGTGCGCTTGATGGTCTTGAGATACTGCTTCGGAATGATCATGTCCGTGTCGACATTGATCGCCCTGAGCGGCGCCGCGACGCCTTCGAGCTTGGTGAATTTATCCATGAGCGCACCTGATCACTTTGGAATTGTTCTGTTTCACGGCGCGAGCGGTGTTTTGTCAAGTGTGTGGTCGTGTAGCCGGAGAAAGTGAATGAAACAAACCGGAAAAATGCTCGGAGCGGGCCTTTTGGCGGGGCTCTTCGTTTTGCTGGCCGAGCCCGCGCAGGCCGAGACCTGGTGCATCCGCGACGCCGGCAGCCCGCCGCCGGGCGCCTGCGTGTTCCCGTCGAGCCAAGAATGCGGCATGGCGGCGCGAATGAACCCCTTCGGGGGCATTTGCGAGCGCGAGCCGCTGGGATCCGGGACCGATAACAAAGGCACCTCAGGGCGCCGCTCGGCCAAACGCAAGGCTGCCAGTCGCTGACAAGTGATCGGCGTGTCCGGCATGGCGGATGCGCCGATCGCCGGCACGCTCAATGTGCCTCCGCCTCGATCGCCGCCATGTCCTCGTCGGAGAGGCCGAAGTGGTGGCCGATCTCATGCACCAGCACGTGGGTGATGATGGTGCCCAGCGCCTCGTCGTGCTCCGCCCAGTAGTCGAGGATCGGCCGGCGGTAGAGCCAGATCATGTTCGGCATTTGTCCGGACGCGCTTTCCGAGCGGAACGGCAGGCCGACTCCCTGGAACAGGCCAAGCAGGTCGAACTCGCTCTGCGCCTCGAGGTCGGTCAGAACCTCCTCGGTCGGAAAATCCTCCACGCGGATGACCAGCCCATCGCAAAGCGCCCGGAATTTGTCCGGGAGACGATGAAATGCCGTCTCGGCCAGCACCTCGAATGCCTCGAGGGAGGGCGCCTTGGTCATGTGCCACGCGAGCGGATCGGCAGATGTCGGTTCGGTCATGCACCAGTTTTTAAGCGAGAGCAGGCGATGGGCCAAGGTGCAGGCGTTGACGGCCGCGCCGCAATCGGCGAGCGTAGGACCGGGTTCAACGGCTTGAACACGAGATGACACGCACAATAACGCTCAGCGTCTTGGCGACTGGCGCAGCCGCCATTATGGGCTTGGCGGCGACCTCGTCCGGCTTCGCGCAGTCCACCTCCAAAGTGCCAGACAGGAGCGGCGGTGCGACGGAATTCTCGGCGCAATCGCGCCCGGACTCTGCCCGCGCGCGTACGCGCATTCGAGTGACGCCGGTCAATCCGGATACATCTCCGTACCGGCCGTATTCGACGACTTACCCAACGCCATACAAATACGATTATCCCGGTCGCGGCTACGTGCGCCAATGCAGCTCATGGCTGGCGACGGAACACCGCGTCGCTGGCACCGTGCTCACGCCACAGATGCGCTGCTGGTGGCAGCCCGGGAGCTAGCCAAAAGCGCTGGCCGTTGCACCGCGCCGGATCCAATGCCAAGCGGCTCCACGATCGCATTCGCGTGCGCCGCCGGCGCGCTTGCGGTCGCGGCGGCGCTTGCCTACGACGCCATCCCCGACCTGCCGCTCGCTCCCCAGTCGGACGAGCCCAAGAAAGCCGATTTCATCCTCGCGGGCCGGGAGGATTTCCTCCAGCCGTTGCTGCTGGTGCAGACCGTCCGGCTCGCCAATCTCGTCGCGCGATATGCCGAACAGCTCGCGGTGGTCGAACTCGGCCGCACCGTGGCCGCGATGTTCGGCGGCCTGACCGTGCTGGCCACGATCGTGCTCGCGCGCCGCGTGGTGGCGTGGCCGCTTGCTCTCGCCGCTGGTCTCGTCGCCGCCGTGACGCCGCTGGTCGTGTTCCACGCGCAACTGCTCAAGGAGGACATCTTCCTGGCGCCGTGGCTGCTGCTCGGCCTTGCCGCGCTCGACCGGCTGCGTGAGAACGCGCAGACGCGCCGGGCGCTGGCGTTCGGGCTCCTGGTCGGTCTTGCGACGTCGGCGAAATATATCGGCGTCGTGCTGCTCCCCTTGGCCTGCGTGGTGCCGCTGATAGCGCCGGTCACGGACGTTCGACGGTATTATGCCTCGCTCGCATGGTCGGGCGGAACGGCGGTCGCGGTTTTCGCGCTCATCAACGCGCCGGCGTTACTGATGCCGGAGATTTTCCTGCACGGCCTGAACACGGAGATCGTGCACGCGCTCTCGAACCACATCATCGTCTGGCACGGCTGGTATTCGCATTTCCTGTTTCACTGGACGATGAGCCTGTGGCCGGGACTCGGCCCGGCGCTGGCAATGACCGGTCTCGTCGCAGCACTTCTGGTCGTCGCAAGCTGGCGCTCGAGCGCGCCGGCGATCCGCCTGGTGCTGGTGTTCGCCGTGCTCTGGTATTTCATGCATGAGCTTTCCCCGATGAAGCCGTTCATGGCGATCGAGCGACACATGACGGTGATGAGCGGCCTGTTCGCGGTGCTCGCCGTCGACCTTGTCGCGCGTCTTTGCCGCCAAGCGCCGGCCATATGGCGCCCCGCACTCGCGACCTGCGCCATCGGCATCTTGGCCGTGCCGGCCGCCATCTCGACGCTGGCCATCGCACGTTCCGCGCCGCACGATACCCGCGTGATGGTCGAGCGGGTGAGAGCGGCGCTCGATGGCCGTGATGCCGTCGACTGGTACGCCACGTTCCCGGCCTACGGACATTATCCGCCGCTGTCGGCAATCGACGGCGCGACCGACTATGTCGTGCTGGTGCAGGAAACGGCCGAGCGCTTTGCGCAATCCGCAAGCTTTGCGGGCCAGAGCGATCGTGTGCGCGCGTACGCGCGCGGCTACAGCGAGCTGCTGGCGCGACCTGCCATCCTCGTGGAATCCACCGCCGGCAGCTTTTCCTACCGTAACGTGCCGCTGCGCATCGTCGCGCTGCGCAGCGATGCCGCACGGCTCGGCGCCATTCTCGCCAAGCTCGGTCCGCTGCCGGACACACGCCTCACGCTGTTGCCGGGCGAGGCGTTGGCCGCCGAGACAACGTTTCCGGCCAAGTGAATCGCCGCGCTACTTCCACTCCCGCACGTCGACGAAGTGCCCGGCAATCGCCGCCGCGGCGGCCATGGCGGGCGACACCAGATGGGTGCGGCCCTTGTAGCCCTGGCGCCCTTCGAAATTGCGGTTCGAGGTGGAGGCGCAACGCTCGCCCGGCGCGAGCTTGTCGGGATTCATCGCCAGACACATGGAGCAACCGGGCTCGCGCCATTCGAAGCCGGCCTTGACGAAGATCTTATCGAGCCCTTCCGCCTCGGCCTGCTCCTTCACCAGGCCGGAGCCCGGCACGATCATCGCATTGACGTTGCCATTGACGCTCTTGCCGTCGACCACCCGGGCGACCGCGCGCAGATCCTCGATCCGTCCGTTGGTGCAGGAGCCGATAAACACGCGATTGAGCGTGATGTCGGTGATTTTCTCGCCACCCTTGAGGCCCATATAGCCGAGCGAGGTCTCGGCGGCGCGGCGCTTGTTCTCATCCGCGATATCCTGCGGCTTCGGCACACGCCCGGTCACGGAAATGACCTGCTCGGGGCTGGTGCCCCAGGTGACGAGTGGCGGCAGTTTCGCCGCGTCGAGCCTGATCTCACGATCGAAGTGCGCGCCCTCGTCCGAGCGCAGCGTTTCCCAGTAACGCATGGCCTCGTCCCAACGCTTGCCTTGCGGCGACCGCGGCCGGTCCTTGAGATAGGCGAAGGCCTTCTCGTCCGGCGCGATGAACCCGGCCTTGGCGCCGCCCTCGACCGACATGTTGCAGACGGTCATGCGGCCTTCCATGGACAGGGAGCGGATCGCTTCGCCGGCGTATTCGAGTGCGTAGCCGGTGCCGCCGGCGGTGCCGATCTCGCCGATGATGGCGAGGATGATGTCCTTGGCGGTGACGCCCTCCGGCAGCTTGCCGTCCACCACCGCGCGCATGTTCTTCGATTTGCTCTGGATCAACGTCTGCGTCGCCAGCACGTGCTCGACTTCCGAGGTGCCGATGCCATAGGCGAGCGCGCCGAAGGCGCCGTGGGTCGCGGTGTGGCTATCGCCGCAGACAAGGGTCGTGCCCGGCAGCGTGAAGCCCTGCTCGGGCCCGATGATGTGGACGATGCCCTGGCGCTTGTCGAACTCGTTGAAATATTCGAGCCCGAACAGCTCGGCGTTCTCGGCGAGATAGGCGATCTGCGCCGCGCTTTCCGGATCAGGGTTGGGCAGGTTGCGATTGGTGGTCGGTACGTTGTGGTCGACCACGCAGAGCGTCTTTTCCGGCGCGCGCACCTTGCGGCCAGTGAGGCGCAGCCCCTCGAATGCCTGCGGGCTCGTTACCTCGTGCACGAGATGGCGATCGATGTAGATGAGACAGGTCCCGTCCGGCTGCTCGTCCACCAGATGGTCGCCCCAGATCTTGTCGTAAAGCGTACGCGGCTTGGCCATAGCTCGAATGCTCCGGAAATCGCCGTGGTCCTAAGGAATATATAGGATCGAACGGACGTTTTGGCGCCTTCCGCCGTCCCTTCAAGCGCGCAATGCGCTCTGCCTGAGATCGGTGTGTCGCGCCGCCAACAGCGCCGAAATCTACTCGGCGGCCTTCCCCGCCACCTCGACGCTGTCGTCAGTGGGGCGGTGGTCCTGCTTCTCGGAGATGCGCGCGGCCTTGCCGCGCAGACCGCGCAGATAATAGAGCTTGGCGCGGCGCACCTTGCCGCGGCGCACGATCTTGATCGAGTCGATCATCGGCGAATAGAGCGGAAAGACGCGCTCCACACCCTCGCCATAGGAGATCTTGCGGACGGTGAAGTTCTCATTGAGCCCGGAGCCCGCCCGTCCGATGCAGACGCCCTCATAGGCCTGGATGCGGGTGCGCTCGCCCTCCACCACCTTGACGTTGACCAGCACCGTATCGCCCGGGCCAAAATCAGGAATCTCCTTGCCGGTAGAAAGCTTTGCGATCTGCTCTTGTTCGAGCTCTTGAATCAAATTCATGGGAATTCTCCATCGGCAGCGCCGACATGGAAGGCGCGCGGTCTTATTGGTTGTCCGGGTCGGGCGAGCTAATACGACACCGCAGCGGCTTTGTCACCCGTCTGGCTCGGGCTTCTGGTTCGGCCGTTTCCGCGGCTTGGTGGGGGCGCCGACGCGGGCAACGTGTGCGGCCCAGAGGTCCGGGCGGCGCGCGCGGGTGATCCCCTCAGCCTCGGCGCGCCGCCAGGCGGCGACCTTGGCGTGATCGCCGCAGGTGAGGACCTCGGGGATGGCACGGCCCTCCCACAATTGGGGCCTAGTATATTGCGGGTATTCGAGCAGCCCCAGAGCAAAGCTCTCCTCGGCGCCGGAGGCCTCCTTGCCCATGACGCCGGGCAACAGCCGGACGCAGGCATCGAGCAGCGCGAAGGCCGCGACCTCCCCGCCCGAAAGCACGTAGTCGCCGACCGAGACCTCCTCGAAACCGCGCCCTTCGATCACGCGCTCGTCCACGCCCTCGAAGCGGCCGCACAGAATGACGGCGCCGGGTCCCGCCGCCAGGGCCTCGACCCGCGCCTGGGTCAGCGGAACGCCGCGCGGGCTCATGGCCAGCCGCGGCCGCGGATCGCCCGCCGGCGCCAATGCATCGACGGCGCGGGCCAGCACGTCGGCCCGCATGACCATGCCGGGACCGCCGCCCGCCGGCGTGTCATCGACCGAACGGTGCCGATCGGCGGCGTATTCGTGGATGTCGACGGCGTCGAGCGCCCAGAGACCCGCCGCCAGTGCTTTGCCGGCGAGACTGAAACCGAGCGGCCCCGGAAACATGTCGGGGAAGATGGTGAGAATGCCCGCGCGCCACATGATGATGATCGATCCGACCGGACCTATTCGGCAGCGTCGCCGCGCTTTCCCGGCGTCGTCGCCGGGAGCGCCACGATGATGCGCCCGCCTGCAATGTCGACGCCCGGCACGCAGGCCTCGCTGAACGGCAACAGGATGGTCGTGCCACCGGCCTGCGGCCGCAGCTCGAGAATATCGCCTGCGCCAAAGTCGTGCACCGCGATCACCGTGCCGACCTGCGTCCCATCCGCTGCCATCGCCGGCAGCCCGATCAGATCGGCGTGATAGAACTCATCGGCGGCGGGCGGCGGCAAGCGCTCGCGCGGCACAAACAGCTTGAGATTGGTGAGCCGCTCGGCCGCATCGCGATCGCTGATGCCGCGAAACCGCGCGACCAGATGGGACTTG
>Ga0307503_10000232_pt1 | contig 13640 bp, 9 predicted proteins | sample 17_S_MG_FD_194514 | JGI IMG/M metagenome (GOLD analysis project Ga0307503, IMG submission 194514) | Soil microbial communities from Populus trichocarpa stands in riparian zone in the Pacific Northwest, United States - 17_S | ecosystem: Environmental > Terrestrial > Soil > Riparian zone > Trees... | reverse complement strand
TCTTGAAGTACCAGGAGCGGTAGGCGGTCCGGAGCAGGGACTGGCCCTCGGGGTTGCCCTTGGCGATCGAGGTTCGGAACAGCAGGGACTTCTCGATCGGGATCACTGTGGTCTGGTAGCGGGGAGGGGCCATCTGCACCATCGCCCGGACCCCACCGGACTCGTCGAAGGACCAGCGCAGCAGTGTCTCCTGCGCGCGGATCGGGAGCTTCCTCCAGCCGATCTTCCCGTCCTCGTACTTGCTCCGCTTCTTCGGGTCCTTCTCCCAGGGACCGATCCGGCGCTTGTATACGATCTCGTGCCAGCTCCAGCCGTAGGGGAGCACCGAGAGCACCTCGCCGATGAAGTCGTCCCAGGAGTGGGACATGTCCTCCATGCAGCTCTCCAGGAACTCCTGGGCCTTGATCCCCTCATCGTCCTGGGTGGCAGGGAGCACCTTCCACTCCACCTCGCGGATCAACTTGTCGATGGCGAACAGCAGGGCCCCGACCATGGAGTCGTTGGCCGACATCTCCCGGTAGACCCGGACCGCCTTGCGCCCGCGTAGCGCGGGGAGGAACTCCTCATCGACATACCCGGAGACCCGCTTGACCCCGGTTACGCCCAGCTCGTCCATGGGTCCGACGCGCTGTGGGATCTCATCCCCGGCGTTGTCCTCGTCCCAGGTGGAGATGTCCCCCTGGGGCAGCCTCACGTCAGCCATGGATCACTTCTTCTTCCGGCCCAGGTTGTCCCGCCCCGCGCGCGGGTCACTGACCACACCGCGCTTGACGTCTCGTTTCGTGCCCAGACCCTGAGCCAGCATCCCGGCTCCAGCCACCCCAGCACCGGCAGCCGCCAGCTTCTTGTTGCCACTCATGAGACCGATCCCGGTCATCCCGCCACCTGCACCAGCCACACCCAGCGATGCGCCGTAACGGGCATGCGTCTTACGCTTCGACTTCTTGTCGGCCTTCGGTCCCCACTCCCCGCCCGGGAAGGGGGCCAGCTTGCTGATCTCACCGTGGTCCACTCCGAAAGCACTGATCATGACTTCAGTGTCTCAGCGCTGTCACACCAGCAGGTTGTACTCCTCGGCCACCTGGTCGTTCTTGTTCTCCACCGAGCCCACCGTCCAGTTCCCAGGCTTGCGCTTGGCATCCCGGTTCTCCTTCATCTCGGTCTCGATCCAGGTCGCGTCCATGGTGCCCGGGATCACGATCGGGTGGGCGGGGTGGGCACGCTTGGAGATCTGCCGCCAGACCAGGGCCATCGAGCAGATCTCGTCGGGCAGGTGGAACTCCTTGCCCCGCGCGTAGATCATCTCCACCGAGGCGTACAGGTGGTGCTTGTAGAAGGTGGAGATCCGAGGCACCTTCCACTTGTCGTTCTCGATCGAGGAGATGTACTCGCTGAGCATGTCGTCCCGCTTGGCCCCCACCATCTGGAAGCCCCGGGCCCGGCGGTCCACGTAGTCGGCGACCACAGCACCCAGGCCAGTGGCGTCGTGTATCCCCTCAGCGTTGTAGGCCTGCATCAGCTTGTTGAACATCCCGATCATCACCGGGTAGGGCCTGCGCCGCATCCTCATCCAGTAGGCGACCGTGACCGGGAACTGGGTCACGTTGGCCACCGTGATCACCGTGAAGTCCTGGGACTGGGCCCAGTCCGCACCGATCACGTACTCGGCATCTGACTTCGGCTCCTCGAACTTGTACTCCTCGTAGTCCTTGGAGACCTTCTGCTTGAGCGCGGTCTCGGGCAGGGAGAACATCCGCTCCACCGCATCGGAGTCGATCGCACGGTTGCCGATCGAGGGCTCGCCCAGGTCGTACTCCACCCGCCACATCTCGGCAGGGATCTCGCGCTTCTTCTCATCGATGGTCTGCTGGTCCAGCCAGCCGTCGACCGGGTTTGAGGTGTCCCGGTAGCACCAGGTGTAGATCGGGTCGTCGCGCTCCTGGAACCGCTGGAGGACCGTGAAGAAGGTCTTGTCCGGGTACTGCCAGGTCGAGGACATCGTGGTCTGCGGCCTGATCACCTCACCGCGCCAGTTGGTCTGCGGCATCGGCTGACCCAGGGCAGCATCCAGGATCGGCAGGTCCATCTCGTCGATCTCGTCCAGCAGCAGCTCGGGCGGGTGCGGGCCACGCACGGACTTCTGGGAGGCGGTCAGCGGCATGATCGTGGCCCCGTTGGTCAGCCTGATCCTGGTCGCGCTCTCGTCCTTGACCAGGTACCGAGGAGCGAACTCGGAGTCCCAGGCGTCGCGGATCGTGTTGTGGATGTTGATCGACTGGTTCAGGGAGCCGCCCACGATGTTCACATCCGCGCCCTTGATGGCAGCGATGGTCAGTCCCAGGATCGACATCAACCGGGACTTACCGGACAGACCACGGGAGCCGTGGATCAGAGCGGACTTGCTCCGACCGAAGTAGGCGTCGCTGAACACCTCGAACGGAGCGTTGTGCTCGGGGCAGACCTTGTGCCGCGGGATGGTGTGACCCCACAGGGTCCGGACCAGTTCGTACAGCTCGTTGTCCGTGCGAGGGCCTCGCTCCAGGATGATGCTCATCCTGACTGCGGCGGGTGCTCCACCAGCTCTCGCAAGGTGTACTCCGCTCCCTTGCGCGGGATGTAGATCTTGAAGCAGCCCGCCGGGGTATCCACGATGTAGTACCAGGGCACCGCATCGGTGTCAGTTGGAGTGACGAAGGCGGCGAACCCACCAACCTCCAGCTTCACCGTAGGAGCCAGACAGGCCCAGGCGATCCCCCGCTCGATCACCCACAACCGGCTCGGAGTGAACTGAACCCAGCCCTCGACCGGTTTGTCGTTCTTGGAGAAGGACCCAGTGACCACGCAGAGCCGAGGCATGGCTACTCCGATCTTGGATAGTCAGGCCCGGCAGGCGGAACCCCGGTACCCGGTCCGGTCGGTGAATCGGGCACCGAGGAGTTCGGGGTGACCACCATCCTGATCGCGATCGCCACCACCATCGCGACCACAGCCATGATCGATCCCACCTGCTCCTGGGTCAGGGTGACCCCGAATGCCAGCAGCAGGGCCAGGACGGTCTGCACCAGGCCGGAGATCAGCACCGGCTCCTCACGCAGGACCTTGCCCTGGAAGATGCTCATGAGGTGATCACGGACTTCGCGCCGGGGTTCTTGCTCAGGATCCGCTTCCCGCGCGGGGAGGAGATCAGGGATCGAGCGCGTGTCTCCACCGCGGACATCGCCTTGTTGATCTCGAAGTGCATGCCATCGGGACGGTTCTTATAGTCCCCTCCCCAGCGGATGCAGCCTTCGTAGAGGGTCAGCCGCTTGTGGATCGCGGAGAGCTCCTTGGCCGAGAAGGTCTTGGAGGTGGCGACACCCATCGGGTGCTTGGTGGCGTTCAGGTCTACCGCGGTACCCGAGGCGTGGTTGCTGATGAAGGTAGTCGAGCCCCGCACCGGCCTACTGGCCCAGCCCCAGTCGTCGTAGGTACCGAGATCGAGCTGCTCCAGCTCCTCGTCGAACCAGAGCGCCAGGTGCACCAGCAGGAACCCAGCTGACCCATCGCGTGCCTTCAGCTTGCGGTTGACCCCGGGCAGCACCCAGTTCCGCAGGCGCGGCAGCTTCCCGGTGACATCGCCGTCCAGGACCGCCCATCCGTTCGAGGAGGTGGCCATGACTAGCTCTCTTCCTGATCCTCTTCGCCGTGTCGCAGAGGGTCGTTCCCAGTTCCGGTATCAGGCTCGGTCTCGTCCTCGCGGGGTCGCTCGCTCACCGATGCTCCTCTTCCTTGGCGGTCGGCTCGGTCTCCTCGCCGGTCTCATCACCCGACAGCGGCTCGCCGTCGTCGTCGAGGTTGTCCTCGTCATCGGGGTCCAGGGTCGGCACCTTGCCCGCGGCGAACGCCGCAGCGCGCTCGGCATCCACTACCCGGTCGGGGTACTCGATCTGACCCGGGACGCCCGCATCGGCGACCTGGGTGTTGTCCTCGCTCTCGGCGTTCTCCTCGGCCAGGTTCGTGTTCTCAGTGTGGTCACGCTCGCGGGCGCGTTCCTTGTCGCTCATGTCTCCATCCTCACTTTGGTGGCTAGTCACTACAGTGTCTCCTGCCAGACGATGTGTACCTCTCCACAGCGCAGGTTCGTCGTCATGGAGCTGACCGCGGAGTAGTCCTCAGGGAACGCAGTGGCCTTGGCTGGGTCCTTGCCATCCAGCCCCAGGCCCTTGATCGACTTGTTCAGGTTGTTGTTGTAGGACGCAGGCAGATCGAACCACTTGGCCTGGCCCTTGGCCAGGGTTCCGAGCTTGGTGGTCTCGTTCCGGACGATCCCGATCCCCGCCGCAGGCAGGTTGCTGGTCGAGGCGTAGCTGGTCCAGAACAAGTAGACGTTGGCATTCGCCTCTCCGTCGTCATCCTCACGGATCACGTAGATCTGGGAGCTCTTCACCGTGATGTGCTCCGAGCCAGAGGTCTGGGCACCGATCGAGTCCACGAACTGGTTGCCGTAGAACCACAGTCCTGTCGAGTTCGGGTTGCGCTGCTGGACCAGGTTCCCGGAGTGGAACCCGTCCGTGAGCCAGGAGCCGGAGGCACTCGGCTGGAACCGGGCCTCCTTGATCACGATGTTCGGGGCGTCCACCGCAGCCTTCGGCACCTTGATCGAGGTCTCGGTCGCCACGCTCCAGTTATCGTCCTGGTCCAGGCTCCAGCCGGTGAAGAAGTAGGTCTTGTCCCCGGTGATGATGGTGCCCGGACTCGCGTTGCGTGGCCACTGCTTGTAGGCGTAGACGGAGGTGTCCTTGTGCGGGCCGAAGGCGTTGTAGCGCCACTCGCTCCACGGCTCGCCCGGGTAGGTGGAGTCCACCTTCGAGGTCCAGGTGCCGCCGAACTGGGTGGTAGGTGCCTTGCCGTCGTAGGTGGTCAGCACCCGAGTCAGCTGCGCGTCCGGGTCGTTGGCAGCTCCGGGCAGCCGTACTCCCACCCTGATCCACCGAGACACCAGCCTCGCCCCGTTGCGGTCCTCGTAGATCGACAGCGTGATCTCCGGCGGGTTCGGCGGAGTGATGTCGTACTCGTAGGCCTTGACCCAGACCCCCGAGCGCTTCACCCAGGCCTGCCCGACCGCCGTCCAGACGTCGTTCTTCTGGACGTAGGGGCGCTGAGCCTGCACCCATACCCCGTCGACCTTCTGGTGGAGACTCACATCAGACCTTGAAGAAGACGTCGCCGTTGGCACCCGAGGCGTTGGTCGGCACCGTGGTCCCCGAGGTGATCGCGGGCACCGCGGGCGGGAACTTCACCCAGGCGGACCCGGAGTAGAACCACACCGAGTCATCGGCCTGGACGAACGCGAACATCCCCTCCTGGACCCCGGCAGCGGTGGTCGCGGTGTCCCGTGCAGCGGTGGTGGCGTAGACCCCCATCAGCCGCTTCTCGATCGCCTTCGCTATCGCGAGGAGGTCATAGGCGACGTTCGGATCCTCGTTGCCGTCCGGGACTACGCCCTTGATCTGCCCAGCGGGTGTGTCGACGTATGCCATGGCTTCCTCCTAGTCAGATCGTCTCATCACGGTCACGGCACTGTCGGGTCATCGGGCTGTGGCATCGATCCTGCGATCTCCTGCCGCTTCTGGTTCTCCTCCAGCTGGTGCCCCATCCGCAGCTGGTTCAGCTCAGCCTCCTCCACGTAGGTGACCACGTTGCGCCGCAGCCACTCCTTGTAACGGGCGACCGCCTCGGCCTGGGTCATGTTGGGCCCGAACGCAGCGATGATCCGGTCCGCCATCGCCTGGGGGACGGTGAGCGTGGGTAGTGCGGGCATGTCTCTCCTTAGGTCGGGTACTCGTAGATCTCCAGGAGCGCAGCGCGGGGGGCAGACCACTGGACGGTCGAGACACCAACTGCGCTGATGATCGTCGCCACGAAGTTCACCACCGTATTGTCTGCTCCGGTCCAGTCCAGGACCGCGAAGTCGGAGACCGTGATCGCCTTGGTGGCGGCACGGTGGTCGAGCTGCCCCTCACCGAAGGTCGTCCCTCCGGCCAGGACCAGACCGGCTCCGTACTTCATGAACGTCTGGCTCGTCGACGCGGCAGTACCGTTCGACACCAACGCCCGCCACTCCATCCGGTAGGACATCCCGGTCCGCAGCGAGATCGAGTTCAGGTTCCCGACAGCGAACTCCACTCCGAGCGCAGCCGTCAACGGACCCGTGGCCCTCCATCGGCCCAGGCAGATCGGAACCCGACTGGTCTGCAATCCGTTCGTGCCACCCGAGAACGGACCCATCTTCCACACGCCACCGCCCTGGAGGTTCCAGACCGGGTTGCTGCTGCCATCGAGAGCAGCACTCTGTATCTTGCCCGAGGTCACCGGGCCCCAAGCCGTGATCGCCGGAGGGTTGCCACCAGTGGTCGGCAGGGTGTCCCGCAGCACCGTAAGCAGGGCCTTGTTGGCACCGGTGAACGGCGGCACCCGCTTGAAGTCGGTGGGAGCCGGAGTAGCCCCACGCGCGACGTAGAAGGTCAGCGAGTCCGGGTCGTTGATATCTCCTGGGTCATCAGGGATCGGGACCGTGGAGGTCAGCCTCATCCAGGAGCGCTTGACCAGGGCGACGCTGGTGGAGATGATTCCCGACCTCGCGGTCTCGTACGTGGCGTAGTCGCCTGTGTCCCCACCGGTGTCCGAGTCGTTGTTCAGACGCCAGGTCTGGACTGCCTTGACCGGGTTGGTGGCCAGGTCCGTGTCCTTGATCTGGGAGAAGTCGTAGACCAGCGTCTCGTCCCGATAGCCGAACCTGGTGCCGTCCCAGTGCAGACTGCACATCGGCTGAGAGGGTGCGGTGAACTCGTTCGCCAGTACCCGCACCCCCACGTTCGCTCCGGATGACTCGAAGCAGTACACCTGAGCCGCACCAGTAGTAGCGATCCACCACCGCGATGGTCCACCCAGGTCAGCAGCGGTCCCCACGATCCCGGATCCGTTCCGGTCAGCAACCAGTCGGTTCGTCTTCGCAGCCTCGTTCCACAGAGCGGTAGTGCCGAGGTTCGCGCCGGTAGTGCCGCTGAACTCTGTGACTCCCCACCCTTGAAGACCGTTCTGGAAGACCAGTAGGTTCGTCCCGTCGTTCCCGTACGTCGGGTCGAACGTGGAGTTCCCGCCGTAGTTCGACGACGGCTCGAACAGCCATCGATTGACATAGGTGAACCGGGATGCTCCCGGAGTACCAGTCCCGGTCCAGTGCCACTGGTAGCGGTACCACCGGTACTTCTGGGTGGTCCCGGGCACCTTCTCCGTGGTCTGGCACATCGTGTGCACCTCGGTGCCCAGCACCGTGAGACCGCCCTGACCGTTCTTGATCTCCGAGCGGACCGCCTTCATGTCGAAGCCGACCAGGCCGTCGAGGTAGCTGCCATCGCCCTGCCGGACCAGCTTCACGATCGTGGTCCCGTTGATGGACAGGAACGAGGTCGCGTTCTCGGCGGGCAGTGCTACCAGCCCACGCGGGTCCGTCCAGGTCGGGATCGCGTACTTCGGGTACTCACTGGTGATCTGCGGACCGTTCGAGGGCGGGGTGATCCCTGCCTGCACCACCATCGAGGAACCGGTGGCGATCTCGTTCGTGGTGCCGGTCATCTTGAAGTTGCCGCTGATGTTCAGCGCAGAGGCGGTCAGCTCGCCCTTGAGCACCATCCCAGCTCCGGTGGCTGGAATCGTGGATATGCCCAGGGGTCCGGTCACCTGGATCCCGCCGGTGGGGTCGATCGTGATCCCGGTGCCCACCGCCAGTGAGCCACCCACGATCACCGTGGCCTTCATCTCCCCGGTCTGGATCATGCTGGCGTTGATCGCGGTGCTGTTGAGCTGGTCCGCCGTGATCGACTTGGCGGCCAGCGCGGTCGCCGCCAGCGTCCCGTCCACCACCATGTCACCAGAAACCAGCACCGTGGCGAAGATCCGCAGGCCCGCACCGCCGTGGTTGGCGAACAGGATGAAGTCGTCGGTCCCCATCACAGGCTGGTTGTCGGACTGCTCGATCAGGGGAGCGCCAGCGTTCCAGCGGTAGATCACCCAGCTGTTGGCGGTGCTGCCCAAGGGCACCGAGAGCGTGATCCCACCGTGCTTGATCGTGAACGCAGGCCACGAGATCGTCCCGGCCACCACGTTGTCGGTCAGAGTGGGGATCGGGGTCATCTCCCACAGGGTGTTCAGGGTCGAGGCCAGCCCGGAGATCTGCCCGACGTTGAGTGAGTTCACGTCGATCCGGGCCGAGTTCAGGAAGCCGGTGTTGATCGACGTGGCATCCAGGGTCGCGATCGTGGCGCTGGTGAGTTGTTGTGCTGTCCAGGTGTTGCCCGTGGAGATGCCGGTGCCCACCGTGCACAGGTACTGCCCCGTGACCGTGTTACCCGTGCGTACCCACCAGATGTCACCAGGGATGCCTGGGCTGGTGGTGGTCGGAGCAGCCGCACCGTAGTTGACCTTGTTCTTGCCGTTCGCAGAGGTCTGCGCCAGAGATGCCTTCGAGTCCGCAGCACCAGCAGCGATCAGCGCGTCGTCTCCCGCAGTGACCTCGGTGATCGCCACATTCGCGATCGCCTGCTGACTGGGCTGGGTCAGCGGCGCGTAGTTGGTCAGCATCGCGATCTTGACCTTGGCGGTCGGCATCGGGAACTGAGTGGTCGCTGCGAACGGCTGTCCAGACGTGTGAGCGCCCTTCAATGTCCGGTTGCTGTAGTGCGTCCAGGTCGGCTGCCCAACCTGGTTGTTCACCATGTACATGTAGCTGCCGCCGGAGTACCCGTTCGACACAGGTGTCCCAGCTGCGACTACTGGTCCTGCCCACGGCACTCGCAGCGTGATCACGTTCCCGGTGATCCCGCCCGAGGCGTAGATGTCGGAGTACCAGTTCCGGGAGTAGGTGTTCGCTGGCCACGCCTTCCCGCCCGGGTCCACGTAGTCCCAGGTGATCAGCGACCGCTGCCAGGTGTTCGCCGCAGCGCCGTTGTACCAGCTCGCCGAGGAGGTCAGTGTGATCGTGGTCGCGCCCGGGTTCAGAGCTGTCGCCAGTGTGGTCAGCGTCCCGGTCTGCGCCCCGTACTGAGTCGGGTTGACCGCCAGCCCGTAGGCGTCGTAGGGGTAGAAGCCGATGTAGCAGTTCGCCTGCCCGGTCACCTGCCGGAAGTCACACGAGAGCTCATACACCTTGCTCGGGTCGACCGGGATCAGCTCATCGTTGAACCGTGCACTCTGACCAGTTCCACTAGGGAAGTAGAACGATCCGGTGGCTCCGGTCGGCGCATCCGTGCTGGTGAACGTCAGCGGTGAGAAGTTCGTGTTGTTACCCAGCGCACCAGACCCGTTGGTGACCAGGTTGGCCCCGCGCGACTGCACGTAGGACTGCATGTCCGTGGTGGCCTTGGCTATCGACCCTGGTGTGTTGTATGCAGTGATCTCCTCCGCCGTGGAGGGACGGACCGAGAACTGGTCGAAGATGATGTCCTTCGCGGTGACCGACCCGGCCTCCATCAGCGAGTAGCCGCCACACAGGAACGGGTCGATCCGGACAAAGGCCCCAGACAGCACGGGACGCTGGATCGTCTTCGTGTACCGATACCACTGCCCCAGGGTCGGGGTCACCCCAACAGGGAACGAAGCCGACAACGGGACGTAGACCACTTTGAACGACACGTCCTGAGTCCACCGGATCATCCCACCCGCACCCTGCAGGTCGCCCGACACGAGCATGAAGTCGAAGGTCAGAGTGATGTACTCCAGGTTCGGCAGCGTCGACCAGGCACCACCGACATTGGTCGTGATGTACGTCTGAGTGACCGGAGCGACCACGAACCGGACCGCGCACGGAGGAGTCCGAACCAGAGTGGTCTCCCTGGTGAAGGTGCTCCCAGCTGGGACCGACTGACCGGTCCATCCATCAGGTCGGGGGTTCGCGATCGGCCAGGCAGCGAAGATCGGGTTCGAGCTCAGCGAGTCCTGCTGCAGCGCGTTGTTAGCCGCTGTCTGAGCGGTAGCCGCGTTCAGCAGCGCGTTGGTGGAGTCGGTCACCGCGGAGGCGAGGTCCGGGATGTCGGTCTTGGACCACACCCGCAGCTGACCGGACACCTGGGCCGAGGCTGCAGCCGCCCCGATGTTGTTGGCCTCGATCACCTTGAAGTAGTAGGTGGTCCCGCGCACGAAGGCCGCTCCACCGTTCTGGGCGGTGATCAGCACGTTCTGGTTCCGGGTGTTGGCCAGCACCACCGTGGTCGGGCCAGGGACGAAGTTGGTGGTGGTGGAGCAGTGGTAGGTGAGGTTGGAGTAGATGTCGATCGGCCCGGTCTGCACTACGAACCCGTTGTCCTGTGGAGTCAGGGTCAGCGCAGGCGAGGCAGGAGGAGCAGCAGAGGCACCCGGCAGTCCAGGCGGACCCGTAGGACCGGTCGCTCCCTGCGGGCCCTGGATCAGCGACCACTCATACGGGGGTCCTGGTGTGCTCTGCTCCACCGCCGTGCTCTGGTTGTAGGCCAGTCCCAGGTAGGTCTTGCCTACCGGAGAGTCGCTGATCCCCGCCCCCGCGGCACTGTCTGCGTACTTGATCCAGGTATAGGTAGGTTGTCCGTTTGCCCCAGCGGGCCCGGCCACGCCCGTGTTCCCCTGTGGACCTTGGATCAGGCTCCACTCGTAGTCGGTGTAGACCGAGGACTCGGTGGCGACCGTCTTGTTGTAGGCGATGCCCATGTAGGTCTTACCGGCGGGTAGATCGTTCATGCCGGTGGTGGGAGTGTCCGCGTACTTGACCCAGGTGTAGAGCTGAACGCCGTCAGCACCCTTCGGTCCCTGGACTCCCTGAGAGCCCTGGGGGCCCTGGATCAGCGCCCACTCATAGTCGGTGGTCACCGTCGACTCGACCTGGGTGGTCTTGTTGTATGCGATGCCGATGTAGGACATCCCGACCGGGGAGTCGTTGATCCCCGCGCCGGTGATGCTGGTCCCGTACTTGATCCAGGTGTACGTGGGCAGGCCGTTGGCACCGTTCGGCCCCTGGATCCCCTGAGTTCCCTGAGGCCCTTGGATCAGGCTCCAGGTGTAGTCGCCATAGACGGTCGACTCGGTAGCAGAGGTCTGGTTCTGGGCCAGGCCCATGTAGGTCTTGCCGACAGGGCTGTCGTTCATGCCCGTGGTAGGCGAGTCCGCATACTTCAGCCAGGTGTACCTCGGCGTTCCATCAGCGCCAGCCGGGCCCTGGATGCCCTGGGATCCGGTCGACCCGGTGAAGCCGATCGACCAGGAGAAGACCTGAGTGAAGGTCTTCCCGTCCGCGGTGATGGTCAACGGGATCGTGCCGGTGGGTCCGGTCAGGGCGGTGGTGACATCGATCGTCAGCAGTGGAGAGGTCCCGGGCGTCACCGTGAGCGTCATCCCAGTGACGGGAGAGGGCTGGCTCAGCACAGCGGGGATCTGGGTCGCGCCCTTGTAGACGATCACGTTGGTGGTCGCAGCACCGGTCTTGGCCACCGCTGTGGTGGTGGTACCGGCGAACACCTGGGCCTGGTTGGTGAGCAGCACCGTGTAGGCGTCCGCGCCCGCGGCACCAGTCCCTCCCGTGGAGCCCGTGCTCCCGGTCGCGCCATCGCTGACCTTGGCCACCGTGAGCGTGTCGGAGATGCCGGAGGCGATGTTGGTCATCCGAACCGCGATCGTCTTCGCGGTCATCGTGGACCCGGTGATGGTGACCACGTTCCCGGTCCTGGCCAGCCCTGCGGGCTTGGTCGGGTCCACCACGAAGGCAGCCCCGTCCGAGCTGTACTCCCACTTGTCGATGGTGGTGTTGAGCGCGGTACCAGTGACCGTGACCGAGGTCGGGGTGATCGCTCCACCCACAGCCACGGCCATCACCTGTGAGGTGGCCGTCAGCGCGATCGCGGGCGCATTGACCCCAGCCGGTCCCTGCGGGCCCTGGGGACCGAGGATCAAGGACCACTCGTAGTCGGTCGTGGTGTTCGACTCCACCGCCGTGGTCTTGTTGTAGGCGATCCCGATGTAGCTCATGCCCACGGGCGAGTCGTTGATGCCTGCACCCAGGGACGAGGTGGCGTACTTGATCCAGGTGTAGGTGGGCTGGCCGTTCGGTCCGATCGGACCCTGCACACCCTGCACGCCCTGAGCTCCGGACGGTCCCACGATCAGCGACCAGTCGTAGTCGCCGTAGAGCGAGGACTCGGTAGCCGTGTTCTTGTTGTAGGCCAGACCCATGTAGGTCTTCCCGACCGGGGAGTCGTTCATCCCTGTGGTCGGGGTGTCTGCGTACTTCAGCCAGGTGTAGAGCTGGACCCCATCGGCACCCTTGGGGCCTTGGATCCCCTGTGAGCCCTGCGGCCCCTGGATGAGAGCCCACTCGTAGTCCGTGGTGATCACGGACTCCGCAGCCGAGGTCTTGTTGTACGCGAACCCGATGTAGGTCTTCCCCACCGGAGAGTCGTTGATCCCAGCTCCTGTCACCGAGTCCGCGTACTTGATCCAGGTGTAGCGAGGCTGTCCATCAGCACCAGCAGGACCGGCCACGCCGGTGTTGCCCTGTGGTCCCTGGATCAAGCTCCAGTCGTAGGCTCCGTAGGAGGTCGACTCGGTGGAGTTCGCCTGGTTGTAGGCGATGCCCATGTAGGTCTTCCCCACGGGTGAGTCCGACATCCCGGTGGTGGGCGTGTCGGCGTACTTCAGCCAGGTGTAGAGGGTCGCACCGTTGGGACCAGCCGGACCCTGGATGCCCTGGGAGCCAGCCTGTCCGGGAGGCCCCTGCGGTCCCTGGATCAGTGACCACTCGTAGTCGGTGGGGACGGTGGACTCGGCAGGGGTCGTCTTGTTGTAGGCGAAGCCGATGTAGGGCTTGGTCCCGGGCAGGTCTACCAGCCCAGCACCTGCCGCAGTATCTGCGTACTTGATCCAGGTATAGGTGGGTTGTCCGTTCGATCCGGCTGGACCCTGAATACCGGTGTTGCCGACAGGGCCCTGGATCAGGGACCAGTCGTAGTCGGAGTACAGCACCGACTCGGTGGCGGACGCTTTGTTATACGCGATGCCCATGTAGGTCTTGCCCGCGGGGAAGTCGCTCATCCCGGTCGTAGGGGTATCCGCGTACTTGAGCCAGGTGTACAGGCTCTGCCCGTTGGTGCCAGAAGGGCCTGGAATCCCCTGCGACCCCTGTGACCCAGGAGCACCAGCGTTGCCGGTCAGCAGCACCGGGTTGCCGACTGTGACCGCCCCACTGCCCTTGGTGGTGGTGGTCCGGGACCAGATGAAGGTGCCAGGGGTACGGATCGGGGTGTTCTGCGACCAGCCCGAGGTAGGAGCTACCGTCTCCGAGGTGTGCACCACGTACTCCACCAGCGTGGTCACGATCGCGTTGTCAGCCGCTGCCTGGGCGTCTGCGATCGTGCCATCGCGCACGACGGCCCAGGTCAGGGGCGTAATCGAGGAGCAGTAGTAGGGCTTGTTCTTGTCATCAGTGTCGTACCAGAGATCCCCAAGCCGACCCACCGCAGGCTGTGAGGTCTGGTAGTAGGCGGTGATCTTGCCGTCTGCGGTGGTCTGGGCGCTCTGTGCAGCCTGCAGGGCAGCGGTCACCTGAGTGTCGGTGATCACCACCCAGTCGGTTCCAGACCAGC
>Ga0307503_10000230_pt1 | contig 13693 bp, 10 predicted proteins | sample 17_S_MG_FD_194514 | JGI IMG/M metagenome (GOLD analysis project Ga0307503, IMG submission 194514) | Soil microbial communities from Populus trichocarpa stands in riparian zone in the Pacific Northwest, United States - 17_S | ecosystem: Environmental > Terrestrial > Soil > Riparian zone > Trees... | reverse complement strand
GCGTCGATCTGAGCGGCGACGAATTCCGCCGGTACGTCGTGGATCGCGGTCACGCCCTTGGTGTTCTGGGCGGTCAGGGCGGTGATCACCGAGGCGCCGTAGACGCCGAGCGCCGAAAACGTCTTGAGGTCGGCCTGGATGCCGGCCCCGCCGCCGGAATCGGAGCCCGCCAAGGTGACCGCGATCGGGGTCATCGGCGCTTCCGCTGCGCCAGAGCCGCGTCCACCACGGCCCGCAACGCGCGCGCCGCCGCCTGCGGATCGGCCTGAAGCGAGAGCGCCGAGATGACCGCCACCCCGTCCGCCCCGGCGCCGACGGCCTCGCCAGCATTGCTCGCATCGATGCCGGCGATGCCGCACAAGGGAAAGCTAGGCGCCCGCTGGCGGAAGACGTCGGCGATACGCGCGAGACCCCCAGGTCCGATCGGCGGATTGGGATTGTCTTTCGAGGAAGTCGCGAACACCCCGCCGACGCCGACGTAATCGAGGAGATCGAGCGGCGCCGCCTCGGCCTGCGCCACCGTCTTGATCGAAAGCCCGATGATCGCGCGGGGACCGAGGAGCCGCCGAGCATCCTCGACCGCCATGTCTTGCTGTCCCACATGCACGCCGTCGGCGCCGGAGGCGAGCGCAACGTCGACGCGGTCATTGACGAGGAGTGGAATGTTGTGCGGCGCGAGCGCCGCCTTGATGGCGCGGGCGCGCTCGACCATGGGGCGCGTGTCGCTGCGCTTGTCGCGAAGCTGGACCAGCGTCGCACCACCTTGCGCCACCAGCCGGGAAAGCTCCGCAAGGTCCCGCCCGCCCGCATGTTCGGGATCGATCAGGGCGTAGAGGCGAAGATCGACGGTCATGGCGCTATTCCGGTCACCTGTCGTGCCGCATCAGGAACGAAGCAAAAAAGAAGCGAGCCACGCGAAGCCTCTGCTCCAGGCCCCCGACTGCGTCAGGACAACGATTGCAGACAGTTCGGCGTAGGCGAGGAAGCGGCGGCAGCGCAAGCGTCCCAAGCTCCCTCCGCCGGCCTGATCCGGATCAGGTTCGATGGGTGGGCTCGACGCCTCTCAGCCCGACGGCGCGTCCGGCGGACAGCCCATTGAGATTGCGAGCACAAACCTAACGTGCAGGTACTCGGCGTTCAAGCGCCAGAGGTGGAACCAGCTTGGGCCTTGAGCGGGGTTGATGACCCGTCGATGAGGACACGTGCAGTGATTGCGAGCACGGTAGGCGATCGCCAATACCACTGGTGTGCGTCACGGTAACGGCGCGCGGCCCTTGCCACCCGCAGCCGTATTTGCTGGATTGCGCCTCCGGCCGAGGGCCGCGCGGAGGCACGAATGGTCCCCTTCTTCGTCCAGATCAAATGCCAGCTCGGCCAATCCTACGACGTTGCGAACAAGCTTGCGGACGCCGAGCTCGCCTCCGAAATCTACTCGACCGCCGGCGACTTCGACCTCCTGGTGAAGTTCTACGTCGAGGATAAGACCGACATCGGCCACTTCGTCAACGAGAAGGTGCAGACCATCCCGGGTATCCAGGACACCCGCACCATCATCACCTTCAAGGCGTTCTGACGGAGCGCGTTGTCGGCGAGTGCTACGTGCCGGTGGGCGGGCCTTCGGCGGCGCGCGTGCGCTGCAGACCGAGTTGACGCTCGCGCCAGATCAAGAACAGCCCTGCTCCCGCGATGATCCCGGCGCCGATGAATACGTAGATCGTCGGCAATTCGTTGAAGAAGAAGTATCCGAGCAAAAACGCCCACACCATCGCGGTATAGTCGAATGGCGCCACCACGGACGCGGGCGCGAGGCGGTAGCTTTCGGTGAGCAGAATGTGGGCGAGACCGCCGCACAGTCCGACCGTCACCAGCGCCACGAACTCGACCCAGGTCGGCACCAGCCAGCCTAGGGGCCAGGTCGCGAGGCCCGCCAGCGCGCAGATCAGGGAGAAATAGAACACGATCGAGGAGGTGGTTTCGGTCTCCGTCAGGCGGCGGGTCTGGATCACCGAGCCGGCATTGCAGAACGCCCCGCCGATCGCAAACGCGAGGCCGAGCGTGGTGCCCGCTGCGCCCGCGTGCGCGGAGAGATCGAAATGTGGCCCCAGCATCACCAAGATGCCGACGAAACCGGCGATCACCGCCAACCAGCGATATATGCGTACTCGCTCTTTCAGAAAGAGAGCCGACATCGCGACAGTGATCAGCGGTGAGACGAAAGAGATGGCGGTGGCATCGACGATGGGCAGCCGGGCAAGAGCCGCGAAATTGCAGAACATCCCGCAGATGCTGATCAAACCGCGGCCGATCTGCCCAAGGGGGCGCACCGTGCGCACGGCCGCCGCCAGTTCATTCCTCCAAGCATAGATCACCAATACCGGCAGGATCGCGAAAGCGGAGCGGAAGAACACGATCTGCCCCACCGGATACGTCTCACCAAGAAACCGCACGAGCGCCGACATCACCGCGAACAGCAATGCCGACATCACCTTAAGCGTGATTGCCTTGATGACATTCATGTTTGCGTTGCGCCGGTCCGCCGGACGGCGGGGGGCCTCATCGGTGGGAATACGACTTGAGCATGATGCGATCGCTGGTGGAAGTCGTCGCGACAGGTCCGGTTGCGCAGGCGTCGCGGGCACCCGAGCGGCCGCGCCCGACCAACCTCCGTCTGCTTTGAAACGGCGCGGAACTATTGGCGGCCGACGCGGCCGCATCGGTCCATGAACAGCTATCTATGACCGGTAGGGCTACGGGTGTTTCGGCCCTTCGACCGGCGGCAGCGATTTGACATAGTGTGCCATCGCGGCGCGATCCTCGGCCGGAAGCTTGGACGTATTCCCAACGACGGGCGCCATGGGGCCTCCGACGGAATCGCCGTTCGGCATATCGCCGGTTTCAAGGACGCGCTCGATGTCCCGTTCCGAGTAATCGCCGATCCCCGCCGGAGTAATGTTGGGAACCCAGCCATCGCCGCCTTCCTGATCCGGTCCGCCGGCGAAGCGCTGGCTTGCGACGATGGCGCCGAGAAGATTGCGAGGACTGTGGCACTCCGCGCAGTGTCCCGGACCGTTGACGAGATAGGCCCCGCGGTTCCATTGCGCCGATTTTGACGGATCGGGCTTGAACGGCTGGCCATCGAGGAACAGGAATTTCCAGCCGCCCACCAGGCGGCGATATTTCAGGTAGATCGGGAGGTCGTGGCCGCGCACCTTCCCCTGAACCGGCGGCAGCGTTTTCAGGTACGCAAACAGGTCGCGCACGTCCTCCATCCGCATGCGCTGGTACGACGTGTAGGGAAAAGCCGGATAGTAGTGACTGCCGTCGGGCGAAGTTCCTTTCAGCATAGCGGTGACGAAATTCGCCTCACTCCAATCGCCGATGCCGTCGCTACGATCGGGCGATATGTTCGGAGCATAGAAAGTGCCGAACGGCGATTTCAATCCGAGCCCGCCGCCGAGCTTGGTCTTGTCTTCCTGATTGGGGACCGCGTGGCAGGACGAACAGCCGCCCGCGTAGAACATGGTCTTGCCGTTTTCCAGATTGGGGGCATACGCGGGAAGCGCGCTCGCCGGCACCGTCGCCGGGATGGTAACGAACCAGAATACCGCCGCGCCGATCACCGCGAGAATCAGCACCACAATCGCCAGCTTGCGCAGCATCGGCGTTCTTTCCCCTGCCGTCGGACGTTGCGGGTCCACCTGCCTGCAATCAAAGTTAGAGGGCGGACCGTCGTGGCGACGGCCGCCCCCGATCATCGACCAGCGTCAAATGCTCAGGTCGCCCGCTTGCGGTAAGTCTGGTGGCATCCGCCGCAATTCTTGCGCACCTCGGTGATTTGAACCTTGAAGGTGTCCAAGTCCTTCGTCGCGTCGCCGGCTGCCTTGGACTCGCTGGCAAACTTGGCGAGCTTGGCGTTGAAATCAGCCTTGTTTTCCCAGATCGGCGGAAGCGCGGCCGTGTCGCCGCCTGTCTTCGAATTGTCGGGAAACAGGGCCGGCGCTTTCTCGCCCGCCTCGGCAAACGCCACGAAGACCTTCTTGGCTTCGTCGAGATTGAAGGGCCGCTTGCCTTCGAGCATCTCGGTCGCAACCCGGTTCTGATCGCCGTTCGCCTTCATCAGGGCCTTGCGGGCCGCGATCGGATCGGTTTGGGCCACCAGCGCGGTGGCTCCGAACGCAAGCACTGCAACGCCAAGGACGGTGCGGATCATTCTCTAGCTCCCTCTGTGGATGGGTCCGCGCCAGCCCCGGCGCGGTTCGGTGGGCATCGCGTAAACACCGTATTAGTTTTGTTATTCCAATTAAGAAGAAAACGGGTACCGCCGGGGATATATCACGATTCCGTGAACATGGTGACGGCTGTCGACCAGGTTTACCAGACGGGCCCGTAAGCCCTGTTCTCCGTCCAGTGGCCCGTCCCCTGCCCCGAGCCGGACCTGAACGGCCAGGAAGTGTGGGGGTGGGTGCAACACCACCGCTTCCAAGACCGCGTCGGATACATGGTCGGCAACAGAACAGCCGGCGCCGCGAACGAGGACGTCATCCCTCCCGCCGCCTGAGCGCAACACCAGCCGAACTATTCCGCGGGGGCCGTCGGCGCTTCCATCGTATGCCGGTGCCGGGCCGTCTTCTGCGCGATCCAGCGGCAGACAACGTAAAAGATCGGCGTGAAGACCAAGCCGAACGCCGTCACTCCGATCATGCCGGAAAACACCGCGGTGCCGAGCGTTTGGCGCAGCTCCGCTCCCGCCCCGATCGCCCAGACCAACGGCATGACACCGAAGATGAACGCAAACGAGGTCATCAGGATCGGGCGCAACCGCAGCCGGGCGGCTTCGACCGCCGCCGTCCAACGATCGCGGCCCTGGTCCTCGAGCTGCTTGGCGAACTCGACGATCAGGATCGCGTTCTTGGCAGCGAGGCCGATGAGCACGATGAACCCGACTTGCGTGAGGATGTTGTTGTCCTGCCCGCGCATGATCACGCCGCTGATCGAAGCGACAAGGCACATCGGAACGATGAGGATCACGGCCAAGGGAAGCGTCAGACTCTCGAACTGGGCCGCGAGCACGAGGAAGACGAACACCACGGCGAGCGCAAACGCAAACAGCGCGGTGCTGCCGGCCCTGATCTGCTGAAACGCCAGCGTCGTCCACTCGTACCCGAATCCGTCCGGCAGGGTCTCAGCGGCGATCTTCTGCAAGGCGTCGATGGCCTGCCCTTGGGAATAGCCGGGGACGGCCGTGGCATCGAGTTCCGCCGCCGGATACAGGTTGTAGCGCGGGACCCGATACGGGCCGGCAATGTTGCGAACCGTCGTGAACGACCCGAGCGGCACGGTCTCGCCGCTCCCATTGCGCACCCGGATCTTCAGGATATCACTGGGTTCTCGACGATAGAGCGCGTCGGCCTGCGCGGTGACCCGGAATGTCCGTCCGAGCAGATTGAAATCGTTGACGTAGGCCGAACCGATATAGACTTGGAGCGCGCCGAACACGTCGGCGACGTTGACGCCGAGCATCTGCGCCTTGGTGCGATCGATATCGAGATAGATTTGCGGCGTCGAGTTCTCGAACAGGGTGAACACTTGCGTCAGACCGGGTGTCTGCGACGCCTTGGTGACCATCGCAGTCGTCGCTTCCAGCAGGGCCTGCGAGCCGCGCGCGGCCCGATCTTCCACCATCATCCGGACGCCGCCGGCGTTGCCAATGCCCGCGACGGGCGGCGGCTGAATCACCAGGATCAGCGCTTCCTGAAAGCCGGCCAGTCGCTTGAACAGCTCGGCCGTGATGCCGGCGGCCGACTCCTTGGGATCCCGTCCACGCTTGTCCCAAGGCTCCAGCGTCAGAAAGACCGCACCTGAATTCGGCGCCTGCGTAAAGGTCGCGCCGTTGAATCCGACGATGTTCACCGCATGCGCGACCCCGGGAGTTTTGAGGGCGACGTCGACGACCCGTTGCTGTATCTCGTCGGTACGGGACAGCGAGGATCCAGCGGGAAGCTGAATCACCACGATCAGATAGCCGCGGTCGACCTGCGGGATGAACCCGATCGGCGTCTTGCGGAACTCGTTGAGACCATAGGCAAGAATGCCGACATAGAGAACGAGCATAATGACGACGTAGCGCACGGCGCGCGCGACCAGCCAGTGGTAACCCGCCCCAAGCCGATCGAAGCCCCAGTTGAAGCCGCGGAAAAACCCGCGGATCGGCCGTTCCCACCACTTCTCTTCGTGACGCTCCGGTCGCCGTTTGAGGAGCAAGGCGCACATCGCCGGCGACAACGTCAACGACACGATCAGGGAAATGATCGTCGCGCTTGCGATGGTGAGAGCGAACTGACGATAGAACTGGCCGGAAATGCCCGTGATGAAGGCGGAGGGAACGAACACCGCGCACAGCACAAGCGCGATCGCGACCAGCGCTCCGCCAACCTCATCCATGCTCTTGTAGGCCGCATCGCGCGGTGACAAACCCGACTCGATGTTGCGCTCGACGTTCTCCACGACGACGATGGCATCGTCGACCACGATCCCGATCGCGAGCACCAGCCCGAACAGCGACAGATTGTTGAGCGTGAACCCGAACATCCCCATGAAAAAAAAGGTGCCCACGAGCGAAACGGGAATGGCGACGATCGGAACGACTGCCGCGCGCCACGTCTGCAGAAACAGGATCACCACCAGCACCACCAGGATGACCGCCTCGCCGATGGTTTCGATCACCGCGTTGACGGACTCCTGGATGAATTCGGTCGGGTTGTAGACAATCGCGCGCGCGATGCCGGACGGGAAACGCGTCGCCAGTTGATCCATGGTGGCAATGATGGTCTTCGCCGTCGCCAATGCGTTCGAACCGGGTCGCTGGAAAATGGCCAATGCCACCGCGGGGTCGCGGTCGAGATAGGAATTCGAGGTGTAGTCCTGGGCGGCCAACTCGATGCGCGCAACGTCCTTGAGCCGGACCACCGCCCCCGCCGCCTGCTTCACCACGATATTGGCGAACTCCTCGGGATTGGCGAGGCGGCCGAGGGTCTGCACCGCGAACTGGAATGCGCCCTGTTTCGGCATCGGCGGCTGGTCCAGCACGCCGCCCGCGACCTGGACGTTCTGAGCCTGCAACGCGAGCACCACGTCGCCTGCGGTCAGGCCGACCGTCTGCAGCCGGTCGGGATCGAGCCACACGCGCATCGAGTAGTCGCGGCTGCCGAACACGGTGATCGAACCCACGCCGTCGACGCGCGTCAGCGTGTCGGTAATCGCGAGGGTGGCATAGTTCGAGATGAACAAGCTGTCGCGCGATTTGTCGGGCGAGTAGAGGTGCACCACCATCATCAGGTCGGGTGAACTCTTGGTCACCGTGACGCCGATGTTGCGCACGTCCACTGGAAGTCGCGGCGCCGCGATTGCAACCCGGTTCTGCACCTGCACCTGGGCAACGTCGAGATTGGTCCCGAGATCGAAGGTGACCGCGATGGAGAAACGCCCGTCCGCCGTCGAATTCGACGACATGTAGATCATGTTCTCGACGCCGTTGATCTGCTGCTCGATCGGCGTCACCACGGTCGAGGCCACCACGTCGGCACTTGCGCCCGGATACTGGCCCGACACGTTGATGATGGGCGGAGCGATCTCCGGGTACTGGGCAACCGGCAACCGCGTGAACGACACGCCGCCAATGATCACGAACACGATCGAAACGACTGCTGCGAAAATCGGACGGTCGATAAAAAAATGCGAAATTCGCATCGGCCTCTGAGCCTGCTCAATTGGTCTTGGCTTGCGGGGCGGCCGCCTGGGGCGTCGTCTGCTGCTCCTCGGGTGTCACCTTCTGCCCCGGGCGCACCCGCATCAGGCCATTGACCACGATGCGGTCGTCCGCCGACACGCCCTCCTTGATCACGCGCAAATCGTCGACGAGTTCGCCCAACGTGACGAAGTGCTGCCGGGCGACGCCATCCTGATCGACGACGTAGACGAACTTACGCACCTGCTCGGTACCGATCGCGGCGTCGGGCACCAACAGCGCTGGATAAGGCGCCGAGGCCGGTACCTGCACCCGGGCGAACATGCCGGGTGTGAACAGGTCGTCGGAATTGACAAACTGGGCGCGTGCGCGAATCGTCCCGGTCGAGCGATCGATGACGTTGTCGATGAAGTCCATCCGGCCGTCGTGCGAAAAGTCCTTCTCGTCGATCAGCTTCAGTCGCACCGACGCAGCGCCGCGTCCGGTCACGTCCGTGTTGCCGTCTCGCGCCAACCGCTCGTAGCGCAATAGCGACGCCTCGTCGAAGGTGAATTCCAGCCGAATGGGATCGGTCGAGACGATGATGGCGAGGAGTGTGGTCGCTCCGCCGGTGCCGCCGGTCACGAGATTGCCGGGCGTCACGCGCCGGTCGCCGATGCGGCCGGTGATGGGAGCCCTGAGCTCGGTGAATTCGAGGTCGAGCTCGGCCTGCCGCACCATCGCCTCGTTCGCTGTGACCGCGGCCTGGGCATTGCGGGCCGCCTGCGAACGCTGCTCGAAAATCTGCTCGCTGATCGTCCGGTCACGCAGCAACTGCTGGCCGCGCGCCAGATCGGATTGGGCGAACACCACATTGGACTTCGCCAGCTCGAGATTCGCCCGCGCCTGATCGAGGGTGTTCTGGAACGGACGTTTGTCGATGGTGAAAAGGAGATCCCCCTGCTTCACGATCTGGCCGTCCTGGAATTGCACTTTGTCGAGGTAGCCCGACACGCGCGCGCGCACCTCAACCGCGTAGACTGCGACGAACCGGCCGACATATTCGTCCCGGTCGACGATGGTGCGGGTGACGGGCTTGGCCACCGTTACCGTCGGCGGTGGCGGCGCGGCCTGTTTCTGGGCCTCGCTGCAGCCCACAAGGAGCAGCGCCAAGCCGACCAAAGCGATCGAAGCGAGGGAGCGGGAGGAGGACATACGGTTGCGAGGTAAACTCATGACCAAAGCCGGCTATATATAGGCAGGATATTTCCTGCCGGCGGCGGTCGCGCGCTTGTGAACGGCGATCCCCCTCTTCCCCGGCGGCGTGGCGCACCCCATATCTGCGATCGAACCCCAAGTCCATCAGCCACTTGCGCGCGGTGACCGGTATGCCGGCCGTCGTAAGACGCGCCTCGGTACGAACCCATGCTCGACCAACCCACTTCCGATCTCGCGCCTCCGCCGGCGATTCCACCTGACGACGAGGCCCTTCTGGATGCCTATTCCCGCGCCGTAATCGACGTTGTCGATCGCGTCGGCCCCGCCGTGGTGCGGCTGGATGTCAAAACCAGCGGCGACCGGCGCCATGGCGGCACCGGGTCGGGGGTTATCGTGGCGCCCGACGGGCTGGTGTTGACCAACAGCCACGTCGTGGATGGCGCCGCCCGCGTCAACGTCACCACGGTGGAGGGCCGCAGCCTGGTTGCGCGGGTGGTCGGCGACGACCCCGATACCGATCTGGCGCTGGTGCGGATCGACGCGCCGGTGACGCTGCCGGCGGCGCCGCTGGGTAATTCCAAGCTGCTCAGGCGCGGTCAGCTCGTCATCGCCATCGGCAATCCGCTCGGCTTCGAATCGACCGTGACCACCGGCGTCGTCTCCGCTCTGGGCCGGTCATTGCGATCGCGTTCGGGACGGCTGATCGACGACGTCATCCAGACCGACGCCGCGCTCAATCCCGGCAATTCCGGCGGCCCGCTGGTCTCGTCACACGGCGAGGTCGTCGGCATCAACACCGCGGTGATCGTGGGAGCGCAGGGCATCTGCTTTGCGGTCGCGGCCAACACAGCCAGTTTTGTGCTGGGCGAACTGGTGCGCCATGGCCGCGTGCGGCGTGCCTATATCGGGGTCGCGGCCCAGCAGTTCACGCTCTCCCGCCGCCGTCGGCATGCGGCCGGCCTCGCCCAGGAGAGCGCGGTCATGATCGCCACGCTCGAACCGGGAAGTCCGGCCGAACGGGCGGGCCTCGTGTCCGGCGACATCATCCTGGCGCTCGACGGAATCCCGGTCACCGGGGCCGACGATCTCATTCGCATGCTCGCAGGCGAGAAGATTGGACGTCCGGTCGAGATCGAGACGCTCCACAATGGCAACCGGCGCACGCTCTCCCTGGTGCCGGACGAGCGGACGCAGCGAGGCTGATCACTCACGGCGACGGCGGCGTCACCGGCGCGGCCGTTCTCTTTCGTGTCCGCAGGGCGGCCAGCCATTGCCGGCCGAATAGCGCCAGCACGATTCCGACGTAGACGCCGCCGCCGATGACGGCGAGCACGGCGAGCGTGCTCTCGTCGCGCCACGTTGCCCACCCTGCAAACAGGCCGACGATGGGCCGCCGCGCCAGCCAGAGCACAAGCGCGAGTGCGGCGCCCGCTCCCGCCAGCCTCACCATCGCGCTACGCAGTCCGGGACTCAATGTGAGGTGCCGTTGGCGCACCGCGAACCAAGTGATCAGGGCAAGATTGAGCCACGCGCCGATCGAGGTCGCAAGCGCGAGCCCGACCTGCGCCAACGGCCCCATGAGCAGGATCTTGCAGACAACGTTGACCGCCACCGCGGTCAACGACGCCTTGACCGGGGTCGCGGTATCGCCGCGGGCGAGAAATGTCGCGGTCACGCTGCGGATCAGAACGAACGGGAGGAGGCCGAGCGCATAGGCGGCCAGCGTCTGCCCCGCAGCGGTCGCGTCCGCCTCGGTAAACTTTCCGCGCATGAACAGAGCGCGCATGATGAGATCCGGAACCAGGAGGAACGCGACGACGCAGGGGACCGAGAGCAGCAGCGTGAGCTCGATCGCCCGATTCTGCGCGCGGCGCGCACCCGCCTCATCCCCGGCCGCGATCCGGCTCGCCATTTCCGGCAACAGCACGGTCCCCACGGCGATGCCGATGACGCCGATCGGCAACTGATTGAGCCGGTCCGCATAATAGAGAGCCGACAACGCGCCCGCGGCCAGAAAGCTTGCGATGATCGTGTCGGCGAAGAGTGCGATCTGCACGCCGGCCGAACCGATGGTCGCGGGTATTAGGGCCTTGAAGAAGCGTTTGACGTCCTCGTCCCATCTCGGCCACCGCAATGCTGGAAGCACGCCATTGCGCCAAGCGTCGCCTCCGACCAGCAGCGCTTCGAGAATGCCGGCGATGAAGACGCCCCAAGCAGCGGCATGGCCCGGGGTCGGAAAGAACACCGCGACCGCCAGCGTCGCCATCATCGACAGATTGAGCAGAATGGGCGCTGCAGCCGCCGCCGCGAAGCGCGCAAGCGCGTTGAGAATGCCGCTGTAGAGCGTGACCAGCGAAACCAGCAAGAGATAGGGAAAGGTGATGCGCGTGAGTTCGACCGCCAGCGCAAAGCGCTCGGGATCCTTGGAGAATCCCGGCGCCAGCAACGAGATCACCTCCGGCGTGAAAATGAGGGCGACAACAAGCAGGACCACCTGGCTGGCGAAAAGCAGGGCGAACACGCGGTCAGCGAACAACTTTGCGGGATCGGCGCCGCCCTGCTGACGGATGCGCGCGTAGGCAGGCACGAACGCGGCGTTGAAGGCACCCTCGGCAAAGATCGCGCGGAAATGATTTGGCAGCCTCAACGCGACAAAAAACGCATCCGCGATCGGCCCGGCGCCGAGCACAGCAGCCAGGATGATGTCGCGCGCAAAGCCGGTCAGCCGCGATACCAGCGTCAGGCCGCCGACGGTGAAGATGCGTCCAATCATTGGCCGCGCCCGCTCTCCTGTGATCGTCCGCGCGCCCTCCTGCGGGCGGCGAACCGACCGTCCTTTGCGACGCTGGTGATTCTGCCGGGGAGTTTACCGGATGCGCCCGCTTTCGGGCCTGGCATCCGGAGGCTGGCAACCGGTATTCAGGCGCCGAGCGCGCGCCGCACCGCTACGATGATGCGGTCCTGGGTCGCCTCGTCGAGATAGGCGTGCATCGGCAGGCTGATCACCTCTTCCGCCAGCCGCTCGCTCACCGGCGCCCCGCCCTCCGCCACCGGAAACCCCCTATAGGGCTCCTGGCAGTGGAGTGGGATGGGATAGTAGACCGCGGTCGGAATGCCTTGGGAATTGACCGCCGCTGCAAGCGCAGCGCGCTTACCTGCCGCAAGCCGGATGGTGTATTGCGCCCAGACCGAGGTCGAGCCCCGGGCAAGCTTCGGAACGATCGCGACATCGGCGAGACCGTCAGAGTATCGACGCGCGGCACGCTCGCGCGCGGCGATCTCCTCGGGAAAAATCCTCAATTTCTCGATCAGCACCGCCGCCTGAATCGTGTCGAGGCGGCCGTTCAGGCCGATGCGCACGCAGTCATACTTGTCTCGCCCCTCACCATGGACGCGCACGCTGCGCATCACCTGCGCGAGTTCTTCGTCCTCGGTGAGCACGGCCCCGCCATCACCATAACATCCGAGCGGCTTCGCGGGAAAGAAGCTGGTGGCGGTTGCCGGTGCAAGAGCGCCGAGGCGACGGTTCTTGTAGGTCGCACCAAAGGCTTGGGCCGCATCGTCGAGGACGAAAAGGCCTTCCGCCTCAGCGATCGGCATGATGCGATCGTAGTCCGCAGGTTGTCCGAAAAGATCGACCGGGATCACGACCTTAGGGCGAAGCCCGAGACTGCGCGCGGTCGCACATGCCCGCTGCAGGCTCTCCGGATCGAGATTGAAGCTCCCTTCCTCGACGTCAGCGAAGACCGGCGTGGCCCCAACGAGTACCGCCACCTCCGCGGTCGCCGTGAAGGTGAAGCTCGGGCAGATCACGGCGTCGCCCGGCCCGACCCCCTTGGCCATCAATACGAGCACCAACGCGTCGGTACCGCTTGCGCAACTCACCGCATGGCGCGCACCGCAGAACGCGGCCAGCGCGGATTCGAAAGCGCGCACCTCGGGTCCGAGAATGAATTGGCAATGGCCGAGCACCCGTGCGATCGCCTCGTCGACCGATCGCCCGAGGCGACGGCGCTGCGCGGCAACGTCAATGAATGGTATCGGCGCGGGATCGAGGCGAGCGCGTTGATTCATGGTGGTCACGGGGTCGAGCGAGCCGGCAACCGGACCACGTCAGCCGGTCATCCGCCGGGGACCGCGGCGGCGGGCCACGCTCGGCAGCGCACGACTTTCGAGGCACTGGATGGCGATTTCGAGGCTCGCCACTCCTTCTTCTCCGGTCACGGCAGGCTCTTTGCCGCTACGGATGGCACCCACGAACGCTTGCAGTTCGGCGCGCAACGGCTCGGCATGGCCGACCGAGAGATGGCGCATCGAATAGCTGCCATCCGGCTGGAAGCCAAAGCACTCAGTGACCTGCCGGGTCAACAGGTCGCCCATGATGTATTTGTTGCGTGTCGCGACGGTGACGTTGCGCGCTTTGAACGGCGTGAGCCAATTGGTGTTGATGTGGGCGAGCACGCCTGAAGCGGTGCGGAACTGCAGGAGGGCGATATCCTCGCGCTCGGCAACCGCCTTGGAAAGCTGCGGTTGCACCTCCGCAATCTCGGATTCGGTAAACCAGCGGATGAGGTCGATATCGTGCACGGCCAGATCGATGACCACACCGACATTCGACATGCGCGGCGGGAACGGGCCGACGCGGGTGATCGCGATCGAAAGAATGTCCTCGTCGCGGATCGCGTCCTTGATCGCCTCGACTGTCGGGTTGAAACGCTCCACATGGCCGACCATGAGCGCAACGCCCGCGCT
>Ga0307503_10000229_pt1 | contig 13743 bp, 26 predicted proteins | sample 17_S_MG_FD_194514 | JGI IMG/M metagenome (GOLD analysis project Ga0307503, IMG submission 194514) | Soil microbial communities from Populus trichocarpa stands in riparian zone in the Pacific Northwest, United States - 17_S | ecosystem: Environmental > Terrestrial > Soil > Riparian zone > Trees... | reverse complement strand
GAACAACACCGCCTACGACTTCCTGGGCGGCATCGGCCTCGAGGAGAACACGCACGGCGCGGTGATCGAGGACAACGACCTGTCGTGCCGCGGCATCTACCGGACCGGACCAAGCCGCAACTGCAACACGATGATCAGCGTGACCGATGGTGATACCCCGGGCGAGTGCGCCGCCACCCTGGCCGGGAACCCGTGCGCCAGCGGCTGCGGCTGCACGACGCACGACATCTACATCCGCCGCAACAAGGTGTGGGCCGCCGCGCCTGGCCTCGCCAAGGCCGGGATTATCTATTGGGGCCACGGCCTCAACGCGCCGACCGACCCGCTGACACCGATGATCGAGAACAACATGATCTGGGGGATCAACCCGCCGAACGGTTGCAGCAACGGGAACAACGACATTGACCGCATCCGGGAGTCGACGCTCTCGGTGATGACGCAGGACCCGGCGACGATCCGCAACAACTCCGTCTCGCTGAATAAGTGCCCGGTCTATATCCGGACTGGGACGAGCTCGACCTTCGGCGGAAGCAATGCCGTCGCGCACTCGGTCACCGACAACATCTTCGACCGCGCCAGCGACACCGCCGAGGTCGTCCAGTTCGGGGCGACCACCGGCGGGTCGACCATCACCAACAACGACATCTATGAGGCCAGCGGCGTCGTCGCCCGGAGCTGCCTGACCGACGCGACGAATTGCAGCGGCGGCACGACCTACAGCTGCGCCGATCCGATCGTCGGCCTGGGCGGCGGGAACACGAATTTCTGTCGGCTCCCTCCGGCGTCGGTCTCGGACCCGAGCGAGGCGCAGTGGAACCTTCACCTCACGGGCAGCGACACGACCTGCATCGACGCCGGCATCTCCGGCCCGGCGACTGATATCGACGGGGATGCGCGCTTGGCGACGCTGGACGTCGGCGCGGACGAGGTCGTGGCCCAGGCGAACGGCAAGAGGCGGGTGCTGTGATGATGGGCGCCGCCTTCCTGCTCTGGACGATGACCTGGCTGCCGCCGGCGGCGATGTGCGATGGCTCGCCCCTGTTCCCCGACGGGATCGTCTACGTCCTCCCGTACCTGCTCCTCGGGATGGCCCTGGGCCCGGCATGTCCGTTGGACGAAGCGGGGCAGCCGCAGCCGTGTGCCAGCGTCGTCGAGTGGGGAGAGTTCGAGGCCGGGGCCGCGCTGTCGTTCTCGAGCGACGCCGTCCCGACGCCGCCCATCGGCCAGGTCTACCAGGTCGTCGACCCGATCGCCGAAAACCCCGCAGGGAGGTGCGAGCCGTGACTGGGAAACGCGCAGCCGAATGGAATCAGACGATCGAACCAGGTCTCTACTGGCGCGATCTGAACGGACACTGGTGCGGCGTCACGCCGAACGGTCTGCTCGCCGGTCTCCGCAACCACACGGTCACCGAGCACGAGGACGGGACAATCTCTGTGACGCCCTCGATTCTGGTCAAGCAACCACAGGGTGACGGAGCGGCCAAAACCTGGCATGGCTACCTCGCGCGCGGCGTCTGGATGGAATGCTGACATGAGAGACCGCGCCGCATCCTCGCTGCACCCGGTCATGCTGCCGCTCCTGCACCAGCACCGGACGGCGGCCGCGGCGGACCCGCTCTGCGGACCCACCGAGCTGATCGAGACCTACCGCGACGAGACCCAGCAGGACGCCGACTTCGCCAAAGGCCGCGACCCGCACGGGAACGTCATCGACAAGGCCGCGGTCGTCACCTTCAAGCGCGGGGGCTCGAGCCGGCACGGCACGCGGAGGTGGGCGCGTATCTGTCCCGACTGCCCGCACGAGGCGCAGCTCCACCTCGGCGGCGGCACTTTCAACGGGAGCGCGGTGCTCGCCTGCTCGGCCGAAGGGCACAACCTCGGCGAGGGATGCCACTGCGCGATCGCTGCCGCGCGCCTGACGAACGAATCGACCTGGCGGATGGTGCCGGCGTCGCTCGCCTACCACCTCGCGCTGCACTGCCGCGGCTGCCACCCGGCCGGGTCGCTCCTCGGCTTCGGTGCGCACGAGCGCCTGGGGCCGGATGACCTGCGGCGCTACAGCCGCCTGGCGGCATACGGCCAGGCGCAAGGACTCCGCTCGGGGATGGACTGGGACGGCGACCGCATCTACCTCGAGAAGGGAGAGAGCGACCTCACGCACTTCGAGCTCGCCAGCGTTGGCCCGCTCGAGCAGGTCAAGGCGATGCTCGCCATCAAGGGGAAGGACCTGACCTGGCCGACCCGGGACGCGGGGATCCGGACGTGAAGCTGACGGCGCGGGAGATCGTCGTTGTCGCCTTCGGCCTGACGGCGTGCCTGATCGTCCTGCTGCCGACTGTGTCGCGCATGCTGCACCCGGAGGCGCCGCCGCTGCCCGAGAGTGTGTCGAATCAAATCGCCTCGCTCACCAACATGATGATCGGCTCCCTCGCAACGCTGCTCGGTCTTTCACAGGAGAAGGCCTCGTGAAGAACCCGCTGAACGGGAAGACCAAGATTGTCACCGGGGTCGCCGGGGTAGCCGCTGTCTGTTCGATCCTCTCATACGCCACCGGGGTCTATGCCGGCTGGACCAAGAACGTCGCCCAGAGCGTCACCGACCGCCAGATGCTCAATGCCCATGACGAGACGCTCAAGGCGATCGTCCCGAAGGTCGAGACCTGCCACGAGGTCAACGACCGGCAGAACTGGGAGATCGACCAGAACGCCCGCGACATCGCCGCGCTCGCCGAGACGGTGAAGCAGACCAACGGGATGGTGCAGCTCTATCTACAGGGCCTGATGAAGCGCGGGGAGATCGCGCGCTAAGGGAGGTCGTCATGGAAGAGGCCGTGCTGGGAGCCGGGCGAGCGATCATCGATGCCGTCCTGCCGCTGATCATCATCGTCTGCAAGGTCGTCGCCGGGGGGGCGGCGATCTGCTTCTTCTCGCAGCAGACCGTGGAGTGGATCTACGCGCCCGTCGTCCAGCGCCTGGGCCTGAAGGCGGCTGACACGGGGGAACAGAAGCGCCTGGCCGCCCTCGCCGCCGGCGTCCTCATGGCGATGGCGATGCACTGGTGCGATGCGCCGAGCTTCGGCGCCGGTCCGAAGGGCTGGCTTCTGGCGGCGCTCGCCGGCTTCCTCGGGGGTGGTGTCGCCGGCAGGTTCCGTGACTGGGGCGAGAGCAAGTGGTTCGTGCCGACCCGCGCCGCGGCGCCGCCGGCTGGTGGCGGATCGTGAACCTCGAGGGGGTGCTCGTCACCCTGTGCGGCGCAGCGCTCTCAATCGGGGGCGTCGCGCTCTACGGGTGGTTCCAGCGCCGCCGCGGCGCCGCCGGCGCGCGCCGCCAGGCGGCCGCTGAGGCGCGCTCGCGCGACATTGATGCCGCGGCGGCGAAGGGCGGCGCCGCGCTGCAGGACCATGGCGACAGGCTGATCGGGGATGCCGCGCGCCGCCTGAAGAAGGGCGGCCGGCGATGATGCGCGGCCTCCGGATCCTGTTCGGCGACCTGCGCCGGCAGGGCGCCCTCGAGGTCGCCAACCTGTTCGGGATCGTCACGCTGCTCGGGATGCTTCTCGCGGCGGCGGTCCTCGCCGCGGTCGCCGGCCCCGACCCGCGTCCGCCGGCGGACACCGCGCGCCCGAGCTGGTGCCGGGAAGATTTCATCTGCCGCTCGCTCGAGCAGGAGCGCCTGCAGCAGCACGTCGTCTCCGACCTGATCGCCGAGCTCGACGAGTGCCGCGCGACGAAGGCGAAGAAGTGGGGCGCCTGCTACGGCCTGGGCGTCTCCGTCGGCCTAGATCCGGACGACCGCTGCGAGGGCGCCGACTGTTCGACCGCGTACACCTGGCAGGTCATGCCGGCGGCCTCGTTCATCTGGGGACGTCGCCCATAGCGTCCCACCCCCTGCAGCTGCGGCCGCCCGGTCTTCTCCTCCCGGGCGGGGAATGGGCCCGGCCGCGACGCCGAACGCGGACCGGGCCTTCCGCGTTTCATACAGCGCGCCTATTCCGTGAAAAGCCTTGCGGGGCGCGGCTTTCAGCCGTATACACCCGCCAACCGCGAGCCGCCCACCGGGGACACCCTTGCCGGGCGAGCAGTTCAAGGGGGTCGTTGCCGAGTTCCTGTTGCACCACCAGCTCTACTCCGAGGACGTCCGCACCATGCCGTCGCAGATGCGGATCCTCGGCCGGCACTTCGGCGATCTCCCCCTCAACCAGATCACCGTCCTCGATGTGGAGCGCTTCTTCAGGGCGCGCCTCGCGGAGGGGATCGCCCGCCCGACCCTCAACCGCCAGGCCTCGGCGCTGAGCGTCTTCCTCGAGTGGTGCACCGCGCGCGGCTACCGCTCCGGGCCGAACCCGGCGCTCCTGGTGAAGCGCTTCCGTGAGGGCGACGGCCGCGATCGCTACCTGACGCCCGATGAAGCGGCGCGGCTTCAGCTTGCGGCGCCGGCGCACGCGCGCCCGGTAATCCTGGCGGCACTCCACACCGGCGGCCGGCTGAGCGAGGTGCTGGGGCTGCAGTGGCAGCACGTCGACCTGCTGGCGCGCGTCGTCACCTTCGCGCGGAAGAACACGAAGGGGAAGATGCGCCGGCGGCACCTGCCGATCAGCGAGCAACTGCACGCCTGCCTGCGGGGGCTCCCGTCCGGCAGTCTCGAGGATCCGGTCTTCACCTGGCGGGGATCGGCGATGCACGACATCCGGTCGTCCTTCGAGACCGCCAGGGAGCGCGCTGGCCTGGGGGCTGACGTTACGTTCCACACCCTGCGGCACACCTTCGGGAGCTGGTACGTGATGAACGGGGGCGGCCTGCGGGTGCTGCAGAAGCTGATGGGGCACCGGTCGATCAAGACGACGGAGCGCTACTCCCACCTGTCGCCGGAGCACATCCTGGCGTCGGTGCGGTTCATCGGGCCGCCGGGCGGGTCCGGGCGGACCTGAATAGCGGGTCAGGGGTGACCCGAAGTGCCGTTCAGGGAGAGCCTGAACTGCGGGTCGGGGGGACGCTGAAGGCCGGGTCAGAAAAAATCTGAGGGAAAATCGCTCGACCCACTTGACAGGGTGATACAGGAGGGCGCATGTTCCGCGAGCAACCTGGTGATGGGGGTCGTGATGAATCGATCAACGAGTAGAGACAGCCGCCTCGGGCCGATGCCGACCCGGTCGTTACCCACCAGGTTGCGCCCGCCACAGCGTCGCTCGGGGCGGCCCTCTGTGCCCGTTGCCGCCGCTCCGCCCCCGGGGTGGTGCGCCCTGCAAGATTCGAACTTGCGACCTTCGGATTCGCTCTCCGAAGGTCTTCGTGTTTCAGGGGTGCCCCCCCAGGAGGATCGATGGTCAAGCTCGGATCGAAGGTGCGCGACAAGGTCAACGGGCTCACCGGCATCGCCGGCGGGCGGACCATCTACCTCACCGGCTGCGTCCAGGTCGGCATCATCCCGGAAGCCCTCAAGCCGGACGGCGGCGTGGCCGACTGGCACTGGGTCGACGAGCAACGGGTCGAGGTCCTCCAGGAGGGCGCCTTCATCCCCGAGGCCTCAGAGGCCGAGGCGGGAGGGCCCCAGGGGACGGTGCCGCCGAGCGACGGCGCGCCCGGGCGGTAGACCGACAACCTGTTCCACCGGGCCGCAACGTGCGGCTCGCCCGGCCACGCGCGCTTCCCTTTCAGGTGGCTTCGCGGCCCGCGCGTGGTCAACGGCGTCTTCCCCTTCCGTCCGGCCGGCGGCCCCACCCGTCGACCTGACGGCTGAACGGCACCCCACCCGGACCCGACGGCAGCTCCACACCCACCCAGGGACCGGTACGACCTGCCCACCCAGACCGGCGCGCCGCGTCCCGATGCGCGCTCCCGCCTCTCGACCCGAAGGGCCGCAGGCGATGGCGGCCAGCTCGATCGACGTCCAGACCGGGACGCCACACCGGCTCCGGACGGGCGCGCGGGTGCTGAGCGTTAGCACTCAGGAGGACACCCGCGCGCCCGGCTCGGCCGACTCGAGGGTCGCATGAGCGAACTCCCGGCCGGCGACTGCGGGGCCTGCATCTGGTCAGGCGAGGGTGACGCTCCCGCCTTCTTCGAGGAGACGAACCCCCGCGCGCGCCGCGACTACAGCTGCTGCGAGTGCGGAGAGCGGATCGTCACGGGGGAGATTCACAACCGCGCGGCCGGGAAGTGGGACGGGGAGGTCCAGAGCTATAGGACCTGTGCCTGCTGCGCCGAGATCCGGCGGGTCCTCTGTTGCGAGGGCTGGACCTATACGACGCTCTGGACCGACGCGGCCGAGTCGATCTTCGAGTACCTGACGGTCGGCTGCCTGGCCAAGCTCGAGACCGCCGCGGCGAAGGAAAAACTGCTCGCCCGGTGGCGCGCCTGGAAGTTCGCGGCATGAGCGGCCTCTCGAAGATCGAGTGGTGCGACGCGACCTGGAACCCGGTGCGGGGCTGCTCGCGGGTCTCGGAGGGGTGCCGGAACTGCTACGCCGAGCGCCAGGCGGCGAGGTTCGTGCGGCGCAAGAACACCGAGCGGCATGTGCTCGGAAGCGGCGAGCGGGTGGCGGTCGAGTATGTGACGCGAGACGTCGCCGGGCCGTTCGAGGGCTTCGCTGAGAGCACGCCGGCCGGCCCGCGCTGGACCGGCAAGGTGGCGCTGGTGCCGGAGGCGCTCGACTGGCCGCTGCGGCGCCGGAAGCCGCTCCGCATCTTCGTCAACTCGATGTCGGACCTGTTCCACGAGGCGCTACCAGACGAGGCGATCGACCGCGTGTTCGCGGCGATGGCGCTGGCGCCCGAACACACGTTCCTGATCCTCACGAAGCGCGCCGGGCGGATGCTTCGGTTCCTTGAGAGCCGGGGACCGGGTGGCGGGCCGCACGGTATCGGCAAGGCTATGTTCGACCTTCGCCCTGCGGCGTTCGGTGGCGGGGACAGCGCGATCGTGACGTGGCCGCTCCCGAACGTCTGGCTCGGGGTGAGCGTCGAGGACCAGGCGACGGCCGACGAGCGGATCCCGCTGCTGCTGCAGACGCCGGCGGCGCACCGCTTCATCAGCGCCGAACCGCTGCTCGGGCCGATCAACCTGCGGGAGATGGCGCACCAGGACGACTGGCACGTTGACGCCCTCGACACGCCGGACCCGTCGCGCCGCCTCGACTGGGTGATCGTCGGCGGCGAGTCGGGCCCAGGCGCGCGGCCCTGCGGCGTCGACTGGATCCGCTCCGTCGTCCGCGACTGTAAGGCGGCCTCGGTGCCCTGCTTCGTGAAGCAGGCCGGGCGCTGGGTCCTCGGGGATGACGCCGGGTTCCGCGTGAACCACTGGCTCCTCGAGAACGGCCGCGGCTACGTCCCGCCGCTGATCGGCGAGCCAGCCAGGCAGCGCCCGCCGACGAGAGTCTGTGCGGTGCCGGCGGTTGGCTTCAGCCTCTTCGATCGCAAGGGGGGAGACCCGGCCGAGTGGCCCGAGGACCTCCGCGTGCGCGAGGTGCCGGCGTGACACCGCTCACCGTTGAGGAGCGCGCGCGGATCGAGCGGGTGCTGGGGAAGACGTTCCGTTGTGGCCAAAGCTGCGGCGGCCTGCACCATGTCCCGAAGCTCAAGTGGTGTCACGGGTGGGCCGAGGTTAACGCGCACGACGGCATGAGCACCTACGACTTCAACCAGCTCACCGCCCTGGTCATCGGAGCGCACGAAGAGGCCGTCCGTGTCGAGATCCTCCAGGGCGGCCCACGCCGACTCAAGCTCTTGCTGCACCCGCGCCAACGGGAAGGCGACATGACGCGGCGACACCCGACGATTGAGAAGGCGATCGAGGACTACCGACGTGTTACGGCGACCCCGGTGCGCGAGGTGCCGGCTTGAGCGACCTCGCCTACAAGCACGCGCTGGCGGACGAGCTCGCCGTCTTCATGAAGCAGAAGTTCTCCGAGAAGGAACCGCGCCCGTCGTGGCGCGAGACGCCGTACACCCTGGCCGAGTACGAGGCCTGGCTGCGGCGCGAGGTCGAGGAGCTGCTCGCGGCGCCGGCGATCGAGGTCATGCGCGAGGCCGCCGACGTCGCGAACCTGGCCGCCATCTACGCCGACGTGAAGCGCCGGGGTGGCCAGTGAGCCGCCAGCGCCCGGACCCGCTCGAGCAGGCATCGGCGCTGCCGCTCTTCGACCGGCCGCTGACGCAGCTCTACACCGCCGACGATCCGGCGACGAGCCGCGCCGCGGCGGCCGAGTCAACCGTGTCCGGGGAGATCACCCGCGCGCGCCGACTCGCCCTCGCCTGGGTGCGCCGCCATCCCGGGATGAACGCGCGCGAGCTCGGGCTGCGCGCCTACGTCTTCTACGGCTTCAAGGACCCGGAGTGGTGGCGCCAGCGCATCGGGCGGCGCCTCAACGAGCTGCTCGACGTGGGCCTCATTCACCGCCAGGGGACGCGCGACGGGTGCGCCTGCTGGTGGCCGGGGCCGGGGCGATGAGCGATCCCCGATATCAGGATGTCGGGACCATCGAGGTCCGCCTCAGCGAGGAGCTCGCCGAGCTGATCCAGGTAGTGCAGAAGGCGCAGCGCTGGGGATGGGCCGGTGTCAACCCAGACGACAGAAAGACCAAGCTCGAGCGAGCCATCGAGGAGATGGGCGACGTCGTCGCGCGGTGGAATGAGCTCGCGCGCCGTGAAGGCCTACCTGGGCTCCTGTTCTACCAGCAACCGTGCGCGCAAAAAGTCGATTCGGCGACCCTCTTCGGTCGAAAGGTGGAGTGATGCTGCACATCTGGGGCGGCGGGGAATCCGAAGTCACCGCGACGGGTCCGCGGAAGCCTGGCGAGACGCTCTACATCACGGCCCTCGAGACGCCGGAGCCGACGTTCGCCGTCGAGCTGCGCGCGGAGTACGACCCGGAGCAATTCCAGCGGGCGATCGACGCACTACGCGAGCCGTACCCCGAGCCGATGGCGATCTGGGTGCCTGCGCTGCTGGCGGCCGGGGCCGTCGTGTACGCCTACCTGCTGATCCGCGTCTTCGAGACGGCGCTCGCGAGGCTCCTGGGATGACCAGCGTCACCGTGCGGGCCGACGTGACGGTCAGGATGCCGCGCTGCCGGTGCTGCATGCGCACGCACGAGCAGGTGCTGATGGCCGCGGAGAGCATGCGCCGCATCAAAAGCCTGGAACGCCTGGCGGGCTGGCAGCTGCGCACCCGATGGCGCCAGCTGCCCGGCGGGGGCGTCGACCTGATCTGCTGGTTCTGCCAGCTCGACGCGGAGCGCTACGTCGAGTCGATCGTCTGCGCCGGTGGACCTGCGGCGTGGCGCGCGCTGGTTCTGTGGCAGCGCCGCTTCTTCGGGATTACCGAGCCGGTCACTCCGTGGCCCCCGCCTCCAAGGGAAGGGGCGCTGACCGCATGAGCACCTGCAAAGAGTGCGGCACCGAGCTGGTCTGGGGGCGCACCGAGTCGGGCCTCAAGGTCGCTCTCGATGCGAACGCGCCGGTCTACGACCTGGCCGTGTTCGACGTCTCGAAGGGTGACTACCGCATCACCAGGAGCCTGACGTGCCGGGTGGCGCACCGGTCGCTATGCCCTGGGAAGCCGGCGCGCGCCGCCGGCGGCAAGGCGGGGGCCTGATGCCGAACCGGATGACGCGCGAAGGGTGGATCCGGTCGCGACGCTGTGCTGCGACCACCTGGCGGGGGCTCGTGGTCTGGTTTGCGATCAAGTCGGTTGCCGACGACTTCGGGAGGTTCTCAGCCGAGGCCGAGATCATCCGCCCGGCCTGCTTCCCGCGCCGCCTGGACGACCTGTCGAACGAGGACATCGACCGCGCGCTCGCCGAGCTCGAGCGGACCAAGCTCCTAATCACCTACCAGGTCGGAGCTGACCGGCTTCTGCAGCTCTACAAGTTCGAGCAGCGGGTCCGGGCGAAGGAGAGCAAATACCCGGCGCCGCCGGTCGCGCTGCTCGATGCGATCGAGGAGCCGGCCGACAGCATCGCCAGGACCGACGCGGTCGGTCCGTCGGCTGTTACCCGTGGAACTGTCAGACACATGTCGGTCATACGACCGTCAGATGACGGTCACGTGACCGCCGTAGTCGAAGACGTAGTCGTAGTCGAAGACGTAGTCGTAGACGAGGGCGGGGGCGTGCAGAGCGAACCACCCACCCCTACCACGTCGGGGACAACGGGAACGGCGAGAAAAGCACTCCCGCCGCCGGGCCTGGAGCGTCCCCCACAGTCACCCAGTCCGCCGGCGTACGTCCTGACCTGCCAGGCGTGCGTCGAGATGCTGGTGCTGCTGAACGAGCTCACCTGTCGGACCTACACCGCGGCCGGGATCGCCGGCGTGCTCATGCACGACGCGCACCTGGCCGTTGGTCTACCGAGGGCGCTGGACACCATCCGCCGGACTGTCGAGGAGACCCGCAGCCGACCCGGCAAGATGCGCTTCTTGGCGCCCAACGTGCTGTTCAAACCGTCGACCTGGGACATGCACGCCAACGCCGGCGACGAGGGGGCGCAAGACCTGGACGCCCTCCGGCCGCTGCGGATCTGACCCATGCGAATCGACGAACGCAGGCCTTCGGAGTTCAAGCACCTAACCGCCTCCGGCATCGCCAACCTGCCGCCTCCCGAAAACTGGCGGGAGCTCGAAGACCAGGCGATGTCGTCGACGGAGCGCTACTACACCTGCGCCGAGTGTATCGACCAGGGGTTCACGACGCATGCCCGCTGGGTGGTGAAGCTGCGGGGGTGGTACTCGGCCGCCTGGTTCTGCAGCTGCTCGAAGGGCCGGGCGATGGAATCCGGCTACTGGTTCGGCACCTGCTACCCGGTGGAGGGGAACCAGCGCGTCATCAGCGAGAGGGGGGAACGCGAGCTGGAGGCCTACCTCCGCTCGCGTCCGTTGGAGCGGACCTGGCTGCCGGATGCGATCACCCACCTGCGCATGCGGTACGAGGACGCCAGGAAGCGGAAGCTGCGACAGGTTCAAGAGGGCAAGGACGCCTTCATGGCGAAGGTGGACCTGAATGTCTGATCCCGTCGAGGCTCGGCGCGTCGACGGGGTGCAACGAAGCGAGGAGGGGGCATGACCGAGAGGCAGGCAGCGTACGAAGCGGAGGTCTCGACGCCGTCGCTGGGGGAGCGGGGCCGGTTCGTGCCCGACATGGACCTGGCGCTGCTGGTGGAGTCGAAGAACAACCCACGGAAGCGGTACGACGAAGCGGCGCTCGCTGACCTGGCGGAGAGCATCCGGACCCTGGGGGTGATCACGCCGGTGCTGGTGCGGCCGATTGATGGGGGGCGCTACGAGATCGCCGCGGGGCATCGCCGGTGCCGGGCGGCGCGCCTGGCGGGCCTGACGACGCTCCCCGTGGTGTGGCGTGACATGAGCGACGAGGAGCTGCTCGAGGTGCTGGTCATCGAGAACGACCAGCGCGAGGACGTCCACCCACTCGAGGAGGCCGGCGGGTATCACGCGCTGCTCGCGCAGGGGCCGCAGTATGACGTCGCCCGCATCGCCGGCCGCATCGGGCGGTCGGTGAAGTACGTCTACGACCGGCTGAAGCTGCTGCAGCTGACGCCGGCGGCGCAGAAGCTGTTCCTTGAGGACCGGTTCACTGCGGCGCACGCGATCCTCCTGGCGCGGCTGACGCCCGAGAAGCAGGCCGAAGCGCTCGAGGTGGAGCACGGGAGCGGCGGCCTCTTCACGCATGAGGGCCGCGACCTCTTCGACGATGACCCGGACGTCGACGACAAGATCGACTCCGATCCCTACTACGGCTCGAAGCCCCGCAGCGTGCGCGAGTTCGAGACGTGGATCAACCGGAACGTCCGCGCCGACCGGAGGGCGGTCGACCCGATCCTGTTCCCGGAGACGGCGACGCTCGTGTCCGGGGCGCTCGAGAAGGGGGAGAAGGTCATCCCGATCACGCACCTGTCGCAGCGGCCGGACGCGGCGCGCACCGGCGACAAGGTCCTGACCGGGGCGGCCTGGAAGCGCGCCGACGGCGCCAGGGACTCGAAGACCTGCACCTACAGCGAGCTGGGGGTGATCGAGATCGGGCCCGCCCAGCACGAGGCCTTCCTGATGTGCCGGAAGAAGGACCGATGCACGGTGCACTGGGGCAGCGAAATCAAGGACCGCCAGGCGCGCCAGAAGGCCGCCGAGACGGCGACCGCGTCAGGGAAGGACCCGCGCAAAGCCGAGCGGGACACCTACGCCGAGCAGGAGCGCCGCCGGAAAGAGGCGGAGGCGCAGGAAGAGAGCCGGCGCGCGCGGTGGAGGAAGGCGACGCCGGCGCTCTTGGCCGCGCTCGCTGAGGCGGTGAAGGGGGCGCCGACGAAGGCGGACGGCCTGCTCGCGCGCACCGTGCTGGGCCGGGTGTCGGACAGCTACCACTCGAACCGCCTCGCCATCGCCGCCGGCGCGAAGCTGCTGGGGTCAGGGAAGACCGCGGACGACGTCCTGCGGCATGCGGCATACCTGATCATCGCCAGCCAGGCTGCCAACGACTGGCAGGGGCCGCGCGACTTCCCGAAGACGGCCAAGGCGTTCGGGATCGACGTCGGCAAGATCCTCAACCAGGCCGCGCCGGTTGAGAAGCCGAAGCCGGCAGTGCAGACGTCTGCACAGGCCGCTGGGGAGCCGAAGAAGGCGAAGCGCGGGGGGGCCGCCGGCCGATGATGGCCCTTCACCCGGACGACCGCCGGCTGATCGAGCAGGTGAGCCAAGGGCTGCAGTCCGTCGCCGCTCTCATGCGTGGGCTGCTCGCCTCGCAGCCGCGCCCGGAGCCGCCGGGAGACTGGGGGCGGGGGCCGGCAGCTGCGCCGACGCTGGCGCCACCCTCGGCGTTGCGGCGCGTTCCGGATCCTCCGCGGTCCGTCGACGAGCCGCTCGAGCAGGAGCGCCGTGGCGCGCGGCGACGGCACACCGAAGAGAGCATCGCGGCCGATCGCCGGCAGCTGCTGGGGTGGATGAAGGAATCCGGCCTGACCGTCAACCAGCTGTGCGCGAAAGCCGCGATCGCGCCGTCAGGCCCCTATCGCGCCATCAGGGGGCACGGTGGCCTGTCGGCGCACGACAGAGCGACCATCGAGAAGGTCATCGCCCGCCTGCGAATCCAGAGAGTCCAGAAGCCCACGAACCCCAACAGAGGAGCCACCCGATGAAGCGATTCGCCGTGCTGTTCCTGATCGCCGCCGCCCTGATCGTCGCCGCCGCCTGCTCGAGCGGTTCCGGGGGGAACGATGCCACCGGTCTCGGCTCGCTCGCGCCGACGGTCGACGTGGCCTGTGTCGGGCCCGGGGCCTCAACCTGTCCGAGCGTCGTCGACTGCCGACCCTACCTGAACCCGCAGCAGGCTCCGATCTCGATCGATGCGCGCTGGCAGGAGAAGCTCAACCTCTGCTGCGGCCTCCGGCTCTGCATCGTGGACGCGGAGTGCCGCTTCGGCTGCCCGCCCGAGCTGCTCGACAATCGCTGTCCCGGCGCGCGCTGACGTGCCCGGGAAGCTGGTCCTGTTCCAGGGCCGCATGCGCGACACCACGAGCCTGACCCGCGGTGAGGCCCTCGAAGCGGTGGAGTCGTACATGCAGGCGAACGAGACGCTCATCCGCTCCTACGGGCGGCTGCTGGCGGCCTCAATCACGCCCAGCGTGGCATGGCGTCAGATGCGCCGGCAGATCGCCACCGCGCTCGTTGTGGCCGGCCTGGCGGGGGTCGTGGTCGGGATGCTTGCGCAGCAGCTACTGAGGTGGATCGTCCAGTGAAGCCAGTCG
>Ga0307503_10000227_pt1 | contig 13841 bp, 24 predicted proteins | sample 17_S_MG_FD_194514 | JGI IMG/M metagenome (GOLD analysis project Ga0307503, IMG submission 194514) | Soil microbial communities from Populus trichocarpa stands in riparian zone in the Pacific Northwest, United States - 17_S | ecosystem: Environmental > Terrestrial > Soil > Riparian zone > Trees... | reverse complement strand
GTGCAGGCATCCCGGCGCTACTGTCGCCGGCCCCCCGCAGCCGGCGCCACCGGAAGCTCTGGCCGCCGTACCCGGGTAGCAGCTCGGCGCCCGCGCCGACGACTCCGGCCCCCGCCCGGCGCGGCGGCCGGCGCGACCGGCACCGGCCCGAGGTCGTCACCCCCGGCCAGCGGCAGGCACGAGCACCACGCCACCCGTTGCAGCGCGGCCACGCGGGCGGCGACCCGGCGGAGCAGCCGCGTGGACGCCGCGAGCCGTTCCCGCAGCGGCCGCAGCCCGCCGGCGGCGTCGGCGAGGATCGTCTCCTGCTCGCTCGCCCATCCCGGCAGGTCGGCGAGCGCGGCCCGGCCGTCGGGGGTGCGGGCCGCCGCCGCTATCGACGCAACGCCGGCCTGGGTCTGCGCGTCCATGTCGTCCAGCGCGGCCCGGACCGCCGGCACGTCCACCGCCCCCGCCTGGGCGGCTGCGGCGACTTCCAGGGCGCGCCGGCGCGCGGACCCGAGCCGGTCGACCGCCGCCACCGGGGGACCGGCGTCGGCCCGCCGCTCGACCGCCGCCCCTGGTGGCCTCACCCGGCCGTGCACCGTCGCCGCGCCGGCACCGGCCGCGATCGTGACGCTGGCCGCGACCCACGGCAGTGCGGCCCGCCGCAGAGCGGCCCACCTCCGCCCGGGTGCGGCCCGGGCGGGCCCGCCCACGACGACCGTCAGCCGGGGCGGCCCGGCCGCCGGATCCGGGTCGCCGGACAACGCGACCAGCCGGGCCCGCAGCCCCGCCGCGAACACCGGGTCAGGTTCGACCTGGGCGGCGGCGGCGCGCACAGCCCGCTCGACGGCCGCCAGCCGCCGAGGGTCGCCGGACAAGGCAGTGCGGGTCTCCCCGGACACTGGGCCATTCCCCTCGCTCGTGAACTCCCGCCAGATAACGGCGGCCGGCCGCCGGGGGTGACGGCCGGCCGCGGAATCACAGCTCGGCCGGCAGCAGCGCGGCGAGACGCCGCAACGCCCGGTGCTGCAGCGCCTTCACCGCTCCCGGGTTCCGGCCCATCACCGCGGCCGTGTCCGCGATCGACAAGTCCGACAGGAACCTCAACGCGATCACCTCCTGCTGGTCGGGGGACAGGAGCCGCACGCACCGCAGCACCTCCGCGTGCGTCAGCCGCGCCAACGCGGCCGCCTCCGGGTCGGCCACCGCCTCCGCGCGGGGCTCCGCCGTCGCCACCTCCAGCCGGGACCGCGCCGACCCACGGTGGTCGAGCACCAGATTCCGCGCGATCGTGATCAGCCACGCCCCCGGGTCGACCCCGCGCCACTGAAACGTGCCGATGTACCGCAACGCCCGGATGAACACCTCGGACGTGATGTCCTCCGCCTCCGCCCGGTCACCGAGCCGCGCCAGCACGTACCGGCCCACCAGGTCGCCGTACCGGTCGAAGAACTCCCCGAACGCCCCCGGCACCCCGGCCTGCACCCTGACCAGGAGCTCCCGCGAATCCCGCCCACCGTCAGACACCGGGCCGCCAGCCGGGCGTAACACGGCCAGCACCACCGCGATCACACCCCGCGGGTCGTCGATGACGTAGGACAAGCCGCCACCTCCTGTCCGGCCCAAACGGGGGGCCGGGGCTCCGGCGGGTACCGTACCGGCCGCCCAGCGGACACCCGCCGCACACCCCGGCCCGGGCCGCCCCGCCCCGCCCCGGCCAGACCACGCGACACGGCCGGCCCCGGCTACCTACCGTGCCGGCATGACCCCGCCACCCGGCACCACCCGACGCACCGGCCGACCACCGACCCTCCGCGACACGGCCCTGGTCACCCGCCTCGTACAGGCCGTCGAGGCCGGCATGCCACTCACCCACGCAGCCGCGGTCGCCGGCGTCCACCGCGCCACCCTCCACCGCTGGATGGCACGCGGCCAGGAAGAGGCCGACCGGGTGTCGGAAGGCGGACGACCCGAACCGTCGGAGCGGCCGTACCGCGACTTCTGCGACAGGCTTACGCGTGCGCGCGCGGCGGTGGCGGAGCGGAGCATCGGCCGGTTGGAGCGTGCGGCGCGCGGCGGGTTCGTGACGCGGCGGATCGAGCGGTCGTATACGAACGATGACGGGCAGGTCGTGACGGAGGTTGAGGAGCACCGGGAGGCGCCGGCGTGGCGCGTCGATGCGTGGCTGCTGGAGAAGTCGTTCCCGGCGGACTTCGGCCGGTCGGTGGACGCGCGGGTCGAGGTGACGGGGCCGGGTGGCGGTCCGGTGCAGGTGAACGATGAGCGGCTGGCGTTGTTGACGCGGCGGCTGGCGGAGTACGCGCAGCGGACGGTAGGGGAGCTTCGGGCGGCCCCGGACGGTCAGGCCGCCGACGGCAGCCCGGTGGCGTAGACGTGTAGGGCGGCTTCGGCGTCGGCCTGGCCGGGGTCGGGCGCGAGCCGCAGCCACGTGCAGGTGCGGCAGTAGGCGACGGACGCCCCGGCGTGGGGGTTGCTGATGACGTGCGTGTCGTGCGGGGGCACCGTGCTGGGCCTTCCTGGCGGGCATGGGGCGGCGCGGCAACCCTGGGGGCTGCCGCGCCGGGGGGTGTCGGGCGGGGTTAGGTGGCGGGCTGGCCGTCGGCGAGGGGCAGTGGCGCCCGGACCTTGTGGCCGGGCACCTGGGTGTCGATGCCGTTGCGGTGGGAGTAGCAGGTCACCGACGGGACCATGTCGACGGCGAGCCGGGCGGCGGCGGCGGGCTTGCAGAGGACGACGTCCCCCGGCTCGAACGCGACACCCATCTTGGTCTCGACGCGGCCGGTGATCTCGACGAGCCGCCAGTTCTGCCAGTGCCCGGGGACGTAGTGGACGTCGGGGACGTCGTCGCAGGACCCGGTGAGGGTCACCCGGTGTTCGGGGTAGTGGTGGCCGTCGGTGCAGGCGCAGATCCGGGCGTGGTACTGCGGGTATTGGGCGTGCTGGTCGGTGGCTTGGCGGAGCAGGTGCTGGCGTAGCTGCTCGGCCGAGTCGGCGGGGGGAAGTGGCATGGCGGGTCGGTGCTCCGTTCGGGGTCAGGGGCGGGCCGGTCAATCCAACAGGGCCGGGGCCGCCCGGGGTGCGGGTTCTGGTCAGATGACGTTGAGGCCGCGCAGGTGCTCGACCAGCGCGGTGCCGTCGCTGGCGGGGTGCTGGTGGGTGGCCTGCTCCTGGGTGCCCTTGCAGTTGTCGTACTCCTGGACGGTCCATCCGGTGAGCGCGCTGCGGTCGGCGGGGAGGCAGCAGGCCTGCCCGGCGATGGTCAGGTACTGGCAGTCCTCGGTGTCCAGTGCCACGTAGATGACGACGCAGCCTGCGCCGAGGTCGGCGACTTCGGCGACGTAGCCGGCCGCGTCAAACGCGCCGATCAGGTCGCCGTAGACGTGCGCGGCGTGGGCGACGGTGATCGGGGGGCCGGGTGTCTGCGTCATGGCCGAAGAGTAAGCCCCCTTGCGTGTCATCGCAAGTCTGTTGACAACATGGCCGGGTCCTCATACGGTGTGTGCATACCGGAACAAGCGAGGGAGCCCCAACATGCCAACCACGACCGCGGCGGCGCCGGCGACCTGGTCCAGGTCGACCAGGCGGATGAACGCCGAGCAGCTCGCGGCCCGTCGCTACACCCGCACGGGGGAGGGCGTCAACTGGCGCGCGGTGGACCTCGCGAAGCAGCGCGGCGGCTGGCGCCCCTAACCCCCCCGACCGGCTCCGAGTACGGAAGGACAACACCCGGGTGAGGGAAGGGAATCCGATGAGAGCCAAGAGGGTCACGTTGATCGCCGTCGACCCCGACGGGGGACGCCACACGGTCCGCACGGCCGCCGGGTACCGGTGGGCCGCGCTCGCCCGGGTAGGCGGCGCCTGGACGCTGGTCACGCGCGGCTTCTCGTACGACTCGACCCTGTCCCGCGCCCACACCGCCGCCGGGCGGGACGTGCACGTGGAGATGGCCCGGTTCGGCCGGGCGGACCGCGTCGTGCCTGCGGTCGTGCGGGAGTACCTCGCCGCCCGCCCCGGTGGCCCGGTGACCGAGCCGCCGATGTTGCGGTCGGTGTTCTACCAGGGCCAGGGCTGGCAGACGGTGGCCGCGCGGCCGGTCGACTCGGCGTTGCTGCGGTCCCTGGGGGACAGGGTGACGGACGTGTCGATCATGGCCGGGACGGTGCACGCCGACTTCACGGTGGAGGAGTTGCTGCGTCCGTGAGGCCGGCCCCACCAATCTACCGAGGTGTGTGGACACCCGGCCAGCCAGACTGGTACGGTGTCCACACACCGAAGGAACGAGCCGAGGAGACCGCGATGCGCAAGCCCCGCCCCGACGAGATCGACCCCCAGTTCGGTCTCGTCCCCTTCTGGGCGGCCACCGGCCGGACCTCCACCGGCCCCGGCATGGCACTCAGCAGCATCCCGGCCACCGCGACCAGCGAACTCCGGGCCGCCATCGCGGCGGGTGTCGTCAAGATCCTGGAGCGGCCGAGCGTCACCACCCCCGGCCGGATCAACAAGTACGTCGTGCCCGCCGACTACACCGGCAAGTAGCCCCCCACCCCCGACCTGACCCGAGAGGCAGACCCCGCCGTGAACACCCTCGCCCCGCTGCCCGACCCGAAGGCCATCGCCGCGATGCCCGGCCAGCGGACCATCTTCGAGGAGACCGGCCAAGTCCTGCCCCAAACCCCCGCCGCACGCGGCCGGGGCCGCCGCCGGGTGACCGAAGACCAGTGCGACCTGTTCACCGACGCCTGACCCCGGAAAGGACCCCCGCCATGCCCACCACCGTGCCCCTGGCCGTCGCCGACGCCGACGCCCCCACCCCCCGGACCAACGTCCTACTGGTCGACGCGACCTTGACCCAAGGCGAGACGTGGGTTGCCGGGGCGTTCTGGCTGGTCGGCCACGTCCTGTGGTACGCGCCGTTCGGCGACGGCGACGAGATCCTCTGGGGCCTGGCCAAGCCCGTTGACCGCGACCAGCTTGACGAGTCCCTCGGCGCGCCGTTCACCGACGCGGTCGTCAAGGAGCTTCGCAAGGGCGACGCCACCGGCCGGCCGCTGTGGGAGGTCGAGGTCGACTGACCCCCGCCCAGACCCGAACCCCCCGCCCGCCCCGACCGAGGGAGACCCCGATGCTCGACCAGCCCACCGACCAGCCGACCATCCCGGGCGCCGACGACGACGACCCCGAGGTGCTGTACGCCCCCCTGACCGCCGCCCTGACCGCCACCGCGTTCGACTGGGTGCCCGGCTGGGACATGGTCGGCGAGTACATCGCCGTCCCGCAGGCCGACGCGCAGGTCTGGCACCCCCGGTGGAACGCGGGCGGCCTCGACATCTGGGTGCTCTGCCGGGCCGGCGACAACGTGGACGGCGCCTTCGACATCTTCGGCGAGGCCGACATCCCCGCCGACGTGGCCGACCTGACCGAGTACGCGGAGATCACCGTCGCGAACGGCGAAGAGGCCATCCCGTTGGTCGTGCTGGTCCTCCGGAAGCTGGCCGGTCGCTCCGACCAGTCCCTCGCCGAACTTGTCGAGGGCCTGGCCAACGAGGCCACCGTCACCGCCGCCTACGCGGCGGACGCCGCCGCCGAGGCCACCGCGCCCGCGCCCGCCGTGCTGGAGAGGGTCGACGCTCCCACGCCGGAGTGGTGGACCTGCGCGTGCGGCAACGAGCCCGACAACGCCGGCTTCTGGCCCTGCGACGCCACCGGGACCGAAGTCGCCGAAGACGAGATCCCCGCGTGGGCCGGCCACCTGTACGTCTGCGTGGTCTGCGGCCGGATCATCGACGGCTCGACCCGCGACGACTCGACCGGCCGCGTCGCCGTCGTCGGTCGACGGGTCGGGAGCCCGTCGGACCTCACCGGCCGGCCCTACCCGTCGGTGTCCGCCTACGCCCTGACCGTCCTGGCCATGGCCTACGAGCCGCTGACCGACCCCACCCACCGGGCCGTGCTGCTCTGCGCCGCCGCCCACGCCGACGCCGCGTCGAACCCCTCCAGCACCTTCGCGTTCCCCGACCGGGACGGGTACGCGGGCACCGCCCCCGCGTACCTGTCCGCGTGGACCGGCCTCGACCGGGACACGGTCGACGGGGCCGTGTTCGGGCTGGCCGAGGCCGGCTGGCTCGACCAGCGGCCCGAGGAGTTCGGCCTCCCGGCCCGGGCGCGCATCCCGCAGTCCGTGTTCGACCACATGACCCGCTGACCAACCGCCCAGACCACGACCAAGGAAGGCACGGCCATGCAGGAGTACGCGCCGGGCGAGGAGATCCCGCCGACGGCCGACTACGCGGGCAGTAACACCGAACGGCAACGCGTCGGCCTGCCCGGGCACTGCAAGCGGTGCGCCGCCGTCGGCCACGTCGCCGCGCACCCGAACTTCGGCTGCGGCGACGTCGGCTGCGACCGCGCCCACCCGGAGCCGAACCCAGCAACGGCTGTCGTCAACGTCCTGGCCCGGTTCGCGGACTACCTCCGGCTCCGGCTCGACCGCGCCGAGGGAGGCGCCGGCCGTACGGCGGGCGGCAGCGTGGAGTTGAGGCTGAGTGGCAGCACGGTGAGCAACCTGCGGGCATTCCTCGACGGGGCTGAGCGGCTCGCCGTACTGGCCGCAGCGGCCGACCAGCCGGCGCCGGATGCCAGCACGGAATACGGGTGGGGGAAGGGCAGCAACCCGCCCGGCAGCCCGTGCCCGACCAAGGAGTGCGCCGTCGGTGACGCCGCCGAGCACGGCGCCCGGGTCTGGCAGCGCGACGTGACGTACGGGCCCTGGCAGATCACGACCTGAACCTCCGCGCACATCCCGACCAAGGAAGGCACGGCCATGCCCGAGCATCCCACCCCCACCCCCGCCCCGATCACGGTCTACACGTGGGCCACCATCGCCGACCTGACCGGCTACGCGCCCGGCGACGTGGCCACGCTGGCCACGCTGGCCGCCGAATGGATCGACGAGCCCGGCTACCTCCACGGCGGTCTCCCCACGCAGGCAACCCTCGACCTGCTCCGCAGGCAGGCCGCCGACGCCACGAACGGCGCCTACCTGCAGGAGCTTCTCGACCAGGGCGTGGCCGTCCTCGACCAGCACCGGCCCGCCCTCCGGGAAGGGGTGTGCGTCCGGGACCGGAAGTGGGGCGGCCGGTACACCGGCACCATCGTCCGAGTCGACCCCGACGGGGACCTGTACGTGCAGTGGCACGGCACCGCCGTTGAGGATCAGGTCCGGCCGGACGAGGTCGAGCCGGTCGACATGCCGAACCCGCCCGGCAACGGCCAGCGGCCCATGGTCATCGGCGGCTGACCGGCCGCGCCCCGCCCCAACCGGCCCGCCCGGCGGGGGTGGAGTGCGGCCGACCGGCTGCGCCCGAGCAAGGGAGAACCGCCATGGGCGTGTTCAAGAGGACTGCGAAGCCCGCGACTGCCGCGACGCCCGCGAAGAAGGTCCGCCTGGCCGATGCGTTGACGGCCGCGTGCAACACGAGCCAGGAGGACATGGAGCGGATCGTCAACGGCGCGACCGTGCCGCAGGGAACGCCGGCATGGCAGGTCACCACCCGCACCGGGCGCACCGGGCGCCGCTGAACCCCGCCACGGTCCCCGCCCAGCCCGCCCACTCCCCGATCCGAAAGGACTGAACCGGTGCCTGGCAAACGCGCCCCCGGCCTGAGGCCCCGCAACATCGCCATCCCCGACGACGTCTACGCGCCCGCCCGGGCACGGGCGTACGCGGCGGGCACAACCGTGTCCGTGGTCGTCAACGAGGCCCTGGCCAGGTACGCCGCCGGCGACGACCGCCCCACCCCCGCGCCCCGGGGCGGCCGGGAGTACCGCGACCTGGAGCACGGAACCGGCCCGTACGCCGGCCGGTTCGTCCTCGTCCGCCGCCTGTACGACCGGGACCGGGACCGGGCCAGGAAACCGGCGACGCTGCTGGCGGAGGAGGTGCTGGCCGAATGGACCGGGCCGGAGCTGTTCGCGTTCGGGCTGGTCATGCTCTCTCTGCTCGCGCCCGCCACCGAGCCGCCTGGCGCCGGCCCGGACCACCGTGAGTGGGGCACCCGGCCGGCCCACCTGGCCCCCGGCTCCGACCAGGGCTGACGTGCCCTCCGGGAACCGGCCACTTCCCGCAGCGGTGGCCGGGGCCCGGGGAGTTGCGCCAGACGAGCTGACGCACGGGAGTTGGAAAGGTAGCACCGGTATGGGCGACTTTGGAGAGACGGAAGGGCTGGTCGTCGGCGGGACCGGCGCGGGCAAGACGAACGGCGCGTGGACGGCCGCCGTGCAGGGCATTCAGGCGGCGCTGCGCGTCGGCGATTACGACGCCGGCCGGAGGCTGTTCGACCGGCTCATCGCCGGGGAGTTCGGCCAGCCGACCGAGCGACCGCCGCAGGCCCCGGCAGGGCAGCCCCCGGGGGAGTGGCAGGCGATCATCGTTGACGGCATCGACTCGTTCACCCTGGCCGACTTGGACGGGAACGAGTCGGACCCGGAGGACGTCCGCGTCTGCCTCGTCCACGGCACCGCGGTCCCGGTCGGCGGCACGCTGCCACGCGACCTCGACCCCGATGACATGCTGGTCGAGTTCGACGGGTTCGTGGCGCTCGACCAGGTCGAGCAGCGCTGGGCGCAGGCCGTCGCGATGGCCGCCGGCCTGAACGCCGCCGCCGAGCAGAAGCCCGATGATTGCGCCGGCTGCTACGCGTGGGCCGAGGTGGCGGCCCGGACGGGGTTCACCATCGACGACCTGCGGGTGCGGGCCGCGGCCTGGCCGGCTGCGTACTTCACCGAGGACGGCGACTGCTCCCGGGCCGGCCTCGACGAGCTTCTGCGGCAGGCCGAATCGGAGGGCACCGCCGCGGCGACGGCGTACGCCGACGCGTACCGGTTCGCGGCGCGCACCATCCGGGAGACGGCGGCCCCGGCCGGCGAGATGGGGTCGCGGGAGGTCGCCGGCCTGGCCGGGTACTTCGACCGGGTGGCCGACGCGACCGATCGGGCCGCCGGGTTCTACGGCGCCGACGGCGAGCCGCTGCCGGTGGTCACGTGGGCCGACGTCGAGGACGCCGCCGCCGGCAGCGGATGCGGCGAACTGGTCGAGGCCGCCGCCGCCCTGGACCCGGCCGACGTGGCCACGCTGGCCGGCCTGCTCGCCACGCTCACCCCGACCGGGCAGCCCACCTGCCGCACAGTCGACCTGTTCGGCGCGGCCGCGCGCTGAAAACCCCGGCCGTGCCCGGCCCCAACCGGACCCCGTGTCCGGCGGGGGTCGAGTGCGCCCGGCCAGCGAAGCGCCCGAACCGAGGGAGACCCCCGTGGAAGTGACCGAGGACAAGCGGACCGTGCAGGTCAGCATCGACAAGGCCGACGGCCTGCCGCCGGCGCAGAAGAACTGGGGCGACCAGTGGCACCAGTTCGCCCCCACGTTCGGCCTGGTGACGGTCGACGCCCCGACCGGCGAGGTCCACGAGGTGAGGATCGCGGGGCCGGCGCTCACCCCGACCGGCCGCCTGCACTCCACCCGGACCGGCCACTGGTCGTGGCAGAGGGGACCGTTCGGCCGCGACGGCTTGACCTCGTGGCCGCCGGCCGGCGCCCCGCCGGCGGCGGTTGCCGTGGTCGACCGGGTCCGCGCGCACCTCACTCTGAGCCCGCCGGCCGCGCCGGCCGCGCCGCCGGGGGAGCCGCTCGCCGCCGCCTACGCGTGGGGGCAGCTCCTCGCCGTCTACGGCCGCGTCGCGGAACTCGCCGGCGGCGGCTCCGTGAGCGAACACGGGTCGCTCCTGACCGAGGCCTTCACCCGGACGACGGTCCGGCCCGGTGTCGCGTACGGCGCCGAACGGTGGTTCCGCCGCGCGGAGAACCGCCGCCCGGCCGCCGTGGCCGCGTCGACGGCAGCCGAGCGGGCCGCCCTGGCCGACCGCGCCGAGGAACTCTGGGAGGCGTCCGACAGTCTCCGCACGCCGCACCTGACGCTGGTCGAGCGGGAGCGGGTCGTGTTCGGCTACCACCACGAACACGCCCGCCTTTCCGGGCTCGCGCTCCCCCCCGGGGTCGGCGGCCAGGTCGATGGTTGAGCCCGCCGAGGCCCTGCTCAGGGTCACGCTGGCCGAGTACGAGAAGCTCAAGGACGAGCAGCGCGCCCGGATCGGGGTCCGCGACAACCTGATCTACGCCGCGCTGGTAGCCGGGGCCGCCGTCGCCGGGGCGACCGCGACCCGCGGCACCGCCGCGTTCCTCCTGTTGCTGCCGCCCGTGTCCGCCCTGCTGGGCTGGACGTACTTGATGAACGATCACAAGATCAGCCAGCTTGGCAAGTACTTCCGGTCCAACACCCGGCCGGCGCTGACCGCGTTGACCGGCCAGCCCGCGCTCGGCTGGGAGTACCGCGACCTGAACCGGCGCAGGTCGGTGCGGAAACGCCTCCAGCTCGGGTTCGACCTGCTCGCGTTCACCGTTCTGCCTCTCGCCGCGCTGGTCGCCTACTGGACCGCCGGGCCCCGGACCGCCCCGTTCCTGGCCGTGTCCGCCGCCGAAACGGGCCTGCTGGGCGTCGTTGCCGCCGCGATCGTCTACTACGTCGAGGTCGACTGGCGGCGGCGGTGACCACGTCCGGGCCGGGCCGGTGCCCGGCGTGCCTGGCCATGGTCGAACTCGACGCCGCGGGCCGGCTGGCCGAGCATGAGCGGACAACCACGCTGGTCGAACTGGACTACGTCACCGGCTCGCACCCCGTGTACGTGGCCGGGCGTTGCGGCGGCTCGGGCGGGCCGCCGTACGCGGCCAGGGTCGACCTGCGGTCCGCGCTGGCGTACATCGCGGGCAGGTACACGGGGTGGCGGGGCCGGTAACGCCCGGACCCGACAAGCGGAACGGGCCGGACCCCACGAGGGCCCGGCCCGTTCTGGCTTACGCGGGCGCTACGCCCGGGAGCAGTCGCGGCACCTGCTGCGCGTCTCCTCGGCGTGCCCGCCGGCGGCGTGAGCGGCGGCCAACGCCCGGCGCTTCGCCGAGTTGACCGCGCGGTGCGGCACCCTGGCCCGCCGGACAGCGTCCCGCCGCCGCCGGGCCGCCAGGGTCTTCGCCTTCGTCCGCGACTTCCCGCTGAGATGCCACACGCCTTCCGGGCAGGGCCCGTACACCACCTGCGGCACCCACCGCCTGTCCCGGCCCTGCGCGTACGGGTAGCCGCCGAACCCCCGGATGGTCTCCAGGGCCTGCCCGGCGGCCTCCGGGGTGCGGTACGCGCCCTTCCGGCTGCGCGCGCCGCACGCGCAGGTCACCCGGGTACGGGGCATGATCCCCACAGCCCAACCCCGGCGTCCTGCGCGATCTTCTCCGCGGCCGCGTACACGGCCGACTTGTCCCCCTTGTGGCCGTAGTCGTTGGCCCGGCCGTACCCGGCCCGGATCGCGCCCTCGGCGTAGTCCTGGCCGGCGACGTCGACCCGGTACAGCCACCGCCGGTACTTGTCCGAGTAGCCGGCGCGGCGGTCCGGGATCAGCGTCACCCGTCGGGAGAAGAGCTGCTGCGTGGCGTACCGGCTGGCTTCGGGGCCGTAGCACTCCACCGGGGACCTCGGCTTCTTCGTCTCGGGGGTGTTCAGCCCGATGATCCGGACCGTGATGTCCGCGCCGCACGCCTCCGCGTGGATGGTGTCCCCGTCGGTCACCTTCGTCACCAACGCCCCGTCGACCTGGCGCCCCCGCTCGCAGCCGGCCGCGCGGGGGCTGGCCGTCGCCGACCCCGTGGCCGAGCTGGACGGCCCGCCGGGGCCCGCCTGGTGTCGGTGGGTCACCGCGGTCTGCACGACCGTGGCGACCACGGCCAGCGCGGCCAGCACACCAGCGGTCCGCATCGTTCTCCCCATATCAGCCATCCTCATCATCGGGTGACGCCACAGCGTCGTTGTCATCGCAGGCCGGGCGGGCGGCGAGCCACGTGCGGTGCATCAGCCTGATGATGGGCTCGGCGACCTGCGCACCCTCCCACCGCCACGGCGGGTACCCGCGCCACGGCCGCCGCCCGTCACGCTCGATGCAGGTCTCCAGCGGCACATCCGACATGTCGATCAGGACGAACCGGGCGCCCGTGTCGGCGGCGGCCGCCCGGAACCAGGCGACGAACTCCGGCCGGAAACTGGTGTCGTCCACGATGACGTCCCAGCCGGCGGCGAGCAGGTCCCGGATGCCGGCGCGCTGCACGATCGTGACCGCGTCCTCCGTGTCCGGACGCCGGTACGTGTCCGGTGTGGACATTCCGTCCCGCAGGGCGTCGCGGCCCAGCCGGACCGCGCGCCGGCCGCCGCGCGCAGCCTCGACCAGCAGCCGCAGCGCCTCCGTCGACTTGCCGCAGCCCGGCAGCCCGACGAACACCGTCAGCGTCGGCGGGCTCATCCGGCGGTCTCCGCGAGCAGCCGGGCCAGCATCGCCCCGGGGTCCGCCCCGAGCAGCCGCGCGTACTCGGTCACGATCGTGTCCCGCCGGGTCTCCGCCACGACCAGACGGCCGACCTCGGCCGCCGCAGGCTGCCCGGACGGGCTCTCCAGCCACCGGCCGGCGCTCGCCGTGACCGCCTGCTGCGCCTCGACAGCGGCGGCCCACATGCCGGCCAGGCGCGGCTGCCAGGGGGAGCCGTCCCGCGCGGCCAGGCCAGCTTTGACGACCTGGCGGTGCATCTCGGCCGGGACCACACCGGCCTCCCCGGCCAGCGTGCCGATACGGTCATGGTCGGGCTGGTCGAGGTACACCGACGAACGGACCCGCCCGCCCGCCCGGCCGGCCCCGGTGCCGCCGCCGCGGGCCGTGGCAGCCCGGGCGGGGTCCAGCCGCCACCCGTCGCCGTCGAAGGTCAGCAGCCCGACCCGGCACGGCGGTGCCCCGCTCACGGCGAGCACTACGGGGCCGCCTCCGGCGGGCCAGACCAGCACCCGGCCGGCCGACGCGGGCCGCAGAAAATGGGTGCCGCCGAGCAGGACCCCGGCGGTGTAGGCCGGCGCGGCCGGCGGTAGCTGGGAGAGGGCACCCAAGTGGCCCGCCTCGATTTCGACGCCGTTGGCTAGGCAGCGGGCGGCGGCGATGGCCGCGTTCGGCGCGACGACCAGGCACGAGTGCAGCGGCCGGCCCGGGCCGTCGGGTACGCCGAGTTCCAGGGTGATCGGCGCGGACACCGCCGCGAGCCCGATCCACGTCGGGCCGTCGCGGTCAGCCACCGGCCTGACCGGTGCTGTCGGCCGACAGTGGCACGCCCAGTAGCTCCGACGTCGTGCGGGCGTTGCCGTATGCGGCGATCACCGCCGCGGTCTTCGCCTCGTGGTCGGTGGCGCCCTGGGCGCGGGCGCCGAGGAACGCGGCGATCGCCTGGTCGGCGACGGTGGCGGCGTCGGCGGTCAGCCGGTCGATCACCGCGTCGCGGTTGCTGATCTCGGCGGCGGCCTGGTCGGCGGCGCGCTGGTCGGCGGCGAGCAGCGCGTCGGGCATCGCCGTGGCGTCACGCGGGATGTCGTTCCAGTCGAGGAGGGCCTGCAGGCGGCGGCGTTCGACGGCGGCGGCTTGGATGCCGTCCAGCACGGTCGCGTCGGATGCGGCCGGTAGGAACCCGTACCAGTCCAGCGCGCGGCGGGCCTGGGCGATCTGCACCGTCGGGGTGCAGGGCTCCCACATGCCGGTCAGGTCGGTGATGGCGTTGAAGACGCCGAGGGTCAGGCCGGCGAGGGTCGCGGAGACTGCGGCGGTCAGGGCGAGGTGCGCGGCGCCGTGGAGGGGATACAGGTCCCTCTTCGGGATGAGGAAGACGAGGAGAGCCCAGGCGGCGCAGCCGGTGGCGACGGTGCAGGCGGCATC
>Ga0307503_10000226_pt1 | contig 13919 bp, 17 predicted proteins | sample 17_S_MG_FD_194514 | JGI IMG/M metagenome (GOLD analysis project Ga0307503, IMG submission 194514) | Soil microbial communities from Populus trichocarpa stands in riparian zone in the Pacific Northwest, United States - 17_S | ecosystem: Environmental > Terrestrial > Soil > Riparian zone > Trees... | reverse complement strand
CGTGTTCATGGCTCACACGCCGGGACCGATGCGCTGGAAATATCGGCAGATGATCAACGCGCTGGTGTACCAGGCGCTCGCGGATTGACCGTCCGCCGCCATCCGGCGGCGGAAGCTTCGAAACGGCACAGGGAGGGAAACGTAACGTCGCATCCGCGCGCCGCTCCGCCGTGTCGATCGGACCTATGGAGACAGGCATGAATTCTAGATCGTCTCGCCGCACGTTCCTGCATCTGGCGGCCGGTGCCGTTGCGCTCCCGGCCATATCGCGCGGGGCCTGGGCGCAGGCCTACCCGTCACGACCGGTCCGCTTGATCATCGGCTATACCCCTGGCGGCTCCGCCGACATCACCGCGCGACTCACCGGGCAGTGGCTGTCGGAGCGGCTCGGCCAGTCGGTCGTGGTGGAAAGCCGGCCCGGCGGCGGCACCAATATCGCCACCGAGGTGGTCGTGCGCGCGCCGCCAGACGGCTACACGCTGCTGCTGGTGGCGCCGGCCAATGCCATCAACGCCACGCTCTACGACAAACTCGGTTTCGACTTTCTGCGCGACATCGTTCCGGTCGCCGGCATCATCCGCTTTCCCAACGTGGTGGATGTCCATCCGTCGCTTCCGATCAAGTCGATCCCCGAGCTGATCGCCTACGCCAAGGCCAATCCCGGCAAGCTCAACATGGCGTCGTCCGGCAACGGCTCCACGATCCACATGTCGGGCGAGCTGTTCAAGATGATGACCGGCATCAACATGGTGCACGTGCCCTACCGCGGCGGCGCGCCGGCGCTGACCGACCTGATCGCCGGTCAGGTGCAGGTGATGTTCGACAACATCCCGACCTCCGCCGACCACGTCAGGAGCGGCCGGCTGCGCGGACTCGCCGTGACCGGCGCCGAGCGCTCGCAGGTGCTGCCGGACCTGCCCACGGTGGCCGAGTTCCTCCCTGGTTACGAAGCCAGCGCGTGGTACGGGCTGGGCGCGCCGAAGGACACGCCCGCCGCGATCGTCGAGCGGATCAACGCCGCGGTGAATGCGATTCTCGCGGATCCCGCGTCGCAGGCGCGCTTCACCGAGCTCGGCGCCTCGCTGCTGCCGGGCTCGCCCGCCGACTTCGGCAAGCTCCTCGCCGACGAGACCGAGAAGTGGGGCAAGGTCGTGAAGTTTGCCGGCGCCAAGCCGGAATGAACCGCCTGCGGCGCTAGCGCAGCGGCTCCGCCGAGATCAGTTTCAGCATGATCCCCGGCTTTCCGGCCGGTTTGAAATCCCGCAGGATGAGCGTCGTCCCCGGCCCTAGGCTGTGATCCCAGATGAACGACCGGCTGCCGTCGTTGCCCAGCTCCGGCGGCGCGGCGGCTGGCAGCTTCATCGCGGCGACGGCGTCGGCGCGAAATGCGTCGAGATCCGGAACCTCGCCCACGATGGCGCAGCTCGTCGCCTTTCCCTTCGGCCCGGTCGTCTCGTCGAGCAGGAGCACGAATGGGCCGGTCGTCAGATTGCCGATCCACGATTTGTTCCGGAAGACAGTATCCCCCGGAGCGTTCAGCTTGCTGTCCGCTTCGGGGCGCATCCGCAGGACCGTCGCCTTCGCAGCGATGCGCTCGAAGTCGGGCAACTCGAGCGTGCACATGACCTGAAACGTGTCGATCATCGACTGCGAGCGGCTGGGCGGTGGTGAGGTGACGCTCTCCGCCATCGCTCGTGGCGTCGCGATCGCGAGCAGCAGGACAACGAGACCGACACGCGGGAGCGACACGGGACTGCTCCTGAAGGTTGTGACAGTGAAGCCGATGATCGCTTGATGGATTGTCTACCATGGCTCGAACTGGCAGGCCGGCCGCCGTCTGATTATATTTCGGACATGTGCGGCAGAATCATCCAGAGCGGCGGACCGTTGCGTTACGCCATTGTGGACGGCCTCAACACGCGCGACAGCCGGGTGCACAATTATCCACCCCGCTGGAACGCGGCCCCGAGCCAGGAGCTGCTGGTGATCCGTCGCAATCACAAGACCGGGGACGTCTCGCTCGACGCGCTGCGCTGGGGACTGATCCCCAATTGGTGCAGCGATCCCAAGGGCGGCCGCAAGCCGATCAATGCCAAGGGCGAGACGGTGCGCGATCTGCCAACGTTCCGCGAGGCCTACCGCAAGCGCCGCTGCATTGCGCCGGTCGACGGCTTCTTCGAATGGAAAGCGATCAAGGGCCAGAAGGCGAAGCAGCCCTACGCGATAGCGATGAAGGACGGCGCGCCGTTCGGCATCGCCGGCATCTGGGAGAATTGGAAGGACCCGTCGTCGGGCGAGTGGATCCGTACGTTCGCGGTCATCACCACCGCTGCCAACGAACTGGTCGCCGACATCCATGATCGCACGCCGGTCATCCTGGCGCCCGCCGATTACGGCCGCTGGCTCGGCGATGAGCCCGACCTGCGCGAGCTGCTGCGTCCGTTCCCCGCCGCCCCGATGCGCATCTGGCCGATCTCGACGCGGGTGAACAAGCCCGAGAACGACGACGCCGCGATCGTCGAGCCGATCGAGCTCACGCCGGACGCCGCTTAGGTCAGGTCGCCACGATCAGGGCGTTGCGCGAGAACGTGCCCGGCCGAACTGGCGCGCATGTGGCCGATCTCGATGCAGGTGACCAAGCCGGAGAACGGCCGCGTCGTGGACCCGGAAGGTTAGGGGCATGAAAGCCGATGGATAAGATGACTGTTCGAGACGCGCGACCTGACGAAGCAGCGTTAATTGTGCAAATGATTCGTCATATGGTCGTGGATATGGCGAGGTATGGAGGCAACACTCCGGCCACCGATGATGCCGCCTGGGAAAAAATTGCGGTCGCCATTGCCGGTGAGCTCAAGGGAAATCATGTCAAATATGTGGTTGCTGAATCGGCCGATGGAGGGCCGATTGGAGTTGCAGGAGCCGAGCTGACCACTTTAGGCGGCGCGTTTGCACCAAAGAAGACGCTGCACATCAGTGTCGTCTACGTCCTCCCGCGGTTGCGCCACGGCGGCATCGGTGGCCGCTTGATCGCGAAACTGTTGGATTGGGGGCGCGCCGCCGGCTGCGAGCTGTGCGACCTCAATGTCCTGTCCGGAAATCCTGCAAGGTCATTGTATGAACGATGCGGCTTTTCGGTATCGGAGGTTAAGATGGTGCGTTCGCTCTGATGAGCGACCCACGACTGTGATCGCCGTTGTGAAGCCTGCTCCGGCGCGCAGGTCCTCACTCTTTCTCGCCGCCTAATGCGGAACCAAAGGCTTACGGTGTGACTTTGATTTGACATCGCCACGAATGACTCGCGGCAATGCGGGCGGGACCGCCACATCCGCGACCACGGGGCGAAAGGACTCAACCGGCCATGCCGACCAGGCCCGACGTCGCCGCGCAGGTCAGGCGTCCGCTCGATGCGCTCAACTTCTTTCTGGCCGACGTGCGCGATGGGCTGGGTCCCTATCTCGCCATCTACCTGCTCACCGTTCAGCGCTGGGACGAGGCGAGCATCGGCGTGGTGATGTCGATTGCGACCCTGGCCGGCCTGTTGGCGCAGACGCCGGCCGGGGCGCTGGTCGATGCGACCCGGGCCAAGCGGGCGCTCGTTGCCGGTGCGGCGCTGGTGGTCACCATCGCCTCACTGGTGTTGCCCTGGGTGCCGAGCTTCTGGCCGGTGGCGCTCTCGCAGGCGACCGCCCATGCCGCCGCTGCGATCCTCGCACCGGCGATCGCCGCCATCACGCTCGGAACGGTGGGGCACGCAGCTTTCTCGCATCGCATAGGCCGCAACGAATCCTTCAATCATGCCGGCAACGCCTTCGCGGCGGCGGCGGCCGGGATATCCGCCTTCATCTGGGGGCCGGTGGTCGTCTTCTTCCTGTTGGCCGCGATGTCGGTGGCGAGCCTCTTCACCGTGTTCGCCATCCCGGCGAATGCGATCAACTACGACCGGGCGCGCGGGTTGGACGGCGACGCGCAAGTTCGGGGCGCGCAGGGCAAGGTGAGTGAGCAGCCATCGGGCTTGAGTGTCCTGATCACCTGTCGGCCGTTGCTGATCTTCGCCGCCTGCGCCGTCCTGTTCCATTTCGCCAACGCCGCCATGCTTCCGCTCGTGGGTCAGAAGCTTGCGCTCCAGGACCGCAATTCCGGCACCAGCCTGATGTCGGCCTGCATCGTGGCCGCGCAGATCGTCATGGTCCCGATGGCGCTGCTGGTCGGGGCGAAGGCGGACAGCTGGGGCAGGAAGCCGCTCTTCCTCGGCGGGCTTGTCATTCTGCCGATCCGCGGCGTGCTCTACACGCTCTCGAACGATCCGTACTGGCTCGTCGCCGTGCAGCTGCTCGACGGCGTGGGCGCGGGCATCTACGGCGCGATCTTCCCGATCATCGTCGCCGACCTGATGCGCGGCACCGGCCGCTTCAACCTCGCGCAAGGCGCCGTCATCACCGCGCAGGGGATCGGAGCCGCGCTGTCGACCACCGTTGCCGGCTTTGTCGTCGTCGGCGCGGGATACAGCGCCGCCTTTCTGACGTTGGCCGGGGTGGCGGCGGCCGGGCTGTTGCTATTCTGGTTTGCCATGCCGGAGACGAGGGACGAAAATGCGGTCCGCGTCGATCGCCGCGAGTGCTGAGTGCATCGTCGAGAGCGACGCGCGCTTGCCGCACCATGATGCGCGCGGCTATCCGCTCGGGTGGATGAGCTACTTTTGTTGCGCGGGCTTGGCGGGCACAGGAGTTGCGGCCGCGCTCACCGGTACCCGCCAAGCGCGACCGTCGCGCTTGAGCAACGCGTCGGCTTTCTCGGGCCCGCCGCTTCCGGCCCGGTAGCTCTCGAGGCCGTTGCGGGCCGCCTTTTTCCACGCGTCGAGGAAGGGCTGCACCGCGCGCCAGCCGGCCTCGACGCTGTCGGCCCGCTGAAACAGGATATTGTCGCCGATCATGCAGTCGTAGATCAGGGTCTCATAGCCCGTGCTCGGCTCGGCCTTGAAAAAATCCCGGTAGCGAAAATCCATCTCGACGCCGTCGATCGCAAACGCCGGACCCGGGACCTTGGCATTGAATTCCAGCGCGATGCCTTCGATCGGCTCGATGCCGATCACCAGATAATTCTGCGACAGGTGATCCACCGGCGTCGGCCGGAACATCGCAAACGGCGCCTGCTTGAACTTGATCGCGACCTCCGTGCGTTTCGCGCACAGGGCCTTGCCGGTCCGCAGATAGAACGGCACGCCGGCCCAGCGCCAGTTGTCGATGGTCAGCTTGAGCGCGACGTAGGTTTCCGTCGTGCTATCCGGGCTGATGTCGTCGGTCTTGAGAAAATCCTCGACCTCGACATCGCCGATCCGGCCGCGCGTATACTGGCCGCGAACCGAATTCTGCAGCGCCTCCGCCTCGCTCTGCATCTGGATCGATGTGAGCACCTCCGCCTTTTCCGAGCGGACGGCGTGAGCATCGAAGCGCGCCGGCGGTTCCATGGCGACCAGCGACAGCAACTGAAACAGGTGGTTCGGCAGCATGTCGCGTAGCGCGCCGGTGGCGTCGTAGAAGCTGCCGCGGTGGCCGACCCCGAGCTTCTCCTCGACGGTGATCTGAATGTGATCGATGTGATTGCGGTTCCAGATTGGCTCGAACATGCCGTTCGCGAACCGCAACACCAGGATGTTCTGGACCGTTTCCTTCCCGAGATAGTGGTCGATCCGATAGATCTGCTGTTCGCCGGCGACTTTCAGCAGGTGGTCGTTGAGCGCCTTCGCCGACGCGAGGTCGGTGCCGAACGGCTTCTCGATCACGAGCCGCCGCCACACGCCGTCGTGTTCGCGCAGCATCCCGCAACGCCCGAGCTCCCGGCTGATCGGCGCGAACGCGTTGGGCGGAGTCGCAAGGTAGTACAGGCGGTTTCCGCCGGACTTCCGCTCCGACTCCAGCCTGTCCAGCTGTTTGTCCAGGTTTTCAAACGAGCCCGGAACATTCGGATCGGCGGCAGTGCAGGTGACGCATGCAAGCAGCCGCCGGGCGACAGCGTCGTCGACCGGGCGGGTGGCGAATTCGTGCAGGCCGCGCAGCAGGCTGGTGCGCAGCTCGTCGTTCGACATGGGCTTGCGGGCGACGCCCACCACGCAGAAGTCGTCGGGCAGAAGGTCCTTGCTGGCGAGGTTATAGAGCGCGGGAATGATCAGCCGGTGCGCGAGGTCTCCGGTCACGCCGAAGATGACGAACGAGCACGCCTCGAGCTTCCTTTGCTGCACCGGATCATCTGCCATCCTGCTCTCCATGCGGCCACGAACGCTCTACGGTTTTGGACTTCAGCCAGCCGTTGTCACAGTACGTTCTCAAGGGCGTTCCATGATGACCGCGTAGTGATAGGGCGGCAACTCGACCAGTCCTGCAAATATGAGGCCTCCTGCTTCGATCGACGCAATGGTTTGCTCCGGCGACATTCTCAACTCGCTCTTTGGCCCCCGCGGCTCGCCCAGGATCGTCGTTTCCTCGCGCCGGCGCTGATGCCAGTTGACAACGGCAAGCCGTCCCGCCGGCTTGAGTGCCTTGCCGATGGCGTCCGCCAGTCGAGGCTGGTCGGGAACGCCGTGAAATGCGTTCGCCATCAGCACGAAATCGGCCGGCCCACGCATGTGCCGGGCGAGCTCGTAGGCGTCGCCCTCGACGAACTGGCAATTTGTCGCGCCGGCCGCCGCGAGGCGATCCCGGGCCGCCTCCAGCATGTTCCGGTCGATGTCGATTGCGACGACGGAAGCAGCGACCCTCGACATTGGCAGCGTAAACCAGCCATCCCCGCAGCAGAGATCGATTGCGGCCATGTCGCGTCTAAGGCCGACCGCCTCGAGCACGCCGGCCGGATTGGGCCATAGTGCGTCCCACCACCCGGCGGTCGGCATTTCAGTACCTTCGAAAAGCGCGGGATGACGGGTGGTCATGTGGCTGCCGCTTGACCGGCGCAGAACATTCAATTAGTCACTTGAATGATCTAATGTGGCCGGCAGCCCGATGTCAACGCAGACTCCAAAGCAGATTCTTTTTGGTCAGTTCGCCGCCCTTGCGAAATGCCTGGCCCATCCGCATCGATTGGAGTTGTTGGAACAGCTCGCGCAGGGTGAGCGCAGCGTCGAAATCCTGGCCGGCAAACTGGGTCTTTCGACCGCGAACGCCTCGCAGCATCTTCAGCAGATGTTGCGCGCCGGCATGGTGACAAGCGTCCGCAAGGGAAAATTCGTCGTTTATGGGCTGGCCGATCACGCGGTGCTCGAGCTGTTGTCCTCGTTGCGCCTCATTGCCGAACGCAATTCGGCGGAGGTCGAGAAATTGGTGCGCAACTATTTCGACAAGCTCGACGCTCTGGAGCCGGTCACCCGCAAGGAGCTGGTGCGGCGATTGCGTAGTGGCGGCGTGATGGTACTCGACCTCCGGCCCGAAGACGAGTTCAGGCTGGGGCATTTACCTGGAGCGGTGAACATCCCGCTGCGGGAGCTCAAGGCCCGGCTTTCGCAATTCAAGCGCTCGCGGGAGATCATCGCCTACTGTCGCGGGCCATATTGCGTGCTCTCGTATGAAGCTGTGGCCGCTCTGCGCCGGGCTGGCTTCAAGGCGCGCCGCCTGGAAGATGGTCTGCCGGAATGGCGGGCCGCCGGTTTGCCGGTACTCACTGGCGGCGCCGAGGCCATCGACGGCCGTTCGTCGTCCTTTGTCTGAACGAGCGAGGTCCATCATGAGCGATGTACAACCCGATGCTCCGGCAAGAAGCCAGTATGTGGAGTTCTGGAACAGCGTTCTGGTGCCGAAATTTGTGCGCTGGCGGCACATCCTCGTGGGCGGGTTGACCCTTCACAGCGAGAAAATCTTTCCGTCGTTGCAGGTGGGCAAAGGCGACAAGGTGATCGATGCCGGCTGCGGTTTCGGGGATACGGCGATCGAACTGGCGCGCCTGGTTGGCCCGACCGGCTCGGTGCTTGCGGTAGACTGCTGCGACGGCTTCCTGGAATACGGGCGGCGCGATGCGCGCGCCGCGGGCATCGGCAATGTCACCTTTCTGGCAGTCGACGTACAGACCCATCCGTTCCAGCCGGTGCATGATTTCTGTTTTTCGCGCTTCGGCACGCAATTTTTCGAGAACCCGGTGGCCGGCCTGCGCAACATGCGCGCTAGCCTCAAGCCGGGCGGAATCATGACGATGGTCGTCTGGCGCGGCATTACCGACAATCCGTGGCTCGGACATGCCAAGAACATCGTGCTGGAATTCTTGCCGCCGCCGGGCGAAAGCGCGCAGACGTGCGGGCCGGGGCCGTTCTCCATGGCCGACACGGGCGTGGTGACCAAACAGCTCGAGATTGCGGGTTACAAGGACATTCAGTTCGAGCAGGTCGATGCGCAAGTGTTCGTGGGCGAGGACCTCGAGGACGCCGCGGCCTTTCAGCTTGCCATCGGGCCTGCTGGCGAGGTCTATCGCGAAGCCGGAAAACTCGCGGAAGAGCGCCATGACGAGATTGCAAACGCGCTCAAATCAGCGCTGGGAAAATATCGGCGCTCCAACGGCGTAATGATGGACTCAAGCTCGTGGAAGGTGACGGCCAGAAATCCGTCCTGAATGCATTCGTTCGCGTGTTTGACAATGGCGATGGCCACGAACGTCCTTCGCCCCCGGTGCGGATGCACGCGGGATAGCAGCATCAACTGGTTACGACGGCTGGGATTGCCGTGTAGCATTTACAGCAACTTGCCCTGTGGCCCCTCGACATCGCTCAGCGCTGCAAAAAAAAGCCCCCGAGGCGGGGCCCCGGGGGTTTGCAGTCCGTTCCATCCAAGCGGGGATGGCAATAACGGAGCCATACATGGCCTCAACAGCGGCCGCAACGAAGCAATGAACACGTGCGCGTGATGGTTAACATTTGCGCATGATAGACCTCGCGCGTGTGCGCGGTTGCAACGATCGACTTGCATTATTAGAAGCAAATCTTCGCTTGCAGGACTTTTAGCTGGCTTCGACCGAGTGACGAGGCCCAGCTGCCAACACGCCACCCGTGATGGACTGGACACGCTCCGTGAGCGGCGGAGCCTACCCGTGGTAGATCGCTATTGCGAGATCAGTTGCGCGCGAGCTGAGGCGCCTTCGCTCGCAGGCCGAACGTCCCTACCTTCGTCCTCGGCGTGGTTTCGACATGCAGCTTCCAGTAGGTCGCGCGTACCATCAATGGCTTGCCTGAGGCGGCGTTGACCCACCCATCCTTGGTAAGCTTGCACGGATAGGGCAATGAATAATCGGAGCCGCAGCCGTCTGTGACGCGGACTTGCGCGATCACCCCGTGGGGCGCCGTCTCTATCGTCTTCCAGTAGATTTCGATTTTGCTGTGGGACATGGCGAGCTTTTTGTCCCGCCGTGCCTGAACCTTGCATGAATGAGACCGGAGTGCAGGTTCGGTGTAAGTTTGGAACCAGTGGCGAACATCTGCATTCTTGTGGCGGCAGACTCGTGCCACGACGCGGAGGCGTTGTGATGACTGTGCGCTGGGCGGAACTTACGGAGGAAGAGCGAGCTACGCTCGTGGCCCTCAGTCAAAGCCCGGTCCTCACATTGACTGTGGCAATGGCGGCGCGCCTTGAGGTGCTTGGCCTGGCCCAGCCAGGATTTGGCGGAACCGTCATCAGCGCTGCGGGACGCGAGTTGATCTGGAAACGGCCGGCAAGTTCTTCCCGGCGGGAGCGGAGAGTTCGTTAGACCTGTCATGGGGCATTTCCGTACCCGTCTTGGCGTTTGCACCGCCAGCCCGGTTCCATTTGTCGTGCTCGTTGCCTATGCGGCGCTTTGCTAAGCCTTCAAGTCGGACGCGCTCGGAGAGCTGAGGCTCGGGCGCAAGAGGATTAAGGTCGATGACCGGACGGCTCATGAGCGCTCTTTTTCTCTTGGCGATTCTGACGCTCGGCGGTTGCCAGAACCCCGGGCGGTTCCAGGCTCCGAGCAGCGATGTATCCCTGATGCGGTAGAACGCCCTCGCAAGAATCGTACTATGTTGTTTGGTCGAGCCTGGCAGTGTTGGTTGTCCCGGCTTTCAGCTTTGCCAGCCGCGCTGCGATCGTGGCGTCCTGCTGCCGGTTCGCTCCATCAACGGCGCCTCCGATTGGGAACGCCTGACACCGCGATGCATTGATAAGGACAGACGGCGCGAGAGGGGTCGGCTCGCACAGGAGGCGTTTGATGGATACCAATTCCGGGGAACCTTGGACCGAGATGGACGTGTGGGAGTTGAAACACTCAATGGAGTACGGACGCAGCTTCGCGGAAGTGGCGGGCTTTCTGTATCGTGATGAGAGTGAGGTGCGGCAGATGGCCGACGCGCTCGGCCTCAAAGAGGGCGGGGGTATGGGGGAAGTCCTGCGAGCAGTGTCCGAAATAGGGGGATTAGAGGGAAGAATAATCGGCTGACACCATCTCGGCGCACGAGCGAGCGCGATAGCCGCCCTGGGGACGTTGGTGCGCTCAGTGCAATGACGGATCGCTCGGCTTTATTGCGTCGAATGGGAGTCGCGATACCCGGCGTGCGTTTTGCATCAGGCGGTCCTCAGCGCGGCAAAATCCGCACCGAAGGCGCCCATTCCAGCCCTGGCGGGAAACAGCCCTCACCAGGCTGACGATCAGTCTAAATTGCGTCCGCTGATTAACGCGCGAACCGTCGGCTTGCGGCCTTGCGCCCCTCGACCGTCCGCGTGCGCCGGTTCCGCTGTCAGAGTTCTCGTCCGATCAGGCGGTCGACGGAATAGGGGCCGCCGCCGCGGAGCGCGATGGCGAACATCACGATGCCGAGAAACAGCACATATTCATAGCCGCCGGCGCTGACCGAGAAGCCCTTGACCCAGTGAGCGGCGAACATGGCGATCAACAACTCGATGGCGATCGCCGCCGCGAAGAATCGAGTGAACAGACCGATGGCGATGCAGATGGCGCCGACCGTTTCGAGGAACACCGCCGCGTAGGCGAGAAAGGTCGGCATTGGCAGGCCGTAATTGGTACCGAAATTGGCGGCCACGCGCGCAATCCCGAGGTTTGCGAGTTTGAAATAGCCGTGCATGAAAAGAATGGCGCCGATGGCGACGCGGATCATCGGATACCAGAGATCGGACACCGACGCGTAGAATCCCGCCAGGCCCGGAAATATCAGCTTCGGTTCGCTGCTGCCGTTCATGCCGTTTCCCCCCTTGTTCGCACTTCACGCAGGCCGCTGTCGTGGCGTCGCGGTCAATCGTCAGGACAGAGATGGCCGGGCCAGCAGGCCCGGCCACCCCTCCGCAAACTTTGTAGGACCGCCTACTGGGTGGCGAAGCAATAGAACAGCCCGTCGCCGCCGGTGCTGATCAGATCGGCTCGGCTGCAGCCGCCGTCCGGTCCGCGCGAGGGATGCGATGAATTCCACGACCGTGCTGGCGCGTCATCGCGCAACCCCTTGCGGTCGATGTGGCCGACCATGGCCGCGCCTTGGGTGCTGCTCGTCCAGTTGCGACAGGTGCGATCCTCGCCGGCCGGGAAAGCGCGGCCTTCCGGGGTCGAGCCGGTCAGGACGTCGTGACGGTTCGGAGCAAAGCCCACGCCGGGAATGATCTGGCCCCGCTCGGTCAGCGACGTGTTCATGGCCAGCGCATTGTTGTCGCTGTGCAGATCGTCGACGTTCTTGGCGACGGTTTCACCCTTGAAATTCTGCCATGGACCGTTGCCGATGCGGTCGCGCGCATTGACCGCCGGCTTGCCGTCGGCGGCCTGGGTGCTGAGATAGGCGCGCCAGGTCTTTCCGCCCGCGCCGTGGCGCTGCGCCAATTGCTGGCAATGCTGATCGGCGCCCTCCAAGCCGCCGAGATCGGCGCCCTTGCCGGGCCCCGCGCCGACGACAAAGAATGTCATGTTAGGCGCTTGCGGCAGTTGTGGCGCCGCCGGCGCCGCCGGCGGCTGTTGTGCTTGGACGCCAGACGTCACGCCGATCGACGCGAGCGCCAGCGCGGCGCAGACGACTATCTTGGGCTTGTTCATCGCGGCTTTCTCCCTGGGATTTTCTGAAATGCAGAGCGGCAATGGTAGCGATTTTCTGCCACGCTCGAAAGGGCGAATAGCGGGTGGATCGTCGCAGCCGACCGGGGGCGCTCATCGCCGTTGGAACAGACGATGGGCCGGGGTGATCCGAGCGGCGAACATCGGGGTGAGGTGACAGCGTTCGTGTGGTAGGTGACAGCCGCTGCAGCTTGCCAAAGGCGTATGGTCCAAGCGATCAGCGGGAATACTTCGCTGCAGTGGGAGGAAACGATGAAAATGCGTTACACCGTCACATTGTCCATCTTGGCTGGAGTTGCGGTCGGCGCTGCTGCCGTTCAAGCGCTCCATGCCCAGGCCAAGCCGCCGGCATATGTTGTCGCGGAGATCGATGTGACGAATGCGGAGCCATATGACAAGGAGTACGTGCCGCCCGCCGCGAAAGCCATTACGGACGCTGGTGGCAAATATGTTGTTCGCGGCGGCAGGACCGTTGCGATTTTCGGTCAGCCACCCCAACCGCGCATCGCTGTGATGGTCTTCGAGAGCATGGAAAAGGCAAATGCCGCATTTGATTCTTCTGCCTACAAAGAAGCCAAGAAGATAGGGGACAAATACGCCAAGTTCCGCGTCTATGCCGTGGAAGGCTTGGTGCAATAGCTGTCGCTACCAGAAACCTTGGCGGAGTCGCTAAAGCATGATCCGAAAAGTTGCAGACTTTTCGGATAAGATCATACGACCGGACAAATACTTGGAGCGAAATCGCGATTCAATCTGAACGAATTTCGCTTTACGCCGCAATCAGCTCTTTGATCCGTGTCCAACTCTTGAGACCATCACGACCGGTGTCATCGTAGTCGGTCGGTGGATAGTCCGAGATTCCCTTGAAGCTTGGTCGAGCTTTGATACGCGTAAACCAATCGAAGACGCGTGGTCGGTGTTCCCAGAGACCGGCGAGCCCGAGCCTGTCGACTCGCTCGATATAGGGCGTGATTTCAGCATCAGCCAAGGTATACCGGTCGCACGCCAGCCATTGGGTCTTGCCGAGCTGCACCTCCATCTCGGCGACGGTCTTCTCGAACACCTTGATGTGGTCCCGGAAGAACGGCGTCTCGATGCCCTTCTCGATCAGCGCGCGCTGACGTTCGCGCCGCGCTGGGTCGGGCATCTTCATCAGCCGCTCCTCGAGCCCGGCGCCTGCCTGCTTCTTGAGCTGCTGTCCGAACGAAATCGCGAAGGACACCGTGGCGCAGGCTGTGTGCAGGATGTCGTCCGGTAATTTGCACCACAGCCGCATGGTGGCCCGCTCCAGCGGAGTTTTGGGGCTAAGCGGCGGGGTCGGAAACACCTCGTCCAAGTAGGCGCAGATCACGCTCGATTCGACGATCGTGTCGTCATCATGCACGAGCACCGGGACCACCCCGCGCGGATTCATCGCTTTGAACTCCGGCGTCAGATGCTCGCCCCTGGCGAGGCTCAGGTGGTGGCTCGTCCACGGCACATCCTTTTCCGCCAGAACGATGCGGACCTTCTGTGCGCACACCGAGATGTTGTTGTGATAGAGTTTCAGCATCACCCCTTCCTTTGGACTGATTGCCGCCAGACCTAAATCTCCCGAAAAGTGGGCACCGGTTTTCGGAAAAGATCACGCACAAACAAAGGGCGCGGTCTGTGCATCTTATGCGGTGCGACGATCCTGCGGTAGGCCAAGGTATTCGACCCCGCGCTCGGTGTGCGGGGAGCGCTCCGTCCGGAATAATCGGTCGTGTTGGGTGTTGGCTCGGTGGGCGGCCATATTGGGAAAATAACCATGACCATGATCCGCGCCGCTTTCGCCCTGTTTGCGCTCACAGTTTGCGTTGTGATCGATGCTCGCGAGGCTGCCGCCGAAATCTACCGGCCATGGTGCG
>Ga0307503_10000225_pt1 | contig 14080 bp, 25 predicted proteins | sample 17_S_MG_FD_194514 | JGI IMG/M metagenome (GOLD analysis project Ga0307503, IMG submission 194514) | Soil microbial communities from Populus trichocarpa stands in riparian zone in the Pacific Northwest, United States - 17_S | ecosystem: Environmental > Terrestrial > Soil > Riparian zone > Trees... | reverse complement strand
ATCTGAAAGCTGCCGTCTACGCGCAGCACGCGAACGGTTACTTTGAGCTGGCGCCGGCCGACTACCTCAAGGCCGTCGAGCGCAACTATGCGGCGCTGTCAGACGCGACGGGCTGGTCGCGCCTGTTTGGTGCGGCCGTCGCGGGCGCCGGCTTGTTCATCGGCTTCGCAGTGACGACCGGGCTTAGCCTGGCGGCTTGGTGGTACTTCAAACATCGGGGTGGCATATGAGCGACGAAACCGCGTGCGAGATTGAGGGTTACATCACGGCGACTGAAGCCGTCGAGCAATGCTCGTTTACGCCGCTGCAGCTGCGCTCGCTCGTCGGTGCCGGCGTGCTGCGCACGGCTCGAGCAAAGCGCGGCGTGATTGTCTACTGCCGCGAGGACTTGGCGCGGCTCGAGGGCGCTCCGCGTGTCGAGCCCGACGACGAGCCGAGCGAGGTCGTCGTGGAAATGCGCGCCATCAATGCGGCGTGGAAAGACGTGCTCGACGTCGCGCTAAAGCAGACGAAGCAAGCTCAAGAGCATGAGCGGTTGATTGTGACCGCGTTCTCGAAGCCGCTCGAAACTCTCATGACGGGCGTACAGCAGCAGGTCGGCGCGATGGTTACCCAAAACGAGCAGCTGCTGACGCGCGCCACTGCCGGCGACGTCGCGCGGCTGGACTTCGTGAAGGCTGCGGAGACGATGCTTCGCGAGCGCCGCAACGAAGACGCGCAGCTCGACGACGCGCGCCAGAAGCAGCAGATACGCTCGGAGGCGTGGGAAGCGGTCAAGAAAGCCGGGCCCCATCTGCTCGAGGGCATCAAGAAAACCGTGGGCGGTGACGGCGAGCAGCTCAAGGCCGCGCTGCTGCTTCGCGAAAAGTTCGACATTGGCAAGGTCGCGGCGCTCGCGTCTTTCATGTCGAGCGAGGAAACCGATCTGCTTTGCAAAGCGTTCGGCTACGACCGCGCCGAGCTAGACCGAATCAACGCGGAAGCGACTGCAGAGCAAGCCGCGGAAGCAGCTCGAGCAGCTGCAGAGCCGGCGGCTGCCGAATGACGCTCGAGCAAAAGCTGCTGGCGTGTGCGGTGCTGCTGTTCACGCTGTTTCTCGGACACCGACTAGGAGGCATGCGCGCATGAGTGCCAACGGCGACGACATAGACGCAATCAACGATATGATGCACCGCACGAAGCCGCAGACGCCGGCAGCGGCCATCGCGTTCAACGACTGGGTGCAGTGGTACGAAGCCACCAAGCCCGGCGTGTTTAGCTTTTGGAGCGACGCTGACGTCGACCACGCCCGCAACCTGCGAAACGCTTTCAGCCGCGCGAACGCGGTCACGACGGCCGAGAAAAAGCAGGTCGACGAAGTGATCAAGACGGGAGTATCGCGCGAGCAGGCTGCAGGCGAGCCCGACCGTCGCAACGCTGCCGGCGACATTGCAGAGCAGCCGCCTGGCGTCGTTCATCAGTGGTGGTTTTGGCCAGCTGTGGCGGCCGGCGTCGCGGTGACAGTCGTCACTGTCGCGCCTCCGCTCGTGAAACTCTACGTTGGAAACAAGGCAGGTTAACCATGCGGCAAGGTCAAGCAGGCGAACAAATCATCGGTACCCCGGGCGACGTTCTCACTATGCAGCCCGACGGCACCGTTGCGCCTAACCCGCTGCCGGCGCCTCCGTCGAGCGGGCCTGCCATCGTGCTCACGTCGAACCTGGTCCCGGCGTGGCAGGGCTTGGTGACGGCCATCGCGGTCGACGACACGTTCACGCAGCTTGCGCAATTCATTGATGGCGCGAACGCGAAAAACCCGTTTCTGGTGAACAGTGTCGACGACGGCATGAGCAGCGGCAACGGCGCCGATGCTTCGCTGTTCGCGGCCGGACAGTCGCGTCACTTGCTCGTGTCGTGCATGGTCGCCTTCGAGGTCACTTTCTCGGCCGGCGTCGGGCTCGCTATCTTCACGGTCGGTCTGTTCGACAACCTGGGAAACCAGCTTGCCGCGGAGGGCATCTTTGTTTCGCCGACCACGCAGCTAGTGCGCCTCGCGCTCGCTGCAGACTTCACGTTGGCAGCGCCCGGCGCGGTCTTTCTGAAGGTCAAGAAAAACGACGACACCGCGACCATTGACGGTTGCAACCTGCTCGGCTGCTCGCTGGCAGCTGCAGTGCTCACGTAACGAAGTGAACCCCATGCTGTTAGCTGGTCTCTCTGCGTGCTCGCTCGTCGTCCTAGACGGCGTCGTTGTCGCGCTCGAGCCGTTCGCGGCTTCGTTCGTGCTAGTCGACGGCGTCGCTGTCGCGGTCGTTCTTGACCTGCAGTCCGACGACTCTGTGCCCGACGTCGTTGCTGCCTCGCCGGTCGTGCTGGAGGTGCCGTGAGCGAGAAGTATGATCTGCGAGCAGGACAGGCCGGCGCGAATGTGACGGGCGCGCCGGGCGATGTGCTCACGTTTCAGAGCGACGGCACTGTCGCGGGTGCTCCGGTGCCGTCTGCGCCTGTGTTGAGCGTGTTCGGGCGCGTGCTGAACGTTGTTTCGGCGTTTGGTGACTACCTCGCTTCGCAGATCTCTAACGACTCGAGCGTCGCAGGTCCGTCGGTGCGCGCAGCTCTCAATGCTCTGCTAGCTCTGGTGACTTCAGCGACGCAGCTCCGGTACGCGTTCGATGCGCCCGGTGTGACGGTCTTCGTGTTCCCTCTGACAGCGAGCCCGACCGTGCGTTTTGATGTGCGCGCGGCAAGTTCTGGCGGTGGCGGTGGCGGCGGCGGCGGCCCTGGCTTCAATGCTGCAGCTGCAGGCGGCGGCGGAAGCGGCGGCCGCGGCGGCGGCGGCGGTGGTCCGCAGATTAGTTACACGACGGTGACTGTCGACCTCGTTCCTGGCGAAACTCTCACGGTGACTGTGGGCGACGGCGGCGCGGGTGGACTCGGCGGCGCTGCAGGCGCACCCGGCAGCCCGGGCAGCATCGGTGGACAGACCACCGTCGTCGGAAGCGTGAGCGGACTTGTGCTTGACGCATGGCCTGCTGGCGTCACCGCGGCTCTTACGGGCATCGGCGGCGCTGGCCCTGCCGGACTCACAGGGGCCGTGGGAGCGGGCGGGGCTTCGCCTGCAATCGGAACCGGCGTCAACGGTACCGGAAGCGTCGCGAGCGGCGCGGCGGGCGCCCCAGGGGCATCCGGCGCGGGTGGCGGCCCGACCGGCACCGCAGGCGCCAATACGACCACCAAAGGGCAGTTGATTTACAACCGCTATGGCGTCGCGGCCGGTATCAATGGCGCGGTCGGCAACAATGGCGGCGCTGGCAACGGTGCGAATCGTGGCGGTGGCGGCGCGGGTGGTGACGGTGGCGCGGGTGGTATCGGTGACATGTTAAAGCTCGGAGCTGCAGCGACGGCCGCGACTGACGGCGTCGGTGGACAGCCAGGTCATGGCGGCGCAGCTGATACGAACGCCGGTCTGACTGGCGGCAGCAACGGCGTCGCGGGCGTCAATGGTCAGGGCGGCGGCGGTGGCGGCGGCGGCGGCGGCGGCGGCTGCTCTGTGGGCGCTGCGTTGCCTGGCGCTGCAGGCGGCAACGGCGGCAAGGGCTCTCATGGTCGCATCGTAATCAGCGGAAATTTTGCCTAGCTTCTCTCGAAACGAACAACCCCCCCAACGGAGAAAACAAACATGGTCGCGCAATTAGCTCAAGCTCGAGGCAGTCAATCGGGCCCTTTCACGGGCGTCAGCAAGTCAGCAAGCATCACGCCGGGCGCCATCGCGAACGCCGTCGCGGTCGACGTGGACTTTCCCATGGCCGACGCAGCCGTCGGTGACGTCGCGACGGTGTCGTTCAACTTGGCACTAGTCGCCGGCATTCTGTTCGCAGGCGCAAGCATCGTCACCGCGGGGCACGTAACGCTGCGCTTCTCGAACATCACGGCCGCGCCGGTCACTCAGACGGCCATCGTCGCTAACGTCAACCTGCAGAAGCCGCTCGGCTAAGCGCCGCGCCGGCAAGGGTCCTAGGAGGCATCGAACAATGGCCAACGCACGCATGCGACACTTCAACTCGCCCGAGGAGGTCGCGCTTCGGCAGGGCACTCCAGAGGCAGAGCGCAAGAAGCCAGCCGGCTTTATGCACTTCAATCACCCCGAGGCAATCGCTGCTCGCGCTCGAGGTGGTACACCCGAACCCGTCGTCGTCGTCGAACAGAAGCAGCGCCCCGTAGCGCCGGCAGCGGAGCGTGCAGAGCTGCAGACGCTCGCGACTGGTATCGAACCTCGCGCCCCGCGCCGGGCTCGCAACGGTGACCCGCAGTCGCGGCTCGAGCAGCTCGAGTCTTTCGTTTATGGGTTGCTCGACGACGCGCACCAAGCGCGCGAGTTTCGCATGCAGCTGCTCAACCTGCAGGCGACGACCGATTCGCAGCTTGCGCTGGGTAACCGTCTGCGAGCGCTCGAAGAGTCTTTCGACCAGGTGCCGTTCGACAAGCTGCTCGAGCTTGAAGGCCGCGTGTCTGATCTCGAAGACGACGACGACCAGGGCGACGAGGGCGAGGTCGACGAGGGCGACGACGACGAGGGCGACGACGACGACACCAAGGGCGACACGCAGCCGCCACCAGGCGGGCCTGCAGCGCCTCCGGCGACGGAGCCGACCACCTAGCCCCAAAAGATAGCCCCCGCGGCGCCTAGAGAGCGCCCGGGGGCCTAGAGCGCGTAACCGGCGCCGATGACCAAACTAGCTACACTCAACCCCGCGTCAAGGCCCCTCGAAGGGGCGCGTGAGCTTGTGCCACCCCCCCGGCCTGGTTTGCGCGCCCCTTCGAGGGGCTTTTTTGCGTTCACGGAAAGGGACTGACGATGACCAATTTAGCGACTTCAACGCTCGGGCAGCTCGAGCTGCAGGGCAAGGTTTGCGAGGCGCTCGAGCGCTTCTGCGCAGAGCGCGGGCTGCCGCCGTCTGCGGTGTTCGACCTTCTGATCGCGTTCGCGTGGGGCCGGGCTCGCCTGCTCGAGCCGACCACGCCTAGCGAGGAGTTCAGTAACCGCATGCGTGCAGCGTGCATCGCGTGCGACCTCGCACACCAAAAGGCAGTGCAGCACGTCGAGCGCTCGCTCGAGCGCGCAAAGGAGCCGTCATGACGCTACCGAAAAGCTTCGAGCCCGTCCGCCAGCCGTGCGGGCTCAAAGCCGCGCTCGAGCGCGACCGGCTGCGCGGCAAGGCTGCGCCCTTTCGCGGCGTGTTCGTCATGGCTGCAGTGGCCGCGCTCACGCGCGAGCCGAACGAAGCTGAAGCCGTGATTGCTGCAGCGACTGCAGAGCAGCCCCCGACGCAGTGCCCCGCGTGCGGCTTCCCCTGCAGCTTCCCGGCTCGAGCTGTGAGCGGTGAGTGGACTTGGAATTGTCAGGGCGGGTGTAACCCATGACGAAGCGCAAAGTGCGGCCCCCGGCGTGGTCGGCAATCTCGCTGCTCACGCTCTCGGCTGGTCCGCGTGCAGACGGTCGCCTGCTCGCCGTGATGGCCTCGCCGTCTGACTTCGTGGTGATGGCCTTCGAGGTACACAACCCACCTAAGCGCGGCTCGAGCGACGCAGAGGCTGCCGCTGCAGTGTTCGCGGCGCACGCTCACAAGGTCGTCGGGCAGGCGGTGTCGCTGCCGGCCGCGGTGCTGCTCGCAGAGCAATACGTGCAAGCGTGGCTCGAGTCGGACGCTGCAGCGCTCGCGCTCTGCACGTGTACGGAGATTGACACGTGACGGCGCTTCGCTGCGCTCACTGCGAGTCGTGCATCATGGCCGTGTGTTGCAACTGCCGGCGACGTCGCGGCGCCCGCCTGCCCCGCCGGAGGCACGAGCGGAGCGGAGCCGCTGCCGTGATGACGGCTTGGCTTGTTCAAGCGTTGTGCCGCTTTTGGAACTTCGTCACCCCTCGCCGGAGCCGTCCCCCTAACCAGCTCTCGCTCGGGGGCCTGTTTGGCGATCGCAGTCGCCGGAGCCGTTTCGACGTTTTCGGGCCGCAAAACTCGGATTTGGCGGTGCCGGAGCTCGAGCAGCGCCAAAATCCGAAAGGGATTCGCAAGCTTGCGGGGGCCGAAAACGCGGCCCCTCTTCCGCGCCGTGTGTCAAGCGCTTTGGCCGGTTCTGGTCGCGCCTAGGCCGGATGCCTCGAGCCGTCGCCAGCCGGTTCGACACGCTCGGGCGAGCCCGTAAGGCGCAGCTGCGTGAATTGTCCGGCCCGAGGGACGGACAGACGCAAGGCCGAAACGCGGCCGGTTTGAGCGCGGCGGCCGCGCCCGCGCCCCTTGGCAATACATACGAACAAGTGAGCGCAGCGAAGTCGCGCTCACTTCAGGTTGGAAGGCCCGTCCAGACCGCCAGGAGGCCCGCCAGTCGCCCCGCAGTGGTGCCCCGCTACGTGCAGCGCTGCGGGTGCGACGCGCTGTACACGTGGGCCAAGGCGGACCCCTCGCGCGTCTCGCGTAGGCCGTTGCTCTGCGGCTCGTGGCGCCACGCCGGCAGCTGCGCTCGCTACTCGGCGTCCGTCGCCTTCGCTCGCATGAAACAAGCCTTCACGCCGCTTGACCCCACGGGGAACGTGTTTCTGGTTCTGACTCTTGATCAGAACGGCGTCTACAGTGAGCGGCGCTGGTCGGGGCCCGACGAAGCGAACGCAGAGCTGAGCCGGCAGAGTCGCAATTTTTTGAAGCGCCTACGGCGCTACTGTGTGACGCGCGGCTGGCGAGACTTCCGCTCGCAGTGGGTCGCGGTTGTCGAGTCGCATCGCACCGGCTGGCCCCATATAAACTTTGTCATTCACTGCCCCGAGCTAGCGCTCGAGCTTGAGCAATCACGCGAGCGACGGCTTGCAGCGGGCGCGACGAAACGTAACGCGACGCTGCTCGAGGGCGAGTTGCTCGACATTGCCATGTCGACGGGATGGGGCGCGCAGAGCATCGGTGAGCGCGGGCGCAGCGCAGACGCGCTGGCGAGCTACATCGCCAAGATAGCCGGCAACGCTGACGCGACGATGGGCGAGCTTGCGAAGCTCTCGCAGTCCCCCGTGAGCGCGCGTAAGGGGTTTCGCCGGCTGCGTGCCGGCAAAGGTTTCTTGCCGCCCAAGCGCGTGAACGACGACTACACCGGTACGTTGATCAGAAGGCTGCCGGACGCGCGCCTCACCGCGTATCAGGCCGTGCCGCTCGTGCAGCTGCGCGACCCGGTCGCTCGAGCTGTGTCGGTGCTGCTGCTCGAGGTAGAAGAGCAGCGCATGGCTCGTGAGTGGCGCTGGCGTCAGCCGCTGAAGTTAAACGAGCAGCGCCCGCCCCTGCCCGTGCGTGAAAGCTACGAGCTACGGGGCGGGCGCTACGCCCTACTCAGTCTCACGCCAGAGAGCGACGGTGAGCGACCCGCTCTCTGCAGTGCAAAGCCGGACGCGGACCGCACACCCTTTGTACTCGCGCCCGATGCGCGTACCGCGCCGCACCCGCCGGCACCAAGTCCGGAACAAGTGCAGCGCGTCCCACAGAGTCAGCTCGTGCTCGCTTACGCTGAGCCAGTCTTCGAGCTGCGGCGTGCTCACGAGCACGTCGACCCGGAACACGCGCGCCGCTTCGCCGTCGACCGTGTCGGTGACTTGCACGGGCCCGCCCGTCCAAGCGCGCTGGTCGACGACTAGACGGCGCTCGCTCACCGCGCGCCCCGCTTCTCGTTCAGCAGGTCTTGCGTTCTCTCGTGCAAGTAACCCATCGGGTCGACGAGCATCCGAAACACGCTCAGCAGTGGCGCTGCGTGCTGACACGACGGACAGAGCGCGAGCGACTCCCCTGCTGGTCGACGTTCGACGCAGAAGGGGCGCGCACACGAAACCTCGGTCTGCGTCGTGCGTTGCTGGTTCATCGCTCGGCCTCCAGGATTCGGACAAGCTCGCGCGCGACGTCGAGCGCTTCGTCAGCGAACCAACGACGCAGTACGCCCTTGAGAGCTTGCGCGTACACGTGCGGCTTGTCCGTGTTCAAGTCCTCGGGAATGCGGTTGAGCGCGTGAGTCGCTGCGATGGCGACTTTCGATTCGTCGGCTTGCGCTCGAGCGCGCCCCGGCTTGCGTGTGTGCTCGCGCACTGTCGTGCGCTCGAGGTCGCGCTCGTTCATCGTGGCCCCCCGTAGCGCAGCGTCTCCGCTCGCGTCATGGCGAGCGCGTCGCGCGCCTCGTAGGACTCGCGCGCCTTGGGTGCGTGCTCGTGCTTCCACCGCGCCGTGGAAGGGTCGAACTTCCACCCGTAGGCAACAAGCCAGGCGGCTTGTGCCTCGAGCAGGTTTCGCTCTGCAGCTTGCTGCGCGCTGTTCATCGGGGCCCCGGCGGGCTCGAGCGGCGAGCCTCGAGCTTGTCCCAATACTTGCGCGCTCGCTCCGTCGCATCTTCGAGCGGCACCGACGGCGCGTTCGCGATGCGCGTCGCGGCGCTCTCGTCGCCGTCAAGGTACGCGCGCAGCTGGTCGTTACGCGCGCTGAGTCGTTCGACTGACTCAGCGAGCGTCTTGAGTGCGGCGCTCACGTGAGCACCCCAGACCAGCCGGGCGTCTGCGCGGCCTGGTCGACCAGTGACGCGACCGTGAGCCACCCCGAGCGCGTCTCCGCCGGCAGCTCTTCCCATGGCGCCTCGAAGTTGTCGCGTTGCATCTCGTTGAAACGCACGTCGACCACGCCCGCGGCAGCGAACAGCCCGCGCAGCACGATGGCGTGTGCGTAGTCTGCGCTCGTCGCGTCGCTCACCGCGCACCGCGCCGGCCGGTGTTGCTGCTCGGGCGCTCGTCGCGCGTCTCGCGTTGCTTGATCACAATGCGGCGCTCCGCGTTGTGACCTCGCCAGTGCAGCGGCTCGACGTGCAGCGTGAGCTGCAGCGAACCGCCCTCGCCCTGCCACACGGGCCCGAGGTCGATCCAGATTGTTTTCTTTGCCCCGTTTACTTCCCGCTCGAACGGCGCAAGCGCGTCGCCCCACGGTGTGTTTTCGTCAGCCATTGTCGATTCACTTTCTCAGCGACTTTGGGCGCGCTGAACCCGAACTACAGCCTACGCCAGGCGGAGCTTTTTGCCCCCCGTCTTTTTCCGCCCCGTGTGTTTTTGCCGCGCGTCAGCTGGGGTGTTTGACCGCCCCCACTGGACGGCCTTTCCTGGTCTGGTCGGGGCAAACCCGCCCCCAAGGAGAAAAAACCGACATGACTGCAGCTCTCGCACACGCACCCGCCCACCTGGTCGCCAAGGGCCGGCACGAGTTGATCCGACACGTGATGAACATCCGTAACGGCATGCAGAAGCACAAGGCCGTCGCGAAGCACGCGCTAGTCACGGTCGGCTGCAGCGCCGTTGCTGGCGTCGGTGGCGCCGCTGCCGGGCTCGCTGCCGTGAAGATGCCGCACCTTCCGAAAACGAAAGTGCGAACCGACCTCGCAGTCGGCGCCGTCGTCGGCCTGGCGACTGCCGCCGGCATGTTCGACGAGCACGCCGCTTGGGCGAGCGCGCTCGCTCACGGCTTCATCGGTTACGGAACCGGCGACGTCGTGAAGCAGAAGCTTCTCGCAAGCGGCATGAAGCAAGCCGCCTAAGACGCGCGCTGCTCAACCATTACCCACCGCGGAGCACGTTGCTCCGCGGTGCTCAACAAAGGAGTGAGTGAACCAATGGCATACGATCTGAGTGTAGGCGACGACGACATGGGCGACGACGACATGGGCGACGACGACATGGGCGACGACGACATGGGCGACGATATCGTCGTCGGTGGCGGGCGGCGTCGTCGACGTCGCGGCCGTGCAGCTGCTGCTGCAGCCGGTCACGCAGCGGGCGGAAGGCGCTTGAAGGTCAAGCGCATTCAACCAACCGATCAGACGCAGGTCTGCAGCTTCCCGCAGGGGCCCAATGGGTCTCTGTTCGTCGCTGCGGGCGCCACTGCGACCCTGACGGCTCGGCCGCAGCGCCCCTTTCAGACGGAGCGTTTCGTTCTGCCGTCTACGTTGTCCGGCTTCTTCGCCATCAATGACTTGGTGATCGGACGCGACTCGATGTTCGTGAACAGCGAAGCTGCGCACGGTGACATCTTCTCGCAAACCGGCGTGGGCGTGGCCCTCTTGGGTTACATCGCGCGACCGGGTATCGACATCACCCTGACGGTGACGAACATCTCGCTAGGCGACCACCCGTTCTACGCGAGCATCATCGGGCCCGCCTGGGTCTGAGCTAGGCAAGCCATGGGTTTCAAGCTCGTAACCCGCGTGGGTGTCGGAACCAGGGATGGTAAGACGCTCGCGCTGCTGACGCAGGGGTTTCTGCGTGGCGTCGTAGCTTGTAACCGCGTGGCGATACGAAGCGCGAAGCGCAGAGGTCGGCCGCTCCCTCGGCTGTATGAGTCGGATGTTGCTTACGAGCGCGAACCTTGGCCCAAGGGCATTGAAGAGTTCGCCGACTACGTAACCGTCCTAGACCGCGGCTGGGGAGATTGCGACGACCTTTGCGCGGCACGTGTGGCCGAGCTGCTCGAAGATGGCGAGCCGGCTGACGTGCGAATTTATTGGCGGCGTCAATGCCGCTGCGGTGAGTGGGACGATGGCAGCGGGCATTGCCCGGCGTGCGGTCGCGTTCCCACGGGCCCTCTCAAGATGCACTGCGAGGTACGGCGCGGCATTTGTTACGCCTGCAAGCTGCGTCTCAACGTCGTCGACAACCGGCACGTGTGCCCCGGCTGCCGGCGCCACGACTCCGGCAAGATTGAAGACCCGTCGCGGTTCCTAGGTCTCTGAACGAAAGGAAAGATCGGAATGTTACCTCTCATAGTCGGCGCCCTGGCTCTCGCGGGCGGAGCCGCTTACCTCATGTCGGGCGGCCACGACAACTCAAAGCCGGTACCGCCGGCGGTCGTGCAGCAGGTCGCTGCTGCAATCAAGACAGGCGACCCCGCAGTGATGCGCGACGTCGCTGCCGTCGTGCGCAAAGCTGGCTACGCCGCGCAAGCGACGTCGCTCGAGGGCGCAGCGTCTGAGCTTGAGGCTGCCATCAAGGGCACGCCCGCAACGCGCGCTGGTCGCACTGCAGACCCCGCCCAAGGGCGCGGCAAGCTCAACCCCGCACCGCGCGCCGATAGCACTGCAGCGCGCCGGCAAGCCGGGCAGGTCGCGCAGCTGCTCGCGAGCATGACGCTCGCGGAAGCTCGAGCGAGCGCAGCGGTCAAGTCAGCCGTGAGTGACTTCGAGCTGCTCGAGCGCTCGCGCGGTTTCTACATCGGCAACATTGATGGCCTGTACGGGCCCAAGGCCGCGCTAGCGCTCGCGACCGACCACGGCATTGTACCGCCGCACCCGTTGTACTGGCCCAAGAAAGACCCCAAGGGCGCGAAGGCTGTCTATCAGAGCCAGCTGGCGCGCTTCGCGAGCGCCGACCCGCAACGTCGTGAAGAGTGGCAGCAAGCCATGCACGTCGACAACGATTGAAAGGGAACTACGATGGGTTTTTTTTCCAGCATCAAAAACGCAATCAAGAAAGTGCCGCTAGTCGGCGCTCCGCTCGCGAGCGTCTACGGCGTCGCGATTGCCCCCGTCGCGCTCGCAGAGAGCATCGCCAGCGGCGCGCGTATCGACCACGCGCTCGTGAACAATTTCAAGGACCAGGTAGCGGACATAAAAACGCTCGCGCCGTACGCCTCGACAGTTGTTAGCTTCGTGCCCGGCGTCGGGCAGGGTGTGTCCGCTGCGATGGCAGCATCGCTCGCGCTCGCGAACGGGCAGCCGCTGAGCGCTGCCGTCATGTCCGGTATCAAGGGCGCAATCCCTGGCGGCGCTCTCGCTCAAAGCGCGTTCGGTGCTGCGTCTGCGCTCGCACAAGGCAAGCGGCTGGACCAGGCGGCGCTCGAGGCGCTGCCGCTGCCGGCGCAGCAGAAAGCCGCGCTGCAGACGGCGCTGAGCGTCGCGACGAAGATCAGTAAGGGCGAGAAGGTGAGCGACGTCGTGCTGACGGAAGCCATGAAGCAGCTTCCGCCCGAGGTCGCCAAGGCCGTGCATGTCGGGCTCGCCGTCGGGCACGCTGCGACGATTCAGCAGCACTCACACGTCGCTGCGCGCAAGGTCGTGACGGTTCTGAACGGCGTCAATCACAAGGACCCCAAGCAACGCAAAGCAGCGCTCACCGCGGTTGCTAAGACGCAAGCGAAGGCCGAGAAGGGCGACCCGCACGCCGCTGCAATGCTCACGCTGCTAGGGCGCCACGCAGCCGCGCAGCGGGTCAAGCGCCGCTTCCGTGTTCACGCAAAAACCGGAATGGTGTTCCGCGTGGGGGCGGCGTGACTTGCTCACGCGCCGGGGTTTCCTCGCAGCTGCGCTCGCGCTCGCGGGGGCTGTCGTCGTGACGAGCCTTGCTGAGCTAGCCCAAGCGGTCGCGAGCGGCACGCGCGCTGCGATGCGGCGCGGGATGTTCGTGCTCGAGCCGCAAAAGGGTCGGTGGATAAATCAAAACCTGTGGGGCGACCAGCGCGCGCAGCCGCTGCCGGCTGTCGAGGGGCAGGTCGTCGCCGTGCTCGGCAAGAATACAATCATGTACGGCCCGCCCGCCGTTCACAGTGTGCAGCTCGCTCGCGGTGACGAAACGCCAGCGTCTAACGCTGACGTGCGAGCGCGCGTCACTTACGGCTGCGGCGGTACCACGAACACCTTCGATTGCGACTGGCTGCACGGCGCTCAATTCGCGCTCGTCTGCAACTCCGTCTCGGTCGCTGCAGTCTCCTACGCGCCGAGTTCGCTCGTCGCCTACCAGCCAGCAGACGGCGCAATCTTTCTTTCTGCCAGCGTCTGCAAGGGGAGCACGCAGCAGGGTCGGTGTCCGCTGAGCTACACGGAAGCCATGGGGCAGCTTCCGGGGCCGGGTGCGTTGTCGTTCCCCATTGCGCGCGACTTCACTCGCGAGGTCGTCGTGCATCTGCCCAACAATGATGACCCCGCCGTCCCGACCGGCGTGTTTATCGAGTTCACTAACTCGGGCGGTTTCGTCGTGCGCTACGACGCCCAAGTCTGCGCGGGCGGTCGCGCAATCCCTGTGCCTGGTGGCGCGTTTCTGCTCACTCTCTCGACTGCAGGCGTCGCGACGCAGGTCGTCGTGCAGTGGCTGCTAGGGCTCTGACCCATGATGCTGCTGTATTGGCTGTTCCGGATTCCGTGCATCGCGCAAGGGCACGAGCGCGACTGCCAGGCTGCAGCGCCGTCGCTGCGCTGCAGCTGCAACGTGCTCAAGCTCCGCACGCCGCGCTTGCGTGAGGCTGTCTGGGGGCGCCCATGATCGACTACGCGGCCGTCCAGAAGGCGCTAAACGCTGCCGGCGCAAAGCCGCCGCTCGTGGTCGACGGCGCTTGGGGCGGCAAGTCGAAAGCCGCCCTGCAGGCGTTCCAGCAGGTCAAGGGGCTCGTGGTCGACGGCGCGCTAGGTCCGAAGTCGCTCGCAGCCCTGGGGCTCTCTCCGGCCGCCGTAGGCGCCCCCACGACGGCGCCGGCTCCAAAGGGTAACCCGGCCGACGTCAGCGCCTACGCGGTGTCAAAGCGCGCGCTGCCGGCGCTGCCGGAGGCGCAGCGGCAATATGTGCTCGCCGTCGCACGCGGTGAGGGCGGTTATGGCGCGGGCTGGTCGAACCCGCCGAAAGACCCGACGGCGCTCGCGTTCGCGAAGTCCAAAGGCTTGACCGGCACGGAAGGCGCGGGCTCCAACAATTGGGGAGCCGAGCAAGGCACGGGCGACGCGGGCTCGTTCCCACACGTTGACTTTGGCTGGCGCAATCCCGACGGCTCGCCGTGGAACGGCAAAGGCCCTCGCGTGTGGCTGCCGTACATCGGCAAGTACAAGCGACACTCGTCGCCCGAGGAGGGTTTCAAGAGTGTCGCCGGAACTATCCTGAACGGCGGCAAGCGCGGCTCGGCCGGCGCGAAAGAGATTCAAGGCGCCATCGCGAAAGGTGATCTGAAAGCTGCCGTCTACGCGCAGCACGCGAACGGTTACTTTGAGCTGGCGCCGGCCGACTACCTCAAGGCCGTCGAGCGCAACTATGCGGCGCTGTCAGACGCGACGGGCTGGTCGCGCCTGTT
>Ga0307503_10000224_pt1 | contig 14176 bp, 11 predicted proteins | sample 17_S_MG_FD_194514 | JGI IMG/M metagenome (GOLD analysis project Ga0307503, IMG submission 194514) | Soil microbial communities from Populus trichocarpa stands in riparian zone in the Pacific Northwest, United States - 17_S | ecosystem: Environmental > Terrestrial > Soil > Riparian zone > Trees... | reverse complement strand
GCCCCGGCTTGGCGATGTAGTCGAGCGTGATGTTGCGCAGGCCGTTGATGCCGTGGACGAGCGCGAGCATCAGAAGCATCCAGTCCCACGTCCGCCAGAACGGGTTCTGCCAGCGAACGGCGACGAAGCCGAAGTTGATCCGCTCGGCGCCGGTGCCCATCAGGTGCATCACGACGAGGTGGCCGAGCGCCAAGACGAGCAACAGCAACCCGCTGATCCGCATGAATAGCCACAGCCAGAGCTCACCGCCACCGATCGGGCGCTCGCGGCCCAGCCGGCGATCGCGTCCGTCGGGTCGATCCCTCGTGGGCGTGGGGGTCGTGGTGGCCGCCATCCCCGTCACGCCTTCCAGAGGTCGTAGGTTTGCTTGAGCATGATGACCGTGGTCGGGATGGCCGCCAGCAGGAACACCGTGGCGGTCGCCAGGGAGATCCCCTTGATGTGGGACACCAGCCTGGGGAAGAAGTCGATCAGCGTGATCTTGAGACCGTTCAGCGAGTGATAGAGCACCGAGATCACGAGCCCGAGCTCCAGGAGGTGGATCACGGGGTTCGCGTAGGCGCTCGTGACCCGGTCGTAGGCCTCAGGCCCCCAGCCGATCAACGCCGTGTCGACCACGTGCATGAACAGGAACAGGATCACGGCCACGCCCGTGATGCGGTGCAGGATCCACGAGTACTGGCCGGGGTGGCCCTTGTACAGACCGGCGTAGTCGCTCTTGGACTTCCGCGCTCTGGTTGCCAACGCGTTGCTCCTTGCGGTTCTCGATCGCCCTTCCAGGCTAACGCCGGGTAGCCGGGACACGTTCGCCGACACGTCCAGCGAGCCGCGCGGAGTCTACTGCGGAACGTCCAGCCCCGACCGCAACGCCCGACGGGTTGTCCATCCACCGGCCGGGGTCCCGGTCGGGCCGGCCGGCGGTCACGCGGTGCGGACGGCAACGATCACGCCGTCGCGAGTGGGCACGATCGTGCTGAGGAACCGCTCGTCCTCGGCGATCAGTCGGTTGTGCTCGAGGATCGCGCTCGTGTTCCGGTCGGGGTCGGGTTCGAGCACGCGGCCGGACCACAGGACGTTGTCGCAGATGTAGAGGCCGCCGACGCGGATCCGCTCGCTTGCGGCACGCCAGGCGTCCGGGTACCCGTGCTTGTCGATGTCGTCGTAGACGATGTCGAACGCGCCCGCGACACCTGCCATCTGCTCCACCGCGTCGCCGACGTGATACGTCACGCGATCCCACAACCCGGCCCGCGAGAGATAGGACGCCGCTTTCGCGGCGTTGTCCGGGTCGCCATCCGTGCAGTGGATCTCGCCGTCCGCACCCACCGCGCGTGCGAACCAGTACGCGCTGTATCCGAAGCCGCTGCCGAGCTCCATCACGCGGCGCGCCCCGACCGAGCGCGCGAGCACCTCCAGCGTGACGCCCACGTTGCGGCCGACGATCGGGAAGTCCCGCTCCCGCCCCTCGGCCTCCATCTCGAGCAGGACCGGCTCGTCGTGCCGGGCCTGCAGGCCGGCCATGTACGCCTCGATCTCCGGGTTCACGATGTCCATGGGTCGACGATACGCGCACGTCGCGTCCCGACGCCAGCCGCTAGGCTCCACACGCCGATGAGCGACGATCACACGACCGATTCCGGCATCGAGCAGCTGCCCGCCTACGAGGCCGATCCCGCCTTCGACCCGGCGGAGCAGCTGGGCGAGCCCGGCGTGTTCCCGTACACGCGCGGGCCGTACCCGACGATGTACCGGGGACGGCTGTGGACGATGCGTCAGTACGCCGGCATGGGCACCGCGGAGGATACGAACCGGCGGTTCCGCTACCTGCTGGAGCACGGGCAGACCGGGCTCTCGACCGCCTTCGACCTGCCGACACAGATGGGCTTGGACTCCGACCACCCGCGTGCCGAGGGTGAGGTCGGCAAGACCGGGGTCGCGATCGACAGCATCGAGGACATGGCGCGCCTGTTCGACCAGATCCCGCTCGACCAGGTGTCGACCTCGATGACGATCAACGCGACGGCGCCGATCCTGCTGTTGCTCTACGAGCTGGTGGCCGAGGAGCGGGGCCTCGCCGCCGCCGACCTGCAGGGCACGGTCCAGAACGACCTGCTCAAGGAGTACGCCGCGCGCGGCACCTACATCTATCCGCCCAAGCCTTCGATGCGCCTGATCACGGACCTGTTCGCGTACTGCAACGACCGCATCCCGAAGTGGAACACGATCTCGATCAGCGGGTATCACATGCGCGAGGCCGGGGCGACGGCCGCCCAGGAGATCGCCTTCACCCTCGCCGACGGGATCGCCTACGTCCAGGCGGCGATCGACGCGGGACTCGCCGTCGACGACTTCGCGCCGCGCCTGTCCTTCTTCTTCGCCTGTCATCAGCACTTCTTCGAGGAGATCGCGAAGTTCCGTGCCGCGCGCCGGTTGTGGGCCCGCATCATGCGGGAGCGGTTCAAAGCGACGGATCCCCGGTCGCTGACGCTGCGGTTCCACACGCAGACCGGCGGCGCCACCCTGACCGCGCAGCAGCCGGAGAACAACATCGTGCGCACGACCTTGGAAGCGCTGTCTGCGGTACTCGGTGGCACGCAGTCCCTCCATACGAACGCATTCGATGAGGCGCTCGCGCTGCCCACGGAGCACTCGGCCAAGATCGCGCTGCGCACCCAGCAGGTCATCGGGTACGAGACGGGCGTACCCGACGTGGTCGACCCCCTCGGTGGGTCGTACTACGTGGAGTCGCTCACCGACGAGCTCGAGCGGCTCGCCGTCGCCTACATCGAGAAGATCGACGGGATGGGCGGCGCCGTCGAGGCGATCGAGCAGGGCTTCTACCAAGACGAGATCCACGAAGCGGCGTTCCGCATCCAGCAGGCGATCGAGCGCGGCGACCGCGTGGTGGTCGGCGTGAACCGGTTCCAGGTCCCCGAGGAGCACGAGTACGAACTGCAACGGATCGGCGAGGACGAGGTCGCGCACCAGATCGAGCGGGTGCAGGCGCTCCGGGCGACACGTGACGAGGCTGCGGTCGAGGTGGCCCTCGCCGATGTGCGGCGGACGGCGGGGGAGTCCGCGAACCTGCTTCCGCCGATGAAGGAGGCTCTACGGGCACGCGCCACGCTTGGCGAGGTGTCGGACGTGCTCCGCGATGCGTTCGGCGAATACCGCCCGAGCTCCTAGCGCACCGACGAGACGACCGCGTTCGCGATCGCGACGACACCGGCCACCGCGAGCACAACCCCCACGCCGCGGAACAAGACGGTGGCTCGCGTCCAACACGCCCACGCCATGGCGACGCATGCGGCGCCGACGAGCGCCTCGATCACCGCCGATGCCCCGCTCACGCTCGGGAGGCTAGCGGCTAGGCTGCAGCCGTGGATGTGGCGATCATCGGCGGTACCGGCGCGGAGGGGTTCGGTCTGACGCTGCGTCTTGCCCACGCCGGCCATCACGTGACGATCGGCTCGCGCGATGCCGATCGCGCCGCGGCCAAAGCAGACGAGGCGAGGACGGTGCTCGGGGAAAGTGCCGTCGTCACCGGCGCGGAAAACGCCGCCGCTGCCACAGCCCCCGTGGTGATCGTGACCGTGCCGTTCGGGGGCGCCGCCGCGATCTACGGCGCGATCGCGCCCGCGCTGGGTCCCGACTCGGTCGTCTGCGATTGCACGAGCCCGCTGATGACCTCGGTCGGCGGACGACCCTCACACGCGATCCGCCCCTGGCATGGCTCGGCCGCCGAATTCATCCAGACGTTGATCCCCAAGGGCACACGACTCGTCGCCGCCTTTCACACGATCGGCGCCTCGGCCCTGCGGGCGATGGAGCGACCGGTGGACAGCGACGCGTTCGTCATGGGAGACGACGAGGGCGCAAAACGCATCATCGGCTCGCTGATCGAAGACATCGACGGCATGCGCTGGGTTGACGTGGGTCGCTTGCAGATGGCGCGGATCGCCGAGACGATGACGCCGCTGCTGATCTCCGTGAACGGGCGATACAAGATCCACGACGCGGGGTTTCGCATGACGGGTCTCGAGACCTGGGGCACACGCGACGCATGAGCTGTGCGGGCCGATTGGTTCCGATCGATGACTGTTCGCTCTGGGTGGTCGAACGCGGACCGGCGGATGGCTTCCCGCTGATCGTCCTGCACGGCGGCCCCGGTTTGGATCACCACGAGTTTGGCGACTACCTCGATCCGCTCACCGAGGCCGGTCTCCGTCTCGTGTTCATGGATCTGCGCGCCAACGGGGCGTCGGATCGGACCCCGCCGCACACGTGGACCTTGGAGCGGTACGCGCAGGACGTGATCATGCTGGCGCTGCGTCTGCGGCTCGGCCCCTACGGCGTGCTCGGACACTCCTACGGGGCCTTCGTGGCGCTGCAGAACGCCGTGGACTACCCGGGCCAGGCCGTCGCGACCATCGTGAGCGGAGGGATCCCCTCGGTTCGGTTCCTCGACGGGGTCGGCGCCGCGCTGGCGGCGTTCGAGCCCGCGTCGTTGCGCGAACAGGTGCGCGCGTCGTGGGAGCGGGAGGCCTCCGTGCAGACGCAGGACGACGTCGCGTCGCTGATGCACGATCAGTGGCCGTTCCATTTCGCGGATCCGAGCGACCCGCGGATCGCGGACTACGAGGCACGCACGACGGGCTCGCTGTTCAGCCCCGAGGTCCTCCGGCATCTGGCGACGGCCTCCTCCGGAGGCATCGATCTGGAGGGGCGGCTGGCCGAGGTCACCCAGCCGACCCTGCTTCTTGCGGGGCGCCACGATCGAGTGTGCCCGGTCGCGGCGGCCGAGCGGATGTCTCAGTTACTGCCGAACAACGAGCTCCACGTGTTCGAGGACAGCGCGCACATGGCCTTCGTCGAGCAACCCGAGGAGTACGTCGAGACCGTGCGCGCGTTCCTGGTTGGTCGCGAGGAACCGTCCGGGGGAACCCTCGTCAGTCGATGACCGCCAGCAGCTGGCCCGTCTCGACGACCTGACCCGCGCGGATCGGCAGTTCGCTGATCTCGCCCTCGCGCGTGCACGCGATGTGGTTCTCCATCTTCATCGCTTCCAGGATGCACACGACGTCGCCGGCCTGGATCGGTTGTCCCTTCTCGACCAGGACCTTGACGATCGTGCCCTGCATCGGCGCCCGGATCTCTCCGTGCACGTGCTCGCCGTGGTGCGCGCCGTGGGACGAGGGGGCGTTCGGTGCCGCTTCGCGACGCTCATCGAAGATGCGCACCGGCACGCGGCGGCCGTCGACCTCGACGAGGATGTCGCGAGGACGCGGCGCCCTCGTCACGACCCCCTGTGCGAGGTCGCCCTGCGCCGGCAGGTGGGCATCCACCAGCGCCTTCTCCAGCCAGGTCGTGGTGTGCGTGGCGTCGCGGAAGGCCTCGGATTCCAGGATCCAGCGGTGCACCGGGATGGTCGTCGGCACGCCCTCGACCACGAACTCGTCGAGCGCGCGGAGCATGCGATGGCGCGCCTGCTCCCGGTCGGCGCCCGACACGATCAGCTTGGCGAACATCGAGTCGTAGTCCCCGGGGATGTTCCGGCCGGCCGAGAAGCCGGAGTCGACGCGCACGAACGGGCCGCCGGGCTCCTCGTACCGCGTGATGCGCCCGGGGCCCGGGAGGAAGTTGCGCCCGGGATCCTCCGCGTTGATCCGGCACTGGATCGCGTGTCCCCGCGGGACGACCGCGACGTCGGCGACGGACCCACCGAGCGCGACCTCGATCTGCAGGGCGACGATGTCCAGACCCGTCACCATCTCGGTGACGGTGTGCTCGACCTGCAGCCGCGTGTTCATCTCGAGGAAGTAGAACGATCCCTCCTCGTCGAGGATGCACTCGATCGTGCCGGCATTGACGTAGTTGGCCTGGCGTACGAGCGCGGTCGCCGCCGCCGCGAACCGCTCGCGCAGCGCCTCGTCGACCAGCACCGACGGCGTCTCCTCGATCAGCTTCTGGTGTCGGCGCTGCACCGAGCAGTCACGCTCACCCAGGAAGACGACGTTGCCGTGGTCGTCGGCGATGATCTGCGCCTCGATGTGGTGGGCGCGATCGACATAGCGCTCGAGGAACACCTCGGGCCGTCCGAAGTAGGACTGCGCCTCGCGAGCCGCCCGCTTCAGCGAGTCCTCGAGGTGCTGCGCGTCGCGGACCACGTGCATGCCTTTGCCGCCGCCCCCGAACGCCGCCTTCACCAACATCGGGTATCCGATGCGCGGCGCCTCCCGCTTGGCCGCGTCGACATCGACGGGATCGCGGGTGCCCGGCACGATGGGCATACCGGCGGCGTCGGCCAACCGACGGGCCGCCGCCTTGTCGCCCATCTCCTCGATCGCCTCGGGAGAGGGACCGATGAACGTGAAGCCTGCGTCGCCGACCGCCTGTGCGAACTGCGCGCGCTCGGCGAGGAAGCCGTACCCGGGGTGCACCAGCGTCGTCTTAGACTCGCGGGCTGCCTCGAGGATCGCGTCGATCGACAGATAGGATGCAGACGCCAGCGGGGGACCGATCCGGTAGGCCTCGTCGGCCATCTCGACGTGCAGCGCATCGCGGTCGGCGTCGGAGTACACGGCGACCGACGGGATGCCCATCTCGCGACACGTGCGGATGATCCGGACCGCGATCTCGCCCCGGTTCGCGATCAGGACCTTCGGTTTGCTCGTCACTCGCGTATCGTGCCTTCCATGGACGTCGCGCGCCACCAGCCCTCGGCATGCTGAGCCGAGCCGATCTGCTGGCGGCGCTCGCCGCGATCCCGGTCGATGCTCCCGTGCGTGCCGAGGAGGTTACCGGTTCGACGAATACGACGGCGATCGAGCTCGCCGAGGCCGGGTCGCCCGAGTGGACGCTGGTGTCCGCGGCGCACCAGACAGACGGTCGGGGACGCCTCGGCCGCGCCTGGAGCGATGTCACCGACGGGTCGCTCCTGTGCTCGGTCGTGCTCCGACCGGCGCTGCCCCCGTCACGGGCCGGGTTGCTGTCGCTGCTCGCGGGCGCTTGCATGGCCGAGGCGATCCGCAGCACCGCGGGCAGGCGAGTGACGTGCAAGTGGCCGAACGATCTGATGCTGCGCGAGGAGAAAGTGGGCGGCATCCTGCTGGAGTCCGCGATCGAGGACGACGTGCTCCGCTACGTGGTGGTCGGGATCGGGGTGAACCTGCAGAGCCCGGCCGACGTCGAGGGCGCGGGCGGGATCGGCGAGCGGGTGGGGATGCGGGAGCTCCTGAGCGCGTTTCTCGTCCGATTCGCGAGCATCTACACGACCGACGACGCGTCGTTGCCCGAACGGGTGCGACACGCGTGGCTCCCGGTGTCGGCCACGATCGGCCAGTCCGTGCGGGCAACCACGAACGACGGTCGCACCGTCACCGGTCGGGCGGTGGGCATCGACGGCTTCGGCTCGCTCCAGCTGTCCACCGACGACGGAGAGCTCCGCGTCGGCTTCGGTGAGATCGAGCACCTTCGGCCGTTCTGAGGTTTGCCCTGCATCACCGGTCGCGGTAGCGTCCGGCCATGCCGTTCCCGAAGCGACTCCTGATCCCGAACGAAGAGCTCATCCTCGATCTGCGGCCGCACCCGGTCGCGCTTGCCCTCCCCGTGCTCGTGGTCGTCGCGGAGCTGGCGGTCGCGATCTGGCTGACCGTCACGTTCGACTTCTCCTCGTGGATCTGGTGGGCACTCGTCGTCGTGATCTTCGTGCTGTACCCGTTGCGACGGCTGATCTGGTGGCTCACCTCGAACTTCGCCGTGACGACCGAGCGTGTGATCCATCGCGAGGGGTTCATCGCGAAGCGATCGATGGAGATCCCCTTGGAAGCGATCAACGACGTGCGCTTCGATCAGGGGATCTGGGATCGCATCGTCGGGGCGGGCACGCTCCGGATCTCCTCGGCCTCGGAGTTCGGAACCAACACCTTCAACCACATCCGCCACCCCGAAGAGGTCCAAAAGACGATCTATCACCAGGGCGAGATGAACAAGAAGCGCATGTACCAGGGCGACCGCGCGGCATCGGCGGCCGATGCCGCGGCCGTCGGCGCCCCGACTGCGCCTGCCGGCACCCCCTCGCCACGGGGCGGGCCGAGCACGACGTCGGAACTCGAGCGTCTGGCCAAGTTGCGCGACGACGGCGTCCTCACCGAGGCCGAGTTCCAGGCCCAGAAAGCCAGGATCCTCGGTCAGGGCTAGCCCTCGGCGGGCGAGCCCCGGTGGATGGGTAGCATCGGGGCCGTGATCGTCGACCACATCTACTACTGGACCCGCGACCTCGGTCGCGCGGTGACGTTCTACACCGACGTGGTCGGCCTGCCGTTGGTGCGTCGGGACGGCAACGAGTGGGCCGAGCTGGATGGCGGCCCGGTGCGGATCGCGCTGCACGGCACCGATGACGACCACCCCACCAGCGGGACCGTGGTGCTGCGGGTCGACGATCTCGATGCGACGCGCTGGACGCTGGAGGAACGCGGCGCCGTGTTCGACCGCTACGTCGGCGAGGTCGAGGGCCTGGCGCGGTTCGCGACCTTCCGCGACCCCGACGGCAACCCGATCCAGATCATCGAGTACACCGGTGAGCGCTGAGCGCTGCCCGCGCTGCGGGGAGCCGCTGCCGGCCAAAGCCAACTTCTGTCCGAACTGCGGCGCCCCGGTGGCGGTGGCGGCCGCGTCCGAACGGCGACTGGTCACGGTGGTGTTCGTCGACATGGCCGGTTCGACCGAGCTGGCCTCGCGACTCGACGCGGAGCGTTTCCGTGAGGTGCTCGCCGCGTTCCACGGGATGGTGACGGAGGAGGCGGCCTGGTACGGCGGCGTCGCGGAAGGGTTCATCGGCGATGCCGTGCTCGTGGTCTTCGGGATCCCGGCCGCCCGCGAGGACGACGCCGTGCGCGCGATCCGCACCGCGCTCGAGATCCGGTCGCACGCCGAGGATCTTGCGGCCGAGCTGGGCCTGCCGACACCCGTGCGTGTGCGCATCGGGGTTCGCACCGGCCAGGTCGCGGTCGGCACGGCCTACGATCGCAACATCGTCATCGGGGCCGAGGTGAACCTTGGGGCGCGCCTCCAGCAGGCCGCCGCACCTGGCGAGGTTCTCGCCGGCGCGTCGACCGTGCAGCTCACCGCCGAGTCGGTCGCCTACGGCGAGCCGCGCGCGATCGAGGCGAAAGGTTTCGATGGCCCGGTCATGGCCTGGCCCGTCGAGGGCGTGCGCGGGCGCGTCGTCGACCGGAGCCGGATCGCGTTCGTGAACCGGCGGCGCGAGGTCGCGCTGCTGACCGATGTCTTCGAGCGGGCGGCGGCGCGAGAGCGCGCGCACCTCGTCACGCTGCTCGGCGAGCCCGGCATCGGGAAGTCCAGGGTCGTGCAGGAGTTCCTGGGGGGATTGCCCGAAGGAACGCAGATCCTGACCGGCCGCTCGAGTCCGTTCGAGGAGGATGTGGAGTTCTGGCCGCTCGCCCAGATGGTCCATCGTCAGCTGGGGGAGGATCCCGACGCGCCGTCCCCGGAGGTCGCGAGCCGCCTGCGAGATGCGGTGACCGAGTGGGTCGATCCCGATGACGTGGAAGGCGCCGTGCGGCGTCTCGGCCTGGCCATGGGATTGCACGACGACGACGGCGCCGACACGCGCTACCAGGTGGCCGAGGTGCGCCAGGGCGTGCTGGCGATGCTCGCCGGGCTGGCGCGCGGCGGCCCCGTGGTCTTCGTGTTCGAGGATCTCCACCAGGCCGATCCCTTGCTGCTCGACCTGATCGAGCAGCTCGTGAAGGAAGCGCGCCGGGTGCCCCTGCTCGTGGTGTGTGTGGCGCGTTGGGACTTCCTGGAGGACCGTCCGAACTGGGCCGGTGGACTTCCCGACGCGGTGACGTTGTGGGTCGAGCAGCTGTCGCCCGAGCACTCGCTGCGCCTGGCCATGGAGGCGGGTGGTCTGGATCGCCCCGACGCCGAGCGCGTCGCCATCCACGCCGGGGGGAATCCGCTGTTCATCATCGAGATCACAGGCATGCTGGTCCGTGACGATCGGACCGTGCCGCCGGCGGGGCCCGCGCCGACCGATCGCCTCCTGCCCGCGACCGTCCAGGCGGTGATCGCCGCGCGTATCGACCAGTTGTCCCCGGCGGCCCGCGAGCTCGTTCGCCGGGCGTCGGTGTTCCCTCGGGGACGTTTCGACACGGACGAGTTGTCGCTGATCGTCGAGCCCCGACCGGAGCTGCTGGCCGAAGCGGAGGACGAGGAGTTGCTCCTGCCCGACGAGGAGCATCGCGGCGTCTGGCGCTTCCGCAGCGACGTGCTGCGTGACGTCGCCTACGACTCCTTGGCCAAGCGGGAGCGCGAACGCCTGCATGTGCGCGTGGCGGACAAGCTCTCGACACCGCAACTCGCCGGTCGGTACCCCCGCACGATCGCGTTCCATCTGGAGCAGGCCGCCCGCGCCGGGCTGGATCTCCATCCGAACGACCGGACCTTGGCCGATCGGGCGGTGGACGCGCTGACGAAGGCCGGCGACGCGGCGCGACGCAAGATCGAGTCGCGCGCCGCCGTGGATCTGTACGAGCGAGCCCTCGCGCTCGCTGGACCGGAGGACGGCTGGAGCGTGCGGGAAGCCTGGATCGTCGGCATGCTCGGCGAGGCGCGCTACTGGCTCGCCGACTTCGACGAGGCGGAGACCCGGTTCCGGAAGGCGATGACGCTGGCGGCGGGCGACGATCGCGTCGTCGCTCACGCCGCGCGATTCCTCGCGGACATCACCCTGACGATCCGTGGCGACGATCATCTCGCCGCGAGCCTGTTCGCTCGCTCGCTGGATGCGGCGCGCCGGCTGGGTGACCCGTACGTCCTGGCACGGACGCTGCTGATGGCGGGGTGGGTGCCGTTCTGGCGGAACCGCCTGGACGAAGCCGAGGGGCTGTTCCGGGAGGCGCTCACGGTCGTTCGCGCCGGGTCGCGTCAGGACGCTTGGGCCGAGGTGCGTTCGCTCGTCGGTCTCGCCAGTGTGACGTCGCCTCGCGGCGATGAGACCGAGGCGCTCGCGCTCGGTCTCGAGGCGCTCGCGATCGCGGACGCCTCCAGGCAACCGTTCTCCTCGGCGATCGCCCATCAGGTGGTGGCCGCTTCCTCGCGGCGCTTGCTGCGACTCGAGGATGCGATCGACCACGCCGACACGGCGGTGCGGATCCTGCGCGAACTGGGCGCGCGATGGGAGTTGGCAAGCGTGCTCGGTGACCGAGGTGCAACCCATCGCGTGGCCGGCAGGCTCGATGCGGCGGAGCTCGACCTTCGCGAGGCGTTCGTCCTGTGCCGCGACCTGAAGGAACGGGCGCTCGTCACCTGGACCGCTTCGGAGTTGGCCCGGACCCTCGCCGCGCAAGGCGATGTCGCCGGTGCCCGCGCGGTGCTCGCCGACCCGCTGACGAGGATCGCCGAAGGCGAACCGGGGGGAGCGAGCGCGCTGGCGATCGCCGACGCGGTGGCCGCCCTGGCCGAGGGGGATCCCGTGGGCGCGCGACACCGGTCCCTCGAAGCGCTCGCCGTCGAGTCCGCGGCGCCGGTGCTCCTCAATCCACGGGCGGCCGCCGTTTGGTGGGTCGCGAGCTTGTTCGGCCCGGACGCCGCCGTCGGCGACGGGGAGCTCGACCAGGCACGAGAAACACTGGAGCGCAATGGATGGCGCCAAGCCTTGCGGGAGCCTGATCTGGTGCAGACCCCGTAGCGTCCTCGGGTCGTTGCAACCGGGAGTTCGGCATATGAGGCTGTTCCCCTTCACCTCGGCGACGGTTCTGCCGTTGGCTGTACGGTGAGAGCGCTTCTATGACGAGATCGGACCGATCCTTCCCCGTCGGCCCGCAGCTGCTGGCCATCTGCGTCGCGTTCGCGGCGCTGCTGCTGTCGGTGCCCATCGCCGGCGCCGCGCCCAGCTCGGATCAGGTGCAATCGGCCCACCAAGCGGCGGTCGACGCCGAGCGCAGGCTGAACGAGATCCAAGCCCAGATCAATGCGAAGGAGCTGGAACTTGCCGCCGCCGTCGCCCGCGTGGATCAAGCGGAGGGCGAGCTCGCGCAGATCGCCAACCAGATCGCCGACACCAAAGCGCGGATCGCCACGGCGCAGGCGCAATACGATCGGATCCGCGAGCAGCTGAACCAACGGGCCGTGCAGGCGTTCATGTCCGGCCCGGGATCCGGCCTCGAGCTCGTGCTCGGCGCGACCTCGCTCGATGATCTCTCGGATCGACTCGAATACGTCGACGCGGTCGCGCAGTCCGATGCAGACCTGGCCCAGGAGGTCGCGAATCTGCAGGCGGCGCTCGAGGTCGAAGAGCAGAGCCTGGAGCAATTGCGGGTCGAACAACGCGCGAAGGTGGTTGCCGTTCGCTCGCTGCGCGACGAGATCCTCACGTCCCTGAGCTACATCCAGTCGCAGCGCGACGCCGCCGCCCGACTGGTCTCCGACACGATCGCGCAGTACCGAAACCTGCGGAGCGCCCGCGCCGACTATCTGGAGCAGCTCGCGCAACAGACGTCGTCCTCCCCTCCGCACACGGCGGTATCCCTGCCGCCCGGCTTCGTCAACCCGCTCGATGTGTGCCCCGTGGATGACCCCCGTGTGTTTGGGGACGGGTTCGGCGCGCCTCGCTACGCGGGTGGGTTCCACCTGCACGCCGGTGTTGACATGGTGTCGAACTACGGCGTGCCGATCCGGGCACCGTTCGACGGGATCGCGAAGCGCGCGTACAACACGTTGGGCGGGAACTCGGAGTACGTCTACGGCGACAGCGGCTATGTATACAACGCCCACCTCGATCACTACGCGGCGAACTCCGACGGGCCCGTGCAGGCCGGCGACATCATCGGCTACGTGGGCGACACGGGCGACGCGATCGGCACGCCACACGATCACTTCGAGTGGCACCCGAACACCGTGCCCGGCAACTGGCCCGCGAGCTACTACGGCTACACGGTGATCGGGTCGGCCGTGAACCCGTACCCGATCCTCGTCGACGTCTGCGGCTGAGCGGCTACCCCGCGACGATCGTCTGCCACGTGCACTGGAAGGTCCGTCCGTCGCGGGCCGTCGCGACCGCGTCCAGCGTCCAGGTGCCGGGCGAGAGCGTGGCGGTCGCCGCGACGTGTCCGGCGGTGTAGCGTTCGACCGCCAGGCGTTCTGGCTCGCCGGCTGCCGGGCTCGCGACGAGGGCCACGTCACGCAGCGGGAGCTCGGAACCATCTGCGGCGAAGGCGGTGACGTGGATCTGGGTCGGCGAGGCGGCCGAGCTCGTCGCCTGGAGCCGGACGCCGTCGGTGAATGTGGCGACCGCCGCCGTGTCGCCGCCCGGCACCGGCGCCGTGGTGATGGTGCCCGAGGACCGCGTGATCAACGTCAGCGCCACATCGGTGACCGAGGCGCCGGACCGCACCTGCACCGACAAGCGGTAGGTGCCGTCCACCGAAGGGTCGAGCGCTTGGGTGATCCAGCGGTCGCCGTCGGGGCGGAGCTCCAGGGTCGAGGCGGGGAGCTCCGGTCTCGTGATCGACCGCAGCCGGATCGATACCGCATCGGCCGGCGCCGCTTGCTCGGTGCCGGATGCCGTGACGTCGGCGCGGAACAAGTTCGGGCCCGGCTGGGCGGGCGTCACGGTGACGGTCACATCGATCGTCGTCGCGAAGTCGCTGCCGCTCATCGACAGGGTGTTCCCCGGCGTGCTCACGGACGCCGGCGTGCTGCCCGCGGGCGGCGCGAAGCTCGTGAGGGTGGCGGTGAGCAGCAGGATCCCGGCGATCGCGACGAGCTCTGTGCCCGCGATCCGGCGGAGCGGGCGGGCGTCCGACTCGAGGCGACGAACGCCGCGCACCCGGTTGGAGGCGCCGAGGGCGATCACGACGAGCACGACGGCGACCTTGATCGCCAACGTGCGTCCGTAGGACGTCCGCCAGATATCTGCAAACGCGTCCCACCCGCCGAGCTCGGCGACCGCGCGGACGATACCGCTGACCACGACGATCGCGATGGCGCCCAGCGCCATGGTCGAGTAGCGGCGCGCCTCGGCGACGGGGGGGTCGGTCCGTCGCTCGCGCAGCAGCAGGATCAGCAGCAGCAGGCCGCCGGCCCAACATGCGCCCGCGAGCATGTGGACCCATTGGATCGTCTCGGCCACGGCGGGGGTCGCCGTGGACGC
>Ga0307503_10000223_pt1 | contig 14315 bp, 11 predicted proteins | sample 17_S_MG_FD_194514 | JGI IMG/M metagenome (GOLD analysis project Ga0307503, IMG submission 194514) | Soil microbial communities from Populus trichocarpa stands in riparian zone in the Pacific Northwest, United States - 17_S | ecosystem: Environmental > Terrestrial > Soil > Riparian zone > Trees... | reverse complement strand
GGCAGTCGGCCTGCCGCCTCTGTTCAACGACATGCGGCTGTACTACGGAGGTCAGTCCCTGGTAATCACCAGGCGCGGCTTCCGGCACTTCGCCGGGTCCGAGTTGTCGTCGTGCGGTGGCGCTGATGAGCTGCTGGAGGCCACCACAGAGCTGATGGTGCCGCAGGTTCTGGCGATGCTGCTCCAGACGTTCGCGGACGGTGTTCGGCTCGGTCACAAGGAAGACCAGATCATCAAGATGGCCTTCCACTTCCACGTCGAGGAGCACCTCTACGGGGACTCGAACTTCATCGAGGGCTCGAAGACGATGGCGCTGGGGTTCAACGAGGACGACGAGATCAGGGACTTCTTCCTGGAGTACCTGCTCGGCGGCATCGAGCACCTGATCCACATCTCCGGGTTCGCCCACTCCACGGTGGATCCGAACAAGATCTGGGACGTCTGGCTGCTGATCTGCGGAGCCACCATCGGCTCCTGCTACATGGCTGGCTACCAGATGGGCAGCTCCTGGCGTGAGCGTGACGTCCTGGACGGCATCGAGATCGCGAGTGAGGACGACCATGGATCTGAGTGAGAAGCTCCAGATGGTCGTCGATGTCATGAAGGACACCAAGGAGAAGTGGGTAGCGACAGAGCCGGAGAGCACGGACCTGGCGATCTACCTGCACTTCTTCCGCGGCGATGAGCTGATAGTCACCCTGCAGTGCCCGTTGGACCGTGACACCGCCCTAAAGGCCGCGTCGCTGGGTGCTTCAGGATTCTGTGCCAGCACCGTCTCCGCGACCTTCGAGTCGTACCACACCACGCTCAAGGAGTCTCCGATCACCGGGAAGCCCTGGCTGCCCAAGGAGATGCAGTTCGTGGCTGAGACCGTCCCTGATGCGTTCGAGAAGGGATGGGTCAACGAGTGCCTGACCACCAGCGCGCACGAGCGTGGTGGCAAGTACGCAATGGCCTCACAGCCCTACCTGATCAAGGGGACCGAGGTCGAGTGGTACGAGATGAAGTCGGGCATCCCGACCGGCGAGGCCCACGAGATGACAGAGGGCGTCTCCGGGTACATGTTCGACAGCCTGCAGGAATCGATCGCGAGACCGACAATCGTCGATGCTCTCGAAGCTCAGGCCAAGGAAGACCCAATGGCGGCGATGGTGTCCAACCTGATCGAGGACCCCGAACGCCGCCAGTTCCACATCGACATGGCAACCGCCAAGGCTCTGGAGGAGAACGAGCTGGTGGTGGGCGTGATGTTGATGGCCGAGGAAGGGTCCGAACGTCAGTCATGGCTCTCCGAGCGTCTTGGAGAGCCGACCAACCTGTAAGGAGGTATCCCATGCCTAAATGGGGATCCAAGCCAGAGGACGTGCTCAACGACTCCATTGAAGGAGTCTGGGAGTCCCTCAACACAGAGATTTCCGACAACCCGCCGTTCGCGGAGGTTGTCGGATTGCCACTGGAGACGCTGGTCAAGCACGCCTCTGAGGCGATCAGCGAACTCCTAGCCGCGAAGGCAGCTGATCTGACCCCCAGCCAAGTGATGGTGGGGGCACAGATCTACTGCTTGGGATTCGTGGTCGGCGCGAAGTACCGGGAGCAGGTACCTAAGCCAATCCCGGAGAACAACATCACATCACCTAACGGAAAGACTGATGCACCATGAGCGAACGCTCACAGCACAACGGCATGAGGTTCGAGATCGTCAAGATCACTCCGCAGATGGCGCGCGAATGGCTCGCCCTCTTCCCGGAGCGTCCGCAGCGAACCATCAGGCCGCGCAACGTCAACAAGATCACCCACGCCATCGAGAACGGTACGTGGAGGATCACCCACCAGGCGATCGCCCTGGGCCCGGACGGCTACGTCCTGGACGGACGGCACCGGCTCACCGCCATCGCACAGCAGCGCAAGCACGTCTCCTGCCTGGTCGCCTTCGACTGCGACCCGGCGGACTTCGCGGTCATGGATACCGGGGCAGGTAGATCGCCCGGTGACACCCTGAAGACCGCAGGGTTCACCGACGTGAACGTGCTCTCGGCGACCACCCGACAGGTGATCGCCTATCCGGAGCTGATCGGCACCACCAACACGTTGGCCTCGGTCGCCAACAAGCTGACCAACACCGACATCCTGGAGGCCATGCAGGACCCGGACCTGGGCAAGCAGATCCAGGACTCGGTGCACGCCGGGTACCGGGTGGCCAAGGGGATCGGGCGGTACGGGATGCGGACCTCCGCTACCGTGCTCGCCTCCTGCATCGGCCTGTACACCACGCACGGGGTCGACGCCCAGGAGGAGTTCTTCACCCGACTGGGTGACGGTCTCCGGCTGGACGTGGGCAGTCCGATCTACGTGTTCCGGAGGTGGCTCAGCCAGGACAGCGGGTACATGAGTCTCCAGGGCACCTGGCGTCCCACCGTGTTCCTGTACTCCGGGATCAAGTGCTGGAACGACTACGCCACCGGCGAGGAGCGTCGTGCGCTCCGGATCCGTCCGGGTCAGGACATCATGCCGGAGGTGGTCTGATGACCACCGACGACCGGAACGACCCGGAACTGAACATCGTCGACCCGGAGACCAACCAGCAGATGAGCTACCTGGTCCTCTCCGATGAGGAGCGGGCCAAGGGGTTCGTCCGTCCGGTTCGCCGGACCTACGTCCACCTCACCTGTGAGGCGGTCACCACCATGGGTCTGAAGATCGCGGAGACCTACGCGCGTGACCCGGGGTTCTACACCGGCACGTTCTGCAGTAACTGCGGCACCCACTTCCCAGTCGACCAGTTCGTCTGGGACGGAACCGACCTGAAGGTCGGCAGCTAGACCCCTGAGCCCCGGCTCCTCTTCGGAGGGGCCGGGGCTCGTGTGGCCTTTTTTGCGTTCTGGACACTCTGGCCCTCTCCTTCGGGAGAGGGCCACCGAGTGCCCTATTTTTTTGCCCTTTTGCGCTCAGCCGAAGGAGACGGCCAGGGTCTCAGCGAGCAGCACGAAGCCCTTGCCGTTGAGCACCGCGGCGGGCTCGGGGAGCTCGGCGTAGGCACGCAGCATCCCCTTGACCTGGAAGTCCCAGACCCCGAAGTAGGTGATCTTGGTCTGCATCAGGCCGGTGAACCGAGCGTCGGTCTGGGACCAGATGGAGCGGTTGTTCGGCTGCTTCCAGACCATCTTCGCGCGGGTGTAGCCGCCACCTGCCAGCTCGGCCCGGTCCTCACCGGCCAGCGCCGGGCTGTCGTAGTGCAGGCTGACCCAGGACCCGGAGTAGCTGATGTGCCCAGCCGCGTCGACCACCTCGGCACCCTGCGCGATCTCCTGCAGCCACTTGTGGGCCTGCTCGTCAGTGATCGATCCGTCCATCAGCTCTGCCCTGGTTCCTGCCGGACAAACCGGCCCATAAAGTACACGCTCTCGTCGAACTGGTCGTCGCAGTAGATCAGCACGAACAGCATCCCGGAGTACTCCTCCTTGACGTTCTTGGTCGGGTCGTTCAGGTCCAGCCCGTCGTTCTCATCGATGTTCCAGGACCAGGGAGTGGTGTCCTCCAGCAGTCCGGTCCGGTGTGCCCCCTTGGAAAACCGACCCGGGGAGTACCCGGCTGGCTCGTAGTAGTTCCCCCAGCCCACGATCGGTGGGATGTCAGGCACCTGGGTGTCGCCACCCCAGGGGAAGTGAAGACCGTTCGGCTGGACCATCTCCCAGGCCCCCTCGAAGAACGGATGGGTCTGGGCGGTGCCCTCGTAGGTGGTCGGGATCACCGTCGCACCCTTGGCAGCGATCTTGCGGGCGTCCAGGTACTTCGGGAACTCCGGGTTCGGCACGCCGGGCTCGCCGACCTTCATCCTCGGGCCCGGGAACTGGGGCATCGCGGTCGCTGCCAGCCCGTTGATCTTGTACAGCGAGACGTGGAACTTCACCGGCATCACGTTGCCGTCCTTGTCGTACGCCGCCACCTGGGAGAGCCGGATCGTCCCGCCCTGGGACATCCGGATCGGGACGCTCATCACCGCGCTCCCGTCCCGCTTCACCGCACACCAGTTGTTGTTGGAGTTCTTGGTGTCGGTCTTGCCGATCTCGATGTACCAGGACTTGTAGCTGGGGTTGGACGGCGGGTACTTCCTGGTCCACTCCTCGTACGGGAAGGTCGCGTTGACCGGGAGCTTCTCGTTGAAGAACTCCAGCGCGGGCGTGGGCATGATCCCGGACCCGGCCTTGTAGGACCACGGCAGCACCAGGTCCTGGATCAGGTTGGCGTACTTGCCGGTCTGCAGGGCCCGCATTGGAGTCAGCGCATCCCGGGACCGGACCTGTACCTCCTCCACGGTCAGCTGGTCGCGGTACTTGGTGTCGAAGGTCAGCTGGGCGGTCAGGGCGTTAAAGTCGACGGTGGACTGGGTGATGTGCGCCAGCACTCCCTCCCGGACTCCGAACAGCCCGTTGATCCGCATGCTCATCCCGCCCTTGATCATCAGTCGGGGCATCAGTTCTCCCGAGGACAGCCGTGGGTCGGTGGTCAACGTGACCGACCCGGTGATCCCGGGCTCGGCGAACCGCTGGTACTGGCCCTGGGCGACCTTGTACGCACTCAGCTCGTCTATGCCCTGCTGGAACTGGATCATCGTCTCCTTGGGCTTCAGCCGGTCGTCGTAGCTCGGGTTGCCCACCCGCGGCCACATCCGCGCGGAGTAGGCGAACGGCTTGAAGTAGGTGGTCTTGCCGTCCGGGGAGACCTGGACGTTGGAGTAGGTGATCCCCGCCTCGTCCGCCCCCTGGCCGTAGAGCACCCCGGCCCGCTGGGTGAAGTCCCTGGTTCCCTCCAGCTGGACCCCGGGTGCACCCAGGTCGATCTCGATGATGTCGTCGTCAGTCGACTCCGGGATCCGACGCAGGTACAGCTCGGGACGGCGGTGCCCACGGTTGCGGATGCTCCACTGGTTCCCACCCTCGGCGAACATGATCGTGAGCATCCCCTGCACATGCCCGGTCAGCACCGGCTCCCAGGTCCCCGTGGACCGAGAGGTGAACCCGGTCCACTTCTGCCCGGTGGCCACGCCCCAGGGCTTCAGCGGCTTCATGTACTCCTCGGAGCCGAAGGTGGGGACCGTGAGGTCCCAGTCATCGGGGTACACCATCCGGAACTTGCCCAGGTGCGCCGGGTGCACGTCCTGGTCGAAGGCCATCGCGATCAGGATCTCGTGCGGGATCGGTCGCTTCGGGAAGCTCGGCATCGCCAGGTAGTCGTCCAGCCCGTACAGGGCACCCTTCAGGTCAGTGGTGAAGGTGGACTCCTGACCGGTCAGGGAGAAGCCGTAGGAGGCGATGTAGCCCTCCCAGCGCCAGTCGTAGTAGCCACCGCCGACGTTCTGCCACACGATGTCGATGTCGGTGTTCGGGACCAGCCAGTCCAGGTCTCCCTCCCCCGGAGTGTCGAACACGGTGACCATCGGGAAGGAGAGCTGGGCTGTGGACTCGGTGAACGGGTCCTGGGTGGTCACCGCACCGATCGTGACCGGGGCTCCCCGGAACAGCGTCATCTCGCGCGTGTAGCCACCGGGTGGGGTGGCGAAGAGCCGGAAGAACCCCAGGGGCTCCTGCTCTGAGGGGTAGGCACTCAGTGTCTTCACGTCTCGCCCCCGTAGACCTTGGACAGCTCACTGAACTCGGTAGCCACCTCGGCAGCGGTCAGCGGGTTCCCGTAGATCCCCAGGTCCAGCAGCGCCATGTCCACGGTCGCAGTCTGGGGGAAGGGAGCGTTCCCGAGCCAGAACCGGGTGCTCAGCGGCTCAGGAGCAGCTCCGGCAGCCAAGGACTTGGACAGGATCTGCGCGGGCCCGACAGCGGCGTACAGGGTGGTCGTTGGCCTGTTCACCACCATCGCCACGTAGCACGGAGCGGTGGAGGCCAGGGCGTTGCCGATCGCCACTCCCATCTGGGGCTGCTCCTCCTCGGTGGTCATCCAGACCTCCTGGCCACGGACCGTGAACATCACCCAGTTGCCATCGGTGGTCTGCGGCCCCCACAGCGCGTTCTCGTACACGGTCGGGTCGTTGCCGTAGATCGAGTTCGGGCTCATCACCATGATCAGCGTGTAGCCCATCGTGCCGCCCATCGACAGGCTCAGGTCGTTGGTCATGCAGTCGGCGGTGTCGGAGTCGAAGTTCAATGCCGTCATGCCCACGAACCGCTCGTCACCGAACCGGTACTCGTAGTCGGTGATCAGCGAGGGCATGGTGGCAGGGGTGGACTTCCAGGGGGAGACGTTGGACTGGATGGGCGTCCACTGGCCGGTGATCTGGTCGAAGAAGTTGGTGTCCGCGACCCACCTCATGTCCGCTCCCGTGACCAGCGCAGTGGGCTCGTCCCGGTTACCCAGGACGGCTCCCTCGGCAGAGACCAGGCAGTCGATCCGGATGTCCAGGTCCGGGACCGGCACCGGCCAGCCGTCCTTGATCCGGTACTCGTCGACCTCGAACGCCGCGCTCATCAGCGGGTACAGCCCACCCGGCACGTCCAGCACCTCGGGTGGGATCCAGGTCGCTCGACCGCGACCGGTCAGCGACACCTTGGTCCGCCCCGGGACCACCGGCACCACCGCCACTAGCCAGCCTCCAGGTAGAACGGACCCAGCTCGATGCTCAGGTCCCCCTCGCCGAACATCAGGGAGTCCCCGGTCATGATCTGCACCGGCCTCTCCAGGTCCCCGACCAGGAGGTTGTTTCCGTCCACAGCCGCGTTGCACAGTGCCCAGTACCGGATCGGTCCCCAGTCACTGACCGCTGCGGGGAACTCCACGTCCAGGGCGTTGGAGATCTCCTGGGGCATCGAGTCGTTCGACCAGGCCGAGGGGACGTTCTCCACCAGCACCCGGGCGTAGTCGGCGTTGTCCGGCTCGTCCAGCTCGGAGCCGGTCATGTAGGGGGTAGGGGCGTTCTCCCTGATCAGCGCCAGGTAGAAGTTCCCAGGTGGCACCGAGGTCTTGGTGAAGTAGGCGGTCAGCAGGTCCTGGGCTCCCCAGACCGTCAGTCGCCCGGCCATCAGATGTGCTCCCTGGTCACCGTGGGGTAGCGCGGAATCGCGAAGTCAGCCTTGGCCATCAGGCTGTGGGTCCAGACCTGACCACGCGACATGGTGGCGTCGGCCAGCTGGCACCGCCAGTACTCCCGGTACTCATCGAAGGTCCACCGGATCCGGTAGTCGTACTGCTCGAACAGGTCGGTGAGGTGGAACAGGTTGTCGCTCACCTCGGTCTGGGTTGTCCCGCGGACCCAGACCCCGAGGTGCTCCCCGACCATCTCCGGGACCGCGTGGATCAGGAAGTCACCACCCAGGATCGGAGAGGTGGTGGTCACCTTGCGCCAGGTCTTCCCGGTGGAGTCCCTGGTCCCCTCGGAGGCGATCTCGTAGCTGATCTTGTCGTTCAGGTTCACCCAGCGAGAGCCGTAGGAGATCTCCACTCCCAGGTAGTCCAGTCCAGACTTCATGCCGCTGATCCTGTCAGTGAGGGTCTGCTCAGAGCCATCACACGCTGGCGGGACTTCAGCTTGTTGATCAGCTCGTGCGGGTTGTTGGCCTGCACCGTGATCGGCCCGTGGAAGTTCGTGGACCTGTCGATCCGGGTGTTGTAGACGCTCACCCCGCCACGTCCAGCTGCGACCACGTTGCGACCGCCCATGGCGTGCGACATCACGTCGTGCATGAACTCGGCACCTCGCTCGTTCAGCGGGATCACTGCCTCCGGCCCGGCCTCGCCCACCGTCAGCTGCTGAGCTCCGTTGACGATCGCACCGTTGGCCGCGTACCTGTCGTAGATGGCCCGGGCCTGGGTGATCCGGTTCCCCTGTGGTCCGCCAGCGTGCCGTTCGTACTTCAGCTCGAAGGCCCGGGTTGCCTCCGAGATCCCCCGAGCAGAGCGGAGCGCGGCCCCCGCTGCTCCCTCCGGGCTGGAGCCCTTGCCAGCCAGCTGCTCGCGCAGGGCGTTGATCTCAGTGGACACCGAGGGAGCGTGACCGTGCAGGTAGGGGATCAGCTTGCGACCAGGAGTCCACTGCACCAGTCCGTAGCCACCGCCACCCGCGGCAGCGGGATTCATCGAGTGTCCGCCGCCCTGGACGATGAACGGGTCGAAGCCGGACTCCGACTGCATGTTGCCCATGATCCCGGCAGCCTGGACCTTGCTGAACCCAGAGGCGATCAGCGCGTTCCAGACCCCGTGGGCATTGCCTCCATAGTTGCCTGAGAGCACGTTACCCAGCGCCATGCCGGGACCGGCAGCGGCCATCGGCATGCCGTACCGCTTGATCATCTTGTGGATCTTGTCCCGGGCGAACGTGTTGATCACATGGGAGATGCCGCCAGGGTTAAACGGATGCACCTGACTCAGCCCGGCGGCTCTGCGCTCTGACTTCGGGTAGCGCGCCTGGAGGAGCTGCATCGGGTCGATCGGAGCGCCACCGGCAGCAGCCGCTCCCACCATCCCGCCGAACCCGCCGACGTCGGCTCCGTTCAGCAGCGCGATCGCCTGGGCGTAGGTACCACCGGGGATACCGAAGTGCAGGTGCGGTGCCGAGGAGTTGCCGGTGGAGCCCACGTTGCCGATCAGCTGACCTGCCTTCACGTTCTGACCAGAGCGCACATGGACTCGGCTGGTGTGCCCGTAGACCACGTTCCCGGCAGCAGTGCGCTCGAAGATCGCCTGACCGTAGCCGTGCCCGTATCCGACGTAGGTGATCGTGCCAGCACGGAACGCGCGGATCGGGTCACCCAGGTCATCGGAGCCGGAGCCGCGGTTGATGTCTGCTCCGTCGTGACCTGCGTAGGTGGAGACCCGGTGTCCGGGAACCGGCCAGAAGACGCCGCCCTTGGCGAACTTGCCCTGGCGAGCAGCCTTGTTCATCATCGCGACGCCCTTCTCGCCGCCCATGGCCTTGACCCACTCCGGGACCATGATCCCCTCGCCGCCGGACAGTGAGAGAGGGCCCGCAGTCGCAGAGTGGTAGTGGTGCACGTCCCTGCCTGGGGTGTAGCCCGGCAGCACACCACCAGCAGCGAAGTTTCCTCCACTACCCGGAGCAGGAGCATGCGGCTTGTTCGCGTTCTGAGCCACGTCCTGTGCTGTCGTCTTGTGCCCACCACCGCCAGCACCCTTGGGCGCGGTGTAGTCCACCCCGAAGATCGCAGCCAGCCTCTCCATCAGAGCGATGCCCTCCTTGGAGGTGTCGCCCTTCAGAGTGGTGAACTCACCCAGCACTGCCTCGGCCTGCTTCTTCGCGTGCCCGGACAGTCCATGGGTCGCCTTGCGCAGGATCTCCTCGAAGTTGCCGTCGATGGTCTTGGCAGCCCGCTCCAGGTCCTCAGCCGAGCGGTCCATCGTCTTCTTGTAGGCGACGGCCTGCTGGTCCATCCCGATCTGGTAGTCCTCCTGCTGCCGACGCAGGGACCGGTGGAAGTCGTCTGCCTGCTCCCTCAGGCCGCGCACGAAGTCGTCGCGGGACTCGCGCATCGACACGGTGAAGTCGTGCTGGCCACGGGTACGGGCCAGCTTGTAGGACCGGTTGAACTCGGTCCACTCCGAGGAGGACTCGTCGGTGACCAGATCCTTCGCGGCCTTCAGCCGCTTGCTCACCGTCTTGTTGAACTCCTTGACCAGCTTCGGGTCGGCAGCAGCCTCAGTCGCGAACCGGGCCAGGTCAGCCGCCTTGGCCGGGTCGGTGAAGCCCATCTGCTGGATGGCCTGCTTGCTCATCCCCATCCCGCGGAGCTTCTCCAGGTTCCCTGACTGCTCCTCCATCCGCTTCTGCTGGTCAGCAGCGTTGGACAGCAGCCACTGTGCGGAGTGGGTCCGGGTGGTCTGCACCCGGGTGTAGATGTCCATCATCGACTTGGACTGCTGCTCCACCATCAGCTTGACCTGGTGGTTGTGGTCCTCCTCGCCACGCTTGCGCTGCAGGTTGAAGTCCCGGTTGGCGCGGAACGTCTGGCGGTTGAAGTTGGCCGTAGCCCGCTCCCGCATCAGTGCGAAGTCCGCCTCGGCACGCTGCCGGGACCGGTTGAAGGCCTCCTCCTGGTAGGTCCGCTGGAGGTTGTAGTCCTCCTGCGCGCGCTTGCGCATCACCTCGTACTCGCGCTGCTGGTACAGCAGGTTCTTGAAGTAGTCGTACTGCTGCTGCACCTGGGTCTGGTACTGGTCCTCGGCAGCCTGCCGGTCCTGCTTGGTGAACCCGGCAGAGATCGGGGTGTTCATCGCGGCCTTGACGTCGCCGGTCTGCTCAGCGAACTGTGCGGTCCGGGTCATGTACGGCTGGGCGAACGCCCGCTGCCGCTGCATCATCTGACGGGCACCGGAGAACATCTCGAAGCCCATGGCAGGGTCGCCGCCGGAGGCCGACAGCATCTGCTGGATCTTGCCCAGCTGTTCTGAGGGAGTACCGCCACCACGTTGGATGCCCTTGGCGATCTTCTCCATCGCGCCGTACTGGACGTTCGGGTCTGCTGAGTACAGGGCCTCCGCGACGCCCTTGGTCTTCAGCACGCTCTTGCCGCCGAACAGCTGGTCAGAGAGCCCGGCGATCTTCTCTGCGCTGGTCACGCCACCGCGCTGAGATGCCTTCGGGGTCGGCGGCGGGTTGTTCATCTTGTTGTTGATGGCCTCTACTGCGGCATCGCCACGCAGCGTCTTCGGTAGCTGGTACTGGCCGAGGACATCCTCAAGACGGTCGGTGTCCTTGAGCGCGCCGTCCTTGACCAGGGCCCTGAGCCAGGACTTCTGCCCGGTGACACCCTTCTGACCTGCCGCGGGCACCGCTCCCCCGGGATGGAACAAAGACCGGTACTGAACGTCCTCCGGCTCGATCCCGAACTGACTCTTCAGCATCGACTCGTCGAAGGACCGACCCAGGTCCTGCTTCCTGCTCGAACCAGTCAGTGTCTTCTTGAGCCCGAACATCGAGTCCTTGTCGGACTCCTTGTTGACCTTCTCGAAGTACTCGGCCATCCCACCGCGACGCTGCTTGGCCATGTCCTTCGCCGCGTAGTCGACACCCCTGAGCTGAGCCAGCTGGTTCTCGCGGTTCTCCAGACCGGAGTAGAACTGTCCCCACTTCCCCACAGCAGCCGTCCCCGACTGCTGCATCAGGGCGTGTCCCCAGAACCCCTGTCTCCCGGAGGTTGCAGCTTCTCCGGCGAAGAGGTCCAACGAGCCCTGTGACCGCTTGCCCGCACCCTTCTTGCTCCGCTGCAGGCGCGAAAGCATGGACGTGGCGGCGGGCACGCCGTACTTGGCGATCAGGTCGTGTGCCACCGCGTCGATGGACTTGGGGCTGCGCGACAGACTCGGCCACTGCTGGATCAGTTGAGCCTCGGCCTCGTCCTGGGTCAGATCCTCCAGGGACTTGTTCTTCAGCTTGTACCCACCGGACTTGGCATAGGCGATGTCGGAGGCATCGATGGTCAGCGCGCCCTTCTTGGTCAGCGCCAACGGCTGCTCGTGCTGGTAGGTGTACTCCGAGGTGGGAGGTGCGGTCAGGCCACCGGCTGCGAAGTACGGCTGGGACCACTGCGAGGAGTCCTTCAAGTTGCCGGTCTGCATCGAGGCGTGATGCTTGTACGCCTCGTACCCGGCGAACCCGACCAGACCAGCTGCTACCAGCGGGTTGCCGCCGATCAGGCCATAGGCACTCTTCGCGATACCACCAGCAAACTTGCCCGCACCGACACCGGTCGAGCCGATCATCATCATCGCCTGGCTGGCGCTCTTGCCAAAGCCGACCAGGCCCTTGGACGCCGACATCGACTGCTTCTCCAGCTCGGCCAGACCCTTAGCGCCCGCTGCTGCTGCCTCTGCCCGCTTCAGCTCGTCGGCGTGGGCAGCCATCATGCCGCCCTTGCCGACAGCCCCGGCCTGTCCAGCCTCCCGGCGCGCCTGGAACTCGCTCTGGACCTTCTGCTGCATCTCCTGAGCGCCGAGCCGCCATCCCTCGCGGAGCTTGCCGATACCGAACCCGGTGGGCCCGGTCATCGGAGCCCCTGGCATGGTCCGGAACCCAGGTGGCAGACCGCGACCGCCACTCTGCCGAGCCACCGGGTCGTCGTAGCCACCGGAGCCCTCCACACCGGGGACGTAGGCAGACCCGGAACCGTAGAGCATCCGGGTGGTCCAACTGGTCATCCGCCCGGCCCCGGTCAGGCCATGGCCGACGCTCCTGCTGATCACCCCCGGGCCACCGCCAGGGGTATCACTGGTCAGTCCGGCGCGCGCGGCGGCTCCCCAGCCATAGGTCTTGACGTTGAACGGACTGGCCTTTGGATCGACAGGCAGACCCTTGTTCACCCCGCGCAGGCCCTGGCCCATCGCGGAGTTCCAGATCATGTTCATGCCGGAGAAGGTCAGCAGCGCCTTGGCAGCCAGCAGGATCGAGGCAGCCACTGCAGCGAAGGCAGCAGCACCGGCGACCGCCCAGGCAGTGATCTTGCCGAACGGGGACTCCGCGAACGCCCGGACGCCCTTGACCATCATGGTGACCGCACCGAAGAAGATCTTGGCGGGCCCCGCGAAGTTCTCCCCGATCGCCTCAGCGGTCTGAGTCATCTCAGTCCGCATCTTCCTCATCTGGACGAACAGCTGGTCCGAGGCGGTCTCCGCGGCCTTGCCCAGGTTCTTCGGATCAGCCGTCCGGGCAGCCGAGATCTCACTGGAGATGCCGCCCTGCTGCGCCATCGCGGTGACGGTCTTCACCGTTCGAGCCCCGTCTAGGCCCATCCGGTTCAGGGTGGCGATCGCGTTCGGACCCTGCCTGTTGATCGCCTCGAAGATCTTGACGAACTGGTCGGTGCCGCCCAGGTCCTTGAACTGGGCAGTGGTCAGCCCGACCAGGTTCGCGTACTTGTTCAGCTCCGGAGAGCCGGTCGCGGTGGCCTGGGTGATGTCCGTCATCATCTTGTTGAAGACGTTCGCGGCCTGGTAGCCGTCCTGCCCGGCCTTGATGAAGGCGGTGGAGAAGCCCATCAGGTCGGTCTGGCTGATGTTGGCCGCGCGGCCCACCGGAGCGATCTGCTGGGAGAAGTTCAGGATCGAGGCAGCCGAGGTATCGGCTCGCGCCTGCAGGGTCACCAGCTGGTTGGCGAACTTTGAGGTCTCTCGCTGCGGGGTGCCCATCGTCTTCTGCAGCTGGAGCATCGAGCTACCCAGTGAAGCTGCCGACTCCCCGGTTGCCTCACCGAGCTTGCCGAAGGTCTTACCCAGGTTCTCGATCGAGGTCGAGCGGTCAGACATCTTGGTCAGGGTCTGCTCCAGCCGCGCCGCCTCGTCGGTGGACATGGCGAAGTTTCGGCGGAGCTTGTTCACGTCCTGGGCGTAGTCGTTCATCACCGTCTTCTGGCCAGCCATGGTCTTGGTGGTCAGCGCGGCCTGCACGTTCAGCCCGGTCATCTGCTTCTCGAACGCCCCGTATGCCACGGTGGCAGCAGTGATCGACGCGACATCAGCTGCCGCGAACCCCAGGAACTTCTTGCCAGCGGACTTGGTGAGCTGGCCGATCTTCGAGGACAGCGAGTCGACCGCGTTCATCATCGAGGTCGTGGCCGTCGTGGACTGACCCATCGCCTGGTCGTACTGAGTGTTGTCTGCTGTCAGTACGACGTTGGCTTCGACCGGCTGGCTACTCACATGCTCGTCCTAGTCCATTTTCAGCCTGGAGTGCTTCCGAGCCTTCATAGCCATCTGGGCTGTGAGCTGAGGGGTTGTCGGGACCAGTCTGACATTGGTACCCGGGAGTGACGAGCCTTGTGTGTCTCCGAAGATCGACTTCTGGTAGCAGCCCTGGCAGAACTCATCCACCGCGGTGTAGGCGAACTTGTTCTCCTCCCACTCCCAGGAGGCAGTCCCGCACATGCTGCAGCGTGCTCCGGACTCCAGCATGTAGGCGATCGCCTTGGCACGGTCATCGGCCTCCCACTCCATGTACACCGAGTGCGGGATGCCCTTGTCGTTGCAGAACGACATCTCCAGGTAGAAGTTCTGGTCCCTTCTCAGTCGCTCTCGGTGAAAGGGACGTCCAGCCCCCGGTTGTTCACATCGACGGCGTGCCGGAACAGCACCATCACGTCTCCACGGGACCAGTCCGGGGAGTCCCAGATCGCCCTGGCCTCACCAGGGGTGATCTGCGGCTCCACCGAGCAGGCCGCGATCAGCGCGGGAGCGAAGGTGTCCAGGTTGAACGAAGCACCCTCCGCCCGCTCAGAGGCCTTCGGAGGGTGCTCGCTGACCAGCTTGTCGTAGGCGCGCATCCCGATCGCCCGGTACTTCAGAGTCAGTTCGTTGGACCCGCCGTT
>Ga0307503_10000222_pt1 | contig 14342 bp, 18 predicted proteins | sample 17_S_MG_FD_194514 | JGI IMG/M metagenome (GOLD analysis project Ga0307503, IMG submission 194514) | Soil microbial communities from Populus trichocarpa stands in riparian zone in the Pacific Northwest, United States - 17_S | ecosystem: Environmental > Terrestrial > Soil > Riparian zone > Trees... | reverse complement strand
CCAAGATGCAGCCGTTCAAGGTGACGCACGACCTGATCGTGGCGGGCCAGAACATCTATCAGGGCGGGCCGCAGACCAGCACCGGCAAGGATCGCGGCAGCCCGCCCGACTTCCTCGACACGCTGGCGACGGCGGCTGGCTTCCAGTCGGGCCGCATGGCCGAGCAGACCGACTACCGCAACGCCATCCTGCGGCAGAAGGCGGTGCGCCACACCGAGCGCAACGCCATCGTGCAGGACTACGTCAACGCCGACGACGGCGCGGGCCGCGACGCGGCATGGCAGCGGGCGATCCGCTACAACGACAACAAGATCGGGCCCGAGCGTATTACGCGGGGCGCGCTGGAGAAGAGCCGGGCGAGCCGTGCCCGGGCGGCCCGCGAGGACGAGTTCGGCGTCTCGCTCGACAAGAGCGATAAGAGCTTGCGCGACATGCGGCAGTATTACAACGTGGGGACCTGATTACTTCAGGGAGTAAGCGATGACAGTCGAAGCCACCGACGAACGCTCGCAGGCAGTCCAGGTCCCGGGCACCGCCCGCGTGACGCTCGACTACATGAAGAGCCAGATCATCGACAACCACACCTTCGTGCTGGGCGAGGCGATTTCCCACCTGCCGGGAATGGACCCGCTCGCCCCTGACCATCCGACCCACGTCATGACGGTGTGCGTGCTCACCATGAGCAACGGCTTCGTGCTGCTCGGCAAGTCCGCGCCGATGGACCCCGCCAACTTCAACGCCGAGCACGGGGCCAAGCTCGCCTTCGATCAGGCGCTGCAGCAGGCGTGGCCGCTCTATGCGTTCGCCCGCCTGCAGGCGGCGACGGAAGGCTGGTGATGGCCGACGAACCCGCCGCCCGCGTGCCGAAGGAGCAGGCCGAGTACAGCCCCGGCATGCCTGACGAGCGCTGCAGCCTGTGCAGCCACTTCATGCGGCCCCAAGCCTGCTCCATCGTGAAGGGCCTGATCGGGTCGGGCATGTGGTGCAAGTTCTTCGACCGGAAGGGGAAGTAGATGCCGCGCTCGGGACCGCACCGCTACGATGCCTATGCACGTGCCCACAAGCACGAGACGGCGGACCGCATGTTTGCCCGCCGCCTGATGATCCGCAAGTACGGTGCCGCTGCCGCCGAAGGCAAGCAGGTTGATCACATCAAGTCGATCAAGGGCGGCGGCAACCCGCGTGCGCTCAGCAACCTCCGCTTCCGCGATCCGCACGAGAACATGGCCGACAAGACGTATTACGACTAGAACGGCAGCCCGCCGAAGTTGGTGTTGCTGGCGGCGATGCCGATCAGCTTGACCTTCGGCATCAGCACCGACGAGCCTTCGAACAGGCCACGCCGCTGCACCACCGCCCCCTGCGCGATCACCTTGTCGATCACCGCCTGCGACGACAGCTTGTGATGGCGCAGCCATTCGCGGAAGTGGCTGAGCGGGAACCACACCATGTTGGTGACGCGGTTGACCTCGATCAGCATCTTGGTCGGCTGCCGCCCAGCGGTGAACGGGGTCGGCAGCCGGGAGCTGGCGCTCACGATGCAGCCGTGGTCGCCAAGGTTCTGGTGCAGGTATTCGCCGACGTGGTCGCTGACCGCGCCGGTCGTGGCCTCTGCCGCCACGTCCTCCATGCCCGAGCGGTTGACCTGCAGCGCCGCCGCGAGGAAGCCCTGCATCGCCGCCATGTCGGCATCGCTGTAGGGGATCAGCCCGAGATGGCGGGCGAGCGCTGCCGACACCAGCAGCACCGCCATGGCGCAGACCCAGAAGCGCTCGTCGCTGGTGCAGCTGAACACCGTGCTGATCGCGTTGATCGCCTGCACCACCATCTTCTCGACCTCGGCCTTGTGGCTGCCGAGATAGGCGGCATAGATCCTGCCCGCATGGCCGTAGTGATTGTCGACCTTGTTGACCAGCGCGATGGCCGAACCCATCGCCATGACGCCCGCAGCGCCGACCGGCGGCACGGCGAATTCGAACACGCGGGTGAAGGCGGCAGCGGTCTTGCGCTCCTCGGCAAAGGCGTCGCGCACCGAGACGTTGCCGTTCGACGAGTAGAGCGTCGACCAGTGACCGATGGGCCGCTGCTTGGCGTCCTGCGAGAGACGGCCACGGCCCTGCCCCGACGTCACCATCATGGCGAACTTGACCACGTCGATGGCGTTGTCCGAGCGCACCTGCAGATCGTCGTGGAAGACGGTGATGTTGCGCAGCGTCTCCATCTTCTTCTGGACCGAATACTGCGTGTCGTCCTTGCCGAGCTTGGAGTGCTTGGCTCCCCAGAAGGCGACGGCGATGCGGTTGGCCGTGGTCTTGTTGCCGCCGGGCGGCGAGATCGCGTGCACCCACAGCCCGTCCTCGGCGGTGAACGGCACCAGCGGGCCCGCCAGCGCGCTCGCCAGCATCACGTTCAATCCCGGATTACTCCGCGAGAGTAGCATGGTGACGGCGTCGTCCCATGCCGCCCGGTCGCCCGTGGCGCGGTAGAGCGCGGCGAGTTCGGGGTCGATCGCCAGCACCGGGCGCTCGCCTGCAGGCGAAAACATGGTGCCGTCGAAGATGAAGCCTTCGCTGTTCCAGCCGAAGGCTGGCAGGGCGGCGTGGACGTTGCTGGGGTCCTTCTGCAGCGTCTCGATCCAGCTGGTCATGAACCTCCTCACGTTGTTTAGCTCGGGCGTGATCGCCATGGTCTGGCGAGCAAGGCAGCCGAACAGTTGCTTGTTGTCGGCGAGCACCGGCATGGGCACCTCGATCTCGCGGCGCACCGGACCAATGTCGGTTTCGAAGCGAAGCCGCATGTCGGTGTTGTCGTAGCTGATCAGCCGCCCGCCATGGAACGTCGGGGTGCAGATCAGCTTGGGCGGCTCGTTGTCCTCGCCCTTGCGCGCAACCTGAGAGGCAGCGGTGTAGATGTAACCGGCGGGCAGGCCGTTGATGCCGAGCAGCGTCGAGGACGACGCCACGGCAAAGCCACCCGTCACCAGCCCAGCCGTGGCGAAGACGGCCGGGGTTGGCACGGCTGCCGGGTTACTCGCGGGAGCAGGCTGCGCTGCCTGCATCACGTGAAACGGCGAGGCCCCAGCCCGGGTGTGATGCGGGCAGCTGCGGCAGGGCACCGCGCCGGTCCGCATGATCGCCACGCAGGACGGCCAGCCAAGGTTGGCGGCACGCTGCTGCTGGAACTTCTCCGACGTGGTCGGCTCGCCAGCGCGCGGCTTGTCGTAGCGCGGATCGCCCGCCGACAGGCGATGGGCGACCCGCTCGCCGTCCTGCACGTGGCAAGCGACGTTCATCATCTCCTTCCACAGCGGCTCGGGATCGCCTACCCCGCCGGTCGTCAGGGCACGGGCGATGGTCGGGCAGCCGGTCGCCAGCGCCTCGATGGTCGGGCGGTGACGGTCGTCCCCTGTAGGTATTACTTTGGAGTTGCGGAATGCTGGGTCGAGCGTTGCCCCGACGAACGCGGCGGGACGCTCGACCGTCTTGGCACGGCGCGGACCCCGGGCGTGCGCACGCCCGGTGCCGTAGTACGGGTGGAGGATCATCTCCATCGCCACCGTGTTGCAGTCCTGCAGCGACGACGAGTTGTCCTGCAGCACCGGGCGCGGCTGGCCGGTCTTCCAGTTGAAGGTGCCGGGCACCCGCAGGATGCGGCTGCAGTCGACGCCGACATTGAAGTCGAGCTTGGCCCCGTATTTCTCGCAGGCGTTGGCGAGGCTGTCGGCCAGCTTCTGCCAGCGGTCGGGCTGTATTACTTCGGAGAGTACCCAGTGCAGGTGCCGCCCGCCCGACCCGGTGGCGATCACGAAGGTCGGCGGCGGCAGGCCGATAGCGCCCAGCACGCGCTGCATGTCGGCTATGGCGTGCGCCTCGGTCGGGTAGGTGTCGGGCTTGACGTCGACATCGAGGTAGAGGCTGCGCAGCAATGCGGCGTGCTCTGTCGAGCGGTCGGTGCGCCAGTCCTTGCCTGCGCGCCGCTTGGTCTGCGTCGACATGCAGACATAGACATCGTGCTTGGAGGCGTTGCGTGCGAGGAAGCGGCCGACTTCGGCCTCGTTCAGGCACGGCGTGCCGGGATAGGTGGTCTTGCCGTCGCGCTTCCACGCGATGTGCATCGAGACAAACGACCCGTCGCCGGATCGTGGCCAGACGATGGCGCGCTTGAGGAACTCAGGGAGCGCGAACCCTGCAGGCTGTAATACATCCAATGGCATAGTGACCCCCGCAAGAGAAGGTGACCGGGCAGAGCGTCCCCTGCCCGGTCACGGCAGCGCTACTGCTTGGCCGTGGGCAGGATCGTGTTGAGCAACCCGTCGAGACGGGCGCTCGGATCGGTCGGCGCAGTGCCAGCGGGGGCTTGCGGCTGCGTCGACTGCTGCGTCACGACCGCAGGCGCGGCCACGCTGAACCCGCCCGTCGAGGGCGCAGTCGTCAGTGCTTGCGCCTGAGGCGCTGCCGCTGTAGCCACGGGTGTGGCTTCAGCGGTCGGTGCGGGCGAGGGCGGGGGAGTGGCCTTGCGGCCCCTTTTGCCCGCTGCGGGTGCCGCCTGCGCGGCCTGCGCCTGCGCAAGCTGCGCCTGCAAGGCGGCGATCTGCTGCTGCTCCGGTGTGAGCGCATGGCCGTTGGCGGGTGCCACGGGCTGCGCGACGGTGGCGACCGCGATCCCCGGCACCACGGCAGGCTGGGGCCGCTGCAGATGCGCCGGGATCGCGAGATCGTCCGCCGCCACCACGCCAACCGGCAGCACGCCCGCCTGAATGTTGGGCGGCGTGTAGACCTGTTGCGGCTGTTGCTGCACGGGCGGCGGGGGCGGTGCCGCCTGCTGCTGCGGTGGCGGGGGCGGCTGCGGCTGACCCGGCACCGGCTCCTCGGCGCGGGCGTACTCGACGGCCTCGGTCAGCATGCGCTTGACCTGAGGATGGTCCTGCAGCTCGACGACCAGCCGCGCCTGCTCGCCGGTCAGCGGCATCATCGGCGTGAACACCAGCTTGGGATGGGCGGTGTCGATGTCGAAGGTGATCTGCGTGCCGACCGAGAAGTAGGTCTGGCCCCACTGCACCATGAGATCGGCGTAGGCCGAGAGGTCCTGCAGCGAGGCAGGCGGCACGCGCAGCAGCATCGGCCCGCCGAAGCTCTCGTTCTTCAGGTCGCCGAGCGGCACGACGGCGAGCCGCTTGGTGTCCTGACACGCCTTGAGCGCCTTGCCGTTGACGGTCTTGGAGCCCCACAAATTCTGCGGGCAGGTGGCGCAGAACTGCGCCTGCTTCTTGGCCGAGCTGGCGTCGGGATTGACGCCGTTGGTCGAGAAGCAATCGGGGGCCTCGCGGCTGCCTTCGGTGAAGGTCTGCTCGTACCAGATCTTGCTGATCGCTTGGCTCGCCTTGACCAGCACCACGTCGATGTTGGGCGCGGGGTGCGCGGTGCCCGGGGTCACCACCGGGTACTCTTCGCCGCGATACTTGATGCGGAACACCTTGCCCCGGATCGAGACGATCGAGAAGGCCGACGAGATGCCCGCCGAGATGTCCTCGGGGTTGACGGTCGAGGCTTGGAAGGCGGGGTCGAGTGCGCGGCCCTGAAAGGCGGCCGGGACGCCCTGTGTCATCAGTTCGCGTTGGCTTGGCAGATTGCTCGTCATGAATTGCTCCTTGGGCTACTTCGTGAAGTAATACCGACCTACGAGCGGCGGACCCCGGCGGTACGGAAGACTGTGAACTTGACGCCCGGGGGAACCATCCCGTCGTGCGCCGCCTGATACTCGTTGACTTGCGGGGCATTGGCTTTCCAATCGACCAGATGCCAGTAGCGATTGTCGATGACGAAGGTGCGGAAGGCATCGCCGTCCTCGATGGTGGCGCTGGGCCGGTCGAGGATGTGGGTGGTGCCCGCCTCGGTGCGGGCAGCGGTCTGCTTGGTTTCGCTGAGGTAACCAAGCAGCAGGCTCTCCATCAGCTTGAGCGCGTCGTTGTACGGCCTGAGCTCTGCCTCGTGCCGCTCCTTGATCGCCTTTTTCATGTCGCGGATTTGCACGTACTGGGCGACCCGCTCCTCGACGTTGAAGGCGGCGGGCGGGCTGTTACTTTGCGGAGTAGGAGACTGGTTCGCATCGGTCATAATTCACTCCATTGGTAGAACAGTGAATTGTGGCATTTTAGACACACCTTGTCAAGGGGTATATATGACGTAATACCCACTATATGCGGTGTGCCTAGCGTTCCGCGAACATCGCTAATAGGTCGAGCTGATAGCTCTGCCGCTCGATCAGCTGCTGGTAGAGGTTGCGCTCCTGCGCGGTCGATTGCAAATGCGCAAAGAGCTGGCGCTGACGCTGGCCGACACGGCGGATGCGGGCATTCGCCTGATCGTACAGTTCAAGGTCGGGCACCGGGCCGAACCACAGCACGAGGCTGGCGCGGGTCAGCGTCAGCGAATGCGCCATGCAGGCCGGATGGGCGAGCAGGACGGGTGGCCGGTCGGTGTGCTGGAAGTCGGAGAATATCTTGTCGCGCTGGCGGATCGGGGTTGCCCCCGACACCACGGCGTGCTCGATGTCGCGGCTCTTGAGCGCGGCGCTCAGGCCCTGCAGCGAGTGGATGAAGGTGGTGAACACGATGGCCTTGCCGTCGTGGCCCTCGACGATGTCGAGCATGGCGTCGAGCCGCTGCTGGTTGTCGAGCGGGATCGTGCGGTGCTTGTCGTCGTAGACGTAGCCGAGCGAGATCTGCAGCAGCTTGTTCAGCACCACGCCTGCGTTGGCGGCGGTCACGATGTTCTGCTCGATCATCGAGAACGCCTCGTTCTTGATCGCCTTGTAGACCCTCTCCTGCAGCGGCCCGAGCGGCACCTCGATGCGGCGCGAGACGTAGGGCGGCAACTCGGTCACGTCGTCCAGCGTGTAGCGGACGCTGGGCTGCAGGGCGGCGTACGCCTTCTCCTTCGACCCGAGCTTGGGCTTGTACTTGAACTGGTTGACGCGGAACATCAGCTCGTCGCGGAAGTGCGTGAAATACTTAGGGACAGTCCACGGCGTCACGATCTGGGCCTGCTCCCACACATCGGTCGGTGCGTGCGGGATCGGCGCACCCGTGGCACCCCACACCCACTTTACTCTGTGAGCGTAAGTCCGCATCGCCCGGCTGCGCTTCGACTTGTTGCGGTAGGTCGCAAGCTCGTCGATCGCCAGCACGTCGATGTCGTCGCGCAGATCGAGCGCCTTCTGGATCACCTTCATGCCTGCCGGGTTGATGACGAAGACATCGACCTCGGGGCGGGCAAGCTCGCGCAGGCGGAAATCGCGGTCGCCATGTAATACCGTCGCCACGATGCGCTGGCCGAGAAACTCGAAGACGTGCCGCATCCACGTCTCGCGCAGCGAGGACAGCGGTGCCACCACCAGCATCTTGCGCACCATGCCGAGCGAGCGCAGGTAGTGGTAGGCCCACAGGATGCAGGCGGTCTTGCCGGTGCCGAGCCCGTTCAGCACGTAGGCCCGCATGTTCTCGGTCAGCAGTACGGTGGTCTGGCGCTGCGCTTCGAACGGCACCTTGTCGGGCGGGTGCGGGAAGTCGTAGTGGCACAGCACGGCCGACGGCACGTCGAGCCCCATGTTGCGCAAGATCGCCGTCGATGCCGGGTCGTGAGGAACGAGCCCGCTGTCGGGGCCCGTCCTCTCGAAATCCGGGAACAGCTGGATCATCTCGGGGCGGTAGGGGACCGCTATCCGGTTGGGTGTCGCCGCTTGCATCCTGCCCTCACCAGCCATCGTTCCAGCGCGTCAAGGCCGACGCTGCCGTGTATTACATAGCATGCCGCGCCTGCCCGCCACGCACTGAGCAGGCGCACCCGCTGCAGCCCGGTCAGCTCCTTGCCGGGCCGCTTGGTTTCGATGTAGAGGGCGCGGCCCCGGGCGACGACGTTGAAGTCGACGCCCGACTTGCCCCAGCCCCCCGGCACGTGCATCTCGTAATACACGTCCGGTTCGTATGCCTCCAGCAACCGCTTGACGAGTTGCTTGACGCTGCCTTCCTCGGTCTTAGCCACGGCGGCGCTTCTCGTTCTGGCGCAGCCGTGCGAGGAGGAACGGCAGCGCAGCGATGGCCGCCCTCTGGTATCTGTCCATCACCTCGCTGTCGTCGCGCTTGATGGCACGGTCGAGACACAGGCTCTCAAGCTCGGCGAGCGTGTAGCCCGCGAACGATGGCTCCTGCATCATGACGGCTTACTCCCGGAAGTAGACGGCAGCAGGCGGGCCTCGATGGCAGCCTTGGTCGTCATCTTGTTGCCGCGCAGGAACTCGATGATGAAGGATGTGCCGTCGTCGTCGAGCAGCTGGATGGTGGCGCGGGTGTAGAGCGCGTAGCGCTGGGTGCCCTCGGCGGTGTCGTCCGGTGTCGGCATCAGCGGCAGGCGCACCGCGAAGGTGTAGTCCTCGACCTCGACGGCTGCACCGTCGTGCTCGCCGCCGATCACCAGCATCATTTTCTTGGCGTCCATGGTCCCTCCGATCATTGCAGATGTAATACTCATAGCACGGGTATGCCCAACTCCCTATGGTCGCTGATCACGCGCGGATCGCCCTCGGGCAGCACGTTGCTGTCGCGCGCCGTCCATTTGCCATCGGGCGATGTCCAAGGCGGGAACAGCACGAAGCCCTCGGACGAGGAGTAGCGCACGATCACCAGCGCTCGCCGCTTGGCGCACTCCTCGGCAAGCCATGCCCTGAGCGTCGGGTCCTCGTGCGCGTCGGGGTGGCGCGGGTCGCACCACACCTGCAGCGCATAGAACGGCGTGCGCTTGCCGTCCTCCACGATGGCCACGCTCGATGGCATCTGGTCATCGACTATGGCGTGGCTGCGGTCGGGCCGCGCCCCCACGTCGTAGCCGCGCAGCCAGCCGCACGACCACACTCGGCAGTCGGTCGGTCGGTCGGCGTAGATCGTGCAACCCTTGTGGCTCTGGTGCTTGCACTTCTGGTTGGCGAGCTTGCCCATGCTCTCGACCGGGATCAGGCGGCAGCACAACGTGCAGTCGCCGCACGTGCGATGGCTGGTCATGCGGCTGCCTTCTCGCGCAGCACCCGTTCGTACTGCGGCGAGACGAAGATCGACTTGACCTCGCGCACCCGCACGTAGGCCGTCTTGTTCGCGAGCTTGCGCGCTTCGGAGATCGCCGCTTTGCGGTCGGCATAGGTCTGGTAGTCGATCCAGCCGATCTGGCCGGTGCGCGGGCTGACGACGCCCTGTTCGACTTCGTAGTGCGTCTCGATGTTACTCGGCTTCATGGTTCGCATCCTTTTGTTGGTTGGTATTACGCACGGGGTAGAAACTGCTTGGCCTCGGCGGCGGCGAGCATCAGGTCGCGCCGTGCCGCGACATCGTTGTCGAGCTTGCCCAGCTCCTCGACGCCCGCGTCGAGCGCCGCCAGCGCCTCGTCGCGGTTCGCCTTGCGGCCCTGCGTCCACCACTGCACGCTGTCGGGCTTGTTGGCGAGCTTGAACAGCACGCCGCCGCTGCCGACCTTGACTTCGAACGGCTTGGCCGGGCCGACCTGTCCCCACAGCACGTAGGCCCCCGGGTTGCGGTCGTTGTGGATGCCTGCCGGGTCGACCTTGACGTGGTCGGCCGCGGTCGGCTTCTCGTTGCGCCGGGTGCGCGGGTTGATCATGAACGGGCAGACCTTGACGGCGTACTCGGCGCAGGCGAAATGGCAACCGGGCTCGCTGGTGATCCGGTTGACCATGCACATCGGGCCGATCACGAAGATGTGGTAGCGGCCAAGCGACTGGCCGCACAGCCAGCACAGGTTGCCCTTGACTGCCCTGATCATGAACTTCGTGTCGATGGCGCGGAAGTCGGGGGTCGCCCCGAGCGAGCCGTAGGGCGCCAGCTTGCGATCCTGCAGGAAGGCCACGAAGCGGGGCACGATGTAGCCCCGCTCGTCTCGCACGAGGCCGTGCATGTAGTGCGGCACCGCGACGTCGCGGCGCGGGATGATCGTTGGTTTGGCGCTCATGCCTTTCTCCACGCGCCGTCGTTGGCGAGCCGCCACAACTCCATGCGTTCGGCGCACTCCTGCGCCTCGTCGACCATTTTCCGGTCGCTCTCCGGCCGCTTCCCGCTGTCGACCTCCATATGGCGGATGCCTGCCCACAGCCTAACCAAGGCGGGGGCAGACGGATCGCGTGCCAACAGGGTGAACGTTTCCTCATTCGGCAGCGCCTTCGCATGGCAGTCGAATTCTCCGGGGTTGTCCTTGGTTCCCATAGCTTACTCCTGTTAGTAACTGCCCTTGCCGTAATACTGACAGGACTGCACGGGGCAGTGGCGTTTGCACAGTCCTGACGGTCGGGGCTGGAAGTCGCCAGCCCGGTAGGCGTTCTCGTACATCTCGATCTCGGGCATGATGGCAAGCCACATCGCCGCCATCTCGGCGCGGTCGAAGTCGACCGTCGAGGTGGCGTTGCTGCCAAGCCATACGTACTGCGTGCGGATGCGCTCGACCGCGGGGTAGGCCGAGAACACGCACTGCGCCATCAGCCCCAGCTGCTCCTGCTCCTCCTTGACCTGTCCGGTCTTCCAGTCGATCGCCACGGCGACCGGGCCGTGGACCTTGACGAAGTCGGTCTTGGCCCGCATCCAGACGGCGGGATCGAAGCTGTCGCAGGCCGTGAAGTCGCGGCGGATCGCCATGTTCTTCTCGACCAGCCACGTCGTGTTCTCGGGGTCGTTGCCGATCACGCGGCGCACCTCGCCCTCGTAGTCGCGAAAGCGCGGCGGCAGGGTTTCGGTCTTGCCGTTGATGAACTTGGCGATGGCGTCGTGCGCGTCGAAGCCATCGCTCAGGGCCTGGCTCTTTTCCTGCGGCACCTGCTTGGCCAAGTCGATCATGTAGTGCTTGAGCGGGCAGGCCCGCCAGTTCTTGAGGCGGCTGTAGCTCCACGCGAACGGCTTGTGCAACGGCCGGGTGGTCGGCTGGCCATGGTAGTTGGTCTGGATGATCGGCATGTATTACTCCGGGAAGTATCACCACGGTCGACGGGAATACTTCGACCGCTGACGCTCCCGTTCTACCCTGTCCTGCACGTGGCGGCGATGCTCGGCGCGGGCCCGGCTCTGCGATCCGGCCAGCACGTTTATCTGGGCCAGCAGCTCCTGCGACGGGAAGCCCGCCGCCGGATCGACGATGGCCATCTCCTCGCCGTCCTTGAAGCGCAGGATGACGCTGATGGTGTTGTCGGTGCCGTAGGTGATCACCGCCAGCACGAACGGGAAGTCGCGCCGCGCGTAGACCTCGGGTGCCCAGTCGAGCGCCTTGTAGATCTTCTCGCTCAGTTTCTTGTTGTCGAGCAGCGGGCTGGTCATGCGCTGAGCGCGCTGCCTTCGCGCAGGTTGCCTTCCAGCATCACGTAGTCCTTGTTCAGGGTGAGCGCCGTCACGCCCACCACGTCGATCCGGCTGCCCGGCAGCCAGACCATGACGCGGGCATCGTCGGGGATGGTGGCGAGCGCTGCCTTGAGCGTGGCCACGGTCATCGGTTTACTCTCCACAGTAATACCTCCTCAGGCTTTGACGTCGGCATAGTTCTGCCCCACGCCCGTCTCGCAATCGACCGGCAGGTGGGGCAGCCACTCGGGGCGCAGACGCATCGCCCAGTCGAGCAGTTGCTTGGCGTAGTCGACGAACTGGTCGGCCACGCAGTAGACGAGCTCGTCGTGACCCTGCAGCACGAGCTTGGCCCCGATCGCATCCATCGGATCGCGCAGGCGCAGCGCCGCCGTCATCACGACGATGCGCGCCAGCGCTTGGCAGATGTTTTCGAGGATCGAGCCGCCGTAGCACTTCTTCAGCCGCCCGCCGAACTGGTAGAGCCAGTTGCCGCCCAACAGGTCCTGATGGAGGTTGTGGTAGTGCAGGCACATGCCGTTGGGCAGCACCAGCTTCTCGTGCATCACCCTTACACAATTCAGCATGAAGTCGGTGTCGGGCCGGGTCATCGCCGGGATCACCACGTATTGTATAAACCTCCACATGCCGCTGATCTTGTCGCGGTCGGCGCGGTAGGTCATGATCTGCTGCTGGGCGTCGGCATCGCTGATCAGGATCACGTTGGTGGGCCCAAGCTGCTCCCGCGAGTTGTGGGAAACTGTATGCTGGTAGCGCTCCCAGCCGGTCTGGTAGTTGCCGCTCAGCACCAAGAGCTTGCCGCAGAAGCGCTGGGGCACCATCGACTTGTCGACCGGATAGCCGAACACCTTGGACGCCATTATAGAATAGGGGTCCTTGCCGGTGGCGAATTCCTCCACGAAGTCCCACTGCTCGCAGAACGTGGCCGCCATGCGGGCCTCGATCTGGCGGCTGTCGGAGGCGACCAGCTTCTTGCCCGCTGGAGCCACCACGGATCGCCTCAGGCGGGCCTCAGGACGCCGTAGCGAGGGTCTGGGCAGGTTCTGTAGGTTCAGCTGCCAATCCCCGCTCAGGCGATGCGTATGGGCTCCTGAGACGCGGTAGGCGGCAGGCAGCAGGCCGCTGCCATAGGCTGGAAACTGTAATGTGGCGATATTGTCTAATCGGGCGGTGCGCGTCTCCTCCAAGGTGGATTTGATGCCGAGCCGTGCGGCGACCACGGTCTGCACGGCAGGGTCGGGATGTTCCAGCAAATCTATAAAGTCCTGATCGGTCTTGGCGAAGGCGTAGGTCGTCTTGGTCGGGTCGCTCGGGCTCACCTTGGTCGGCGGCACGATGCCCATACCTGTAAGAACTGCCGCCATCTGCTCGTTGGACTGCAGCATGCCGACCGAGCGGGCGCGCGCGTCGGGGCTCGAGATGTCGAGCCCGGCGGCGGCCAGCTGCTGGTCCTTCTCGATGCGCACGGCTTGGGCGTGCACGGCGAGCACTTGGCGGTCGAGCATTACTTCCGGGAGTAGCGCTGCGCGGTGCACGATGTCGGCGATCTCCGTCTCGGCCCATGGCATCACCGGGAAGAGACGGTCAAAGATCCCCCGGGCGAGGTTGCTGTCGGTGCAGCTGTAGGCTGCGTACTCGCCATAGAGGCCAGAGGCGATGATGTCGGCGCGCCGCATGCCAGCGACCTTCAGCACTGTCGAGCCCTTCTCGCCCAGCCCTAGGAAGCGCGCCACCTGTGCGAGGCTGTGGCTGCGCAGGAGGTACCCTAAGAGGGCCCGGGACAGCCCGAGCGTGTCGACGTACTGGTCGGCCACGAAGCCGTGCCGCCAGCTCGCGATGCAGCCATCGAACAGGATATTGTGGCTGATGAACCTGATGGGACGCTGCGCCTGCTTGGCGGCAGCCTTGAGGTCGCCCAAGTAGGTGGCGACATGGGGTCCGTCGATCCACACCGTGTCGGCGCGGTCGAGCTTGACGGCGCAGCCGATCTCCTCGAAACGCGGATCGAGGATGTAGGACGGCGGGTCCATGACGGTCAGGCTGTACTTGTTGCGCGGGTCGTAGAACGTCTCCCAGTCGAGCACGCAGTCGAGCCATGGTGCGGCTTGCGGGTAATACATGGAGCCCCCGTGTGAAGACGGGAAAACGGGAGCCCCCGAAGGTGCTCCCGTCCCGTGGTTAGCTGACGAAGTCGTCGTTGGTGAAGGTGATGTGGCCGACGAAGGAGATGCGATCCCCGCCGTCGATGTTGAGCCACGTGCCGGAGCCGTGGAACTGCTGCGTCCATGCGGCACCGCCGATGTCGAGCTTGTCGCTGCCCTGCGTGAAGTCGCGCACGCTGTCGGCCGCCGCAACGAGACTGTCGCCCGCTGCGAAGGAGAAGACATCGTTGCCCGCGCCGCCGGTCAGCGCATCGCGGCCGGTGCCGCCAACGAGGAGATCATCCCCGTTGCCGCCGACCAGCCGGTCGTTGTCGGCACCGCCAAACAGGCTGTCGTTGCCGTTGCCGCCGATCAGCTGGTCGATGCCAGCGTAACCGTTCAGCGTGTTGTCCTCCGCATTACCCTTGAGAGTATTGTTGAGGTCGTTGCCGTTGCCGTCTGCGGCAGTGCCCTGCAGCACGAGCTTCTCCAGCCCGTCGCCCAGCGTGTAGTCGATTGACGAGCGCACGGTGTCGATGCCGCCCGCGTCCTCCGTGCCGACCGTGACGTTCCAGTCACCATCGACCGTGTAGGACGTCTCGCTCACGAGATCGTCGTCGGTGCGCACGAGGTAGGCATCGTTGCCCGCGCCGCCGTACAGGGTGTTGTCGCCGGTCCCACCGTTGAGGTAGTCGTTGCCAGCATCGCCGTACATCGCATCGTCCTTGATGCCGCCGAACAGCCGGTCGTTACCGGTGCCGCCGAACAGGGTATCGTCCTGCCCGGCGCCCGACAGGGTG
>Ga0307503_10000221_pt1 | contig 14519 bp, 14 predicted proteins | sample 17_S_MG_FD_194514 | JGI IMG/M metagenome (GOLD analysis project Ga0307503, IMG submission 194514) | Soil microbial communities from Populus trichocarpa stands in riparian zone in the Pacific Northwest, United States - 17_S | ecosystem: Environmental > Terrestrial > Soil > Riparian zone > Trees... | reverse complement strand
AGGTCGGCGAGCATCGAGGCCCCCTTCGGGTCGGCGCTGATAATTGAGCACCGCCGACTTCGACCCTGTTGCTTATCTCCCCTGCGTGGCGCTCTTGGGCGTCGTGGTCGTGGAACTACTCATCTAGCGGGCCCATGCGCATCGGCCGGGCGGGTCCTGTCACGGTCTTGGTCCCACCACCCGCTGCGGGGGCGGCTTCGGCGCCTCCTCGGGGTGGTCCCCCAAGACCGCGCCACCCGCCCGGAGATGCGTCAGATGTAGAGCGCGGTGCCCAGGCGGATGATCGTGGCTCCCTCCTCCACGGCAATCTCCCAGTCCTGTGAGGTGCCCATGGAGAGGCGCTCTAGCTTGTGCTTTTCGGCGAGCTTTCTGAGCCGGGCGAAGTGGGGGCGCGAGGCCTCTGGGTCTTGGCTGAAGGGGGGCATCGTCATCAGGCCGGAGACGTGAACCGGGCAGCGTTCTATGAAGAATTCCAGCTCTTCCGGAGCTACGCCGCCCTTGCCCTCCTCGCCGGCGACGTTGACCTCGACCAGGACCTCGGTGTCGGCGCCGCCGTGCTTCCCGAGCTGCTCCAGCACAGAGTCGGTCGCGACGGAATGGATCAGCCGGCAGAGCGGCAGGAGCTGCTTCACCTTGCGGCTCTGCAGGTTGCCGATGAAGTCCCACTCGAAGGCGTCGCCCCAGCGCTCCCGCTTGGCGACGAGCTCCTGCTGGCGGTTCTCGCCGACCAGCATCACCCCGGCCTCGGCGAGCGCGCCCATCTCCTCCAGCGGCACGTACTTCGTCGCCGCGAGGATCTCGACGTCGGGGCCGGCGATCTCACGGGCCCGCTCAAGGTTGGCGGCGATCTTGGCGGGGTCCAGGCCGTGGATCAGGCCGGCCACGTCAGCCATCCTCCTCGTCGCGCCAGACCAGGCCGGCCTGGCGGCCGGTGCAGCCCGCATCCCGCCGGTGAGAGAAGAAAAGCTCCGATTCGCAGCCGGTGCAGAGCCCGCTCGTCTCGACCCGCTCGACCCCGGCCTCCCGCAGGAGCCGGTGTGCCACCTCGGGAAGGTCGAGCTCGCGCCTCGGAGCGGTGCCGACGGGCCGACCTCCCCGCATCTGCCCGGGCTTCCGTCCTACCGGCCCCAGATCGAAGCTGGCGAAGGCACCCAGCACCTCCTCGCCCACTTCGTAGCAGCAAGGACCGATGCCCGGGCCGATCGCCGCGTCCGTGGCGCCTACGGCCTCGACGCCGCGGGCAACTATCCTCGCTGCAAGGCCGCGCCAGCCGCAGTGCAGCATCGCCACCCCGCCGGGGCCGGCGAGCGCGACCGGGAGGCAGTCGGCGGCGAAGACAAGCAGCGGCAGCGAGTTCTCGGCGGTTACGTGGCCGTCGACCTCGGGGATCGGACTACCGGGCTTCGCGAAGGGGCTCGGGCTCTGCGGTGCGCCGTGGGTCGCCAGCTCGGCCCCGTGGACCTGACGACCGACGACTACTCGCTCGGGCTCGAAGCCGAGCGCCGCAGCGAGGCGAACGCGGTTTTCGACCACTGCCTCGCGCTCGTCTTCGGTGTGCAGGCCGACGTTCAGGCCGGCGAAGGGAGGCTGGCTGACGCCGCCGATGCGGGTGGAGAAGGCGGCCGTCGCGCCGGGAAGGTTGGCCTGCAGCCAGCGCACCCCGTCCGCCTCACACCACTCCATCGCCACTCCCCGCCGCCGCCAGAGCCACTGCCAGCTCCCGATCTCGTCCTTCGATCTCGCCGTCGAGCTTGCGTCGCAGCGCCTCTTTTAGGCCCCGGCCGATCGCCGGCCCCTGAGGCACGCCGGCGGCGATCATGTCCTCGCCGTCGATCTCGAGCGAGACGCCGCGCCACTCGCCCAGGTAACGGTCGAGCCACTCGGCCCCCAGAGCCCGGGCGAGGACGAGCTCCCCCGGGTCGCGGCCGGCAGCCAGTTCCACGGCCTGCGACGGCCGCTCGGGATGCGCCCGGGCCAAGCTCTGCTCTCCGCCGGGGGGACCCAGTGCGGCTCGCAGCAACGCGAGGTCACGTTGCGCCACCTGGCTCCATGGCTCCGACGCGATCAGGCCCGATACGCGGGCCGTCAACTCGGCGCCGCCGTCGCGGAGCTCCAACACCCCCCACTCGGCAAGCAACGCGAATCCTCGCGGCGCCTTGTCTTCGCCGGCGAGGCGCATCAGCTCGGCATCGCGGCGGTCGGCCGAGACGGTGCTCAGGTCGGTCTCGCGCACCAGCGCCGCCGTCTCCGACTCCAGCTCGAAGCCCAAGCGCGACGCGTAGCGGGCTGCGCGTAGCGCCCGGGTCGGGTCGTCCCGGATGGAGCCGGGATGAAGCACCCGGATCAATCCGGCCTCGAGGTCGGCCTTCCCTCCGTACGGATCGATCAGGCGGGCCTCGCCGCGCAGCGGGATCGCCATCGCGTTGACCGTGAAATCGCGCCGCGCAAGATCGGCCTCGATTTCGGTCGCCGGCTCCACCGCCGGCAGCGCGCCGGGATGGGGATAGGTCTCCGACCGGGCCGTGGCGATGTCGACCTCGTGCCCGTCGAGCTCCACCTTGGCGGTGGCGAAACGCTCGTGGGACACGACATCGGCACCGAGCCGGGCGGCGAGATCGGCTGCGTCGCCCTCGACGACGAGATCGATGTCGGCACGGCCGCAACCGAGGAGCAGGTCGCGCACGGCGCCGCCGACGAGATGGACGGGGTCGTTGGCGGCCGCACGCACGGCATCCAGCTCCGGATGCGTGCGCTGGAGCGCCTCGGCGATGCTTTCGCTGTGTTCGTCGACTGCCGCCATGTCCGCGTTGCCTACCATGATCGCCTCTCCGGATGGCCGAACAGCCCGACAGCGACTGGTCCGACCCCGGTCGGCCCGACCGCCTAGCACGGCGGGAGTCCCAGCAACGACGGCTGCGGCGACGTCGCTGGGGGGCCGGCGCAGCGCTGGCGATCGCAGTCTTGGCCATCGCCGTGGCCGTGGCCTCGGTCGGTGGCATGTCGAGTCACGGAAAGACATCGAAGCCGGTAAGCACCGACGCCTCCGGCCCTCAGAGCAAAGCGGGTGCGGAAACGTCATCCCTCCTCGTCCGCAACGCAACCCCCCAGCCGAGCTGGAAGCCCTACACCGGTTCCGTGCCGATCCTCGAGTACCACGTGCTCGGGGCCGCGCCCGCCGACGCCCCCTACCCCGAGCTCTACGTGACCCGCCCGGACTTCCACCGCCAGATGGACTGGCTCGACGAACACGGCTACGAAGCGGTGACGCTGGAAGCGGTCGAGGACGCCTGGTACAGCGGCGGGAAGCTGCCGGCCAAGCCGGTCGTCATCTCTTTCGACGACGGCTACCGCCCGCAGTTCACCTACGCGCTCCCCGAGCTGCGCCGCCACGGCTGGCCCGGGGTGCTCAACCTCAAGGCCGAAGGCTCCGACCTCTACGCGAGCAACGTCGAAGCGATGATCGAAGCCGGCTGGGAGCTGGCGGCACACACGATCAACCACCAAGACCTGACGACCCTGGGTGCTGTCGAACTCGAAGAAGAAGTAACCGGCTCGCGCGAAATGCTGCACCGCGAATACGGCGTCCCCGTCGCGAACTTCTGCTACCCCGCTGGTCAATTTAGCGAAACCGTAATCGAAGCTGTCAAGGCCGCTGGCTACACGGCCGCCACCACTGAGATTCCGGGCTACGCCAAACGGCAGAAGCCTGACGAACTAAGCCGCTTCGAGATCCTCGGCTCAACCGGCGTATCCGGCCTGGCGGAAGACCTCGCCTCAGGCTAAAGGCCCCGGGGCCTACAGCCGGACGGGAATCCCGTCTGCCGCCAACCGCTCCTTTGCATCGCGAACTCGAAAGGTTCCGTAGTGGAAGATCGAGGCGCAAAGGACGGCGTCGGCGTTGCCGGCCGTGATCGCCTCGCTCAGGTGCTCCAGGGTTCCGGCTCCTCCTGAGGCGATCACTGGGACTGTCACCGCGTCGGCGACGGCTCTCGTCAGCGGGATGTCGTAGCCGTCGTTGGTGCCGTCGCGATCCATGCTGGTCAGGAGAACCTCCCCCGCCCCCCGCTCAACCGCCTCACGGGCCCATGCGACGGCGTCGCGACCGTCGACCCGCTTGCGGCCGCCGTTGACGTAGACGCCCCAGCCGCCCTCCTCACGTTTGGCATCGATCGCGATCACCACGCACTGGGCGCCGAAGTGGTCGGCGAGCTCCGTGAGTAGCTCGGGTCGTGCGAGAGCGGAGGAATTGACCGAAACCTTGTCGGCGCCGGCGTCGAGCACCGCCTGGGCGTCCTCGACCGAGCGGATCCCACCGCCGATCGTGAAGGGGATGAAGACGTTGTCGGCCGTTCGCCGCGCCAGCTCGACGATCGTGTCGCGCTTCTCGTGCGAGGCGGTGATGTCAAGGAAAACCAACTCGTCGGCCCCCTCAGCGTCATATCGCTCGGCCAGCTCGACCGGGTCACCGGCGTCGCGCAGGCCGACGAAGTTGGTGCCCTTGACCACCCGGCCGGCGTCCACGTCCAAGCATGGAATCACTCGCTTCAAAACCATGCCCACACGATAGGCCGTGCTGAGTTCGTGTTTCGTTCCGGATAGCGGAACGAAACACGAACTCAGCCTCTTTTGATGGCGGCGATTGCCTCTTGGGCCGTGAAGCGGCGCTCGTATAGGGCTCGGCCCACGATGGCGCCCTCGACGTTTGGAGCCGCCTCGCGGGCAAGGGCTTCGAGGTGCGAGAGGGTGCCCACTCCACCCGATGCGATTACCTGAGCTTCGGTAGTCGCTGCGATCTGGTTCAGCTCACCGAGTGCGGGGCCCTCCATCGTGCCATCCACCTGGATTGCCGTGCAGAGGAAGCGGGCGACACCTCGGGAGGTCAGCTCCGCTACGGCCTCTACGACCCCCTCCTCACCTGCTTCTGTCCAGCCGGACAGCGCTACCTTGCCGTTGCGGGCATCCACTGAGACGACCACGCGCTCGCCGTGTTGCTCCAGCGCCTGGGCGAGGAACGCCGGGTCGCGCAGCGCTGCGGTCCCGATTACGACCCGTGCCGCTCCGGCATCGAGCACCGAGGCGACGGAGCCGGCGTCGCGCAGGCCGCCTCCTACCTGGATCGGACATTCGACTTCGGCCGCGATCCGACGGATTGCGTCGAGGTTTTGAGGCTCCCCTGCCTTGGCCCCGTCGAGGTCGACTACGTGGAGGAACTCGGCGCCTTCGTCGGCCCAGCGCCTGGCCGCATCGACCGGGTCGGCGTCGTAGGTCGTCTCGCGCTGGTAGTCGCCCTGCAGCAGGCGGACCGCCTGGCCGCCGCGGATGTCGATCGCCGGGTAGAGGATCACGCCGGTACGGAGGCGCAGATCCCGGCGAAGTTGGAGAGCAGGCGCAGGCCGGCCGCACTCGACTTCTCGGGGTGGAACTGGACGCCGAAGACGTTGTCGCGCTCGGCCGCACAGGCGAAGCGGGCGCCATAGGCGGCGGTGCCGAGCAGGTCGCCCGACTCCGGGCTCGGCGCGAAGGAGTGGACGAGGTAGAAGGGCGTCTCCGAGTCGATCCCCTCGATCAGCCGCGACTCCTTCTCCCAGCGCACCGGGGACCAGCCGATGTGGGGGATCTTGAGGCCGGGCGCATCGAGGACGTCCACCTCTCCGGCCATCAGGCCGAGGCCCTCGGCCCCGCCCAGCTCGGTGGTCGAGTCGAAGAGCAGCTGCAGCCCCAGGCAGATCCCCAGGATCGGCACGCCGGCATCGCGGCGCTCGGCGATCAGCTCGTCGAGGCCCAGCTCGCGCACGCCCGCCATCGCCTTCGGGAAGGCGCCGACGCCGGGCAGGATCAGGCCGTCGGCGGCGCGGATCGTCGCCGCGTCATTGGCGATCGTCGCGGTTGCGCCGACGTGCTCGAGCGCCTTCTCGACCGAGCGCAGGTTGCCCATGCCGTAGTCGAGGATGCAGATGCGGGTGGTCATCGCGCCCTACTCACTGAGCGTCCCCTTGGTCGAGGGCACGCCGCTCTCCTCGGGATCGACCGAGACGGCGACGCGCAGGGCGCGGGCGAAGGCCTTGAAGCAGCCCTCGATCATGTGGTGGGCGTTCGTCCCGTAACGGACGGAGACGTGCAGCGTCATCTTGGCGCTGTTGGCGACGGCGCGGAAGAACTCCTCGGCCAGCTCGGTGTCGAAGCCGGCGATCGAGGTCGCCGGCAGCTCGGCGTCGAAGACGCAGAGGGGCCGCCCCGAGATATCGATCGCGCACTCGGCCAGCGACTCGTCCATTGGCACCACGGCCGAGCCGTAGCGCCTGATCCCGGCCCTGTCGCCGAGAGCCTCGTCGAGCGCCTGCCCGAGCACGATGCCGACGTCCTCCACGGTGTGGTGGGCACCGGTCTCGAGATCGCCGTTCGCCTCCACCCGGAGGCCGAGCCTGCCGTGGCGGGCAAGCAGGTCGAGCATGTGGTCGAGGAAGCCGACCCCCGTGGCCGCACTCGACTCTCCCCCATCGAGGTCGAGCGAGAGCTTGACCTGCGTCTCGGCTGTGCTGCGCTCTCTGCTTGCTGTGCGGCTCATGGCTCGGTCCTAATCATCGCGGACTCGCCGTGGACGGGGAATCCCTCCGCCCGAGCGATCGTGTCGACGTGCGGGGCAAGCTTCGCCGCCGCCTCGGCCGAGACCTCCACGGTGGAGATCTTGCGCCGGAAGACGCCGGGGCCGAGCGGGCCGGAGAAACGACCGGCACCCGAGGTCGGAAGCACATGGTTGGATCCGGCCGCGTAGTCGCCGAAAGCCGTAGCGCTGTGGCCACCGACCAAAATGCAGCCCGCGGTCGTAGTGGCATCCGCAAGCGGCTGCGGGTCCTCTACGAGAAGCTCCAGATGCTCGGGCGAGAACACATTGGCGAAGCCGATCGCCTCCTCGAAATCGGGGGCGTGGACGAGAGCGAGCTGAGCGTCGGCCACTCCGGAGCGACTGGCCGCGGTGCGCTCGGTTTCCTCGGCAACCCTGTTCAGCACGTCCCCGTCTGCCGCAACGGCGACGAGTGACGTCTCCTCTCCATGCTCTGCCTGAGCGCAGAGGTCAAGCGCCACCCACTTCGGATTGACCCCGCCGTCGAGGACCACCATCAGCTCGGACGGTCCCGCCAGGGAATCGATGGCGACCACAGATGAAACTTTCGCCTTCGCCCCCCGGACCCAGGAGTTACCCGGCCCGGCTACAGCGTCGACTCGCTCGATCGTCTCGGTGCCAAAGGCCAGGGCAAAAATCGCTTGAGCGCCCCCCATGGCGTAGACCTCATCCACCCCGCAAAGCGCAGCTGCGGCAAGCACGGTTGGGTTTACCTTGCCGTTCTCCCTGGGAGGAGTGGCCAAGACGATGCGCTCGACCCCTGCGACCTTTGCCGGTATCGCACACATCAACACACTCGATGGATATGCCGCACGGCCTCCGGGCGCGTAGATGCCGGCAGCCCCAAGCGGCACCTCACGGATCGAGACCGTCTGGCCCTGAGGCAACTTCAGCGTGGTCGGCTCCGTGGCGATCTGGGCGGCTGCGACAGCGCGAATGTTTGCCGCGGCAAGCTCCATGGATGCTCGCAGGCCACTGTCGACCTTCGAGAGCGCATCCGCCAGCTCTGCGGCATCGACCCTGAGAGTGCGCAACGGCGGCTCGGCCGCATCGAAACGCGCGGTGAAATCCAAAAGCGTCTCATCGCGGTTACCGCTGTCCAGGAAGGCCTGCTCGATCTCTGCAACATCTACGCTTGGCCAGGCGCCGAATGCCCACTGACGGACCGCCACAGCAGTCGCCCTCGCCCCCTCCCACTGGAAGCGCTCGATCCTCATCGCGCCAGCCCCTCCCGCAGCTTCGCGGTCATCTCGTCCACCTCGGCCCCCCGCAGCTTGTGCGCTACCCGGTTGGCGACGAACCTTGCCGTGCACTCGAGGATCTCCTCGCGCACCTCGAGGTCGTTCTCTTCCAGGGTGCGGCCGGTCGCGACCAGGTCGACGATGCCGTCGGCGAGGCCGATCAGGGGCGCCAGCTCGACCGAGCCCTTGACCTCGATCACCTCGACCTGGCGACCGGTCTGCTCGAAGTGGCGTTCCGCCGTGCGCGGGTACTTGGTCGCGATCCGCATCATTCCCAGGCGGCGCGCCGACTCGCCCAGCCGCTCGTCGCCCGTGCGCCCGGCGAGGACCATGCGGCAGCGTCCGAAGCCGAGGTCGAGCAGCTCGTAGACAACGCGATCGGCCTGCTCGAGCAGCACGTCCTTGCCGGTGATGCCGACATCGGCGGCGCCGGCCTCGACGTAGGTGGGGACGTCCGAGGGGCGCATCGTCACCAGGGTGATTCCCTCCCCCTCGAAGATCAGCGAGCGCGACTCGCCGCGCACCTCGCGGGTGTCGATCCCGATCGCGTCGAGCGCGTCGAGCGTCTCGCCGAGCAGCGCGCCGCGCGGCACCGCCAGCTTCAGCGGGCCCTCGGCCTTGGCGTGCCCCATGCCCGCGACCTCGACGCTCACGACTCGCCCCCGGTGCGCGACTCCTCCTCCATCTGGGCGACGTGGACCCGCTCCATGTACAGCGCGAACCCGGCCGCCGGAAGGTCGACGCCGAAACGCTTGAGCAGCCCGTCGTAGCGACCGCCGCCGCCCAAGACGTGGCCGATCGCCGGATCGTAGACCTCGAGGATGGCGCCGCTGTAGTAGCCGAGGTCGCGCAGCAGGCCGAGGTCGATCTGCACGCGCTCCGACACGCCACGCGCTTCCAGGGCCTCGAAGGTCTCGCCGATCCGCGCGGTTGCCCGCTCGACCGCGGCGCCGCCCAAAGCTCGGGCCTCGTCGAGCACCTCGCGGCCTCCACGCAATTGCGAGAGGGCGACGCAGGTGGCGACTTTGTCGTCGCCGATTCCCTCGAGCTCCGACAGCTCGACCTCAAGGCCGACCAGGTCGTGGGCGGCGAGCCGGCCGAGGACGGCGTCGCGGGCCTCCCCCTCGACCCCGAACTCAGCAAGGAGCTGGCGGTAGAGGTCGGCGTCGCCGAGGCCGATCACGGCCCGGTTGAGCGAGGCCGCATCGAGCGCTGCCTCCAGCACCTCGACCACCTCGGCCGTCCCCTCGGGCGCCGGGGCGCCGATCAGCTCGACCCCGGCCTGGGCGAACTCGCGCATCTGCCCACGCTGTGGCCGCACGGCGCGGAACGCGTTCGCCAGGTAACAGAGGCGCAGCGGCATCTCCGCGTTTTCGTAGCGGCTGGCGACGAGGCGGGCGATCGGCACCGTCATGTCCGAGCGCAGGGCGAGCAGGTCGCCGCGCTCGTCGAAGAAGCGGTAGGCGGAGTCAGCCGTGCGGCCGTCGCCGCGCGCCAGCACCTCGTCGTACTCGATCGCCGGCGTCGCCACCTCGCCGTAGCCACGGCTCTCGAAGACGTCGATCAGCGCCAGGTGCAGGCGGCGCAGCTCCCGCATCTCGTCGGGCAGCACGTCGCGCGTTCCGGGGGGTATCGGGTGGATCATCCGCCGGACCTTACGAGAGCGGGCAGGAAAACCCTGTTAGGCAGGAACCTCTGAGGAGACCCGTTCAATCTGGGCCCCGAGCCCGCGCAGGCGCTCGTCGATCTGCTCGTAGCCACGATCGATCTGGCGGATGTTGCCGATCTCCGAGGTCCCGTCGGCCGCCAGAGCGGCGATGAGCATCGCCATTCCCGCCCGGATATCCGGGCTCTCGACGCGTTCGCCGTGAAGCCGGCTCGGACCGCTGACGATCGCCCTGTGGGGATCGCACAGCGTGATCCGAGCGCCCATGGCGACAAGCTTGTCGACGAAGAAGAGGCGGTTCTCGAACATCTTCTCGAAGATCAGGATCTCGCCATCTGCCTGCGTGGCGAGGGCGAGCGCGATCGAGGTGAGGTCGGCGGGGAACGCCGGCCAGGGCCCGTCCTCGATCTTCGGGATCGCGTCGCCGAGGTCGGACTGGATCTGCAGGCGCTGGCCCGGGGGGACGAGCATGTCGCTGCCCTCGATCTCCGAGCTCAGGCCAAGCCGGCGGAACTGGCGGCGGACCATCGGCAGGTCCATCGGCTCGATGTCGCGGATGCGCAGCTCGCCGCCGGTCGCGGCCGCCAGCGCCATGAAGCTGCCGACCTCGATGTGGTCGGCCGAGATCGTGTGCTCGGCGCCGGCGAGCTTGTCGCGGCCGTGCACGGTCATCACGTTGGAGCCGATCCCGTCGACCCGGGCGCCCATCGCGCTGAGCAGCCGGGCGAGGTCCTGGACGTGCGGCTCGCAGGCGGCGTTGGAGATCGTCGTCGGCCCCGGCGTCAGCGCCGCCGCCATCAGCGCGTTCTCGGTCCCCATCACCGAGGGCTCGTCCATGAAGATCGCACAGGGGCTGAGGCCGCCCGCAGGAGCGCTCAGCTCGATCCAGCGATCGCCCTCGACGCGGGCGCCGAGGTCTTTGAAGGCGTCGAGATGCGCGTCGAGGCGACGGCGGCCGATGAAGTCGCCGCCGGGCGGCGGCATCCTCGCCTCGCCGAAGCGAGCCAGCAGCGGTCCGGCGAGCAGGAACGAGGCGCGGATCTGCTTCGAGAGCTCCTCGTCGACCGCAGCAGCGGAGACCCCGGCGGCACGGAGCCGGACGCTGTTGTCGGCTACCCAGGCCACCTCCACCCCAAGCCGTTCCAGCAGGGCGATCTGCGCCTCGGTGTCGCGGATTCGCGGGACCCTATGCAGCAGCAACTCCTCCTCGGTGAGCAGGCAGGCGGCGAGGATCGGCAGCGCGGCGTTCTTGTTTCCGGCGACGGTGACCTCCCCGGAGAGCGGCACGCCGCCTTGGATGACGAATTTCTCCATCGGCTCCGGCTAGGGTAACGACCGCAATGCGGAGAGGCTGGAAGATCCTGATCGGCATCGGCGTCGCCCTGGCGGTGCTGCTCGCGCTGAACACCGTGATCGTCGATCACGAAACCAAGTCGGCGGCGGTGACCGAACCCGGTGGACGACTCCTGAAGCTTCCCGGCGGCGAACTCGAGGTCGTCGAAAAAGGCCCGAGGGACACCAGCCCGATCGTCCTCATCCACTGCTTTACCTGCGCGATCAACTGGTGGGACAAAATGATCCCGCTGCTCGCCCGCGACCATCGCGTGGTGGCGGTGGACCTGCTCGGCCACGGCGGCTCGGAAAAGCCCGCGTCGGGCTACTCGATCCCGAACCAGGCGGATCTGGTCGCCCAGGCCCTGGGCAGGCTGGGGGTCAGCGACGCAGAGGTGGTCGGCCACTCGCTCGGCGGCCCGGTGACGATCGCCCTCGCCGAACAGTCGCCGGACCTCGTCGGCCGGATGGTGACCATCGACAGCATCCCGGACACCTCCTACGGCGACGTCGGGTTCATCGGAGAACTGCCGTTCAAGCCGGTGATCGGCGAGGCGCTGTGGCGGATCAAGCCCGACTTCTCGATTCGCAACGGCCTCGGGGTCGCCTTCGCCCCCGGTTACGACGTGCCCGACGCCTTCGTCGAGGACGTCAAGCGGATGACCTACAGCGCCTACACCGGCTCTCACGATGCCTTCGACGAGTACACCGGCGAAAAGTCGCTTCCCGAACGGGCTGCTGCCATCGGCAAGCCCCTGCTCGCGATCATGGGCGCCGAGGAGCAGATTGCCAACGATCCCAGCGAAGCGCTGGCCGCCTACCGCGCCGGGGACCCCACGGTGAGGACAAAGCTGATCGCCGGCGCGGGCCATTCCCCCAACGTCGAGAAGCCGGCCGAGACTGCGACGCTCGTGCTCGGATTTGCCAACACACCGCTCAGGGGCGTAGGATCGAAAGCGCGAGGAGGCGTCGGCTCAACCAATGGGACCCAACGCCAACGACAGCAGTCGCAGTCTCAGAGCCGGACCGGCAATGGTCCTGGCGCTGGCGCTGCTGGCGACAGCGGCTCTTCTGGCGGCAACTAGCGCCGCCGCCCACCCACACGTATTGCGGGTCGGCAACTTCCACGGCATCGCCGGCAAGTACAAGACGATCCAAGCCGCGGTCGACGCCGCCAATCCCGGCGACTGGGTGCTGATCGCCCCCGGCGACTACCACGAACGCGGCGACCGGACCCACCCTCCGGGCGAGGTCCCCCCCGCCGGGGTTCTGATCATCACGCCGCGCATCCACCTGCGCGGGATGAACCGCAACGGGGTCACGGTCGACGGGACCAAGCCGGGCTCCTCGCGCTGCTCGCACAAGGCCAATGCTCAGGACTTCGGGGTCACGCAGGACGGCAGCAGGATAGGCCGCAACGGCGTCGTCGCCTTCATGGCCAGCGGCGTCAGCATCGAAAACCTGACGGCCTGCAACTTCCTCGCCGGCGGCGGCGAGAACGGCAACGAGGTCTGGTGGAACGGCGGCGACGGCACCGGCCTGATCGGCATGGCGAAGTTCAAGGGCGCCTACCTCAACGCCACCTCGACCTTCTACAACGGCGACGAGAGCGTCTCGGCCAGGTACGGGATATTCACCAGCAACGCTCGCGGGCCGGGAAGCTGGACCCAGACCTACGCCAGCAACTTCAACGACTCCGGCTACTACGAGGGCGCCTGCCGACAGGAATGCAACCTGACGATGCGAAAGGGCTGGGCCCAGTACAGCGCCCTCGGCTACTCGGGGACGAACTCGGGCGGCAAGCTGGTCGTCAAGGAATCGGAGTTCGACCACAACAAGGACGGCTTCGACACCAACAGCCAGAACAACGACGACGCCCCCTCCCCGCAGGAAGGCAGCTGCCTGAACGGCGCCACCAGCCCGCTCACCAACTCGGTCTCCTGCTGGGTCCTGATGGACAACTACATCCACGACAACAACAACCCCAACGTGCCGGGATCGGGCGCGGCGGGATCGAGCCCGGTCGGCACCGGGGTCTCGATCTCCGGCGGGCGCTTCGACACCGTGATGGGCAACCGGATCGTCCACAACGGCGCCTGGGGCCTGCTGCTGGTCCCGTTCCCCGACACCGACACGCCGACGCCGATCGCCCACTGCGAGGGCGGCACCCAGACCGGCTCGCTCGGCTTCGGCTGCCTCTACGACGACTGGGGCAACCAGGTCTTCGAAAACGAATTCTCCGAAAACGGCTTCTTCGGAAACCCGACCAACGGCGACATCGGCCAGATCACCTTCTTCGGCGGAAACCCGGTCAACTGCCTGCGCCGCAACAAGCTGCCCGACGGCGTCACGCCCGAATCGCTGCTGACTAATACCTGCGGCGCGACGGGCAGCGGCGAGATCAACCAGCCCCTACTGGAACAGGTCGAATGCAACACCCAGATCCTCAGCACCAAGCCCTGCCCGGCCGGCTCCGAATACCCGCGGAAGACGGCGGTCAAGATGCACGCGCTGCCCAAGGCCAAGAAGCTGCCGACGATGCCCAACCCCTGCGCCGGCGTTCCGAAGAACCCCTGGTGCACGAAGCCTAAGTCCGGCTAGAAACCGCGCTAGAATGCGATTTACGGGCGTCGGCTGCAAGAAGGCCTGCAGTCTCGGACTTCCATCCGAAGCCCCCCGTACAGTCGAACCTATGTTCGATACGACAAAGACATCACTGCCCGCACGCCTAGCCGACGCCGCCGACCTGGCGATCGATTTTGCCACCCTCGGCGAGTACGGCCTCGAGCCCGTCGACGCACCGTCTCGCCCCTGCGAGAGCCGACACCGGCCCGCCGCCCGTACCCGCAGCACAGGCACCTGGCGCTCGGCGATAGACCGCTTCGCCCCCCACCCCTGACGTGCCAGCGGCGGCCGCCTGGTCGCGACGGCACGTCCGCGCGCTCGTCGTCGCCGCTGTCGCGCTGCTGCTCGCCGTGCTGGGAGTCGCCGTCCTCGTCACCTGGCACTTCTCTTCGCTTGGCGCCTCGTAGCATCGCTACGCAAGCCGCCTGACGGGGGCGTAGCGCGCCGCTAATCGGGCGCCGCAGCCCGCGACTAACTCCGTCGCGGACCGCTACGAAAAAGAACCGGCGGCGACCTACTCTCCCAGGAGGTTGCCCTCCAAGTACCATCGGCGCTGAGAGGCTTAACTACTCTGTTCGGAATGGGAAGAGGTGTTTCCCTCTCGCTATGCACCACCGGAATTTTGCGAGACCGCCCCGGTGGAGCTTGAAAACCGCACAAGACCGGGTAAGTAATTAAAACATCCGTCAAGCCCTCGACCCATTAGTACCAGTCGGCTGAGCACATCACTGCGCTTGCACCGCTGGCCTATCAACCTGGTGGTCTACCAGGGGTCTTACTCCCTCAAGGGGATGGGAGAGCTCATCTCGAGGACGGCTTCCCGCTTAGATGCCTTCAGCGGTTATCCGTTCCGTGCGTAGCTAACCTGCGATGCCCTTGGCAGGACAACAGATACACCAGCGGCACGTTCATCCCGGTCCTCTCGTACTAGGGATGACTCCTCTCAACTCTCCAACGCCCACAGCAGATAGGGACCGAACTGTCTCACGACGTTCTGAACCCAGCTCGCGTACCGCTTTAATGGGCGAACAGC
>Ga0307503_10000220_pt1 | contig 14541 bp, 30 predicted proteins | sample 17_S_MG_FD_194514 | JGI IMG/M metagenome (GOLD analysis project Ga0307503, IMG submission 194514) | Soil microbial communities from Populus trichocarpa stands in riparian zone in the Pacific Northwest, United States - 17_S | ecosystem: Environmental > Terrestrial > Soil > Riparian zone > Trees... | reverse complement strand
CCCGGATGTTGGCACGTCCGGGGCTGGTGCTCGGCACTGATGGCAGGACCATCAGCCGGTACGCGATGATGCGGGCGGCCCGGCGGCGCCGGGGCCGGTCGGCGAGGAAGAGCAGCGGGTACTCCGGCTGCTGTTCCACCCACCCAGCCAGGCGCTCGACCAGGTCTGAGACGGCGCGTCCCTCGTCCTTAGCCACCGGGACGGTCCACCATTCGGGCGAGCGAGCCGTTGTCGAAGCGACCGATGGTGCGCTCCATCTCGTCCCGCTGGCCACGGACACGTACCAAGTCTACGGCCTGCTGCGTGACGATGCGGGCCATCCGCTCGTTCTCGGCCACCAGGCCGCGGACCTTCGCCTCCAGGCTGCCTCGAATGAACATCATCCGAAGACCTTCCCGAACACCCAGATGGCGGCCATGACCACGATGGCCACGATGGCCACGTAGTACAGGACGATGAGCGCGATGCCGATGGTGGCACCGGAGATGATGCCTACGGCGGCGAGCTTCTCGCCGATGCTCGACTTGCCCCTGCGGTTACGCATCTTGGCATCCTTTCAACGCGGCGTCGATGGAGTCGTAGCCCCTCGTCGCTCTCTTCTCCTCTGCACGTTCGGCCTTGCGGAGCGCCTTGGCTTCCGCCTCTCTCTTGAGACGCTCCCGGTTGAGCTTCTTCCTCGTGAACCGCTGAATCTTCTGGGCCATCAGGCGCCAGTCGCCTTGGCGAACTCGACCCACAGCTGGTCCAGGTCGAACGCCACGATGTCTGCGTCCACGTCCAGGTCAGCGATGTGCAGCTCCGAAGGGTGGTCCTTCCCGATGCCATTGTCGAACGGCTTGCCTTCCTCGTCCACCCGGCTGACACGGAAGACCATGCCGTCGCACCGGGTGTGCACGAAGTCGGCCTCGTTCGGGAACCGGACGTCGGTGATGACGTACTTCTGCTCCGGGTCGATGGCCATGGTGTTCCACAGCGCACGCAGCCACGAGTCGGTGCCGAGGATGTCGCGCACCGCCTCGGTGCCCAGCACCTGCAGGAACCGCCGGACCTCCGGGAGCTTCTTCGCATCCTCCCAGCCACCCTCGCCCACCAACTGGCTCAGCCGGTAGACCGCACCATGCCCACTCATGGACACTGCGCCGTCCACAATCCACGGGTCGAGCACGAGCGCCATCTGCTTGAGCGCAGCGGCGAACGCCACCTTCTTGTAGCCGTGCTTCTCGACGAGCATGTCGCCGAGCGAGTCCTTGCCGTGCTGGGCGTACCCAGCGATGCCAACGATGCGTGGCAGGATGTTCACTTCCTCACCCCCGTAAGCCCGACGATTTCCAGGTAGTCGAGCATGTCGTTGTAGCCCGGTGGCTGCGGACAGGTCTGGCAGCACTGGAGCTGGCCAGGAGCGGGCTCGTAGAAGACCGGGATGCCCAGCTCGCTGGCCACCGCGCACTCCTTGTCCGCTCCCTTCGACTCCCCGTACAGGCGGTAGACTGCGTCGCTCACCGCGACGAACTCCAGGTCGAACTCCAGGTACGACTCCCAGTGCCCCTCGCCCAGGAACCAATGGGCATCCCAGTGCGGGACGAACGGCGCGAGGCCGTCGAGGAACATGGTGCGGGAGGCCGCCGTCGCGCGGTGCACGCCGGTCATCGGGTCGCTGGAGATGGGACCGGCAACGTACACCCGGGCCCTGCGGCGCTCGAAGGTGCTACCCATTCCAGGCCCCCTGAGCGTAGTCCAGCCGTCCCTGGATGTCCTCGATGTCACAGCCTGCCTTCTCGCGGAGCGCCGTGGCTGCGGACTTGGCGACACACGCCAGCTCCCAGACCCCGACGCCCTTGAGGGCGATGCGGTATGACTCGGTCACGCCCCGGTTGTTCACCCGGTGGGCGTGGAGAGTCGTGGTGACGGACCCATACGGGCTGACACGGATGTCGACCGTCGGGTCTTCGAGGGTGAGCTGTACCTCCCGGTACTTGTCACTCATCGCGTGCCCCTTCGTTCGTGAGCAGACGACCTTGGTCGTCCAGCTCGTTCTCCACAGCCCGCATCTGCTGGCTCTGGCCGTTGCTGCGGAGCGGGAGCCCGCGGTACAGCAGCTCCACCCCCGGTCGGTTCTTGGTGAGCTGGAGCATGGTGATGTCGCGGGTCTCCTCGACCATCGACACCTTCTCACCCCACTCGTCCTCGTCGATGCCTGCGGCCTGCGCCTGCCTCAACGTCATGTTGCCGACCGGCTCCAGTGTGGGCCGGAAGGTGGAGAGGATGATGTCCGCGGCCTGCTCGCCGCCGTACATCAGCTGCTCCGGGGTCATCGGAGAGTCACCGTGGTACCGCTTCGTGGTATCGTCCTGGCGCCCCACTTGGTGGAGCACCACGGTGGTGACCTCCGAGTCGTTCGTCCACACCTGCAGGTCTTCGGCGAGCTGCTGAATCCGCTCGGCGTTCCCCTTGGTGTAGCGCGCCCTCGCAAGGAGGGACAGGTAGTCGATGAACACCACCCGTGGCCTGGAGCCGGTCACGTCAGCTGTCTCCAGCCACCCGGTCAGTTGCTCGAACGTCGGGCGGTAGCCCTTCGTCACGCTGAGCAGCGAGGCCATCGCCTCGTAGTCTCCACGGATGCTGCCCATCTTCTTCGTCCCCCAGTTCTCACCGAGGGTCGTGTGTGGTACTCCCGACATGACAGACGCCAGCTTGGAGACATAGCTCGCCGGGCTCTCGTCGAGCCCGACCAGTCCAACGGGCACGCCTGCCTTGAGCATGTTCACGATGATGTTGCACGCCACCCCGGTCTTGCGGGTGTGCATCCTGCCGCCCAGGATGACCAGCTCGCCGGGCCCGAAGGACCGTCGGTTCAGCAGGTCGTCGAGCGGCTCGATGCCGGTGTGTGCGCGGGGCCGGGGGTCGGTCGCAACCGTCTCCCACTCCCGCAGCTGCTCCTTCGCGGAGAGGCCTTGGAACTTCTGAGCCGTCATCGGCCCCCCTTCAATGAGGGAAGCCCCGCCCCCCGGCGCCCCCTACGGGGCCCAGACAGGGGCGAGGCTCCGATGGGTGGCTACGCTGCGTCCGAGGTGGCCCGAAGGCTCTCGATGAACGAGTTCGCCACGCGCTGCATGAAGGGGTTCTTGTCGTTCCCCTGCATCCACTTGATGTACAGGCTGCCGGGCTTCCCGACACCCTGGTTGTCGACGTACTCGTACGCCGCGGCCTCTTCACCGGACAGGGCGAAGACCTCGGCCACCGTCAGGCCTGCGAACTTGCCCTTGCCGTTGATGGTCACGTCGCCCGGGTTGTCGATGGCCTTGTCGCCACCGCCACCGGAGGGGGCCTTGGCGCCGCCCGACTTGCGCTTGGTGGTGGCCGGGCTGGCTGCCTCTTCCGCCTTGAACATGGCGTTGTCGGCGTCGACCGCAGCCTGCAGGTCCACGAGGATGTGGGTCCGCAGCTCGTCGAACCGCTTCACGATGGTGTCGTGAGACTTCACGATACCGGCCGCGACCTCCGCGGAGGTCAGCTCTGCAGCCGCCTTGGTGGCGGACTGCACGATGCCGGTCTGGTCTTTCTGGTAGGTCATGGTTCCCCTTTCACAGGTGCCCGTTCGGGCTTTGGCCTCACGCCGGACAGGCTACGAGGCAACTCATCAGTTCGTCTCTCTACAAGGGGCGCAAATAGGCAACCCTAAAATGCCTCCCGGATGCGCTCCAAGGACACGGCGAAGCTGTCGAGGATGTCCGCCTTGATGATGGCGAACCCGTACTCGCGCGCTTCCTTCGAGCGGTCCATGGCGAGGACCACGTACTCCGGCGTCTCCTTGACGACCCACCCGAGGGTGTGCCGGACCACGGGCTTGAGCCCCTTCGGGTCCCCCTCCGTCTTACAGTGGTCCAGCCACTTGATGTAGGCCACGTCGTGACGCTTGCGCTTACCAGATGAGGCCATCAGGGTACCTCTTCGCTAGGCACATGGGCAGCCAACAGAGCGGCGGGCCTGGGCACTTCCACCCGGCCGGTCCCTCGAAGCCTGGGTACTTCTCCAGGCCGTCGGGCCACTCCGGGTAGGAGGCCAGCGCCATCTCCATGCCTTCCAGGCGCGGGTCCAGGAACTTGCGGACGGCCTTGTCCGTCCAGACGTCGGGCACCTTGCCCTTGACGGCGTGGCCGTTGGGCGTCATCTTCTCCGCGGTCTTCTCGATGACGAACGTGAGCGGCTTCTTCGGCCCGAGGTACACGACCGAGAGCTGCCGGAACACGATGGTCCGCGGGTCCACCGGGATGGGGTCCTGCGGGTCGTCCGCGGTGGTGCCCGGGGACAGCCAGCGGGTCGCGTGGTTCACGACCCAGCGGTTCAGGTTGACCTGTTCCTTGTGGTGCCGGTACGGGTAGAAGTCCGGCGGGTTCTCCGTCGTCTTCCAGTCGGACAGCAGCCCGATGTCAGGCTGGATGGTGTCCGGCGAGCAGGAGAACTCCAGCCCGTCGATGTCCGTGAAGAACCGCCACTCATTGAGGGAGCCCGGCCGGGCGGCCAGCTCCATCGTGCGGTGGATGAGCGTGCCCTTGATGCTGGCGTAGTTCTGGTCGAGCGAGTCGACGTACTCCTCGCGCCGCTCCAGCACCGTGCCGCGGTAGCACCCTCCGGTGAGCATGCTCGTGGAGAAGTAGTCCCTGTTCTGCACGTTGCTGAGCACCGCCTGAATCAGCTCGTACGACCAAGGTGACCACTTCGGTCCCTGTGTCAGGGCCTCTCCCAGGAGGTCGTCGATGGTCAGCCAGCGCGGCGCGCGGCCCGGGGCATCGAGCTTCCGCTCGTCGTGAGATGGGTCGATGAACCCAATCAGCATGTCACCACGCCCTTCCGTAGCCGCCAGGCTGGCGGGTCGTCTGCTGGTCCTGTCGGGCATCCCGCTCCGGCCGCTGGTCCGGCGCCGTGCGAACGAAGCTCATCCCGGCCACGTTGCTGGCCGCGACGTAGTTCTGCTCGACGATGCCAGCCTTGGCCAGTGCCCAGAGCAGCTCGGAGTAGTCGTCCCACTCCATCTCCACGTCGATGTACAGGTGGAAGTGGCCGGGCGTCTTGCTCGGCACCAGCCGGGCGGGGACGTCCAGGTCGATGACCGGCTTGTGAAGGCCCCGCTCCGTGAAGCTGGAGACGAGGTTCGCATCTTCGATGCGCGTCACGAGCTGGCGCTCCGGTCGGACGAACTCCTCCTCGGTGTAGCCACGCGCCGGGGCGGGCTTGAACGCCGGACCCTGGTTGCTCGGCTCGTCCGGGTCGTCAAGCCCCGGCTGGAACCAGTACGTGCGCCGCGTCTCGGTGACCGCGGGCTCCTGGTGGAACCGTCGTCCCCACATCAGCACTCCTCCTCGTCCACGCTGACGACTGTCACGCCAGCTATCGCTTCGAGCGTGCCCGTTAGCCACAGCTCGTAGTCCTCGTTGTCCGGGTTCCAGTTGTCGTCCCGGAAGACGACCGTGATTTCAGCTGCCATGAGGACCACCTCCGACGTGTGTGTCCTCCGGTCCGTGCTTGCCCACGACTTCGCGGAGCACCCCCTTGGCCTGCTCCAGGTCGTCGTGCCCTATCTCGACGATGTTGTCCGTGTGACCGAGCACGGTCACGACCACGTTCTCCCCGACCCTGGCGTTGCGGAGCTGCCGTGGTCGGGTGTACAGGCCGGACGTCTTCGCCTTGATGCACAGCTCCCCGCACTGCCGCTCCGAAGGGAGCTGGTCGCAGATGGGACCGCTGTTCTCTGCGGCGGCGAGGATGGTCTCAAGCTCGTACGGGTCGAGAGGGTCGCCCTTCTCGTTCACCGATTCGATGACCTGCACCACGTACTCGTGGGTCAGGCCTGCCCTGCGGAGCATGGTCGCCAGATGGAAGAGCTGGTTGTTGCGCCCTCCCTCTGCCACGCCCTCCGTCAGGATGACATCCATGCACGGGAACCTCTCGGTGGCTCCACCGCCTACCCTACGACCGGCCAGTTCGACGGGCAGGTTGGGGACGATAGTCTCTGTCCACCGGGACACCGGCATTGGCTTGGGTTGTGCCCCAATCCACTCGCTCGGCATTCCCGACACACGGTGCTTGCCTCCCGGTAGCTTGACCAGGTTCCCCAGGTCACGGGCGACATCTTGCTTCGGGAACACCTCGCACTCCACGTCGGCGATGGCCAGCACCGACCGACCGAGGGCACGCAGCTGGTGCGCCTCGACGAAGTCGGTCAGTGGCAGCCACACGTGGTAGCCCTTGCGTCCCGAGAACTCGATTCCGATGAACATGGGGTTGACCCCCATCTCGACGAGCGCCATGTGCACGAGCGTTGCCTGCTTGATGGCGTCGTCGCCAGTGTCGACGTCGAAGCACAGGAACCGTGCCTTGTCGTCGAGGTTCACGTACGTTCCGAGGGTCGTGTTCCCTCGGAGGTGCTCCCGCAGGAGCGCCGGGGTGAGGGCAGACCGCACCGGGGTGTAGCTGCCGTCGTCGTTCTGCACGGCGTACGCCGCAGGGTTGCCGACGAACCGCCGCAGGGCGTTCACGGCTGGCAAGTCCTCCTTGGTGTCGTTCATCTGCGCCTCCTTCGGCGTCGTCTCTTCGTCTGGATGCGGCCCGTCGGGCCGAACCGTTCCCCACCGAAGAACTTCACGGCGGGTGGGTCATCGAGGTAGTCCGCTGCACGTCGCAGCAGAGCTGCCGTCACTCGCTGTCGGAGAATCTGTGCGTTGCAGAAGAAGCAGCACAGTCCCCGCACGAGTCCAGTCGTGTGGTCGTGCTCAGTGTGCAGGGCGCGGAGCAGCGGGGGCTTGGCGCAGATGGCGCACACGCCTCCCTGAAACTCCAGCAGCCCCTCCCACTCTTCGAGCGAGATGTTGTACGTCCGGCGGAGGTACGTGTCCTTCGCCTTCCGTTTCCGTTCCTCTTCGGTCTGGGGCATGGCTTGGTCTCCTCAACTAGGGCGCGGCGATGCAACCCAAAAAGAAAGGAAGCCCCGTTTCCTTTCCCAGTGGGAGAGGGAAGAGAAGGGAACCACTAAGGAGGGAAGAGCTAGGAGAGGGCGAATGTGCAGCCTAGTAGTGCAGTACCTAGGCGTTCTGCCCGTTGCGTATGTGAGCCGCACCTTACATTTGGGCACGCGGAATGTAAGCCCGAGGTGACATTTCGGGTTGCCTTGCTGCGCCCCTAGTGAAGGAGGTGATGCCCCGATGGCCACCGAACAGTACATGGTCTGCGACAAGTGCACACGCAAAGAACTTACGTCGGTCCCGACGGTGTGGCTTCACGTGACCCCGGTCATCACAGCTCCGGCCGCCGCGGCCTTCGAGGCGCTGCACCCCGACATCGAGGAGCGGCTGGCGTTCATCAAGGACTCCGACGGCGGGGACTTCTGCTCGCTGCGCTGCCTCGGAGAGTGGGCGCTGGGCCGCGACCTGCTCAAGGGACTGGAGGTCGACAGTGGCTGAGCCCATCGTCGTAGACATCGAGACCACTGGCCTCACCCGTGAGGACAAGCTCATGTGCATCGGCTGGCAATGGGCCGATGCGCCGGTCGCCCTTTCCGCGGCAGACACCGACACGCTGTGGGCCGGGCCGGGCATGACCCTGTGGGAGGTGCTCCAGGCCGAGACCATCGACGTAGTCGAGGCCGGGCTGTTCGACGCGCAGTGGCTGACCGAGCACGACTGGCCGGTCAACGGCGACATCTTCAACGTCCAGGTCATGGCCTGGCTCATCAACGAGAACACCCCGCTCAACCTGGAGTGGCTGGCCATCCGGTACCTGCACCACCAGATGGACAAGCGCATCCGCTCCTCGGCTGGGCACCCCGTGTTCAAGACGGACGAGGGCCGCGAGGTCCCGCTGGCTGAGGCGCCGCTCGACGAGGTCATCTCGTACAACGTCCGCGACGTCGAGACGACGACCAAGTTGTTCCTGTACCTCCGCAAGAGGATGCAGGAGACCGGCTGGTGGGACTTCTACCTCGACGAGCACCTGCCGTTCACCCGTACCCTGCTCAACATGCAGCTGCGTGGCCTGCCCGTTGACCTGCCTGCCTCTGCCACGCTGGAGGCTGAGCTGGACGTCGAGTCCGAGCTGCTGCACGCTGCGCTGTTGGACCAGGCGAACCTGCCGGGTGCGTTCAACGTGAACTCCGGCCTGCAGATGGCCAACTTCCTGTTCCGCAAGACGTTCGAGCTGACGGACGAGCTGGAGTTCGACGAGTGGACCATGGGTGCACTCAAGGAGTGTGCGAACGGGCAGCACGAGGACTGCTGGGACTCGCCGGAGGCGGTCGAGTCCAACGGCATCATCGGACCGGCCGTGCTCCACGAGGCTGGCGTCCAGCACGTGATGCAGCTTCTGCCCAAGGGGTTCACGGTCACGAAGATAGGGCGCACCAAGGTGCACGGCACGTGGACCCTGGTCGGCAGGGGCATCAAGGGTGGCATGCTGACGCCGGGTGGCGACCGGTACTCGACGTCGAGCCCGGCGCTGCTGACGAACTTCGAGACCGCGAAGGACTCGTGGGTCACGATGTTCCTGCGGTACCGCAAGATGGTGAAGGTGCTCACGACGTACCTCCGCAAGTTCCCCGTGCTCGCTGTCGATGGGAGGATTCATGGCTCGTTCAACCAGACAGGGACGGTCACTGGTCGCCTGTCGTCATCTTCGCCGAACCTTCAAAACATCCCGGCTCACGGTGACCTTGGTCCGAGAGTGCGTGCTCTGTTCCGCGCAGTGGAAGGGACACAACTCTTGGTGGGTGACTATTCGCAGCTTGAACCACGGCTCATGGCGCATTTCTCGCAAGACCCCCTAATGCTGGACATTTACCAGAACGACCGTGACTTCTACATCACCACGGCCGAGGGAATCTGGGGAGAAACCATCGAGCACGACGACCCGCGCCGCGGCATCGCCAAGACGTACTGCCTTGCGATGGGTTACGGTGCAGGGGAGAAGAAGCTGCAGCAAATCCTGACCATCAACGGGTACCCGCTGCCCATGTCGGAAGTGTCGTGGCAGTTCGGGAAACTCACCGAGTTGTACGGCACGTTCTTCGAGTATCGCAACGTCATCATCCGCGAGGCCAAAAGAAAGGGCTACGTTCAGACGCTGGCCGGGCAGCACCGCCGCCTGGCGCAGCAGTTCAAGTCGAACACGTGGAAGGCCCGCGGCTACGGCGAGAGGCAGGCTGTGAACGCCGTCATCCAAGGCAGTGCGGGGGACATCGTCCGCCGGGTGATGATGTACTTCGACCGGGAGTGGCAGGACATTCGCCTCCTGGCCCAGGTGCACGACGAGCTGGTGTGGGAGTTCGACAACGACTCCCTGCCCGACCTGCGCGGCGTCAAGGAGATGGCCGAGACACAGCACGGCTTCGACCTGACAGTGCCGCTCGTGTTCGAGCCGCACACCGGGGCGACCTGGCTCGACGCCAAGGAGGGCACGACGTTCCTACTCCCGGAGAACTACGCCTCGCCGTTCGAGGACGAGGACCAGGAGGTGGACGAGGATGCGGAAGCGGTGTAGACCGTGGTGGCGACACCACGTGTGGAACCAGTACGCGATGACCACGCACCTGCTCGACCGGCGGGACCTGACACGCCGGGTGGCCGAGCTGGAGATTCGGGTCTGCGACAGATGCGGGAAGGTGGACTGATGGCGTTCGAGAGCGACGAGGAGTTGGTCCGGTACGTGCTGGAGAGGGCCGACGGATGCACCGGGTTCTGGAAGGACGCGCTGGCCGCGTTCGAGCGCATCCTGGAACGGAGGGCCTGACATGTACGTCGGGTTCGCTGGAAGCAGAGAGTACCCCGACCTCCTGCAGGTAGGGGCGTACGTGACAGGGCTCGACGACGACGACATAGTCGTCAGCGGCGGCGCCAGGGGCGTCGACCGAACGGCAGAGGCCATGGCACGGGACATGGACATGCCCATCATCAGCTTCCGCCCGTACAACACGGCCCACGGCCACCGTGCCTGGGCCATCGAGCGGGTGCTCGAATGGAAGGGCGACCTCCGGCGGCAGCTGCTGCCGGAGCGGTACCCCTCCTTCGCCGCGGCGGCGTACGTCCGCAACGGGTACATCGTGGAGCTGGCCGAGAAGGTGGTCATCTTCTGGGACGGGCACTCGAACGGGACCAAGGACACCCTGCGTAAGGCGCAGGCCAAGCTCGGCGTAGCCGGGGTCGAACTCTACCGATTGGAGAACTGATGGACAACCTGTTTCCGTGGCATGCGATGGGCAGCCGCCCAACCGCCGCGAGCGTGTTCGGCGCCGCGGTCCTGAACGCCCTGCACCTGGCCGCTTACGCCGCCGTCGTGACGGCCGTCGTCAAGGCGGTCAGCTGATGTCACGAACCGAGACCGCGGACGCACTCCGCAACTGCCCGACCTGCGACACGCCGGTCGCGGCCACCAAGCTGGGCCTCCGGGACTATTCCCGCTGGCTGGCTGACGTCCTGCCCGGGCGCGTAAGCGGGAGCGACATCGACTCCGTCGTCGAGCAGTCGAAGACGGGTCGCTTCCTGGCCCTGGAGTTCAAGCCGCTCGGCAAGATACTGCCGACGGGCCAACGCCTCCTGCTCCGTGCGCTCGTGCGCCGGGACATCGACGTGTGGGTCTGCTGGGAAGACTTCAAGGGCCACGTCGAGGTCGGCAGCATGAACCGCGACGGGGAAATCCTGTTCGTCGAGAAGATGACCGAGGCTGCGCTGGGAAGGAAGGTGGCCAAGTGGTGGAACGCGGGACTGACCGAGTAGGGGTCCGCTGCCTGGACTGCACGCACTACGAGTGCGAGATGCGGTGCGACATCGCCCCCTGCACGCTGTGCGGGTGGATGTGTCCCCGCTCCAACTGGACGTTCGATGGCGCGCTGCGCTCTGCGCTGCTCGCCGCGAAGGACGCGATTGACCTGGTGCGTGACCAGCACGCGGCCTGGCGTGAGTGGAAGGAGCGAGATGAAGCGCGACGGAGCGGGTGACCTCCTGGTCACCGCGGTGATGTGCGTCGTCCTCGTCGCCATCATCATCATCACATTCGCATGGCTTGCGGGCTGGGGTCCCATCTGGGGGACGTATGCGTAGCGGGGGCTGCACGTTGGTGTCGTCGCGTACCGTACGTGAGGCTCCCCGTCGGACTGAGGTCGACGTGGATGCACGCCTGGACGAGATGGATGCCATCGTCGAGGAGCTGTTCCCGCACGACCGGCAGAAGCCCCTGACCATGCCACGCCCGGCGTGGCGGCAGTACCAGGACCGGGGCGAGGAAATCGTGGTGTCCGATGAGTGACCAGGGGCTCCCCGACGGACTGGTCACGCCCCCGCGCGTATGCGAACAGCCCGGCTGCGAGGCCGTGACTGAGGTAGCGTGGGAGTTCACGTGGCACTCGTCCGGGGGCATTACACCCGGAGCGCGGATGCAGTGCGCCAGTGGGCACTGGCTCACGTGGGTGGGTCAAGAAGTCGAAGACCCCTTCGCCGAAGAGGCCCTGCCGCCGGACCTCTGGGACCGGGACTAGCCCGGCCCCTCGGTCTGGTCGACGGCGTACTCGGTGTCACCCAAGGCCTCGCGCACACGCGCGAGGTCTTTGGCGTTCTCCGGCTTGGGCCGGGGGCCCTGGAGCCACTGCTCCAGAGCCGCCTCGGCCTCGGCCGACTTGTCCGCCTTCGGCGGTCGGCCTCTCGTCATGGGCGTCGCACCTCCACCACGACCTCGTCTGCGAAGCAGAACTCCGAGTCCATGATGGTGAACCGCATCCCCCCAACGACAGGGATTCGGACCAGCGGAGCTGGGAACCCGTTCGGGGCGAACGGCTTGGTCAGGTCGTCCATCTCGCGGGCCGAGTACCTCCGGCCCACGTCCAGGATGTGCTTGCACCACTGCGGGTCGTCCTTCAACCGCGACGCGAGCCACCCCTTGCAGGTGCACGTCGCCTCGTCGGCGAAGAAGCGCACCTCGTACTCCCGCTCCCCGTCTGTCGACGGGACTTGGAACACGGCGCAGGTCTTCACCCGTTGGGCCATGTCACACCTCCCATGTCACGAGGTCGTTCCAGTGGGCAGCGAACGCTGCCTTGAAATCGGCCTCTGCTACGGCCAGCCTCTTGGCGATGGCCTGGCGGGACACCGACTCCTGTCGGCTGATGGCCTCCAGCGTCATGCCCTCCACGTGGCGCCAGTACAGCAGCTCCACGTGGCGTGGCTGCATGAACGTGAAGACGTGGTTCATGCGGGACCGCTTCTCCAGCGAGTCCATGCTTGGCTCCGGCTGAGCCGAGCTGACCAGCGGGGTGTAGGACACCCCACTGTCGAGCATCCAGTCCTCCCACGCTGCGAGCGTGTCGAACCGGTCGTAGCTGACGGCGTCGCGGTGCTTCCGAGGCAGAGCCTCGTCCCGCGAGCCGCCTTCCTCCGAGTCACCGGAGTGGCCCACCATCTGGCGGGTCGCCGTCTCTCCGGTCTCCGACCGGCGTCCAGGCAGGCTGCCGACGCCGTGCTTGTCGGTCCACCTCTGCGCTGCCCGTCGCTCCCGCTCGGTCTCCTGCTCTATCTCACGCAACGACCGTCCTGTCACCGTGACCTCCCTTCGGGAGAGACCACGTCCGAAGGACGATGTTGTGCCCTTCGTGGGCAGCCGGTGGCTCGGAGAGCCACAGCTTGCAGTCCAGGCAGAACGACGCCGTGGCGTCACTCAGCACTCTGTGCTGCTCCATCCTCATCCTCCTTCACGTCGTGGAACGCGACCCAATGGGCACGCTCAGCGGCGACTGCTTCCGGCAGGGTGTCGAAGACACCCCGCCAGTTGCAGCCCAGGTACACCAGCGGACACTGGATGCGAACGCCTGGCTCAGGCATCCGACCCGACCAACCTGCGAATCTGCGGAACCAGCTTGGCCTTGAAGGCCGAGTGGCTGAGCAGGGTCCGCTTCGTGAGCGTGTCCTGGTTCCGGTAGCCCTTGAGGTGGTCGAGGTACTCGCCACCGGCCAGGAGCCAGCCGTAGGCTGTGTCCTTGTGGGCTTCCGGGATGGTCGGTCCGTTGAACAGCGCGGCGACCTTGTTACGCTCCGCGTTGATGTTGTCCATCACCTGGTCACTGATGACCAGCCCCACCGGGGCGGGGATGAACGTCTGGATGAACAGGCGACGGTCGACCTGGCTCACGTGGACTGCAGCCAGCTCGTTGGCCAAGGCCTGGAAGGCCTTCGCTCCGTCACGGGCCCCAATCAGGAGGCCCTTGGCCTCCGCGACCCGCTGCTGCCAGTTCCCAGCGTGACGAATCGTGAACTGGCGGCCTGTCTTGTTGCCTTCGGCTTCGCCGAACGACACGGTGTTCTGACACACCGGCCGGTAGTTCGTGACTCGACCGTGCATCGACTCGGAGCCATCATGGCTCCAGTTGACCACGGCGAACGGGAAGTACATGCTGGTGTCTCCGTTCACGAAGAACTCCTCCGTGATGCGTGCTGAGACGTAGCAATGGGCACCTCCCCCGTAGGAGCCACCGGTCTCCAAGCGTACCGCTTGGTCTTCCAGCAGCGCCTCCAGGAGGTCGAACCCGACCTCGTTCTGGATGACGGGGTACCCGCCCTTGACGATGGCGAACGTGGTCCCGGTGTCGTCCCGGCTGAGGGCCTTGAACCCGGCCAGCTTCTGGAAGCTGTTCGGGGTCTCGGACCACACGTCGGTCTCGACGACGGACCAGTCCAAGCCAGAGGCTTGCATCGCAAGCTCTCGGCTGGGGTACCCGTCAAGGACGGTCCCCAGGCGATGCCACGCCGGGTCCCTCACCGTGAATACGGTGTCCTCTTCGGTCATTCCAGCAGTCATCGACTGCTCCTTTCTTGTGCGAGGACCACGGTGTGGTCCTTCGTGGAGGCGCCGGGAATCGAACCCGGGTCTCACTCGGTGCCGACATGCGGAGTTCCGAGTGAGCGAATCCAATCGCCCCCCACCGGTCAGGGACTCAGCAGCCCTAGGCTGTCGAGCCCCCAGACCAGGAGCACCGTCACTGGCAGAGCCAGGAAGATGCCGATGATGACCCACCCAAGGGGTGGACCGTTCGTGGGGTCAAGCGGCGGCGGCGATGGCTTCACGGTCCGCCTTCTTGGCGGCCCGAGCCACGGCCTGGGGACGCTGGTCGACGAAGTCGTCCGGTCCCTCACCGTTCAGCCCTTCGAGCGGGAGCTGCCCATCATGCTCGTTGACGTACGCCGTCAGAGCCTCGTCCTCTACGAGGACGGGAGTCTTGGAGGCCTTGAGGGCCGCCTTGAGCGCCGTCTTGGAGCCGACCTCTCCGAGGTAGGTCTCGACCCGCATCCCGCCGAAGAGCGTGCCTTCGTCGGTCTGCCCGGAGCCAAGGGCTCCGACGGTCTTCTCCTGGTGGTCGACGACGAGGCGTCGGCCACGCTTCCCGGACTGCTCCGCAGCGTCAGAGCGGAACGCCCTGAACGCGGTGTAGCGGGGGTTCGTCATGTACCGTTCTCCTGTCCGAGTCGGAGTCTCCGACTCTGGTGAAGGCGACTGAGGAGGCCTAGCCCACTGCCA
>Ga0307503_10000219_pt1 | contig 14553 bp, 13 predicted proteins | sample 17_S_MG_FD_194514 | JGI IMG/M metagenome (GOLD analysis project Ga0307503, IMG submission 194514) | Soil microbial communities from Populus trichocarpa stands in riparian zone in the Pacific Northwest, United States - 17_S | ecosystem: Environmental > Terrestrial > Soil > Riparian zone > Trees... | reverse complement strand
ACCACGGATGGTTTATCGCCGTGGATGCCTTTGGCGAAAATGGTGAAAATGATTTTAAATTTTTTCCAGGATTCCGGCCGGGCATGTACCAATTGAGAAACATAACATTGGACGAATTGAAAAAATTTATTGATTCCCTGGATGAATCATAACCGGGCACGCCATACCATTTTCGTTTGTTTGGCCATCCAATTTTTGGCCGTGGTATTCCTTTTCCTCAATGTATTTTTATTTCCGAATCATGCACCGGCCAATGCACCGTATATCATGGCCACCATTTTTGGATTGGCGTTGGCCGTTATCGTAATACTCCTATCCTCACTTTATGACAAAAATTAATTTGATTTCGTTACCTTTGCCCAAACCGAATTATCATTTCGTCATGGAAAAAAGGAAAAAACCCCAAAAAAAGAAAACCAAAACCAAAAACGGGCATGGTGGATACCGGGAAAATGCCGGCCGCAAAGCAATTGAACCAACGGTGGTGATGCGAATACCCAAATCAAAGGTGGCGGCCGTTAAAGAATTGATTGGATCCAATGTGCCGCCTGAATACCGGGAAACGGCATGATCATAATCCCAAAAGGTAGGAACCGCCGGCCAAAAGGAACACACCGGCGGCGATGTATTCCCATGTTTTCACATCCCTTTTCAATTTCGCGTTTTCCGCCTCTAATCGTTGGCGTTCCACGGGCATGATAATTTTTACGTGGATTACAATGGTATCATTTGCCAAAATTCGCCGTGTAAATTCATCCAGGTTTAACGATGGCCGGCCGGCGGATGATTTAGGTTGTTCAAACTTTGGATCGATTGTGGCCGGCGGAATCGATTTACAGGATGCCAAAAGGATCACCGGAACAATCAAAAAATAGGGTATTTTCATTTTATACCGTTACAAATCCAATCACCTTTGATCCATCGTGCACGTGCCGGCGGATTTGATAATGGTTTTCCTTTACAACGATGGATCCGGAAATGGCCATGAATTCCGTTCCGGATATCACTTTGGAAACCACGGCAACGGATCCCAACCATATTGGATTGCCATCATCAATCCGTTGCCAAAACACAATTGAATCGATAATGGGAATCATGGAAACGGCGATGCCGGCATTTTTCAAATTCCGAAATGTGGCCATTGAATTTTCCACGAAATATCCATTCAAATCCAATGCACGTTTTGGCATGGCATCCATCAACCATTTTTCAACAATCCAGGTATTCCAACTACATCCCGGTTTCCAACCTGAATCCCTCAATGCCGAATCCATTAAATGATCCTCAAAACCGAATCCGCCCGGTGATTCCTGTTTACCCAAATCCCGGCGTGCCGCCTCACTTAAAGTCATTTGTGCCAATGGAATCGTGGTAAATATCCAGGATCACCGCCGAACACCAAAACCAATGTGGCGATTAAAAAAATTCCATACATGATGGCCTTTGCAATTTTGACCGTTGGCGGTGGTGATTCCATGAAGTTTAAAATGCCCATCACACAAAAATGCACCACGGCGAAAACCACGATGTAAATCAATAATGTTATGAGGATATCCATATTTTTTTGTTTTTAGTTTCGAAGGAATCCGGCGGCAATCAAACCGCCGGATAAACCACTAAACATTCCTAGACTATTTAAATCGACTAATTCCACCGTCTGTGAAATGTTTTGTGAATCGAATTTAACTTTATCGATCCATGCATGGTTTGCCGCCTTGAATATTTCCCAACGTTCACGGCGTTTATACTTGATAATTATTGTCGTTAACAATCCGATGTTTTCAATCCGCCGCCTTTTTTGTCCAATGCCGGCGGCGTATGTTGGCCATGTTCCACCACATGGAATTCCATTTGATTCCCGTGCATTATATTTTTTCAACTCACGTGCAACGATGTGAACCGGCAACATCCATTCAATATTCCTATTGTTGTTCATATTGGGCACGTGGTGCATTGGCCGGTGCATAATATGTTCCTTGTTGGTAATACGTTACCAATTTATCAAGATTGATCCGTGCATTTTGGGAATTGGATTTTGGATTTCGTTGTTTGGTGTAACGGATCCGGATGGAATGGTATACACTATTATCCAGGGAATCGGCAACGAATACAACGTGGGAGTTATTGTAATTCCACGGTTGATAAAGATCCACCATTGTTTCCGGCCCATGATCAATTGAAACGCCGGCGATGCCGTATGATTCAAAGTATTCGGCATAGTATTCGATTTTATATCCGTTAAATTCGTAATCCACCCAACCATCCGTTTGAATAAACGATAAAGTATTTTTATGATGTGCAACGTTGAACACTTGATTTTTAGAAAAATTCCATCCGATTGGGTTTATTATATTATCGCCGGCAAACTCCAATGGCGTATATTTCAACGTTAGATATTCATCCAATGCATTATCAATTTCGGTTATCACATCCGGCAATTCGAATCCAACGGAAACCTTTTCGAATTGCATTGTTACCTTGAAACTATCCATTCCAGGATTAAAGGTGTGCAACGTATCCCGTGCCGGGATCATTAGATATTTGTAAACCATACCATCAACAACCGGTGTGGTTTTTACCGGCCGTTTATCAATTCCAGGATGGCCGCAACCGATCAAAACAATGATGAGGATTGGAAATAATTTTTTCATGTTACTGTTTTTTATACGTTACAAAATAATCGTGGCCAACATTGGTTTGTGATGCCGCCGTGTTTTTCCGGCCGGTGTACATTACTCTTATGGTGTGTTCTACGTTGGGCAAATCAACCGATGTGAAAACCTTTAATGAATTGTTATCCTCACGTGCATCATACAAATCAACATCTTGTGGTGATCCACCATCGATTTGCACGGTAACAATTCCATGATTCACACGTTTTTCACTCCACCATTCGACACGGTATCCCGTAAATTTTAATTCCACGTATGCACCGGCAACGTAATCAACGAACGATAAAGTTTGATTATGATGTGGCTCATTCCATTGTTGGCCTTTGAAATGATTCCATCCGTTGGTTATATAAATATTATCACCGGGATGTTGTGTTGGAAAATAGGATTGGCCGGATCCCATCGTGTTATCATCCACCTTTGTGATGATATCCGGCAACACCGGTTTGTTTGGGATCCATTTTTTAAATGACGTTACAACCTCAAAGGTATCCATGCCGGTGATGTAATGAATGGCGGTGTCAAAGTTTGCATGTAAACGGTAACGGTATACATACCCATCACGCACCTGGATTTGCCGTGGATAATACATTTTCATTACTTGCCCTAATCGGTATCCAGGATCCGGCGTTTGTGGCGGAATACTCATCGTGCGTTTGCATTGAAAAACAAAATTGAGCACGGCCAAAAACATAAATGAGGATACAAGGATTTTTTTTATCATAGCGTTAGTGTTCTATTTTATTTAGGCATACAAAGATGGATCTTGTGGGAAGTCCACAACGGTAGCTCTAAGCCCATACGTTTGTGTCGTTATTTGTTCAAACTTCCCCGAACTTACAAGATATTCGATTGTTTTAGTTACGTCGGTATCCCAAACCTCTTGCCCTTTTAAAAATTGTAACATCTGTGAGGCCCAATCAGTATATGGTTGATTGTTGGGTGTTTTCATTACGATATATCCTACGATTTCGTGCCTAGCCCAAACGTTAGGCGTTAATCCTGCGCGTTGCCCTTCGTGCCCGGATTGCCCCGCAAGATAAACCGCGTGATCCTTTATAAATTGTTTACACATTTTTTGAAAATCTCCGGATTGTTCAAGTTCAATAATTTGTCCCGGTGTAATTGCTGTTGTTGCCATAATTGTAATTTTGTTTTTTAACGTAAAGTATTTAAATCTATTAGTCTATAATTTGCATGGGCCGGGTTTATTTCATCGGCTGAATAATTGTTTAATACAACTGTACGGTTCAGGGGTGAATGATCTTTAACGGTATAGGTACCTGAAGTATTTATTATACTGTCAAAGTTCAAAAACAATTCACAATCTTGCATTAATTCAGGCGTTGGATTTTTGCAAAGGCTGTTGTTCATCAAGTCTATTATCTGATGCTGTTTTAAAATGCCCTTCCATATTCCAACAAAGAAAATAAACCCGTTTAAATAACCTGTCGCACTCCAATTAATATCATCAGACCCAATAAACAGCGCCCCGCTATCAACTTCATCCCAACCCAACCCCGGGGTTATATCATTTGTATTAGCCTGAAAGAAACCAAAGGGTAAGCTTTTTGCCTGGGCGCTCATTTCATTTACGGAACAATACAGCAAGGGTTTACTTGTATCGTAATTGACAAAATTATTATTCCCTATACCGTCCAAAAAATGCGGGGGGATATAATGTAAAAACCCCATCAATTTATTAGCCCCGTTTGAATATAACAGTTTAGCCCGGGCGTTGGTATTCTCCCTTTTTGCTAAAAGGTATTCATTGCCAAAATTTCTGTTAGAGTTTAAGCAAAACCCAATGATATACGTATACCCCTTTTCCTTTGTCGGGTTGAATGAAGCAACAGACAAATATTGATTAGTACCGTTAAATTTTAACGCATAAGCAACGGGGGGTATGCCTGTTGAGTGTTCAAGTAATATCGGGGGGTTGGAAGCAGGCACAAAATTAAAAAGTTGGGCATCCCTGTTGTTAGCTGAATTATCTTTTACAAAATAATCAGAACCCGATAAAAATATATTACCAAAATCCAAATCAAACTGAAGCCCGGTAAAATTTCTATACTCAGGCAAATTATTTTCTATTGCATAACGTTCATGGGCATTGAAAACCTTATTTAAAAAAACTGAACGCCCTACCCCTTCACTTGAATAAAGTTCATTTGAAGAATTTTGCCTGAAGAATCTGAAAAAATCAAAGCCAATATTTCCGACACCAACTGAATTAGTTAGTAAAGGATTATTATCAATATAACATGTAACGTTAGGGCTATTGTAAACCAGCCAAATTTTATGTATTAGGATGCCATCATTTAATTTAGGGACAACACTAACTATTGAAACACTTTGATAAAAAATAGTTACATTATCAGGGCCTACCAAAAAAATTGCAAACTGTGCATTGCTTAGATTTCCCCCACAGAATGCAGTTTCATAGCCTGCTGCTGTTTTGCGTTGGGCAACTTCTACATATAGGCTCCACGTTGCAGGACTTCCTAGCGCATAACTATAGCCAGGAATTTCTGCATACATATTTGAATCATTCCCCTTCAAAAACAGATTGCCTTTGTTACCTGATTCATAAAGATTATGCCAGGCGTTTTCAATTATTTTATTTGTTGTTCCAATATCGGCAGCGTTGTAATTGATCAAATTGCCGTGAATTGCATTTAAAGGCGTTGATTTCGAATAATTATATTGGGGGGTAACGTCATAAGCAACGGCCCCGCTATCATGATTTAATGGATAATGCCCAATTACAAAGGGATGGCATGTAACGGGTATAATATTGGTATGGTGAAAGTCTTTTAATTCGTCGTGGCTCATTCCCTTTCCATTGAGTGCAATCAAATTGCCAACCCATCCGTCCATTTTTGCCGATGTTCCAAAACCACCACCTAGCGCAATATATTCCGAAAGTGAAAAATTTACATTTCCGCCCGCCGTAGCGAATTGCACTAACCTCGTATTAAAATAACAATAAAAAACATTTGATATTCTAGTGATGGTTATTCTAGTTGTGGCTTTCGTTACGTCTATGGAAAGGTCATCCGAATTAATATTAAAAAAATTACTTGTGGTTGTTCTTATTTGAATTAACGGTGTGTTAGGGCTAATCGATCTTGTGATAAAGTACATGTAAGACGCCTTTGTGTCATCGGTTAAAAATACTATTTGATTGCCCGTAGGTACACCGTTGTGTTTGTATAGAAAAGATAGAGTAAGATCACCGGGAAAATCCCACCGTGCATCTAATAAAATTTTCACGTATTGACTATTGGCCGCCGTTACCTTTACGGTGTTCTTGGTTGCAACTAATTCCCTGTTTTCAAAAGGCCGGCGGGCTGTCATAAAATTATGAGTATGTTATTAAGACTTCACCAATACCGGTAGCGGTACCGTAATTAACAAGGCATCTAATCCAAAATGTTGTTGTTGGCGTTGTAATGTTTACCGCTATCCATGATAAAACGGCCGCAACGTCAGAACATGCAAGCCACGTCGTTGAACTATCATTTAATTTTACCGCAAAACTGAATGAAGTTATATTGTATGACTTCACGGCTGTTAGTGCTGTTAATGGGCCTTGAAATAAATGTTCATCCTCTGTATATAATGAGGAATTAAATCTATATCTCAATTGCGCCGGGCCGCCGCCGCCGCCGCCGGTATCTAATGCATCTATGGCATCCGTTAATACCTTTTTTGTAATAAGGCTATTATCCGTTAGCCCATCATAATCGGTAAAATTATATTCAATACCTTTTTTGATTATTCTACCGTCGGAAAAAATTGCACCGCCGGCGGCAAAACTTAAAAGGATGGTTACATATTCATCTGTTAAATTATTTTTTGCGGATATAAATGCGCCATCCCCGGTTGCTTCACTTTCTTTAAAAAATGCAATTGTAAAATTATTAGAATCAATTATGCTTAAACTTTTTTCGTCAGTCAATTGGATTTTTCGGTTTGTCGTTATCGGATTGGTGGCGGGAAAACTTGTATCACCTAATTTAACCTTATCATCCTCAAACATTAACCCATCGCCAATATTTTCCTCATCTATACCGCCGCCGGAACCGCCACCACTTGCAAGCAAAATATAGGAATCAATGTTGGCCGGATCCGGCCCATTGTATAAATAAATCGAATTCGTTTCAACAACATAGGCCATGTATCCAGGAACCAACGTTGTGTTGGCCAACATGGCGGCGTTGTTTGAATACGTTGTTACCGGTGCCAACGTTGAAATCAATTCCAGGAATTCGCCGATGGTACATGCCATCCCCAAACCGGTTATAGGATCACTGTGAAAAATCAAACGGGTGGTGTTGGGTGCACCACGTGGGATGTTCGATGATTCATTTAATTTCGATGGGCCGGGCATATCTTTATTTTTATGATTCAGTGATTGGAATAACTATTGTGTTGTATGGATCCAGGATGTTAACACATGTTACCGATCCCTCACGTGGAACATCATCAAATTCGGCGGCGTCAATTTGTACGTTAATGGTAAAATTGCCGGTATGAATTACCGTTGAGCAATGGATCCATGTATGGGATGTATAAACCTGCCATTTACATCCCGGTTCGGTTGTAATCATGAAATTGCGTGTGCCGTATCGGTTGGGTGCATTCCATTCCGTTGGCAAACTTGCCAAAAGTTGTGGCGGCGGCGGTGGTTGTGGCGTTTGTGTTACGGTGATATCCTGGAAAACGGTTGGATTAGAAATCAAACTCACACGGATCACGCCAACACGATTTGCACCGGTGTTGTTTAGTGATGGTGCACTAATGGTCAAACTTTCGTAATCACCAACGATCACGGCACCAAATGCAAATCCACTTAAATTGGACGTTTCCCAACCGGATGAGGCGGCCACCAACACGGATGCATTCGATCCGGCCGGATGTGATAATGTAACTGAATTTGTATTTACACTTAAATATTCGGCCGGCGGTGTGGTATCGTGATTTTGTGCAAATGATATTTCCGCCGTTAATCCATCGATGGCATCACACACGGCCGTTAAAATTGCCGAACGATCAAACAACATTGCATTGGCCGCAATGGTGAATGAAATGAAATCACCATTCACGAATGTTGATTTATCCGGCGTGATCCAGGATGGCAACGTTAGAAAATGAAATGTGCCACCGGTGTTGGTTAAAAATTCGGATTCAACCGATACACCACCGAATGGAATGGCGTGTGCCGGCGGCACGAATTCCGCCGTGATGGAATAAGTAAACTCATCGGTTTTTTTCGAACGATCATTTTTTTGGCGCAACACAACGGTGAATGTTCCTAAATCCAAACGATCAACCAATTCGAATTGCCCGAAATTTTCCACCTCCCATTCATAACCGTTTATTATTTTGATATCATGTGCCAACGCCATTTGCAGTTTGTCCGCCAACCATGATGGCATATTATAAAAAGAAATTTCTAATTGGCGGAATGGCACGGCACGCAAAATCCGTGGTATGCCGTTATCATTTACATCCAATTCGATTTCGCCGGCCGGCGTAAATTTGTAGAATGCCGCCGGGATCCGGATGATGTTTTTCCAATCGAATAGGTATTGATAATTCCAAATATCCGGCCGGTTGTATGTTCCTACATGGCGGTATTCAATGGCCAATGTATCCTCATAATATTCGGCAACCTGGATTGGTTCGGATGTAAATGAAACATCATAAGAGGATAAACCATGTTCACGCCGGATAAAATACGTGCCGGGATCAAGGCCGGCCAATGATATTAATTGCGTCCAAAGGTTGGCCGGTTTTTCATCATACATGATTTCAACAAAACCATCGATTGGTTCCACCAATGTAACATCCACATCGGTTAAATATCCCTCACATTGCAACGATGGATTCCAACGGATTTCCGTAATGGTGCCATCCTGGAATGTTATGCCATCCAGCGAATACCGGATTAAATCACCGGGCACGGCATTGATATTCGGCAACCGCCCGTTGTATGCAATCAAATCGCCGGCAATTGTAAAATCCTCATCCTCATAAGTTAAATTTTGATCGAAATAAATAAACATTTTTCCATCGATGGATGAGAATTTGCAACCGGATCGGAATATTTTATTTCGATAATTCACGGCGATGGATGGAATCATGATTGCACCATAAACGGTATCATGGCAATCAACAATTTTGCAACGGTTCACCGGAAAATTGGAGTAGAATTGAATCCGGATCGGATCGGTTTTTTCAAACAATTGTTTGTAAACTTTATCCGGATCCACCGTTGTGTTGTGGGTTTGCCTGTATCGCCTTTGATCAAAGTTTGCACGTTGATCCACGGGCGAATTATCCAATGTGAATTTGATTGGATTGGCCGTTGCGTCCTCAATGATAAAATTTAAATCCATCTATTGATATAATAAAACATCCTTTTCACCATCACCATATTTTACAAAATCCGTTAATCCATCGGCGTATTTCAAAACGTTTTGATTTTCATCCACATCGGTTTGAACCTCCATTGGTGTTTCCTTTGTTCCTAACATCCGCCATTGCGCCATGCCTTTATCCGTTTCGGCGTCAATCTCAAAAACGAAATCGAAAAATTTTTCGCCGGCATAAGTGAATGAAACAATACCTAATGGATTTTGTAGGATGGCAAATAATAATTCGATTGATACGGCACATTTAAATTGGTGATCATCCGGCAAAAAATATGCGTTCGCTCCCATTTGCAAATCCTCACCATCAATGGTTGATCCCAACGGTGTAACTAAATGCAACGATGCATTTTTATCCTTTGTTTGGAAATAATACGTTTTCGGTTTTTTATGCAATGGGATGTTTAAATATTTCCGCCACCTCAACATGTTTTGGCCGGCGGCAATTCTCAAATTCATTGCCGTATCCGGTGAAAAAATTCCACTTACAAATGTGATTCCCTCCAACCGCCTGGATTGCAATGTGTAAATCGTTGGATCCTCATCATCCGGAATTTTGATCAAGTCAATAAAAAATATTTGATCATCATATTTAGAATCTTTGGATCCGGTTTTGATCACCGATAATCGCCGGGCGAATTCAATTCCGTATCCATCACCGTGGAAAACAGAAAACATTTCAAATTCTTTTTTTACCGCCTGTAATGCATTAGTATATTGATAGGTTGTATTGAATTCATCCCGGCCGTTTTGTTCCTCATATTCATTTTTCGGAAATCCGGATTTTACGGAATTGAATAAAAATTCCTTTGTTGGTTGGATCGTTAATTCATTGACTTCACCAATTTCGGCGGCAATGTTTCCGTTAAAAAGTAAATCCAACGGTTCAATCCTTATTCGCTCATCCTCAATCACGGCACCCAAACAAAACACCGATGAATATGATTTGAATGCATCACGGAATGAAAATGCCAATTGCACATCCGCCAATGGGATCCCACGTAATAATTCACCTTTGGTAATTGCTAAAAATGCACCATCACCATCCGCCTCATATCCTAAATCCAGGCGGCCGAAAAATTCCGAATAGAGTTCACCACCGTTGATTTGGGCTATCATGTTGGAAAACAATTCATGTGGTAATACAACCGGATGTGTTGTATCGGTAATCACCGAATCATCGGTGATTGTCATGTATAAATCTGAATAATAAATTTCGGTTCGATTTCCGAAAAAACTTGTGTTTTCCATAAACACCGTGTCGCACGGTTCATAAATATCATCCTCACCATTCCACCGCCACCGTTCCAACAACATCACAATGAATTGATTGGGTGCCACCGTTGGCGTTATATCCCACGTGATGGTGTGTGAAATATTCATATTTGGTGGAACCGATGCAATTGTTAAATCCTTTTCATACAACGTTTCCGCTATTGTGTTATCCTCATTAGCAAGTAAAAACCTGATTTTGTTATAACCCAATGTAGTGGTGCCGGATGCCTTAAAAACAAAGGTCATTGTTGCACCGCCTTGAATATGTGGTATTTGATTTTCCGGCAAAAAATTGATGTACACGGCACGATCCATGTTGATCAATGGATTTTCCGTTGTAGGTGGAAACCAACGGTCTATTTCCTCACCATAAAATTCCGGAAAAACATTTGTGGATCCGTTTTCAATTAAAAAAAACGGCAATGTATGATGGTAAATTGTAAATGGGAATTCACCGGAAATACTTGATCCATTGAATTTGGAAAAAAATTGAATTGATTTACCACGGATCAATGCATTTTTCATTCCAACCGGATTGATCGGTGCACGATCCAGGGAAATAGTGTTTAATAAATTCAACTTTACATCCTCACGATTGTTGAATTTTTGGATGAATCCGGATTGAATTATATCAACTTTGAATTTTCTAAATTTGCGGTCCTCAACATAGTTTTCCATGTTGATTTTTCCCTCATATAAAAATTCATTTGGATTCCTTTTGTAAACGCGAATCATCACATTGGCATCGATCCCATGTTTCAACCGTTGGGTTTGGATGAATTCAAAACCATCACCAACAAATTCGAATTCCACCGATATCGATTTGAGAATTCCCAAATATGTTAAATCACGGATCAACCGGAATTTGGTGGCATCCCAACCAACGGGTGCATCGATCAATTCACGGCGTTCACCGGTATCGTTTGACAATAGAACATATTTGTATTTCGGATCCATTATTTGGGCCGGTTGCGTAATGATTCAATATATTTTGCACGTGTTCCACCATCTTGATATCCGGTCACACGGCCGGTCAAATTCCATTCACGTTTGTTTTTGATTGTCGTGTTGATCCGATCCAATTTTTTTTCAATCCTGGAATACGGTTCACCGGCCATCGGTTGGCGATCAACATGCAATGAAGCATTGGCCAACATGGCCATCGTTTGTTCATGTGGGATGATATCGGTTCCACGTGGTAAATCATACACCGTTGCCGCCGCCGATGTGAGTGCATACCGGCCGCCGGGCATCTTGATCAATTCCGTTCCACGTTCACCGGCGATGATTGGGCCACCTTTGTGATCCTGGATCCCTTTGGCCGCCGCCGGGATTGGTGTCGCCGCAATGGCCGCCAATTGAATTCCAGCGATCACGGCCGTTAATGCCGCCGCCGCAAAGGATGCCGGCGGTGTGATTGTCATTGCCGCCACAATTGCTTCGGCCAAATTTATTCCCGCCTTTGCAAGTGAAATTGATTTTTCAAAAATTGCCTGCCTACGGATTGCCTTTTTGCGGCGTGCTTCAATTTCGTTTTGCCTTTTTTCGTTGGATTCATCAATGGCACGTTTCCGTTCATCACTTGTTTCCTCAATTTGTTGCCGTTGTTCATCATCCAGGTTGCGATTTTTCAAACGGTTTTCTGTTACCTCATCCTCATTTTCAATCAATTGATCCGTTTGTTCCTGTTTACGTTGTGATTCCTCATCAAGGTTTTTTAATGTTCGTTCGGTAAAGGCGGCGGCAACATTGCCAATTGCATCCATCGTTTCGAATATTCCTTGTTTCCATTCCTCAATGAATGATTTTATCCCTTTGGCAATTTGTTGCGGTTCCTTTGTTAATTGTTCATAATAGGCATTCGTTAAATCCGTTTTTAGTTTGTATAATTTCTTTTCCACATCCGCCCGTTCATCGGCGGATAAATTTTCAATTGCCAAAACTTTTTTTAATGCATCGATTTGTACTTGCACATAATCATCGGCATATCGTTTTCTTTTTTCGGCAATGATTTTTTCCGCCTCATCCAATGACATTCCACGGGCAATGGCCGCCTTTTTTGTTGCTTCAATATCTTTATCAATCGAATTTGTCCGTGCTTCGGCCGCCTTAATTATTGCGGCCTTTTCCTTTTCGATTTGTTTTTTAACATTGTCGTTGTATTCTTTAACGGCATCGGCGGTTATTTTTTGGCGATCCTGGATCCCTTGTTTTGTGATTTCGGTTTTTGCCGTTTCGTATTGCTCGTCAATCAACGCCTTTGCGGATGGTGATAAATTCGGATCCTTTTTTGCCTCATCACGTTCCTTTTTCGCCATCGCCCGGCGTTTTTCCTCCAATTCAATGGTGGCATTTATTCGATCATCAATTGCGTTTTGTTCGTTATCAACGATTTGTTGTTGTGTTTTTATTTCCTCATCCAACAAAAATTTGTTTAGTGTTGCGGCATCTTTGCGTTCTTGTGTTCGTGCCTCTTCATTTATAACGGTAATCCTAGTGTTTGCATCGGCGATCACCTCAACAAAATCATCCCAATCCTTTTTTTGTTCCTCATTCATTTTTTTACCGTATCGTGTATTGATATCAATAATCGCCTGCATTCCTTTGGCCGCCTCAACTTTTACCGCCTCATTTTTTTGTATTTCCAAATCCACCGTTTTTTCACCTTTGGCCGCCGCCACCGAAATTTCACGTGCCGCCGCCTTTTCGATCATTGCAATTTGTTCCTTTGATGCATTTACCGTTGCCTCATTTTGTTCGTTTAGGGCAAAGGTTGTAAGGCCGATGGCATCGGTTAATTTTTTAAACCAATCGGTAACGGCCTTTAATGGGCCGGTCATGGAATCCATTGCCTTTGATAATCCCGGTGAATCATCTTTGAGTTTATTCAAGGCGGCACCGGCGGCAATGATGGCGGCGGCGGCCAACACATAAGGATTTTTTAATAGCTTCAAACCTTCTTTTGCCATCGTTGCGCCAAAGGCTTTCATTCCGGCGGTTGCCTCTGCAAACGTCATTGATTTCATTATCGTGAAAAATTGCATGGCGGCGGCGTTAGCACCTTTGAAATCCAACGTTTTTAATTTTTGGCCTACCAATCCAAACGAGTTTGCAACATTTTCCATTTTGGATCCAGACAATGCATTAATGGATGCCTCCATATCGGCAATTTCATTTTTCAATTCACCGGCCTTTGCGGCGGCGGCAACGAATTCCGCCGATTGCGTGCCTAACGTTTGGGCTATGCCAACCATTTCATCATGTGCACCCCTCAATTGCATTTTCAGATTTTTGGTGGCATCGGCATAATTGCCAACATTATCCCGGTGATCACCGATGGATGCATTCAACCGTTTCACATCTTTATCCTGTTGAACAATTATTTTATGCAATTCCATTCCCTCTTTACTTGTGCGTTTTTCCTCCGTTGCTAAATTTTTGTAGGCCAAACGGTTTTTGTTTAGGGCCGCCGTTAGAACTTGCACCGATGCATTTTGTGCGTTAACTGTTTTGGCATCACGTTCGCCCAATTCGGTTTTTTCTTTTAATGCTTGTTTTGAAACCTTTAAGGCGGCCGCCTCTTTAATATATTCCTCATTATTTTTGGCATTGGTGGCCGCCAATTGTTTCGTTACCTTTTCCAATTCCTTTTCCTCTGCTGTTAATTTTGTTGTTTCCTCACGTGTTTTTTTCAATCCCTCATCCGGCATCGGCATATTTTTCGTTGCCTTTGCAATTTTCATCACAACGTCATAAGCGATTTCCATATTTTTAGCAAGGATCAACGGTGCCTCTAATGCCTCATCGCTAATAATATCCTCACGTTTTAATTCCGCGCCCATTGTTTTTCCTTTTGGGTTTTGATTTGATGGTTTTTCTTTTCGATGATTTTTAAATATTCGTTATACCTGGATAAAGTAATATCATCGGCAACGGCATATCCTAAATTGAAAGACAATGCCGCCATCAATGTTTCGAATGTTTCTTTATGTTCGGCGGCCTTTTTATTCTCATCAATCATTCGAACCAATTCATTTTGTTTGGTGATGAGTTTGGAAATGATGTTGTTGGATTTATTCAATGCAACGGCAAGCGATTCGGCAAACGTTTTTGAATTCGTTGTATCAATTTTATATCCCTTTGAACGAACGTATTGAATGGATTCA
>Ga0307503_10000218_pt1 | contig 14587 bp, 22 predicted proteins | sample 17_S_MG_FD_194514 | JGI IMG/M metagenome (GOLD analysis project Ga0307503, IMG submission 194514) | Soil microbial communities from Populus trichocarpa stands in riparian zone in the Pacific Northwest, United States - 17_S | ecosystem: Environmental > Terrestrial > Soil > Riparian zone > Trees... | reverse complement strand
CCTGAACAGTGACGATATCGGAATTTCAACTTTCGCGGCCAATCAGGTAGCGCGTTGCCAGGGGAACCTGAAAGCAGTCGTGACCATCATCGCCAACATTGGCGCTGTCCCCGAAGAGGAACTGGAATTTCATGATGACGGAGATTGAGTACGAGTGCGACGGCAAGATGCGTCCCTTCGTCGGCACAACTGAAATTCGCTGTGAGCGCAAAGCAGACGGTCATGAGCAACACGCGGCTGTGCTGCTCGACGCAGCCTATCCCGGCTCTGAAACCAGGATCGTCTGGTTCGATTCCGACCGCAGAACATTTCACGGTGACTGGCCCGGAGATTGCGAGGACGGTTGTATCCTCCCCTTCGGTCACCGTGGAAATCACACCTACCCGTAAAGGAGAATGAAAATGGCCAAGGAAGACAAGACAGAAAGTGAAATCCAGCCTATTCCAGACACGCCTGAAGAGAGGCGCACGATGCTGGATGAGATGGCGGCTCGGCACGATACGCTCAATGAAACTGAAATGCGGGTTCATGACATGCTCGCTCATCAGGTTGCCTTCGATGAGGACGCGGTGCAGAATGAAATCGGGAAAGACCCCGATGTCAACCCGCCTGAGGTTGTCACCCCTGATCCGCCCCCTATGAAAATGCCTGAGCCTGCTGAGCAGATTCCCCCTCCGGAGCCGATGGAGATTCCCGAAGATGCCTGACATTGAAATCATCTACAACGACGTGATGTTCGCCCACATGAACGGCGAGGTACGCATTCCAGCGGGAACGATGGTCGTCCTGCCGTCTGCGTGGTGTGATGCTCCACCAGAGGGAGTTGAAATCGACGAGGGCGATAGCCGTCGGTTCCCTGATTTCCTCTTGGTCTGTGAGGGCCAGTCTCTACGGCGGGAGGGATACCCAGGTTGGTCTGCTCCGTATCCCGGTGGATTCTACGATTTCACCCTGCCGAATCTCAGGGACGCCTTCATCGTCGGCTTCGACACGGACGGGAACCCGGTCAAGGGAACCGGGTGCGTGTATTACACCGATGTCCCCGAAGACGACACGCCACCACGTCATCAGCAGCTTCTCGACTGATATGAAAATCGGGCGGGGGAAGCAGTTGATCGCGTACAGGCTTTTCATGAAGAATGAAGGCTTCATGTTTCGCAAGGTCGTGATTGAAAACGTGTTGGACGAGCGCGACCTGAATTACATAGAGGCGCTGGAAGATGCTGTATTCGACCTTCTGGCCTTTGCTGAAAACATGCCGGGGTTCAATATCCACCCCAACACTCAAAAGGCGTTGGAGTTCATGAAAACAAAGGAGTATCGTGGCAAAGAAGACTAAGGCGTCGGAATCGACCAACATTCACGACAAGAATGCACCGTTTACCCCGGCCAAGATTCTCACGTCGAGCAAGGAGCCTGCACCGCAGATTCCGACGTATGACAAGCGACACACCACCGCCATCAGATTCGGTCGAATTTCAGGTGAAATCTTCTGTCGTGACCCTAAGCGACGGAGGGAGCTTGGGTATGACCCGGCCCCGACGTTTGAGTCTGATTTCATCGAAGAACTGCGCAAGTAAGCGCAGTGTTGCAATGGCTCTGCCATCGTGGTAGAGTCACGCGCCGCGATTTGCGGCACACCCGAAGTAAGGAGGGGGTTCATGCGGCACCGACGCCTGATTGTTCTGGCGCTCGCGGTGGTAGCTCTCGTCACGTTTGCAGCAGTGGCGTGGGGCAATCTCACCGGCAGCACGTTCGAGGGCAACGACGGAAATCTCGTTGTCAACACGGCAGGCAACAAGGATTGGGTAAACGCGCCCAACCTCGCCGTAGGAGTCGATCTTCCAAGCGGGACGGGTGACAACTCGTTCGGTCAGGGAGCGAAGGAGGACGATGTAAACACCACAGTCGTCGCCGGATCGATTCCGAATAGCAAGGCAGACCTTGCCCGGTTCGCAGTTTCGGGTGAGACAGTCGGAGCCAACACGTTCCTGTATCTGGCATGGAGTCGTGAAAACCAGAGCGGTACCGTGAACTTCGATTTTGAAATCAATGCAGCAGCACAGCCTGATCTGACCACTCCCGGTGCGAAGGTTCTCAACCGGACGGTCAACGATCTGCTCATCAATTACGCCTTCGCCGGTGGATCGAATACACCGACGCTGACAGTGCGTAAGTGGAGCGGTTCGGCGTGGGGCACTGCGGCAACGATTTCAGGTGCGTGTTCGGAGGGTTCGACCAATGCAGCCACCGTTGCAGATACGCTCGGTGGAAATCCGTCGGTCAACCGTCCTGCACAGCAGTTCGGAGAGGCAGCAATCAATCTGGTCTGCGCTGGCCTGATCGATTCCAACTCCTGCGCACCGTTCACTTCCGCGTATGTGAAGTCCCGGTCTTCGACAAGCTTCACGTCTGAAATCAAGGATTTCATCGCTCCGGTTCATCTGAGCCTGAGCAACTGCGGCAAGCTGACGATCATCAAGCGCACTGCTCCGCGAGGGCTGAATCAGGATTTCAGCTACTCGACCACGGGCGGTCTGTTAGCAAGTCCGGGCACGTTCACGCTGAACGACACTGGAAATTCCAACGCTGACTCAGCGGGGAATACCAAGGTCTTCGACAACCTTCATGCGGGGACGTACACGGTCACTGAGGGCAACGACCCGGCAGGGTTCGCGTTCGGCTCTCTGTCCTGCACGGGCACGGGTGGCTCGTCTTCGGGCAAGGTGGCAACCGCTGTAATTGTCGGCGGCTCTGACATCACCTGTGTTTACGTCAACAATCAGCAGCTTGGTGCAATCAAGATCACGAAGAATTCCGTCAAGCCAAATACACATCTGGCAGGCGGCGTCTTCTCGATTACAGGGCCGGGGAGCTACACCAACTCGGTTACGACCGCTGGCGCTGACGGTACGGTCTGCGTCGATGGTCTTGCCTTCGGTAATTACACCGTCACTGAGACAGCAGCACCGACGGGGTATTTCATCGATGACACGACCGGGCACACGGTCACGGTTGACACCAACACAACGTGCGCCGCTGCTACTTACATCGGTGAAACGTTCACGGCGACTGACACGCCCAAGACGGACATCGTTGCCACGGCGACGGCTCAGGTTGCAGGCGCGACTGCAAGCAGGGTGACGTGTGTGAATTCAGCTTCCGTCAATATCGGAAATTCACCGCAGCCCTCGTCCTCGACGTTCAGCGATCCGGCATCGGTGTCGGCTACTGGTCTTCGGCCCGGTACCTATACCTGCACGATCATCGTTGATCCGTAGTAGGCTGTAGTCTCCTGGTGATGTAGAGTGGGGGTCGGAAACGGCCCCCTCTCTATTTCACAGGAAGGTGACATGGTTTTTGTTGGTTTGCTGGTTTTCATCGGGGTTTGGTTATTGGGCTTGTGGGTGAAAATCTGGTGGAGCGAAAGGAAGAAGAAATGAGCAAGATTCCAATGTCGCTGCCGGAGGTCGGACGAACCGATACACTCGCTGCCGGTGCAAAGAAGGCGCTAGGTGAAATGCGCAAGGAGTACGGGAAGGCAGAAGGAAATCGCATCTTCCTTGCCAAAGCCGATGAAAAAGGCAAAGGCAAGACTCTCAGAGCAAAGGTGAATTCAACGTACAGGAAGGGAGCGAAGCTCAATGGCGATTCAGTTTGAGTCATTCGTGATCGAACAGGCAGAGGACGGCAACAAATTTCAGGGACTCACGTTCGATGGCAAGCGCAGGGAGTTCGGCATCCAGCTAGTGCGCGATCTGGCCACCAACAAGCTCACGCTTGAGCCGTACCCGCATTTCACAGACCCAGGATCGGAGCGGTGGTTTGAGGATTCTGAGCCGTGGACGGAGGCAGAGCGTCTAGGCCAGGGCTGATTTCAATGGAAGCTCCCGTCATTGCGCTCAAGTTCTGTACCTCCTGTGAGCGCAAGCTTGAAATCACATCTGAACACTGGTTCTTCAGGGACGGAAAACCCCACGGGCACTGCCGGGAGTGTCGCGCTCGTAAGAACACCAAGCATGACGGCCCGTATGGGTGGGTAGAGGCCAAGAAGGTCTATCCACTCATGCAGGAGCTTGTAGCCCGGTACGGCTCTGTCACCAAGGCGTCAGAGGCTTCTGAAATCAGTGAGACAGCTATCCGAACCATTCTCAGCCGCAAACGGCCCCGAGTGCAGAAGAAAACCGTCCGTCTGGTGGTGATTACACTGTACGAGAAGAGGAAATCAGATAGACGTAACGGGTCTGGTGAAATCTTCTTTGAAATGAAAAAGAAACAGGCCGAATTAGAGGAACGAATGAACCGGCTTGCAGGCTATTGACAGTCAGGTATCATGCGTCCAGCCTCCTTCGGGTGGTCGGTCGGGTAGCGGAGAGGGTCGTGAGCAGGTTGGGGTACTTGCTCGCGGCCCTTTTCATTGTTGTAGAATTGGTATCCACAAATTCAGGTGATTTCATTTTCGCCTGAATTCACCCCCTATCCCGAGGCATCTCCTGTCGAATTCCAGCAATATGTCCATCAAGCATCTGGCGAGGCCCGATGCGTGGGCACTGGACTTAGGCTTGAAGGTAGATGGTCGGGATTTCTCACTTGAGGGCCGTGAATACATCATCCAAGTGATTCGGGACACAAGCCCGAAGCTCGTTGTGAAGAAGGCGGCTCAGACCGCCTTCACGATTTCATTTCTCGTCCGCTCGTTCCACTGGATCACGATGCGGCATTGGCACCATCTCTACCTCCTGCCGCTCAAGCAGGGTGCCATCCCGTTCGTCCAGAAGCGCCTTGACCCAATGATCGCTGGCAGTGATTACCTCTCTGCTCAGTTTTCATCGGTGGACAACCGGCTGCACAAGCAGACGACGGATGCAATTTCACTTCTGATCCGTGGAGTCAACATCGAGTCTGAAATGCAGGAGACTCCCGCCGATGTAATCGTCTTTGACGAGTACGACCGTATGGCGACGGATTACCTAGAGGACGCGAAGCACCGTGTCGATGGCTCGCGCATTAAGCGGCTGACGTTCCTCTCCACGCCGACTGTGCCGGGGCACGGACTCGACGCAGATGACGAGTGGTGGGCCAGCGATATGCATAAGTGGTTCGTGCCGTGCCCGTACTGCTCAAGATTTCAGACGTTCCTGTTTGAAGAGAACGTGAAGATCGGGGACGACAAGTACGACTGCGTTCTGGAATGCTCGCACTGCCACCATGCGATTTCAGACAACCAGCGCATCAACCTGAATTCACAGGGCAAGTGGGAAGCCACGAACCTTGAAGGCTTTTTCAGGGGCTACCACATCAACCAGTTTAACAGCCCGACGATGCTGCTCTCTGAAATCATGGAATCCTACTTCGCCGGTCAGAGGGATGCGAAGAGGATGAAATCTTTTTACAACCAGTCCCTCGGTGAGCCATACACCAGTCCTGGGGATCAGATTTCAACTCAGCTACTCGACAAGTGCCGTGACCAGAACCATCATCTCGGCGGAATTCCAAACGGCCCTGTTTACATCGGCATCGATGTCGGCCACGATGACCTGTACGTCAAGGCAGACACGTTAGGCAGGAATGGCGAGCGCCTGATGTACGGGGTGTGGCGATTTCAGGATCGTCCCGGCAAGACGGCATGGGAGATGCTTGAGGAACAGGTGCTTGAGAAGTTGGGCACTTGGATGGCTGTTTGCGATGCGCACCCCGACAAGCGTGGAGCGCAAGCACTGAGTCTGAAATACCCTCGCAATTTCTGGATGGGCTTTGAGAAGGATCGCCCTGAGCAGGAGGACGTTGCGAAATTCGACAAGCCTGAGCGGGGTGAGCCGTCAAAGGTAATCATCGACCGCACACTTGCCTTCGATTCTGTAATCCACCAGATGTCCACCGGCGGCTACGTTCTGCCGCCTGAGGCCCGTGAGCTTGGTGAAGTGATGCCACGGCGGGATTACAACGGGTTCTACTCGCACATGATCCAGATGGTGCGGGTCGAGGAAGAGGATTTGAGGGGTCGTATCGTTGCCAGTTGGAAAAAGAACAAGAACCCTGACCACTGGCACCACGCTGACATGTTTTCATATATCGCCACGATGAAGCGTCCTTCGATGATCGTGACTGCCAAGGTTGCGAAGGCGCTCCAACGAGCAGGAAGCCCGGTGGCCGCATGACTGTCCCACGTCAACCTCGCAAGCAAGCACCACAGCGCACCCCCGCAGATCGTGCAGCGGCGCTTGAGGAACAGACGAACAAGGTTCGCCGTCGTTACAAGACGAATCTGAAAACCCGACGCAAGTTTGCCATCCAAGGTGAGGAAGAGTTGGTCAAGGACATGATTATCGTCCTGAAGCTAGCCAATTACACTCACAGTCAGATTGGCAGCATTGTGGGTGTATCCCGTGGTCAAGTCGGGGAGTACCTTCAAGATGAAAAATTGCAAGCCAAAATGTTACATCTCCGTGAGGCGTTGCCAGCAGCCGCACTTGAACTTGGCAAGGCGTACCTCATCGAAGCAGTCCAGGCCGTCGTTCATGTATTACGGACTGAGAAAGACAACGCACTTGTGCTGAAGGCGGCGAGCGAGCTATTCGACAGATTCGGTCTGCCGAAGCTCACGCGCCAGGAGGCAGTCGTTGAAAACACCAACACGTTCGGTGATTCCGACGAGTCGCTGATTTCAAAGTTCAGGACTGCAACTCCTGAGATGCAGGAGAAGGCGGCTCAGCTTCATGAGATGTTTGAAGAGGGGCTGAAAAACATCTTGACCGAAGGTGAAAACGGAGGGGCAAATGAAACTGATTAGTAGAGCTTCGGTCAGGCCGCTTGACGTTCCCCCGAACGCAGAGCCTCCGCAAGAGGGGAAATTCAAGAACGGGATCATCTCTGAAATCAGCACCAACTGGACGAAGGGCATTCGCTCGTCGTTCAAGTCGTTCCGCAGGACGTTCTGGCCGACACAGCCGACGTACACCGGTACGCAGATTTCATACAACATGACGCGCAGCCTGTACCGGAATGATGATCCGAAGGCCAACCTGGGGTCAGGAGTCTGCCGACGGATTATCAACTCGTCCAGGGATTTCATTGGAATCCCACGTTCCGCCACAGGAGATGAGATAGTCGATGAATTCCTCGACAAGTGCATGTCCGTCTATTGGTCGGCTGAAATCCTCGCCATGTACCGGAACGCCTGTCGTGATGCTGACACTGTTGTTCGCATCCGGCGTGACGCGATGGACGACCCCCTTGTCTCTGCCGAAGAGTGGGAGTGCTGCTATCTTGAAATCGTAGACCCGGAGCGGTGTGTCTTCTACTACAACCTTGAAAACCGGCGTCAGATCGACAAGGCGTATGTTCGGTGGGAGGTTGATGAAATCGTAGAAGAGGCTCAGGTCAGTGGCCGCGCAGTCACGCTGCCTCAGGTTCGTCAGCACGTCATCATCGAAGAAATTACACCTTCGACATTCCGGTACTACGATGAGACAGAGGGAATCTGGCGGGACGAGCTTGAGCAGCCGAACGCATGGGGCTTTGTTCCGCTCCGTGAAGTTCACAATGAATTTGAGTCGAGCTTGGAAGGTGGGCAGTCTGATTTCGAGGCGTGTCTGCCTTTCATCTTCGCTCTGCACGATGTAATGAGTCAGTCGCTCATGGCGCACAAGGCTCACAGCATCCCGAAGGCGAAATTCAAGGTCAACGACATGCTCAGCTTCCTGGCGAACAACTGGCCGGACGCTTTCGAGACAGATGAAAACGGCAGGCCGATTCCAGGGAGCTTCAACGGGAATATTTCATGGAAGGGAACTGAAATCCTTTTCATGGAGTCCGAAGAGGACGTGGAGTTCCTTGAGGCGCAGTCGGTGCTTGGTGATTCCAAGACTCTCATGGAATTCATCATCAACTGCATTGCCATGACCAGTGAGGTTCCGCACACGATTCTCATGAATTTGCCGGTTGACAATGCACCGGCAGAGGAAATGACGCCGTTCGTGAAAAAGATCGTCACCAAGCGTGAAAACTTCGGGAAGGACATTCAGGCGATCTGCAAAATGGCTCTGGCAATCAACCACATGGAGCCTGTGCGCATCCCGCTTGCTTGGGCTGAAGTTACACCGGCAATCGCGCTTACGAAGGCTCAGGCGCTTCAGCAGGACGTGATGAGCATGGAAGTCCTGGCCACCAGAGAGGTTATTTCAGACCAGACAGTGCGCTCGACATTGCGGCCTGCCGTTCCGGTCATGAAATCCTCGACGGAGGAAGCGAAGGACGCAACCAAGAACAAGCAGATGCCAGTCTCGACCGGCCCGACAAGCTCGCAGTCGGTCAAGGGCAGTGACCAAGGGAAGAACGCATAATGCCGACTCCCCGCCGTATCAAGATGCGCAAGCGGTTTTCAAGAGCGCGTTTTGGAATGGGTGCCCGTGGTGCTAGCAATCCCAAGCAGAAAGCGGCAAGCATCGTGCGAGCCAGAGTAAGGAGGACGAGAGGAAGATGAAAACACCAGGCAAGTTTGTGAAGCTCGGTGGAAGGCTGCGCACTGTGCGTAAGGCGAGTCTGCCGCCGGGTGTGAAAGAAGTTCGTCCACCCCGCACGAATTGGAGGATTTCATAGTGCCGATCCTCGTAGCACACCAGTCGGGCAAGACCGTCGTGAAAACGACTCATCTCCCCGGCAGAAATACGTCCGTGAAAATCGTCGGCCCCAAGGCAAAAGGGAGGTAGTGAAATATGACAACAATCAAGCGTGACCCGAACAAGAAGGGCACGGGTGCCCCTCGCGGGAAGGCCACAGGCGTTTCCATGGCGGCAACGAGCGGTGGGCGTGTCTCCAAGGACTCTGCTTCCCGTTCCAGCGTCAGGCGGCTGATTGCGCGTGATCCTGCCAAGGGCGTGTCGGCACTCATCGGGACGGCAAAGGACGTGGGTGTTTTCACAAACAACCCGGCCATCCCCGGTCTGACCGGCAAGCAGTCCCCTCGGATTCTCAATGCGAGGGTCAAGGCCGGTTTCGAGGCCAAGGGCACTCTGCACGTCGTCAACCGTTCCGCCAACCGCAGTCGCAAGAACCTGAAGTAGTCATGTCTGAAATCACGACAGACTACAGCGACTCCGACGGACTGGAATGCACGATTTCAGAGATGTCGAATGACCCGACTTCGGGTGGCATCAACATTCCCATCGATCAGAACAAGCTCGCTGCGATCAAGTCCCGCGATGAAAACCCGCAGTTCGTCACTGTGGCAATCGAATCCGGTTGGTCGCGGTCGAAGCGTCGTTGGCTCCCGGCCATTCTGAAATCCATCGCAGCACAGGTGAATGAAAAGAAGCCTGTTGGCTACAAGGGCCACATGAGGCCAGATCAGGTTGCTACCTCGTTTCCTGAGCCTCAGACAGTGTGGTTGGGAGCAACGACGGTGACGCAGGGTGACAAGACGGTGCTGTGGGTGAAGGGTTACAACCTTCCGACTGCAAGTGTTCGCGGTCTGATTGAAAACGAGGCCGTGAATTCAGTTTCCGTTTTCGGCCAGTCCAAGATGAAGCCGGTGAAGGGAGGCTACGAGGTAGTTGAATTCGACCTGGAAAGCATCGACTGGTCGAGGAAGAACCAGAGCGGCATGACTGCGAAGATCATGGCCGTCACTTCTGAAATGGATACGGAGGGAGGAAAAAGCGTGGAGCCTAAGGACATCACGGCGCTGAGTGAGGACGAGCTTCGGACTCACGCACCACTGCTGGTCGCTGAAATTGAGCGGAAGGCAGTTGCGCCGCTCACAGAGCAGGTTGGCGAGATGACCACTGAGCTTGCTGAAATCAAGCCGGAAGTGGACACGCTCGGCAAGGTCAAGGAGCTTCTTGGCCTGAGCGATGGTGAAAACGTGGTCGAGAAGGTCACGAATCTCCTGACGCAGATCGAAGACGTTTCGGCGTCTGAAATCCGTGCGTACATCAAGGAGGCCATCGCCAAGAAGGTCAAGACGGAGCGCGGTCAGGCTCTCGTTGCACGGCTCGTCGGTGAGATGCACGATGATTTCAGCGGCGAACTGAACGACGAGATGAAGACGCAGATCGACACGGCGCTGGACGAGAAGATCGAAGGCGATGAAATCCTCAAGGGGATCATCGCTGAGATGGCCCCCTTCAACGACGACAAGGACGACAAGGGCGCAGGCACAGGAGGCTCGGCACTCGGTGGCAAGGCTCGCACCGGCCAGGGCGCAGGACGCACGGAGGATGGCGTCGTCAAGCAGAACGCACACATCACAGTCCGCAAGCGGACTCTGGCGTAGAAAGGAATTTCAACATGGCAGACATGGAGCCGGTTTTCACCGACGCAGAGCCGGTGCAGGTTCTCAGCACTCCTGCGTTTTCATCCAACGACCCGGCAACGGAGGGTCTGAGGATGGTGCCCATCGATGACAACCCGCCTGCGGACGATTTCGCAGACTCGGACGTGGAGGACGCGGACGAAAACCTCGGTGACCCTGAGGCCGATCCGACGATCCGTGTCCCTGAGGTTGCCGCAGAGGGCGCTGTGGGCGGTTCGGAGGACGACGGCAGCAAGACGGCAGGCGAGTGGGTCGCTGAAATCGACGCGGCACAGGATCAGGACTCACTCGATGGAATCCTTGAGCGGTATTCCGCCACGGGCAAGGATTTCAAGACGGTCAGTGCAGCGGCGGAAGCACGGCAGGCTGCGCTCGACGCAGACAACTCGTAGAAGGGAGGGAAATCTAAATGGGACGGAAGATCACAGACGGGTTGGCAGTCGATGTCACTGCGCCTGCCGGTACGTTCGATAAGGGCGAGCTTTATCGGATCGACGGTTGGACAGGGATCGCAATGATTTCAATTGCGGCTGCTGACACCGACCGTCTTCTCGCGCTGGAAGTCTCCAAGGCTCTCTGGCGCGTGAAGGTTCCAGCCGGTACCGCCGCTGCTCGCGGTGATTACCTCGGGTGGACGACCGCGCTCGGCACCAAGTCCGGGGCAACCGATCTGGCAGCGCTTGCACAGCCTGCCGCTGGCGGCGTTCCTGCTACGGCAGTGGCCAAGGTCGAAGGTGTCCGAAATTCAACCGGGTACGCGACGATTCGCGTCCTCGACGGCGCGTAGGAAAGGAGGAAATCCAAGTGACGCGAGTTCTGTCGTTCAATGAAATTCTCGCCCATCGGCGTGAAAACGGCTACGAAGTCGAAGAGTGCGTTCTCAATGCACCCATCGGCGAGATGCTGACCACCAGCGACGGCCTGATGAATTTGGTCGAGAAGGTCAGGGTCGATGTCGCGTTCGGACAGGCGGAAGTTCCGCTCCTGTACGAGCCGATCTATCGGCGCATTCCTGGCCCGTTCCCCGGTCGCACGGTGGACATCGGTGAAAACACGTTGCAGGCGAACGTCGTTTTCTTCGAGAAGCTGGAAGGCGGGGAAGTCCAGTTCGGCACGATGGTCAAGGGCGTTCCGGCCACCGCACGGCTGCGCACATGGGCAGCAGGGTTTGAGTGGACGGAGGACATGGAAGAGTGGGATTCGACGTGGAGCTTTGAGTTGGTCAATCAGGCTTTCGGTCGCGCCTACAACTATTTCCTCAACCACGCGCACCTTTCGCCCATCACGACGTATTCATACGTCGCGGCCAACCAGACTCCTGCGGACGCAACAGCAGGCGTCACCACGGCAGAGAAGACCCTGCGCACCTTCCAGGCTGCATACAAGGAAGGTGTAATCACGACGCCACAGCGGACGTGGAGTGTAATCCTCGCGTCTGAGTCCAACCGGTTCCAGATCGAAGAGGCACTGCTTCAGCCGATTCGTGACTCACTCGGAAATCAGCTTCCGCGTGTGCCGGTGGACACCATCATCTACTACGACGGGGCAACCGTGCAGATGAATACGGAAACGTATCTCTACGCGGGTGTGACGGCAGGTAAGGCGTACTGCATCTTCCCGAAGCAGAAGATGTTGGAGTTCGTGCATCACGACCTGCGGATCGACGCAGACCGCCCGGATATTTCACGCCTGATCGAAGCTCAGGTTGTGGGACGGACGCGCCGGGGCATCTTCGCAGGGATCGACGAGTCGGTCGAGGAAGTCACGCTCCCGTAGCATGACCACCAGTGAAAACATAGGGTGTCCGGGTTTTCATACCTGGGCACCCTATTTCACGTCTGAAAGGTAGGGCGGGAATGAGCGATGTAAACAAGAAGCACAACGAAGCCCCTGGTGGAACGGTGAAAACCAAGGTGTCCATGGGCATGAAGGTGATCCGCGCTGCCGACGGTTCGGTGGAGGATTACGGTGAGCAGTCTTCTCAGGTAGTCGAGCTTGATTACATGACGGCTGTGAAACTTCTAGGCCAGGAACACGCGGACGAGCTTTTCGCCGGGGCAAAGGGAGCGAATGATGGCACCGACTGAAATGCCAGTCACAGTCATCAAGTGCGCGGGTTGTGGAAGTGACCTGAACGTCCTCATGCCCTACCTCGCGGTTGCGGTGAAGGCAAAGCGGGAAGTCCTGATTTCAGAGGAAGTCCCATCGGCTGACCCCAATGAGGTTGCGGACAACACGGTCTATCTGGCCACCAAGTCAGGTAGAGGCGTCATCAGGCAATTTCACAACTTCGACTGCTTGCTGCTGTGGGTCGAGGAACGTGAGGGGCTGGATGCCAAACTCGAATTTCACATCGAGGATGAAATCTACGTCCCTGAGGACAACCCGGACGACGACGAGCTTGCTGCCCGTGCTGCGGCGGCAGAGGAAGGTGAAAACTAATGGCCGTCGTCGTAACCAACGCGGGTGAAGAGTACGTCGTTGACAAGCTCAAGGAAAGTGTTTCCACGGAAGCGAATTACGTTGGTTGGGGAACGGGTGCAGGAACCGCTGCGAAGGCAGACACCGATCTGTTTACACCCGTGAATTCAGACCCCGGCAATGTGCTTCGCATCCTGGGCACGTCGAGCAAGACGGGTACCGGAGCGACAGCGAAGTATCAGGTCGTTGCAACGTTGCAGTCCGTGGCAGGCGGTACGATTACAAATGCTGGAATGTGGACTGCGCTTGCTGGTGGCACGTTGTTCGTGCATGGTGACCACGCTGGCGTCGTGCTGGTGACAGGTGACCAGATTCAATACACCTTCACCGTCGATCCGTCCTAGTCATGACGGGCATTTAGCCAGTCAGTCAAGATTTCAGAGTCTTGGCTGGCTGGCTTGATTTCAGAAAGGACTGAAATGCCACCAACCCCGAAGGCGAAGGCAGTGGAAGTGCCGCTCGTCATCCGGCGACCCGGTGCTGAAAAGGGCCAGGGTGAAACGCAAGCGATTTCACAGCGCGGGTGGGAGTACGAACACGACGAAACAGACGAGCAGATCGCTGCAATTGAAAACATGATCGACACTATCCGCTTGGAAGAGGGAGTTGTGATGGGCGATTCCTATAACAAGCGTGGTGTCGTGTTTTCATGGAGCAGGCAGGAGGACGGAAGCATTCTCATCGGCACAACCTACAAAGGCGATGACGACCTCTGGATTTCAGAGACTTGGGAAATCGCTCCTGATGGGACGGTGACGTAATGGCCAACGCACTGTATTCACTCGGCAAGAAGGCCATCCTCGACGGCACCGTTGCCTTTCTCACGGATGACATTCGGTTTGCGCTCGTTGACACGGGCGTTGAGACATTCAACGACGCAGACCAGTTCATGTCACAGATTACATCTCCGGTCGCACGGATGGCCGCAGGGCTTGCGTCCAAGACAACGACCGCAGGCACGTTCGATGCGGCAGACCCGACGATAAATTCAGTTTCAGGCGCGACCGTCGAATCCGTCGTCCTCTACAAATACAACGCATCTGATGCAGCCGCACCGTTGCTCGCGTGGATCGATTCGTCCCCGACCATCGCGTTTACACCGAACGGTTCCAACGTCACTCTCACGCTTGATCCAGCAGGCGTGTTTTCAATCTAAGGATGTGAAATATGCCATCATTGCCAACAGCCGGACAAAAGCCTTGGGACTTGAATTCATGGCTGCTTGTTGGCCATGATGCTGCGGGTAACAATCTTGCAGCGGCGGCAGACGCAACCAAGGTTGACAAGGACTCAGTTGTCGTTGCCGCTACGCGCATCCTGGCGAGCAAGAAGCTCGTTGGTGACACACAGCCTGCCTTCCGTTTTTTCGGAGATGGAAAACTAGAGTGGGGCGTTGGCGGCACAACTGCCGTTGACACTTCTCTCTATCGCTCGGCAGCAAATGAAATCACGATCAGTGGTGGCATTGTCACCACTGCTGCTGCGGCGTCCTTGGTTGGCACATATTTCAAGCCTGCGACAGCCACGGGTTACGCGCTCGGCGTCATAGTGACTGGTGAAGGAAATCCGCGATACCTCATCAATGTTGGCGGTACGCATCAATGGGGGCCGGGTTCAGCCGGGTTGGATACCAACCTCTATCGCAACGGCGCAGGTGTTCTGAAAACAGATGGAGGCTTCTACGCCGCAGGCTCGGTTTACGCTTCGCAAGGTGTAAACACGGTTGGGTTTGTTTACAACCCGTCTGCTGGCAACATCGGCGGTGCTGCTTTCTATGCAGCGGCGATAGGGGAA
>Ga0307503_10000217_pt1 | contig 14740 bp, 10 predicted proteins | sample 17_S_MG_FD_194514 | JGI IMG/M metagenome (GOLD analysis project Ga0307503, IMG submission 194514) | Soil microbial communities from Populus trichocarpa stands in riparian zone in the Pacific Northwest, United States - 17_S | ecosystem: Environmental > Terrestrial > Soil > Riparian zone > Trees... | reverse complement strand
TCCAGGCGTGGACGAGGCCGTTCGCCGGCTCCTTCCGCATCCGGTCATAGGCCGGGAAGATGCGGATGAAGATCTCGTAGAGCAGCGGCTCCAGGTCCTGCCGGATCAGCGCGGTGGCACCCGTGGTGTCGAGCGCCTTGGCGACGTCCGGGTCGAGCGTGCCGTGAAGGCCGTTGAAGGCGTTCTGGGCAGCGAAGCCTGCGGTGTTGAGCCACAGGTCGAGCGGAACGCCCGTCCCGCTCTCGCGAGCCTGCCGCGAGAAGAGCGAACCAAGCTGGTTGTCACTCTTGGTGCGAAGGGTCTCGAAGAGCGTGTCGCGCTCGTCGGGGGTGATGTAGCGCCGACGGACAGTGGGGTCCGGCGTCGCCTGGTCCTCGATACCCTTCGCGACAGCCGGCTCAGCCGGGGTCGCCACGTTGGGCTCGTCATTGAGCTTGGCGAGGGTTCCGCCGATCTGCTCGAGCGTCTCTTGGTTGCTCTTGAGCAGCGCAGCGATCTCCTCGTACGACATCGTCATAGGTTCAATCCTTCTTCTTGAGGAGGTCCACGAACCCCTCCCCATAGACCGACTTCAGGGACTCGAAGTCCCTAGCAGCGTCGGTCACTTGGGTCCGCTTCCCCATGGGGGTCGCGGCGAGGCGGTTCAACAGGGCAGACGTATCGTTCATGGCCTTCTCGGCCAGAGCGAGCGCCTGATCGCGCTCCTGCTCCACACGGACCAACTGGGTCTTCGCCTCGACCAGCTCGCGGGTGATCGTCAGCATCAACTCGTTGTTCGTCTGGATGGACGCGACCAAAGTGGGCTCGAGGTCGAGCTCCTTGGCGTCGTCCGCTTCGGCAGGAGCGTCCCCGTTCTCAGGGACGCTCTCTGAAGGAGCTTCCTGCGGGGCCGGGGCAGCACCGTCGCTGCTCTCGGTGTCTGTGGTTGGGGGCGGAGTCTCGAACTCCGCGATGTGGGCAGCGAGCTCGTCGCCCGTGAGGGTGGGCTCGTCGGCCTTGGCCGCTCCGTCCTGCTCATGGGCGTGGTTGTCGCTGGTCTGGTTCATGTGGCTGTGGTCGTGCTCACTTCCCTGGCGGTCATCGATGTGCTCGTGACCATCGTCGTGCTCGTGAGCGTGGGTGTGGTTGTGCTCGTGGGCATGGACGATGCCATTCCAGTGCTCGTGGCCGTGGTCGTGCTCATGAGCGTGGGGGTGCTCATGCCCAGCAGGCTTCTTCGCCTTCTCCAGCTCCACGTCTTCGTCACTGGTGATCTCCACCATGCTGCCGTCGGCTGGGGCTTCGATGCCCTCCATGACTTCAGACGCGATCGTCTCGGCCAGACCGTCGAGGTCGGACGGGACGTTGATGATGATGCCGTCCTCGCCATCGGAGCGGGTGACCAGGTCGCCGGTCTCCCCCTCGCCCTCGCCCCACGAGAGGTTGAGCGACTTGACCGCGTACTCGACCCACGATCGCGGGTTGGCCGGGACGCCGACGATGGACGTCTCGAGCAGATCGACGTGGTCGATGACGTAGCGCCCGGTTGACTTGTCACGGGACGCGCCACCGTCGGGGATGCGGGCCCCGATGCTGAGGCCCAGCTTGGTCCCGCCGTCGATGGCCTCCCACGCCTTGACCGCCCGGTCGTTCGACGTGTTGACGACGATGTCGAAGGCGAGGTCCTGGATGTCAGGGTCCGTCGGGTGGTTGCGGAGGATGGCCTGCTCGACCGAGCCTGCCACGTCCTCAGGGACGTTGTAGGAGTGGTTGAGGAAGATGGTCATGTTCTCGTTGGCCGACCGCTCCATCTCCGAGAGCGCGGTTCGGGTGATGGTGTCGCCGTGTCGATCCTTGATCGATGAGGAGGCGATGCCATGGAAGCGCATCTTCCCGTCGGGGCCCTTGTTGGCCTTCAGCAGCGGGACGAAGATCTTGAAGTCAGCCTGCTTGTTCATCCGGGGGTCCTTCCGATGTGTCAGTACTTGGCACGGGCTCGAACTTCTCGAGTTCCGTGATGTACTCATCGAACTTCTGGGCCGCGAAGTCCCATGTGAGGCGACGGATGTGCTTGACAGCCGCTGCCCCGAGCTCGCGACGGAGGTCCGGGTTCTCATAGAGCCGCTCGATGGCGGCGGTGAACGCCGGAATGTCCGGCAGCCAGGTGTCCTCGCCCGATGGCGGCGTACTCATGTAGCCGCTGGGCTCGAGGAGGATGCCACCCGGTCCGACGACCTCAGGGATGGCTGATACGTTCTGGGCCACGATGGGGATGCCGCACGCGGCGGCCTCAGCGATCGTGAGCCCGAAGCCCTCGCCACGAGAGGTGGAGAGGAAGATGTCGAAGGCCGAGTAGAGGACGTTCATGTCCTCGAGCGACCAGCCCTCGAAACTTGTATGGAGTCCGGGGAAGTGGAACCTCTCAGGCTTCACCCGATCCGCTTCCCTCAGGAACATGTCCTGCATCCGCAGGCCGACGTTCGGTGCCTCGTCCTGGCAGTGGAACCAGGCCTCGATGTCATCGTGAACCGCCATCAGCGGCCACAGCGCCTTGATCGATGCCGCGTAGTCCTTGCGCCCGCTGTTGCTGTCCACTCGCCCGACGAGGAACTTGTCAGGGTCGAGGCCGAAGGCCGCCTTGCACTCCTCCTTGGTCGTGCAGACGATGCCCGTCGAGGTGGTCTTTGGCTTCTCCTCGATCGGCCAGAACGTCTCGTGGTCGATGCCGTGGTACACGAGCTTGCTGGGCTGGTAGAACTTCTGGCCCCACTCACTCATCGCGATGACGTTGGTGACCTTCGGCAAGATCGTCGTCCACGTCGGAGGGAGGTCAATCCCATCGACCGGAACGTAGGCCAGCATGGGCCGGTACTGGAGCAAGATCCTGTCGGGGTCCTTGGTGTTGGCGAAGAGCGTGTTCAGCATGACTTGGGGGTCTGAGACGAAGACCACCACGTCGGGCTCGACCTTGGCGAGCATCTCAACGATGCGGGCCCGTCCGTAGATGTCCCCGATGATGACGGTGTCTGGTCTGTACAGCCGGAGCGGCGTGACGTGGTCGTGGCCCGGTCGCTCGCAGTTCCACGAGTCACCCCGGTAGTTGACCGCGAGGACGTGGATCTGATGCCCGTAGTCCTCGACCAAACGCTCACCGATCGCGTGTGTGACACGAGCGAAGCCAGTGGTGCAGCCCGCGTCGGACAGCCACAAGACCTTCGCCATTAGAGGAACACCGGGCAGCCACAGAGGATGCACCTAGTGGCGTGGTACTTGCGGCAGTGGCCGCACCACGCGCACTTACAGTTCGGTCGCACTACTCTCCTCCACGCCCTGACGGGCTGATGGTTCAGACGACGGGCTTGACGCTTGGCGTCTTACGCGGGTTCGGCGGGAAGGTGTGGCTTCCGCCGTGGAACCGTTCTTGTGTACAGCGGTCGCCCAGCAGGCCGACCTTCGGGCAGCGCGTGCCAGCGTCCCGGTCTCGGATATACAGCGGTGGCTTACTCACGCCCCGCTCGCGGATCGGCCCTGAGCAGCGCCTTCATCGCCTGGGCTTGGCGGACCTGGGCACGCCCGGAAGCGAGATAGTCGTCCAGCGCCTCATGGAAACGCAGCGTTTCCATGTAGGGCCTCTTCTCGAGCGCGTTCGCTACCAACTCGGCGGTGATGCCGCCCGGGAACATCCAGCCCAGCTCGCACGCAGCAGCCTCGAACGAGGACACGCCGAGCACGCTGTACAGGCGTGTCGTGTGGTTCTTGACGGTCTGGATGCTGATGTTGAGTTGGGCGGCAATCTCCTTGCCGGTGAGTCCCGCCGCCTTGAGTGTCGCGACCTCGAGCACTCGAGGCGCGATGTGCGGCCTAGGATTGTTGAGCATGCGGGCCTCTACTGGCGGCGAACGTTCACCTGGACCTCCGGGGACGTCGTCTGGATGCGCCCCCCCGGATAAGTCACTTCCCACTGGACGTTGTAGGTGCCCGGCACCGACAGATCGTTGGGGCCCCACGAGTAGCTGACTGAGCCAGCGACCGGGTTGAGGATGGTCGCTGCGCCGTTGACCTGATACCGCTTGCCGTCGGGGATCTTCATCTGAAAGCGCACCGTCGCGCCGGTCAGGTCGATGATCGAAGGAGGGTCGTCCTCCTCGTGGATAATCGCTTGGATGTCTGGGGCTGTGTCCCCTTGGACGAAGTTCAGGCTCATGCAATCTCCGCAGCAGCAGTGAAGCCACGCTCGAACGCCGCGTCGGCGGTGAAGTACGACCGCCTGGTCCACAGCCAGTAGAACTCGATGGTGCGGGCTGACAGCGTTGGCGCGATGGTCACCGCGCTGTTCGTGCCCTCGATGGTCTGGGCGCTGTTCGTCCCAGCGATGGTCGCCGCGCTGTTGGAGCCCTCGATGCCGCCGTTGACGATGCGCCGGCTGATGGACGCATCGACGGTGAAGATCCCGTAGCCCGGCCCGGTGATCTGGGCGTCAGCGGTGAAGGACCTCTGCCCGAAGGCAGCGATGTTGGCGTCAGCGGTGAGGGAGCCAGCCCTCGAACCCTTGATAAGAGCATCGACCGTCAGGGACCCGACGCGCGCGACGAGCCGGATCGCACTGACGGTGAAGGATGCGGTCCCTATTGCCCGAAGGACCGCGTCTACTGTAAACGACCCGCCCGCGACAGCGAGGGTGAAGTACGCGTCGGCGGTGAACGCGCCTGTTCGGGGGGTCAGAAGGACAGCATTGGCAACGAACCCGCCCGTTCGGGTTGCCCTGACGACCGCGTTGGCGGTGAGGGCGGCCTGCGCTGTTCTCTTCAGGACGGAGTCGGCGGTGACGGAACCCGTGAGGGTTCGCCGCAGAACGGCGTCGGCCCGCATCGTAGCAGACGCCGTGCGCTTTACAACGGCATCTGCGCTGAATGCGAAGGTGAAGCCACCGGCGATCCACGCTGCGGCTGTGAAAGTGCCCGTGCTCGTCCGCTTGAATACAGCGTTGGCGGTGAACGAGCTGCTAACGCTGGCCTTGATACAGGCGTTCGCGGTGAAGCTGCCGGACCGGGTCGAGAGGATGACCGCGTTGCCCGTGAAGCTGCCGCTGATGGTCGCCTTGACGACCGCATTGCCGGTGAAGGAGCCGGTCTGCGTCCGCAGGACGATCGCGCTAGCGGTGTACGAGCCCGTGCGGCTCGTCTTGATGACAGCGTCGGCCTTGAACGAGCCAGCACCCGCAGTCGGGGAGATGATCCAGGCGTCTGCCGTGAAGGAGCCGGTGAACGTCCGCCGGATGAGGGCGTCGGCAGTGAAGGACCCAATCCTCGAAGCCTTGAGGACGGCATCGGCCAAGAACGCCCCGGCGACGGTCCGCTTGATAACGGCAGAGGCGGTGAAGCTGCCGGCGAACGTGGCCCGGACCACGGCATTGGCCGTGAAGGACCCCGACGCCGTCCTCTTGATGATTGCGTTCGCAGTGAACGAGCCGGTCCTCGTGGCCTTGACCACCGCATCGGCGGTGAAGGTACCCGCCCCGGCCCGGAGGATCACCGCGTTGACCGTCAGGCTGCCGGTACGCGTGACCTTCAGGACTGCGTCTGCGGTGAATGCCCCTGTCCGGGTGGTCTTGAGGGCCGCGTCCGCCGTGAAGGTAGAGGTTCGGGTGGCCTTGACCACCGCGTTCGCCGTGAACGATCCAGCGCCCACCCGCAGCAGAACAGCGTTGGCCGTGAACGCGCCGATCTGGACCCGGAAGATGACCGCGTTGGCGGTGAACGCGCCAATCTGGGTCCGCTTGAGGACAGCGTCTGCTGGGAACGAGCCAGAGACGACACCGGCTGCCGTGACAGCGTGGTCCCACGTCTCGCTCCACGGACCCCACAGCACCGGCTCTGAGCCGTCGCTGATCTCCGCCTCAGCGAGGAATGAGCCGCCGACGGTCTTCTTCAGCATGGCGTTCGCCGTGAACGACCCCGGCTGGTCGAGGCGCTCGAGGACGGCGTTGGCGGTGGTCGAGCCCGCCTGGGTGTCGAGCACCACCGCGTCTGCGGTGAAGGATCCGGTGATGGTCGTGTCGCCTGCGACGATCTCGGCGTCAGCGGTGAAGCCGTCCTCGAGGGTCTTCTTCAGGACCGCGTCTGCCGTGAAGGTGCCGGTGACGGGCGGGGCGGCCTCGATCTCGACCGCGTCCATGCGGTTGCCGGAGGCGTTGACCGTCGCGGAGTAGGCCCGGCTGGCGTACGACGAGACCAGCCGCCCGGTAGCGAGGTTCAGAGCGCCCTGGCTCGAGGTCTCGTCGGTGGTGGACGACAGGGTGACCGTGTTCGCGTTGGTGGACTTGCTGCCCGCGAAGGCGACGACCCACGACGTGCCGTCCGTCGTCTGCATCGTGACGGCGGGCGTGGTCAGGGTGACGGTGTTCGAGCCACCGGTTCCGATGCCGCCGATGGGCGAGGACAGGTGCTGGCCGCGCAGGGCGATGAACTGGATCGCCGTGGCGTTCGTCCACGTCCCGACGATGGTCGCGAGGTTGTCGGCGGCCTGGATGACGCGGTAGCCGATGCGCCTCGAGTTGGTGTTCGCGCCCGCCCCGGCGGAGATGTCGGTCCAGTTGCCGCCGGGGCTCGAGGGAACCGTGGTCGAGGCGTTGCGGTAGGCGTGGACGATGACGATGTCGCCCGCGACGATGCCGACGCTGGCGAGGGAGATGGTGGCCGCAGCGGCCTGGCCGTCAGCGATCTTCTGGATGACAGCCATCAGGCACCCGTCCTGACGCGCTGGAACCACGTCCCCGTCGCGAGCGGGGTGCTAATGGTCAGGCGGGCCTCGTTACCGGCGAAGGCCGGCGGGACGCCCGTTGGCGGATGAGGCTGCCACGCTCCGCCGTCCCAGTACTCCCAGCCGGACTGGTCGAGGTCGCTCGACCACTCGAGGAGGTCACCGCTGTCGAAGGTCGGGACCGTGTCGAGCTGGATGTGGAAGAACATCGGGAAGACGGTGAACGTCGTCAGGAAGACGAGCGTCGGCGTCGTGATCATGTTCGTGTGGTTGGGCGGAGACACCCAGTAGGTGTGGCCCGTGCGCGACAGGTAGGCGTCGGCGGTGAAGGTCGCGGTCCCGATCCGCAGCAGAGTGGCGTCAGCCGTGAACGAGCCTGCTCGAGACGCCCTGATGACCGCATCGGCTGTGAACGAGCCTGTGCGCGTGGACGTGATGACGGCAGCGCCTGTGAAGGAGCCCGTCTGGGTCCGCAGGATGACCGCGTTGGCGGTGAACGAACCTGTGCCGGTCACCACCGTCACCGCGTCTGCGGTGAACGCTCCTAGGCGGGTCGCCTTCAGGACCGCATTCGCGCTGAAGGAGCTCGTCTGCGTCGTCTTGACGACGGCGTTCGCGGTGAACGCGCCGGTCTGGGTCCGCCACAGCACCGCATCTGCGGTGAAGGAGCCCGTGAAGGTCTTGCGGAGGAGGGCGTCAGCCGTCAGCGATCCGGTGCGGGTGGCCTTCAGGACGGCGTCTGCGCTGAATGCCCCGGTGAACGTCCGACGGAGGAGGGCGCTAGCCGTGAAGCTCCCTACGATGGTGCGGACGAGGGCGGCGTCGGCAGTGAAGGAACCAGCTCGAGTCGCCTTCAGGACCGCGCTGGCCGTGAACGTCCCCGTCAGACCCGACCTGAAGATGACGGCGTTGGCCGTCGTGCTGCCAGTGCGAGTGGACTTGATGACCGCGTTGGCAGTAAAGGTGCCGGTCTGACCGGTCCGCAGGATGACCGCGTTGGCGGTGTAAGACCCGGTCTGTCCGGTCCTGAAGACGACGGCATTGGCCGTGTAGGACCCACTGATCGTGGCCTTGACCACCGCATTGGCGCTGAAGGAACCCGCGATCGTGGCCTTGATGACCGCCGCAGCAGTGAACGTTCCAGTCCTGGTGATCTGGACCCAAGCGTTCGCCGTGAACGAGCTCGACAGCGTCTTCTTCAGCACCGCGTTCGCACTGAACGAGCCGGTCTGGGTCCTCAGGACAACAGCGTTGGCGGTGAAGGAGCCAGTCATCCCTGTTCGGAAGACCACCGCGTTCGCGGTGAACGCGCCGACCTGAGCACGCAGGATGGTGGCGTTTGCTGTGAAGGTCGCCGCGAAAGTCCGGCGCAGGATTGCATTGGCCGTGAACGAGCCGGTGACGGTGACCTGACCGGCGGCAAAGACCGCGTCTGCAGTGAACGAGCCCGTCTGGGTGCGCTTGACGACCGCGTTCGCGGTGAACGCGCCGGTCCTTGTGGCCTTCAGGACCGCGTTAGCCGTCGTGCTCCCGCTGACAGTCGCCTTGATGGCCGCATTGGCCGTGAAGGCCCCGGTCAGACCAGTCCTGAAGATGACCGTGTTCGCGGTGAACGAGCCGCTGACCGTGGCCTTGATGACCGCGTTGGCGGTGAATGAGCCGAGCTGAGGCCGCAGGATGGTCGCGTTGGCGGTAAAGGTGCCTGTGCGCGTCAGCCGGACGACGGCGTTGGCCGTGAACGAGCCCGGCTGATCGTTGCGCTTGACGACGGCGTTGGCGGTCGTGCTGCCGGTCTGAGTGCGGAAGACGATCGCGTTGGCTGTGAAGGAGCCGGTGCGCGTGGACTTGATGACCGCGTTCGCGGTGAAGGAGCCGGCGACCGTGGACTTGATGACCGCGTTCGCGGTCATGCTTCCTGTCTGGGTGCGCTTGAGGACAGCATTCGCCGTGAACGAGCCGGTCCTCGTGGCCTTCAGGACCGCGTCGGCGTAGATGGCAACGACGGGGCCATCCCTGAAGTGAGCAGCGACTTGGGTCGCGGTCAGTTCGGTGTTGTAGAACGCGACTTCATCGAGAGTGCCGTTGAGATAGTTGAACGGCGCGGCATCCTGACGCCCGAAGTTGAGCGCCGCCGTGTTGTTGACGAAGCCGCTGGCCGTATCAGCGATCGTGACATCGACGCCGTCCAGGTAGATCTTGCCGGTGCTGGAGCCCGACGACTTGGTGACGACGATGTGATGGAAGGTCGTCGTATCCGCGATGACAGCGGCGGTGTGGGCAAGGATTGCCAGGCCCGCCGAGCGGAACTCGATGTCGCCTGAGACGTTCTGGTTGAGCCGGACTTGCGGGCTGCCGGTGCCGACCGTGCCGCCACCCTTGTCAATGATGATGTAGGTCGCGCCGAGGCTGGCCTGCTTGACCCAGAACTCCCAGCTCTGGGCGGCGGTGCCGACGTTGAAGGTCGCGTTGTTGGCGACCGTGACGTACTGGCTTGAAGCCGAGGCGAAGGCCACGGCCTTATTGGTATCGCCTGACAACGCCCCCGCGACACCAAGAGTTGGTCCGGCTACATACGTCCCCGGGTTCGTGGTGTATTCATCGACGGCAATCGTCGCGCCCGACGCCTCACCCAGCCGCCAATAGGCGAGAGGCCCGTCGGATCGGACGGCTGAGACGTACGGCTGGTAGGTCCGCTTGATGACCGCGTTGGCGGTGAAGGTCCCGGTGCGGGTCGCCTTCAGGACCGCGTTAGCTGTGAAGGAGCCCGTGATAGTGACCGGCCCGCCCGATCCGAGAACCGCATCGGCGTAGAACGGGCCTGAGCTGGTCGTGCCCAACCGGTAGTGGTCAGAGACCTGGGCTGCGGTCAGTGCGTAGTTGTAGAGAGCGAGCTCATCGAGCGAGCCGAGCAGGGAGTTGGTGGTCAGACCTTCGCCAGCGATGATGAGGACGCTGGTCGTGTTGGTGAAAGTGGTCGCCGTGCCAGGGTCGTCTGGCGTCAGGGCACCGTCGAGATACCAGCGGATTGTCGCGCCAGACTTGGTCACGACCGCGTGGTGCCACGTCGTTGTATCGGTGATTGTCGCGCCGAACTGGACGTTGCCGACAGCGCCCGACCACAGCGTCAGGATGTTCGACCCGCCGATGAATACCTGTGGCGCGAACCCGCCGGTGCTCTGCTTGTTGAAGATGCCGTGGACGTTTCCGTCGCTGATGGAGCCCGCTGCCCGCTTGACCCAGAACTCGATGCTGAAGACGTCACCAACATCGAGCGCCGTCGCGTCGGGCACCTGAAGCCCGGACGAAGCCGGGAAGGTCATCGCCGTGTTGCCGTCGCGGATTAGCGAGCCAGCGACGCTATAGGTGGGCGATCCGCCGACGGCATTGACGTTGTTCGTGCCAACCGAGTCACGCGGGTTGCCCGACGCCTCACCCAGCCGCCAGTAGGCGTTCGGCGCGTCGGCCAGCACCTTGGCGGTGTACGGCTGGTAGGTCCGCTTGATGACGGCGTTGGCCGTGAAGTTGAAGGCCACGTCCGCGACGAAGTACAGGCTGGCGGCGGAGCTCTCGGTAGACCACACGCCCGTGTCGAGGACGCTGTAGCCACCACCCGCGACCACGCTTGGGAGATAGCCGGGGACCGAATAGGCGACAGCATTGATAGCGCCTGACCGCCGGAAGACGATCCAGTACTGCGTCCCGCTGACGACCGGGATGGCGACCGTGGCAGCGAAGTAGGTCGCGCTGGTCGTGCTAAGGGAACTGGGCGAGACCGACGCGATGGTCGCGATGAACGCGCCCGGCTTGGCGGAAGAGTCCGTCCAGAGCTCGACCTCGGCGGTGTCAACCGGGAGGGTCCCCACGTCCCGAGTAAGGGCGTAGCGCACCTGGGACAGGAAGCCCGACACGCCCGGGGTGAAGGACTCCGCGTAGGAGGTCTCCGTCGCGTCGGCCCCGAAGCCGAAAGCTGATGGGGAGGCGAACGAAACCCCGTGCAGCTCGTTGGCGAACTGGGTCCGCTTGATGACCGCATTAGCCGTGAAGGACGAGGAGACCGTCTTCTTCAGAACCGCATCGGCGTAGAACGGGCCGGAGCCGGTCGAGCCGAGCCGGTAGTGGTCGCTGACCTGGGTCTGGGTGAGTGCGTAGTTGTAGAGAGCGAGCTCATCGAGGGTTCCCTCGAAGAACTCGCTGCCGCCCTGGTTCGCACCAATCCGCAGGGTGGCCGACTGGTCGATGAGCGTCTGGGGGTTGTTGACATTCGTCCCCTCGACGCCGTCGATGTAGATCTTGACCGTCGAGCCGTTCTTGGTGACGACCGCGTGGTGCCACGTCGTCGTGTCGGTGATGGTCTGGGTCGAGGAGGCGATGGCTCCTGTCCCGGTCCGAGCCAGGAAGACGGTGTTGGCGACGTTGAAGCCCGTCGCTGCGTCGCCCGCGTAGCCGAACGAGTACGCGCCAGTGCCACCTCGCCGGACGAACTGGGTGGCACCGACCGTCCGATCCGACAGCTTGAACCAGCACTCGGCGGTCAAGACGTCCGCGAAGTTCAGGCCGCTCGAGTCGGGGACGTCGAAGTAGTTGGTCGTTCCGTTGAAGGTGATGGCCGTATTGCCATCGCGGACGAGAGCCCCGGCTACGCCGTAGGTCGGGGTGCCGCCCGTGGCAGTAGCGTTATGTGCGCCACCAGAGGAGTCCTGCGGGAAGCCGGACGCCTCGCCCAAGCGCCAGTAGGCGTTCGGCGTGTCGGCACGGACCTGGGCTTGGTACGGCTGGTAGGTCCGCTTGATGACGGCGTTGGCCGTGAACGAGCCCGGCTGATCGTTGCGCTTGACGACGGCGTTGGCCGTGAAAGAGCCCGTGATGGTGACAGGACCGCCGCCACCCGTCGGGATGACGCGCCTTGCCCTCTGCTGGGGCTGAGGTGGGTTGTAGAAGATCCCCATCAGACGTCACCGACGCAAAGGAAGGCCAGCCCCACCGAAGGGCTGGCCTCACCGAGTGCGTACAGGTGTGTCACGGGGTGGTATCCCCTTTGGCTAGCCCATTGGATTGGGCCGGAACTTCCTAGGTCATCTCTTGGAAGGTGATCCCAGCGTTCCAGTTGGTCAGCGTCGCTGGCGTCCCGACGATCTTGAGGATGATGGCGGTGTCGGCGGGGACCGTGATCCGCTCCTCTGGGACCGGAATCCACAGCCAGCCGTTGAGGTTGTTGAACCCGTCGTAGATGAGGGGTGTGACCGCGCCTGCACCTTCAGCCGAGGCGTCCGTGCCAGACGTTGACTCTGCTCCAGCCGTGCCGCCCGTGATGCCCGTCGCCGGACCGCCGAGCCGATGCGGCGACGGTGCCGTCGAGGTGTAGGTCCCGAACGCGGACGCCTTGGTCCCGAGGATGATGCCGAGCTGGTCGGAGGTCTCAGTCGCCTGATTGCCGACCCAAGCCCGCAGGATCTGGATGACCGAGCCAGAAGCATTGGCGGTGGACTCGGTATGGATGATGACCAGGGTCGCGTCCGCGACGATCGTCTGGTTCTGCATGGTGACGGAGTAGGTAGCCACGGGCTCTCCTTATTGGGCGACGATGGAACGGTAGAACCGTCGAGGCGGGATGTACGTCGCGGCGGTAGGGATGACCTCAAGGGAGCGACCGCCAAGAGCCCCACGATCAACGTTCATACTGCTGTCGCTCTCGATGAAACTCGGGGCCGTGGAGTTACCAGTCGAGACGCCCCACGCAAAACGGTAGTGGTAGGTGGTGCTGGTCGCATCGTTGTTGCGGTTGGTCGTCGGCGTGGCACCGTTGTTATAGGTGTCGGCGGTGGTCGTAGTTTCAGCCTTGCTGTGCAGCCATGCGCCACAACTAAGAAACAGATTGCCAATCTGGTCATCGACGGAGCCGAGAGTGGCGGTCAATGGGCTGGGGTTGAGCCCGCCAGCGCCGCCTGCGATACCCGACACTGGCGGGTTCTGCAAACCACTGAACTCGGCAAGCACGGCCCAACCCTGTGTAGCACCCGCGTTCGTGAGGGTCGGAGCAGTATCTCCACCAGCAGCAATCTTCCACCCTATTGACACGATAACGGAGACCCCACCCCCCGAAGCATTGACACACTCAGTCCAGCCAGAGGGGAACGGGTTGGTGCTCGCACCGTAAGTAATAGACCACAAAACCAGCACATTGTTGGCGGTCGGAGACTGGCCGAAGGCAGGAGCAATGGAAGTCGTGCCACTGGCAACGGTGCCGAAGCTGCCAACGAGGGCGACGGCCATCAGTCGCTCCTCACCCAGACATGGGAGTTTCTTTCGACAACCGGCCTCCAGCCAAGCCGATACATGCCACGGTAGGGCAAGATCAGCACAGCATCGGGGCGCATCTCGGCATCGAGAAAGTCCTCGAGTGCTGCGGTGCCCTTCTCGCTTATCAGGGGCCGGTAGCAGAACACGATGTCGAACGCCGCATATGCCCCGTAGTAGCGAGCGTCGGCAATCTCGACCTTCGCCTCAGGGCACAGGTAGCGGGCCATCGCGGCGTACTGCTCGCGGGCTTCGATGCCATGGACCTCGAGGCCAGCCGCCTGGGCGATGACCATCTTTGTCCCAAGCCCGCAGCCTACCTCGAGATAACGCCGCCCGGTAGCGCGTGTCAATGCGATTTCGAGGTCAGCGATGAAGTCCGGCATCGGCGTCGGCTGGTAAGGGAAGAACTCCTCGTGGAGCGGCAACTCAGCGGGCAGCCACGCACCCTCGAGACGCTCCACCGCCACGGACAGAGCCGCGATCGGATTGAACACAGGAAAACCGGACCCCACGCGGGGCCCGGCCTGCATATCGTTCTTCGTGCTGAGTTCGACCATGGGATTGGTCTCTCGGTTGAACCCCGTTGGATCGGGGTCGGCCTCCCCGAAGGGATGAGCCGGTCGGCTGTTGGCCGGACTCTACATGCCGACCATGCGCGTTGCAACAGGATCGACGTCGCCCTCTTCGCCGGTCATGACCATGCCGTTGGGCATCAGCCACAGGCGGGTGACCTCGTCGCCCCTCTTGCGCCCGATGACGTGGACCGCCACCGACGCTGTCGCGGCTGAGCCGATGATGCCGACATGATGGCGGTGGTAGAAGAACTGGTCGCCCTCGATGGTGGACAGACACAGCTTCGGCTCGCCGTTCTCCTTGTCCATCAGGAACCAGATACCTGGCCTGCGGAAGGTGTCGCGGTTGCCCTCGATCCAGCCGTCCACGTCGATGTCGATGCCGATGTTGCCGCCCACCCCGTCTGCTGGCTCGTGGATGAGGAAGACCGGCTGGTCCCCTGCCCAGCCACCGTGGGTGGTGTCCACGACCTCGACCGCCTCGTTGGCAATCTCGATCGCCGTGCCCTCGATGATCTCGTTCACCACGTCACGCCCAGCCTCTCTCGGGCCTGAGCCGGCGTCAGGGCCTTGTGGCCGACACCAGCGAGCTGCCCCTCGCGGAACTCCTGCTCTTCGGGCTTGCGGAACGCGAGCTCGCGCAGGAAGGTCTCCTCGTTGACCGTGGTCGGACCGACGTGGCCGATCTTGATGGACGTGTCCACGAAGATGCGGGAGCCGGACTCGGTCGCCTCACGGCAGAACAGGAAGTCCTCGCCGTACTCGCCCTGCCAGCGGAAAAACGGCGGAGGGCGCATGCCCTTGCGCTCCTCGAGCTCAGGGAAGCCCTCGCCGGTCTGCTTCCGCAGGATGCGGTCGAAGACGCGCTTGTGGATGAGAACGAAGGCCATCCCCGTGGCGTCCACCTCGACGGCTTCGTCCTGGCCCCAGTCCTCGAGGAAAGTGTAGCCGTGCTCGTCGTCGGCGGCCTTGACGTACATCGTCGGCTGGTACGGCGGCGTGCGCTGGAAGCACAGCCCGCCGACCATGTCGAGATCGAACTTCTCGCGGGTCTTGACGAGCTCCGTCACGGCTCCCGGCTGGAAGGCCATGTCGGAGTCGATGAACAAGATCCAGTCGCCGTCCATCTTGGC
>Ga0307503_10000215_pt1 | contig 15205 bp, 27 predicted proteins | sample 17_S_MG_FD_194514 | JGI IMG/M metagenome (GOLD analysis project Ga0307503, IMG submission 194514) | Soil microbial communities from Populus trichocarpa stands in riparian zone in the Pacific Northwest, United States - 17_S | ecosystem: Environmental > Terrestrial > Soil > Riparian zone > Trees... | reverse complement strand
GCCGCGCAATGGCAGTGCCCTGAATGCGAATCTGTTCCCGATGCAAAGTAAGCTCAGTCCGAATACCGGATAGCTCATCGCGGATGCTGGGCAGTGTTGTGAGCTGGTCGTGGATGCCGGCGATTTGGTTTCGCATGATCCGTTGCTCGCTCTGCATGCGCTCGAGCTGATGGGCGATGAATTCAAGACTGACTTCACTCATAGATGCGACCGCAGCACGAAAGCCAACACCACCAGCGTGATCCCTACGTTCGAGCCGACCATCCATTTCAGCAGCGTCAAATCGCTTTCGATCTTGGCGGCACGGTTTTCATATTGTGCGCCCTCGACCGCCGCCGCCCGCGCCTTGTCGTCTGGCACGTTGCCGGCACGTAGAGCGTCGTAGAGTGCCTCAAGCATGACGGGCATTACTTCTTGTCCTTCTTCATCTCGCGTCGCAGCACCTCGTTGACGCGCGTTTGCCATCCCTGGCCGCTGCTTCGGAAGTACGTCAGAACGTCATGGTCAAGCCGAACAGTCACCTGCACCTTTGGAATCGCCAGTGGCGGTCGGCCGACGGGTCTCTTCATGGCCGAATATATAACCTACAAAAATTCCCCATGCAAGTAGGGTACAAATTATCGCGGCCGTCCCCCTTGTTGCTTTGCGCCAAACATTTGACTTGGCCGGCCACGGTTCAGATCTGTAATGGCATCTGACAGCCGGCGAGGATCACGGCCAGCACCGTGCGGGCCGCAAGAAAGAACAGCAACCCAGCCAAGCGGCACGGCCCAGCGCAGTATTCATTTTGTGGGTCTAACTCGTTGATTTGTCATATTGGGACCGTAATGCAGTAGAATGGCAGGCACCTGATTTTTCAACGACTTAAGGGTCGGTCGATTTATGAACAAGCGTGAATCGTTCCACTATTGTTCACGCTCCCGCTTCAGCCGATTCGAGGCCCTATCCAGATGCAGCACTGCGGCGCTCGCATTTTCGCGCTGAACCGAGAACCGGCAGTAGCGTCCCACGATCTCCTCAGACATTCCCACCATGTCCGCGATCTGCCTTGTGTTAGCGCCGGCCCGTAGCAGGCGCACGCAGGCGGTCGCCCGCAGGCCGTGCAGCACCATGCCCTCCAGGGGGGCAAGGGCTGGCTTGCTCTTGCGCTCACATTCCCAAGCCCATGACAGCGCCTTGCGCGTCCACGGGATGCCGGTGGGGCGCAGGAGGATATATCCAGGGCGGCGTTCCCAACTCGCCATGACCGTCGCAAGCTCGCGCGTGATCGGTATCCAGAGTTGGCGGCCGGTCTTTTGCTGGGTGACGTTGATGCCTTCACGGCCGTTATAGACTTCCAAGTCTGTCCATCGCATCCGCACCAGATCGGAGCCCCGTTGGCCGGTGTTGGCCGCTAGGCTGATGACCCTGGATAGCTCGGGGCGCGCCTCCCGTTCGGCTATGCCGACCTGTTCATCGGTCCATGGCTTGTGGCCGTCGTGGGACCGCTCGAATTCAATGCCGGTTGTGATGGGATAGGGCAGCATGTCACGCACGATCGCCCATCGCTCAAGTTGGCGTAGGGCTGCCAAGGCTGCGGCTTGCTTGCCCGGTCGGCCAGCCAGCCCGTCGATGAATGCCTGCACCAAAGAAGGGCGCATCTCGTAGACTGAGACTGGACCCAGGTGGTGCTCAGCAAGCCGGAGCTCGCGGCCCCAGACTTCTTGCGTTGACCGCTCGTATTTTTCCCATTTTGGGCTATTGGCGAAAGCTCGGATAACCGCAGCGAAAGATTGGTCAGTGATCTTTGCCGCGCGAAATCGCCGCCTTGACATTGTCCCTTATCCTCTCTGCCAGACTGTCCGAGGATAGTGCGGTCGATCCGGCCTCCTGTTCAAGGAGGCTATCCACAGCCTTGAGCGCAGCCATGGCGTTTCTGATACGCCGCCGCAACTCAATCTCACGCATCTGGCGCTTAGTGGTCATGGCGTGGTGTCCGTGAGGGCGCGGCTGATCGCCAACCTCTGCCAGTAATCCTTTTGCTTCTGTAGTTCCGCGACCTCGGCCAGCAGTCGCTCGATCTCAGCGCCCTTAGCGTCCATGACCTTGTTGGCAAAGCGGATCGTGTCTTGCAGCCGCTCGATCTCGGAGGCGGCATCTAGCAGGGGTGCCTTGCCGCAATGGCAATCGCCAAAAGCATCGCGCAGCCGTTCGACGATGTCGGTCATGGCTTGGGCTCCAGGGCGGCGCGGGCGATGGCTCGCATTTTTATGATGACCTCATCGTCCGTGTCTGGCTCGCGGGCAAGGGTGCTGGGCGGGTCTTTGGTCAGGCTTTCCAGCGTCGCCCGCAGTCGCTCGATCTCAAATCCCTGCTCCCTGACAATCGGGGCAAGGCTTACATCCTCAAGGTTCCGGCGCAGAGCCTCTGCATTTTCGGCAATTGTTGTCAGCCGCTCGATCTCGGCGCGCTCGCTTAGGAACTGGTCGTAACATCCGCATGGATGGTCGGTGGCTGTGCAGGCATATTCGCGCATTCCTGCTTGCAGCCGCTCGATCTCGGCGTCGCGCTCACGTAATCTGCGGGCAAACCGCTGCCGCTCTTCGTCGGTCATGGCGTGGGCTCCTCCAGGGCGGCGCGGGCATGAATGATGATGGGTCTAGCCCAGCGTCGCTGGAATGCACGCCAGCCCGGCTCTGGCCGATACTTTTCCTGCGATGCAGTTTCCGGTTTCCACAACATTGCCATCGGCGTGAAGCCGATCGACTGCATCTGCTGTAGCCGTTTCTCGGCCAAGGCGAATGTGTCCTTGGGATATCCGATCAGAACATAGACCCGCATCCGATGCGACGCTGCCGTGAACCCGGCCGCCAGCAAGCGACGTGCGGCATGCTCCAGCGTCTCGAACGCATCACCGGGATCGTAGGCGAAGAACATATTCGGACGCGGCGTCAGGCTGGCCAGCAGATCGACCTGATAGTCCTCCAGCGCGAGCGCCTCCAATCCGCCGGTAAATTCGATCCGGCGTTTTTGTCGGCGCAGCATGGCGAACACTGCCTCGACGTGCGGCCGAGGACACGCCAGTAAATTGTCGTCGAGGATATTCCAGCCGTCTATGATCGGCAGCACGCGCGGCACCGGATCGCGCTTCCAGACCGAGCAGAACCAGCAGCGGCGGGGACACCCGCGCGAGGTGAAAATATAGCCCGGCTTGATGTACCGGCCAGGAACAAAGTCGGCACCGGCATCGCCATAAGCAACACCGCCGATCTTGACTGGCGCGACGGCACGCCACTGCTCGGCCAAATCCTCGGCGATCGCCTTGTCATAGGTGAACGTGACTGAGATATGAACTTCGTCTGCCTCATCGAATAGACCGGGTGGGCCGAAGCACGCGAGCGCATCCACAGGCGTCGCCTTGGTCTTGCGGGGAAAGACACGGATCAGTCGTTCCGGCTCTCGGCTCACGGCTTGGGCTCCAGGGCGTGCTCTGCACATTTGCGAATGGCAATCAGCATCAGGGTGGCCTCGGAGTTGCGCGTTGATATTTCAATCATGTCTTGCAGCGCCGCCCGCAGCCGCCCGATTTCGTCGGCGGCCTGCCATGTCAGGTACTCCTCGGGCGGACCTCCGCAGTTTCTTGCGTAGTCGCGCAGCCGCTCAACAATGTCGGTCATGGCGTGGTGTCCTTGAGGGCGGCGGCGATCCGCTTGTACAAGGCCGACTGATTGTCGGGCTCAAAATCATTGTGCAGCCCTCTTAGCGCATCTTCAACTAACGCCCGCAGCCGCTCGATCTCGTCGGCGGCGTCTTCGCAGAGAGCGTTTATGAATTTGCGGTCGCATTTGTCACGTAGCCGCTCAACGATGTCGGTCATGGCTTGTCCTCCAGGGCGCGGTTGGCGATGAGCCACGCTTCGGTGCTTGTCCCCACAACGCTACGAATTTTAGTCAGCGCCGCTCGCAGCCGCGCGTTGTCGGCCTGCAGCCGCCCGATCTCGGCGAGAGCGTCTTCCATCCGCATATCGGTCATTGCTCGACCGCTCCGGTACGCGCCAAGGCCAGCGAGCGGCGCGCCATGTGGAGGAAAGATTCGTCGTTGCCGCCGGATTCGCAGTGCATATCCGCCGCCATCAGCAACGCCTGAATGGTCAGCCGGCGATGGATCTCCTCGCTGGCCAGACCTTCATTCCTGGCGATCACGACGAGGCGATTGATCAGCGCGCTAAACGCCATGATCGAATCCGGCGCTTGTGGCATTACTGCGGGTCCGGCTTGGGCGCGAACTTGGCGGCGATCTCGGCGGCGCCAGCGTCGTCCCGCTGGTCCCGCTCGATTTCCTCGGCCAGCTTGGTCAGCGAGATGTTCGGCCCGGCGCTGCCTTCTGCTGCATTCAGGCAGGAAAGAATTATCGCCCCGGCGGTATGAAACTGCGAAACAAGTGCGTTCAATTTGCTGCGATAAGAATCCCGTTCATCAATGAGATCGTTCTGCCGGCGGTCGAGCATCTCGCGCAACTCGGTCTCACGTTTTTCCAGCCGCACGATGTCGGCCTCGGCCAGCATGGCGCGGCGGCGCCATTCCTCAAGTTCCTGCCCGAGGCGGTCGATCTCCTGAATCTGGTCAAGATGGCGCTGCGCCACCTTCAGGGCATCCTCGGCCCATGCCTGTTCACTCACCCGATTCGGTCGCGCGGCGGGTGCCGGTAGTTGCGTGACTTTCGGCATCGTGGCCATTGTCATGTCTCCCCGTTGCTAAGTTCCGGCATTGGCTCGCCCAACCAGCCGGATTCCCAGGCGAGAGCTTCCTTGCTGCGGGCTGGATCGCGCAATAAGCCGGGCAAAGCTTTGCGCTGGTGGCCCAGACGCTTCGCCTCCTGGCCCGCCTTGTACGCACTGACGACTGCAAGATGCCCATCGTGATCGTCGTCGGCGGCAGGGTCACGATCGGCCTGTGCGACGGACGCTGCATCAGCGTCGATCGTGCCCTGCTCGCCTTCCTCCCCAGCCGTCGAAGGGGTGCCAGCAGCGGCCGGGGAAGCTGGATCGTCTTTCAATGGATTGTGCACGACATCAAAGGCGCGCCCAGCACCACGGCGCGGGTCGAACATTTCTTCGGTGGTTGTCTCGCCATCCTTAAGCGCGGTGAACATACCGAGCAGCGTCGGGATGTGTTCGAGCGTGATGTCCTCGAGGCCCTTCACATCGAGCGCCGCAAAGACCTGCTCGGGCTTGACGCCGAAGGTCGCGAACGCTTTGATCGCTCCTTCGCGGCGTGTTGCCAGGGTCTTGACGTCGCCGGCCACGACCCGCTCGCTGGCCTCATAAGCTCGCCTCCATACCGCCTTGGGCACGCCGGCCAGGATGGCATTGCGCCGCGCGATCGAGCACGCGGCATTGCCGGTCACCACAACCATGTCGTCATTGAACAGGCGGCCACGCTTGTCCGAGATGCGGCGCTGCACAACGGACCGCATCGCCGAGTTGGTTTCGAGATCGTGGAAGGTGCCTTCGGCGGTGATGACTCTGTTGGTGCGATCAATGGCAATGACGCGGGCCTCGACCCGGCAATTTCCCCACTGTTGGGCGATGATTTCTGCGAGCCGGATGGAAGGGCCGCGGATCGGCTTGCCGCCACGCGGTAGAGCGAACATGTTTTCGGCGGCGGTCTGCTCGTCGAGCGTCGCCAGGCTCATGATGTTGTCGATGCTGGTCTTGAGCGAGCGCGGGTACTGGCGGGCAGTTGCGATCTGGCTGTCGAGCTCGGCGCGGACGATGGTGGAAACCATGCCGGTCTCAGCCAGCATCGGCAGATTGGTGGCGTCGGTCACCTCGCCGGTGATTTCGTCGTGGTCGACGGGCTTGGTTTTCGCGGTGTTCATTTTGGATTGCTCCACATCATTCGGCCGCAACCAAGTGCGGACGGAATGGCTCAGCCGGATGTTCCGGCTCGACCTCGGGCTTGTTGTCCTCGATCTTCTGTAGCCGCTTCAGCCGCGATGCTGAGATTTCGCGTGCGCGTTTCAATTGTCGCCGTAACTCGACATTCTGTTCTACGGCGCGTGTTCCCTCTCGCTCAGTCCAAGTCTGCCCATCATCACGCAAAACAATTCCCAGCGTCGTGCATGCCCATTCGAATATGTTGTCGCCGGGACCAAACGGCACAACACGCCAATGATGATTCAAAAAATATCCACGCACTGATACGTCACCGCAAACATGGCTGTGGGGGAAAGGTTTTGGCTCGGGATGCAATCGACACCATCCATCAAGCTTGCCGTGGTTCTTGGCGTAGTTGATGGCAGTATGTTGGTTCCATTTATTGCCGCAGTTGGATTGGCACTGACCGGCTTCACGTTCCTGTTTATGCTGCGCTGGTTCATTTGGTTGGAAGTAACGACAGATTAAGCACGGCATGATTTTCCTCCTGTCACTTGTTTTAGCGGAACCAAGCTGGCAGCTCGTTGATGTCGATTTCGGTGACTGGCTCGTTGAGCAACCACATGTCGCCATCGGGGAATGCCTGCTTGAAATCGCGGTAAATCAGCAGCGCCTTGCCGCGGTCGCGCTCGGCGATATCAAGGATGGGATTGCCGGGCGAAAGCGAACGTGACCACGTGATCGGCGCGCCCTCAGCCTGGAAGAATACCCACTGAAACGCGAACTGCTCGCAATCCGCGGCGCGCCTCAACCACGCCGGATCGTGGTCGCCGAACACGAGGCCGTCCTCGACCATGCGCCGCACTTCGGCGCGGCCCTCGAGGTAATGTGCCGCCTGGATGTCATAGCGGTACTCGACGATCGAGCGTCCGCAGGCCTCAGCAAACGGGCGGCCCATGTAGTTGCGGATGCTCTTGAGATCGCCGACGCCGCGGATTTTCAGGTAGTCAAACCGCGCCTTGCAGCGCACCACGAAACCATCGTCGAGTGTGTGTTCCCAGAATACCGAGACCTCGGGCACGCCACCCTCGAAGGCGGCGGCGAGATCGGGGTTCTTGGCGATTAGCTCGCCCGAAACCTTGATGCGGTCGAAGTCGTCACCGTCGAGTACCGTCTCGTTGTTCGGGCATAACTTCGCCTTGCTCTTGGCATCGAGGCGGGCGAGATCATCCGGGCGGCGGACATAGCGCACGGCGAAGGCTTGGCTACCTTCGAGCACGAGTTTGTGCAGCGCGCGGCCAAAGTTAAGCGCGGGGCTTTCCTTGCGCTCCGGCGGATTCGGGTTGAGTCCGCTTTGCCACCAAAAATCGGGGCCGGAACTAAGCAACCGGCGCAAGTCTGTTGAACCTAGCGCCAAATCTTGGTGATAGGTGTCCTCGTCCAAATCGAAGTATATTCCAAGGCGCTCCGTCATATTCCTTGCCTTGCCTTGCCCTGCCCTGCCGCGCTTCGCCGGGCACCGCCTGCGGCGCGCTGCCAGGCCGGCGAGCGTCAGGGTGAAATCGGCGGCGGAAACCGGATCGCGCGGGTTGGTGTAGTGCTCGGACTTGCCATCGGTGCGGATGAAGTCCCGGTATCGCTCCTCCCAGCCCGCCGTCAGGTGGTAGAGAAACTTGCGCTGCTCGGCCGGAGTCATCGCAGGTAGGGCAGCATCGACGCGGGCTAGGAAGCGGTCAGCCCGCGATGTGTGGGCCACAGGGGCGGTCATGCCTGGTGTTAAGAGGACGGACATTTTGGCGCGCCAATAGCGGCTTGCAGATAGTCACAGGCCTGTTGAATGCGGTCTAGCCAGGCGCGGAATTTCCCTGCCTTGGCCGGCTTGGCAAGCCACTCCTGCAAAGTTGAGGGATCTGGGTGCGTAGCCAGCAACTCTATGGCGGCCGTATTGAGTGCCGAGGCGGCGCCAAGCCATTCGTTCAAGACATCTTGCCGCTTGCTGTGTTCGATCTGATCCTTGGTGTACAGATGCACTGGGCCGTACTTGGCGGCAAACTGGATCGCTGTGCCCTTGAAATCAGGGTCCACCTGTTCGCGGGTTAAACCTTTATCGGTAAGGCGCGTGTATTGCGGTGGCGGTGAAGGTGACGGGGCGGGTAACGGCGGTGGTGGATCGTCCCGCATCACATCGGGGATGCGTTGCGCTCGCCTGCGCTGTTCATGACCTGAAGCATGGCCAATCGCTCGCCGCGTACCCTTATCCCTTTTAGATAAGGGTACGTTATTGATTTTCGGCGCCTTCTTTTCCCAAATCGTGCGCAAAGCCAGCCCAATATTATCTCCCAACAATTTCTGGCCGGTTCCCGGATGGCCGCGCTCCATTTCGTAAATAGCGACAATCGCGCGCCTATCGTTAGGAGAAAGATGTTCAAGTTGATGGCGGCCCAACCAGCGGCTGTATTCTTGAGTGGCTGGGAACATGCCGACGGCTTCGGATATAACTGCACCAAGCTCCAGCGTGCCCTCGATCCATTGCTCGCGGCCACCATTTATCTTGTCGAAGGCGGCTCGATAGCGCAGCGCCAATACATCAAGCGCACTAGCGTTATCCGGTACGGTGATCAGTGCGGGGCTATTCATTGCTGGTTTCCTGCTAATGAAAGAACGGGGCACCCGGTGAAGGGCGCCCCGAGTTTCTCATTCGGCGGCCTGTTGTGCCGGAACGGGTCCAATGAAGCGGGGAAACGTCTCGTTAACTTTGAGACTGATCCGCTTCACGCTCTCGCCGGTCTTCCAAGAGTTGAACGCCTTGATGACGTGGCCGAGCACCTGATGCTTTTGCATCGGCTCGCGGCTGCGCTCATCATCGGCGAGCACCTTTTGAAGGGCGGCAATGGCCGAACCGTCTTCCGGTTCATCCACGACGGCGCCGAGTTCGGTCATGAACTCTTCAAGAACTTCCTCGCCGTGCAGCTCGATAATCTGCGAAGCAACGAAGTTCGCAATGTCCTTGTACCCAAGGACGGTCTGCGCCGCCTTGTATTCGCCGCTCATAAGCCTGACGCCCAGGCGCAGGTTCTGGTTTTCGGTGGCGTAGTTCACCACCTCGTGCGGCGACACCTTGTGCGGTAGTGGCTTCTTGGTGGTCGCGAGATAGCAATGATGTTCGTACATCATCGCCATACTGACGACGGCCGCGATCTGTTTCGCCTGACCGTTGAGGCCCGACGTTGCCAAGGCATCCGCCGACGAGCGGGCCTTGGAATTGTCGATGTATGCGAACAGGGTAGGATCTTCCGGGACATCGCCGATCACGTAGGTCGTGAACGAGGCGCCAGAAAGATAGCAGGCGAGCAAACGGTGGCCTGCGTCTTCCAGTTTGCCAGCGGTGTTGAAGATTACCGGCTGGCCGGTTTTCTTCCAATCCTTAGCCACCATCTGGCGGGCGTAGTACTTGACCGTCGGTAAGGTCGGCCGGCGGTTTCCGTTGACTGGATTGCGCAGTAACATCGCCTCGGCAATTTCCGGGGTGATGGTTTTCCAGCCGTTGGTCAGGTCGATGTCGCGAGGTTCCTGGGTCGCCTGCCAGGCCACGAAGTCTTCCAGAAACTTCTGAAAGGCTTTCGAACTGACAGTGGTTAGGTCAAGTGTAAAGTGAGGTGTAAACATAACAAATGCTCCGTTGTTGGCCGCGCCGACCGAGTGGCATGACCGGCCCAAGACACGCTGCGAACCAGCGCCGGGGGAAAAGGTTGCATAATACGCAACTACGGTCAACAGAAAAGTTGCGTGTTACGCAACCATGATGGGGGCATAATATGCACCCAAGCAGAATCAACAGGTTGGCGGAACGGGGTGACGAAGTGGCTTAAGCGGCGGCTATGCCGCGTGGCCCTTGCGCGGGAAGGCGGCTTCCAGCATCGCTTTCATGCGGTCGGCCTCCTCCTGCGATCGCTCCCGAAAGAAGCGGGCGAGCCAATCGTCATCGGGATGCCGGAAAAGCGCGGCGGGTTCTTCGGCCTCTAGATAGTCCGCCAGCGCAATCAAATGGACTTCGGATGGGACGGCGCCGTCGAACCAGCGCGAGACGGTGCTCTTATCGACGCCAAGCCCGCGCACAATGTCGGCCTGCTTTTGGCCTCGCCGCGCCGCCCACTCAACCAGGTAGTGCAGCCGACGCGGTTGTTTTCCATGATGAATTTTTGTTGGGCGGGCCATAACGCAACGTACTGGCCGAGCCCTCGGCAGGTCGTTAGCGCAGAATGCGTATGCGTTACTTGACAATAGTTGCATAATACGCAACTCTTTTGACCATGGCCGCAAACCCGCTTCGGACATACCGCGCTGACCAAAAAGTCACGCTTGAGCAGCTCGCCGATGTGTTCGGTGTCAACAAGACGACCGTGCTTCGGTGGGAAGCGGGCCAAGTGCCTGCCGAGCGGGTGCTTGCTGTTTCCAAGAAAACGGGCATCCCGCCTTACACACTCCGTCCTGATCTATATCCGCGCGAGCGGTGGGCATCATGAGTGAGCCCTCCGCCTTTCTTCATTCCGTTCGCTCCGTCGGTCCGTACTCACCCTGGCAGGTGCACGGCCAACATGGAGTGAAAGGGATTTCCGGTGAGCAAGGATCGTTTGCGGTCGGGGCAAAGCATGAGTGATGCTGCCTACGTCGAGGAGGCGGCCAATTGGGCGCGCCGTCTTACGCACGCAGAGGCTCGTGGGCCCGGCGATATCGAGAACGCATGGCGCCGCCTCGAAACGCGGTACGGCGTGTCGTTTCACACTTGGTGGGCGCTTCGCTACCGCAGGCCGAAAGACATCGCCGCCTCGGTCTATTTCCGGATGCGTGCAGCCTACGAGGACGCATGTGAACGACAAGCCCGCTCCCTCGCGCACGAGCTCGCAATCACCAAGGCGAAAGTCGGGGCTTCTAATCCTGCTGTGGTGGCGGCTCAGGCTGCTTTGGGTTCGGATGACAAGACGTAACTAGCATGGGGCGGCCATGGCGCGGACCTGCCCGCTATGCCACCAGCATTATGCGGTCGAGCGGCTTGGCATTCGGCTGACGCCGCTCAAGGCGCGCATTGTCGACTACATCAAAGCCAGCGGCGACCTCGGCGCCTCGACCGAGGAGCTGCGGCACGAACTCTATAGTTCAAAGGATGTCGTCGGCGCGACGGTGCGCGTCCACATCCACCAGATCAACGATCTGCTCGAGTCCACCAAGTGGATCATCCGGTCTGAGAGCGATCTCGCTTTGCCGCGCTGGTACTTGCGCCGGCGCCGGATCAGGCGGGCTGCATGACCGACCTCCGTTCGGCATTGCAGGCGGCAATTCGGCAGGGCGAGCTCAACGCCAAGGAGTTGATCGAGACTGCTCTGGTTGTGCGCGACCTAAAGACAGCCATTCGTCAAGCGATCGAAGCTATCGACCGCAAAAGCTATGAGACCGCACGGCAGGAACTCAAACAGGCGCTCGATGAATCGCCCATCCCACAGCGAAGGCGAGAAAGGTAATGATGATCAGTCCAGCACCCGCATTGCCTTCTCGCCGGTCTTGCCGGTCGCAATCAGGTATTGCAGGAAGCGTTCCGCTGGCGCGGGCACGTCACGCTCGCCGCATGCCCAGCGCCGTGACGTGCGCGGGTCCACACCAAGCAAACGGGCCGCCGCAACCTGCGACAGCCCAAGCGTCTCGATTGCGGCGCGGTATTGGTCTGAGGTCATCCCGCTTAAATGGTCTGATCAACGAATGGGATGCTGAAACGTTTTGCATAAGCCGTTCCATGCTTGCGAAACGTCGGCAGGCTCTTGCCACTCTTGAACGGCACACTTTCAATAACCGTGCTGCCTTTGAGTGTTTCAGGCGCAAAAACCCGCAATTGAATGTGTGTATTGGTCTGTTCCAGAACGATCTTGGTGGGGGTCATCTTCGTCTCCATCAGCGGGCACTATTGCCCTTCCAATGTCCCCAATATAGGGCCAATGGTCCTAGGTGTCAAGGGGCCCTAGGCAATTATTTTCGGGGTCAAATCCCCTGTTTTACGGGGGTTTTATGAATGTCCTCGACCTTTTTTCAGGAATCGGCGGCTTCAGCCTCGGACTCGAGCGAGCCGGAATGCGAACCGTCGCCTTCTGCGAGATCGATCCCTACTGCCGACGTGTCCTCGCCAGGCACTGGCCAGATGTCCCTGTTTACGGAGACATCCGAGAGCTTACCGCCGCGCGCCTTATGGCCGACGCCGCGCGAGACGATGTGGCACGGCGGGGACATTCTGGCGGCGATAAATGGGACGCCGAGTGCGTATCGCAGAACACCGGCATTGATGTCGTCTGCGGCGGCTTCCCCTGCCAGGACATTTCCGTCGCCGGAAAGGGCGCGGGCATTGGCGGCGAGCGCAGCGGCCTATGGTCGGAGTACGCCCGAATTATTGGCGAGGTTCGACCCCGCTACGTCATCGTGGAGAACGTCGCAGCTCTGCTTGGACGGGGCCTTGAGCGAGTTCTCGGAGACTTGGCCGCGCTCGGGTTTGATGCGGAATGGCACTGCATATCAGCTTCCGCCGTTGGTGCGCCTCACCGACGAGATCGGGTCTGGATTGTGGCCTACCTCGGCGGCAGTCAGCTACGGCACGAACCACGGCGGTGGAATGGGGCGCGTGGGACCGATCCGGCCGAGCCGTCACGGGATGTGGCCGACGCCGACCAGCCGCGACTGGAAGGATGGCTCCGCGCAAGCCTGCATGAATGTGCCGAGCAACGGTTTGCTTGGGCGGGAGGTTTTCAGGGCTGGGACGAACAACAGTGGTTCGCTCAATCCGGCATGGGTCGAATTTCTCATGGGGTACGAAACCGGGTGGACCGTCTTAGAAGCCTCGGCAACGCCGTTGTCCCGCAAATCCCAGAACTCATCGGGCGAGCAATCATGAGCTACGACAACTGGAAAACCACCAATCCTGCAGATGAATGGCTTGGGCCAGAACCCGACGCCTACGACGGCAACGACGACTTCGCCAAATCCTATTCCGAATGCTTGCGCGTCATCCGCGAGCGCAAGGCCAACGGTGGCAAGGGATGGACGCCGCCATGAAAGCCAAGCCGCAACGTCCCGACGAGGTCAGACGCGGTGCCAACCGTGCAACCGCGTCGCCGCCGGCGGACCAGGCTGGGGTGGCTGGCCCCACGCCTTCGCGGGGGCAGGCTCTGCGCGTGTTCACGGTGACGCTGGTGGCCAAGGCGTCACCCAGCAACCCCGGCGCAGACCCGATTCGTTCTCTCCGCTGGCTGCTGAAGATCGCGCTGCGCCGCTTCCACCTCCGCTGCACCAGCCTGCGGGAGATTTGATGAAATATCCTTGGATGCCACTATTCTGGGGCGATTTCCTCGCCAACACGATGCACCTCTCGGCGCAAGAGGCTGGCGCTTATTTGTTTTTGATCGCGCATGCATGGGAGCACGATGGCGAGATTCCCAGTGATCGAGTTCGGCTCGCGCGCATTGCACATGTCCGGCAAGATCAATGGAACAAGGTTTGGAGTGCGGTGCAAAACTTCTTTGAAATTAAGGCCGGTGGACCATCGATCGATAGGTACACTCATCGCCGGGTCACGGATGAATTACACCGCTTAGGCAAAATCTCCAATAAACGCAAAGAGGCAATCCTACAAAGGTACAACAAGTCAGATACAAACGACCCTACATCCACTTCCACTTCCAATAGAGAATCTTCTCTTGGTAAGGGAAGCGAAGCGCCGACCATGCAAGTGCACGTCAATTGGCGCGATCCAGGCGTCAACTACCGATCCCCCCCGCGAACCAAATCCGGCAACGTTCTCGAACCCACCCTCGTTGTAGCCAAACGCTCCGCCAGCGAGGAATGAGGTTTCACGTGACACCACCAGCCCCGCATTTGAAGAACGACCGTTGCAGCGACTGCGGCGCTAAGGCGATATCTGCGGCGAGCGGGGAAATGCGGATCTGTCCCACATGCTTCGCGGTGTTGTGGCACTGCGAGGACAAAACGAATCCGCGTGCCGTCGAACTTGCGGCGCAACAACGCAGGCTGAGGGCTGAACGCGACCGCAAACGGCAGGAGCGCAGGGCCGCCTATCTCGATAGCAAGGAACGAGGCCCGTTATGAATCGAGTCACCCCCACCGAGACCCAAATCCTCGCCCTGCTCGAGCGCAAGCCCGAGCTGACCCAGTTCACGCCGACCTATCGCTGGCTGATCGAATCCGTCGAGCTGCTGCTGCGCCACCAGATCGAGCTGCGCGAGGAACTGCGCAACAACGGAATCCTGCGGTGAGCGAGATCGGAAAACCGGTGCGCCGCCGCGTCTTGATCCCCCAAACCATACCGGACGAGCCGCTTGCGCCACCGCCCAAGCATGTGCCGCCCGTACCTGAGAAGGTCGAACCCGAGAAGGTCGAGCCGGCATGACCTGGTGGGTCGTCCAGACTGAATCCCAGCGCGAGCACATCGTGCGCGTCCTGCTCATGCGCATGCGATACGAAACCTACATCCCGCGCATCAAGCATCGCAGCCGTATTGCACCCCTGTTCCCGAGCTACCTGTTCGTGCGGACAGCTGAACGCTGGTATCCCGTGCGCTGGACCGACCATGTCGTGCGCCTGCTCATGTCGGGCGATCAACCGGCGCAACTACCCGAGGCAACCATGACCAGCATCCGCAAACGAGAGGTCGGCGGTTTCGTCAAACTGCCCTCGCCCCCACGATTACGCAAAGGCCAACCCGTGCGCGTCATCCGCGGTAGTTTCGAGGGATTGCTCGCCATCCACCAGGGCATGAGCAGCCGGGAACGGGTCTGGGTGCTGCTCAACCTGATGGGTCAGCAGGTACCAGTGGAGCTACCTAGCAGGGATATTCAACCACTACCCGTTGCGGTTCAGTAGCAAGTTATGTTAGAAGCCACTTCACCCCTTGCACATAACAACCTGATTATCCGCAGAAATCCCCACAAAAAGGGATTTCCGTGCCGTGCAGCGCGTTTATGGAAACCTGCAGTGCAAGGGGTTGTAGTGCGGGTTTTCGCTATGGACGCCAGGGCATCCGATCCTAGCCAAGCGTACTGATGCCCTGGTGCTCCCATGCCCAAGCTAAGAACCCTTGCCCCACTGGTGCGCACCACCAACACAGCCACCACACCCCTACCACCCAAGGTCAAGGATGTAGTCTACACCACACCACAGTACAGGGTATGGCGTGCTGTAGTAGTAGCAAGGGCAGGTGGTAGGTGTGAGGCAGTAGACCATGGGCACAGGTGCAGTAGGGCACGGCCTGAGCACCGCATGTATGCCGACCACATAGTAGAAATAAAAGATGGTGGT
>Ga0307503_10000214_pt1 | contig 15396 bp, 21 predicted proteins | sample 17_S_MG_FD_194514 | JGI IMG/M metagenome (GOLD analysis project Ga0307503, IMG submission 194514) | Soil microbial communities from Populus trichocarpa stands in riparian zone in the Pacific Northwest, United States - 17_S | ecosystem: Environmental > Terrestrial > Soil > Riparian zone > Trees... | reverse complement strand
ATGAGTTTTTCTTCGCCCTCACCTACTTCATCTGATCTTTTCTGGTTGCTGACTTTCGCTGCGTTCACTACCCGCAAGTCTCCACCCATGAAGTCCTCCAAGGTCACGAACCCCTTGTCTAAAACCTTGATCGAGTACGGCACGGCAGCAGGAGCAATAACGTTCATAATTTCTTTCCCTGATCCATTCTGGTTTGTGTTCACATTCATCCATGTGGTTTCACGTAATGATGGAGATTAACCAACCATTGGTATCTCCCTTCATCTATCTTACCTTCTTCTAATAGTTTCCTATAAGTTCCTAGATATTCGGTTTCTCTTTGGATTTGCTTATACGTTGATTTTCTATGCGCAACAAGCCATCCAAAATACCCTCCCCTTCCAGTAAATCTATCATCGGCGTGGATGTTATCGAGAGGAAACTCAATAGCTTCTTTTCTAAAGAGTTTACACTTTTGGAAAGTTCTAACATGCTTTCCGTCAATGATTTCATGCTGATCGAAATAGACATAATCAAATTCTTCAGAAGCAGGGCTTTTAATCCATTCGATAATATCTTGTATTGGTGTGTAGAATCGTTCGTCTGCATCTAGCATTATCACCCATGATCCATCAGGGACCATTTTAAGTGCCTCATTCTTAACCGTTTCTGGTAATCCTGTATGTACTAATTCTTTCAAATAAACGGGGGTATTTATGATATGATGTTCATTTATCCATGTTGTTGTAGTATCTGTACTGCCATCATCTGCAATATATATAGCATCTACATAGTCCTCAACATGGTCTAGAAGATCAGCAATCTCATTTTGCTCATTATAGACAGCAGCTATGAAATAAATTTTAGTCAAGGAAAACCTCTTTGAACTGTAACATTACATTTTCAGGGGAGAATTGTGTGTAGAGTGGTGGAGTTTCTTGGCTATTATCAAATGCTAGTAGTTGAGCGAATAAACTCTCTTCATCCTGATAATATATTCCCCATTCTCTTAACTCCCAAATATGTGCTTTTTCGGGAGAGTTTTCATAAGTTATAATAGGTTTACCACAATAAGCAAATTCACCAACAGCAATACCGAATGTTTCTCCACGTTCTCTGGCATGGATCATTGCATCGCATGTATTGATGAATACCCTCTTATAGTAGGGATTGACTGTTGCCCCCATGAATATTACTCTCTTGGGATCGTAGAAATCAACGTCAGGTATCTCAGTGTTCATAAAGAGAAAGTAGTAGTCAGGACGAGCCTCTAGTGCCCGGTTAATAGCCGTCCATGCCCACGGAATATCAAAGGAGTCTAATCCTCCATACCGTCCGAATACGGAAGCATTCTCCGGTATTCCTATAGATTCTCTTAGTGTTTCCTCAATATCAGGAAGTTCCACAATATGAGGCACAAAAGGAAGCCCGAAGCGGCTGCCCATCCAAGCGGAGATGGTAGCGTATCTAGTGCCGTGAGGAACGTTATTAAACACAGCATGTACAAGATAAGGAGTGGAGTCAACATCGAATCCGTCATACTCTCCTGACTTTATATGATATAGAACATCTATACCTTCAATATCTTTAGGGCCAGTAATTACACTTACACCACCGAACACACGAGAGAAGTTCCTAAACGCTTCCTCGTTGTGAGCAGTGTCCGATAAAGTGAATATTGAAGAATCATTCCCCAATATAGTCTTGTTGAAATAGGCATAGTTGAATAGCGCATTACCTGTTCCTCGATTATCTAATTGATTACTTAGAAAGCCGATCTTCATTAACCTATCCTGTTATGTGTAAATAAACCATCAGATTGTGCTACAAGAAACCTTTGTTGCTCCCACCAAGGCTGTAAATCAACCTCCGCGTCTCTATCCCCAATTCGGGGAAGGATATGTGTTTTCAACCACTCGGTTCTAAACATCGTTGGATTATTGGTCCAATTGGCAAAATGGGCATTTGTTACATACCAATCATGAAGTTTAGCAACCCCATAAAACTTATCTGGATCAGTCCAGTGAATACTGTCTAACATGTGTGTAGGATGTTCTTCCTCGTGGCCCGCAAACTGGCGAGTATATAGAGGCTCGCCGGGATACTTTCTATGCCTGAATCGAGCAACATCAATTACATAACCTCTAAGTAACTGTCCTGCGTCATGTATTTGCTTCTCAGGATTCTCAATAAGAGTCCAGTCATTCTCCAGAAACAAAAAAAGATCGCCGGTAGCCACTTCTACCAGCCTTTTATAGCCTTGTGCTATTCCTATATTCGTTGCTTGTCCTATAGCCTTGTAACCGTAGTCTTCAGCGATTATTGAATCTAGAGCGGTCATCTCTTGAAAAAGAATTACTCTTTCTTGGTCTAGCGCGGTCAGACCTAGGCGCTCGTAACTCTCTAGAGTGTTTCTCAGAGTCTTGTGCGCTCCCCAACTTAATATTCCTATCGTCACGGGTAGGCTTTACCTCAAACTGATTTCTTAATGAATGCCAAATTGCTTGATCTAGGTTGCCTACGAAGGGACATGCCCTGCAAGCAAATATAGGATCACGATCCCCTAAAGTTGTATTCCAACAGGAATGTATTTTCATTTAACTTTATCTTCCCAATCTTTTATTGCTTGTTCTCTAAGTTCTTTTAGTGAAGATATAAACTCCAACAACTTCTCCTTTAAGAGATTCCAATATTTCATATTCTTTTAACACTTCCCTGATACTCTCATCGCTATACTGTTCTACATGAGTTTCATAAGTGTTTCCCATTGTTACATTCTGAGCATATCCGTATATTGGTAGAGATACTACTACATATCTAGAATGATCTACTGCCCGCCTAATTACATCTTCACCTTGGTTTCGTGGAAGATGCTCTATAATATCTCCGAGAATAACCATATCCCAAGTATGGTAATCTAATTTATCCCAGTCAAGATAATAAACATTTGAAATATAGATATTGTTGTATTTCTCTTTTAGATTAAAGTCATCAATATATGGCCCCCAAACCTCAACACCTTGCAGTATCTCAACGGGTGTGTCCTGTAGTGCATAGTAGTATGTACCCTCACCCGGCCCAATGTCAAGTACGGTACGAACATCACTCTCTATACAGAATTCTTTTACTAGGTCTTTACCTTCTTGTACCGATCCCGGCATTTGCTCTCCTAAATAAAAAATTGGCTGCGGGACTTGGATTCGAACCAAGATAACCAGTTCCAAAGACTAGCGTCCTACCATTAGACGATCCCGCAGTATGGCTGCCCCGACAGGATTCGAACCTGTATAAAATCATTAACAGTGATTTGGCTTACCATTAGCCGACAAGGCAATTGATCAACTTTAGGGTTGTTACCAACCTTTCGGATAGTTGACACCTTGCGTACTCTCACTTTCTCACCAGTTTTTCAGCCGCACCTACTCGCTGGACTAGGTACACGTACTCCCGTGTGCTATACGCTTTCCTTCGTCTTTTAACGTTATAAGGCCGCAACGCTTGCATTTTTAACGTGATGCAAGAAACGGAAGAAGCAATCTCTTTAAGGTGATAAACCTACTGCGATTTAACAGTCGCCCACTGGTAGTATATCAACTACCTTGTTTTTATAGATTGCTTTTATAATTGGCGCGGCGTAGGAAGAGTTACCGCGTATCTGCTCGTTTCCAATGATACCCATAATAAGGTGCCAGCGTTTACAAGGCGCTAGTTGTTAAGTACAACCAAACAGATCAATCTTATTACCCCTTCGCCTTATGTTCAGAAATCCCCCTCGCCCAAAGGTCTTGGGACGCTTATCCGACACTTAGGTTTCCGGTTTAGCCTCTTTTTGCTCTTCTTCTCTTTTCTGGTCCTTTTTTACTTCTTCCACTAACTCTTTAAGTTCACCATGATTTGTTTTATTAGCATCTAAGTCTACTGATGGTGATTCATTATTAAAACGATTTAAATCATCTTCCATAAGATCACTCCTTATTTATATTCCCGGTTACGCTCCGGGGTCGCATCTTCCTCCCCGCGTCAACGGGTCCAGTAGAGCAATTGACGTTGCTCACGACCGATTATAATTGGTAGCCCGTAAGGGAGTCGAACCCTTCTCGGCAGGGTGAAAACCTGCAATCCTATTCCGATAGACGAACGGGCCTTATACCTGCGCTGTCCCTGATGGCCCCCTTTAGGAACCATTGTAACACATGTAGACTAATCACACCACACACCGGGATATCCAGAACGGTTGATTATGCCGCCCGATCCGCACCGACGCATTATTATTGGTGAAGAGGATAGTGTTTGCAACCATCATCCAAGGCTTTTCAGGGCCGTGTGTTCTACTATTAAACTACTCTCCATTGGAGGCTCAGGTGAGAATCGAACTCACTACACACCTGTTTTGCAGACAAGTCCTTAGCCAGTTAGGTTCTGAGCCTTATTGTACCAGTGTTTTCATCATTATACCATCTACTATAGGGTATATATGGAAACATGATATATTCTTTTTTTAATTCAACTAATTTCCAAGACCACTCTAAATTATGCGGGTCTGCACCATCTTTAGCCAAGATATGTGCATATTCATGCCACATAAAGTCCCCCGGACTTACTCCATCTTTTGCATAAAGATATTTACGCTTTCCTAGACAAATTACACTGGCATGGGCGTGTGCAATATTTACTTTCCAATCCCATCTATCTCCGTAGAGACAGCCCGAAGTTGAGATATAAGTTACTTCTGGAAATAGATTTTCCCAGCCTAATTCTTCAGGAGTATACGCTCCCAAAAGACGAGCAAGTTTTCTTTTAAGTTTCTTCTTAAACTCCATTTGCCCATCTCTTTATATTTGGTGGAGGATAACGGATTCGAACCGATACTGTCTGCGTGCAAGGCAGATATGCTCCCGTTAAACATCAATCCCCCATTGATTACCTATAACCTAAAAGTATCAGAATTAGTATTACCACTACAATTATAGCAAGGATACTCATTCATCATTCACCCCAGTAAATGTTGGCGGATGGGGTGGGATTCGAACCCACGGGACGTTAGCCCAGCAGTTTTCAAGACTGTCTCATTAAACCGGACTCTGACACCCATCCATTTATATTTCAGTAGGATAGTCGTTAAACTTATCCTCACATTCTTGTTCTACAACACTTTTAAATTCTAACATAAATTCGGTAACTTGCTCTTCTGCCCAGCCAGCATCCCCGGCTAGCCAAATGGTTGCAAAGAGTATATAATCTTCAGAAGTTACTAATTCATCATATACTTTATCATAAGGTTTATCATTCAATGCTATCTATGATTACCTCGGCATTAGATTTTCTAATTCGATATTTCATTAATAACTCATATGCAGCATAATCATCTGCCTCTACTATAGCATTTGAATATTTCCATTTGTGCCCATCTTCGCCAAATACCCATCTAGGTATAGAATCAGACTCGTCATGTAAATATCTTTCTAAATAAAGAAACTCATCATCTTCTTTAATTAAGTTACTCATTCTTAAATCCCATATATTAATTCAAGCATTTCTAAAGAATCCTCTAAATCATAATAATCCGCTATTTTAAGATATCTTATAGCATTTATCATAATTGCTGGATTATCCTTGAAGTGTCCTATTCCCATATTACAGTTGGGGCAAAGAAGTCCCCTAACACATTTTCCACAAGATCGTTGGCCCGGACAACAATTATGGTCGTGATCAACATGTAAATTTCTTTTATCACTAGAAGCATATTCAACTTCTACTAGACAGACAGCACAACGAAAATCCTGCTTTTGTAGTATTTCTAAATAACTTTCTTCTGTTAATCCGTGTTCAAAAAATCCGTGTCTTTTCTTAGGGACATTTACCACTGTAAGTATTACTCTTCTTCAAACTCTGTAAATGGGACACCTAACTCTCGTGCCCATTTTATAGTATTTGATGTTCCTCCCATCTGAAAACGCCCTTTCTGATAGAACGCCAAGACAAGATCGCTATTCTCTGCAATTAACTTATTTCTTATGAACGTTGCTGGTTTTCCAAACTGGGCGTATTTAGGATAAAATATCTTGATATCATACCCAAACTCTTTAGCATATCGTTGAGCCATTGAATCTACTCCAACAGCACCACCACTTACTATCTCATCATCTTTCTTTAAATGTTGATCAAGAACAAACTTTAATTGCCCCCAGTTCTTAAATTCTCTTGAACCTACAACACCTATACGTTTTGCTAGTATCACTCTAGTCCTCTAATAATGGCGGAAGGTGCGGGGGTCGAACCCGCAAAGCATGTTTCAGCCCGACTGTTTAGCAAACAGTTTCCTAACCTCTCGGATACCTTCCACTGTACACGATACGAGGGTATGCTGTCAACCCTCTTCTTCTGCCTCTTCATGCAGCCGCCGCTCGGTGTCGATCAGCCGCCGCAGTTTCGACTCACTCATATTACCAAGGAGATACATCTGTTGTCCAACGACCTCACCGACACCATGACCATCTAAATCAGTATAGATGTAGATTTCAGTCACGAGTTTCTGCACAAATAACTTCTTATTTGATCGTTTCTTCACTACTGTTTTTTCCTTGCCTATAGCCTCTAAATCGGGGGGAGCCAAACCACCATCCGGCATTTCAATATCAATAGAGTTTATCATCTTACGGATGGCATCATCATCTAACATTGGCTCACCCTCTATTTCTTCCATATATCACTGATATGACAGTCCACTTTTATAGGAACTGACTTGATTAACTCTTGGCCCGACTTGACCATAGATTCCTCGACTACTTCTTTAACACTCTCGGCTTGGTTTTTGCGGGTCAAGACAACTATCTCGTCATGGACCTGAATTATCATGTCAGCACTAAAGCCATATGTTCGAAGATCATTATGTAGATTGAGCATCGCCAATTTGGTGATATCAGCATTGGTTCCCTGAATAGGTGAGTTGGCTCCCTGTCGTTTAATGGCTCCTACTACCTTGTCATACTCTTGCCCCGCTGCTGGTCTATTAAAGAAGCGTTTCCGGCCAAGCATGGTGGTGCTGTAGCCCTGCCGGTAGGCTAAGTTTCCCGAGTTTATCAGGAAGTCAGTAGCCACCTTGTAGGTATTCTTGTAGCGATTCATTGCCATATTTACTTTTCCAAAGGATAAGGATTCCTTTGGGGATTTACCAGCATTCAGCATATCCATTAACTTATATGGTCCCATACCATATGAGATACCAAAGTTAATAGTCTTAGCCATAAACCGCTCTTCATCTGTTACCTGATCCACCGGAATGTTGAACATGAAGGCAGCGGTCGATTTGTGAGGATCGTCGCCTGTATTGAAAGCCTTGATGAATACAGGGTCTTTTGACATTTCCGCTAGAATTCTAAGTTCAATATTTGCAAAGTCAGCAACCACGATAGAGTGATCAGGAGAACTGATACACTCCCTGAATTCCTTTGGAATTTGCTGCATATTCGGCTCTTTACAGGAGAATCTACCTGTTTCAGTTCCTAACTGCTGGAAGTCTGGATGTATTCTCCCTGTAAATGGATGTATTTTGTCTAGAAAGGATTCTCCATACGAAGTTAATACCTTCTGTAGACCACGATATACAAGTAGTTCTTTTGCTGCTGGGTGGTTGACTAGAGATAGTTCTCGTTCGTTGGTTGCTTCTAGATTTACACCAATATGAGAAAATGCTTCTATGATTTGCTTAGGACTATTTAGATTTATGGAATCCCTAGTAAACATGCCAATTTGCTCGGTTACAGGAACGTCATCAAAGAGAAGTTCATGCATCTTTAGTCTGGATGCTTCATGTCTTTCTCTATATTCAACAACCTTGCCCCGCCACTTTTTAACATCGACTGGAACACCGATAAGTTCCATATCAGCCACAACAGGAGCCAGTTCAAACTCAATCTCGGCTATTCGTTCCATGCCTAGTTCTTTGAGTTTCTTCTTCTGCTGGTTGGCAATACCGAAGAGGATTTCCACGTCTCGGGCGGCGTAGCCGATCTGTTCATCAGAGAATGCTTCCATAGGCTTCATCTCTAAGAAACTTGTCTGCGCCCGTTTATCCAGAATTACATCCATGTACTTCTGTGCTAGGACAGCAAGGCTAGTATTATGCCCGCTGGATAAGATAAGGTTCTCGGCAAGCATTGTATCAAAGATGTTATTAGTTCTTGCTCCTAATTCATGCAAGAAGAACTTTGTATCAAACTTGGCATTCTGGAATAACTTCTGCCACTTATTGGAAACTAGAAAAGGCACCAAAGGTTTTAGATCAACCCTTGATGCATCTATCACATAGTTATCTCCACTAGGAAACCCTATCTGACAAAGAAGAATTCTTGAATCAATAGGATTTAATCCGGTAGTTTCTACGTCAACTGAAAATTCATTGTATTTACTAAATTCGGAAACTACGGCTTCTAAATTATTCTCAACAAAAATATTACTCAATTAATACTCCTTACGTTTCAACGCTCTTAGTTGCAGATAGTATTTTTCTTCAATCTCGCGTTGTTCCTGAGAATATCGTGCAAAATGAGTTTTTATCTTTCTTTGAAATTCTAGGGCTAATATAGCTTGGTCTTTTTTAACAATAAAGAAAGGAAGTAATATTTCTATGATATCTGCTGCTTTATTTCCATACTCCTGCCATTTATAAATTTTGCGGTTTCCTAAATGATGCTCTTTTTTAGATTCATTAACTAGATTTCCGCCTAATTTATTCTGTATAAAATACAATGGTTCAGGATTTACCTGACTAGCAGATATACGTAAATAATACCTGCCATTAGTTTTCGAAATACCTATAGACCCTTCACCATCAAAGAATCCTGTAATATAGGCATAACTTTCCCAAGGGGTAAGACTGGAAACCATAATTGTAGGCTTCTTCTCGATAGTGAGTAAATCCACTGAACCTGCTCCATAACCAACTGTTGAAATAAAGTCTCGCCACCGGGCGATTCTGCTAAAGTGCTTATATCCAATTTCTCTTCTGTAGTTCGTAGTTCACTATAATTCAAGACCATAGCATTCTCTCCGAACCTCTTTTGAATTGAGTCCATTGTTGCCTCTCCAACAGTTGCGTCATAATCAGGCAATAGGACTATTTTCTTGTCCGCTAAAAGTAGCGCGTTATGTTTGGTCAGGCTTGTACCACCAAGAACGGCAGCAGGATAACCCCACTGTCTCAGGGTTAGCCAATCGAACTGGCCTTCGGCTAGGAAGATAATTGGAGAATGTCGAACCTCATAGAAACCATGAATAGGCTTAGGTAGCGTTGCTCCTAAGTACTTAGGCTTGGTGTTTGTTACAGTTCGACCAATAATAAAGTCACACTGACTCTCTTCCGTCAAGTTAGGGATTGTGATCCTCTGTGACATTTGTTCAAAATTATTCTTAGTGATAAGACCGGCTTCCATAGCCAGTTTCATCTCCCATGCTGTCTGTAGGTTTAATACAGCACCATCGGAGAATCCTATCTTATACTTCTTTATTGTATCTAGTGATAGTCCTCTAGATTTAAGATAATTTATAGCCCCCGGAGTTTGAAGTAGAAAATCATGATAATCAGAAGCAACATCATATAGGAACTTAAATGTATGAGTAGTATTTTTAACCTTGATAACTTGTGATCTGTCTCGTTTAGCGGATTTGAAGTCAACTCCGACATATTCAAGTGCCTCTTTCTCTGTCATTCCCTTATAAGTTTCTAGGAATATGACAGCATCACCCCAAGCCTGACAACCAAAACAGTAATAGGTTTCGTTAGGATAAACCGTGAAACTTGCTTCATTGTCCCCAGTATGAAGCATACAGGTGGCAACCTTACGGCCACCACCACTTTCTTTTACTTCAATATCACATTCTTCAAGTACCTGAACTAGTGTTTTCGCCATTTACTCCCACCAGTTACCATTGTCATCCTTCGCTAAATCTTCTAGTTCCCATAAAGGAACATATTGTTCAATGATATCAATAAGTTCCCAAGAGCCTAGTTCGCCAAGAGTTTGACGAACTTTTTCTTCCATATCAGATTCGCTTATTTCTGTACCAGCGGCATCAATTAACATCTTTGGGTTAGTCATCCTTACTAAACATTCACACTTCATATCAAGATTCTTACGATCACAATTAGCGTCTGCGTGCATATGCAAACCCTCAACACAAGGGGCACAGACGAACACAACTGCCATAACTACTCCTTATACAAATGCAATGGATGGAACCTCAACTTCCATATCAATATGTGGCTTCAAATCTTCGGGTATTTCACAAACACCATCAGGACAATCGAGAGAGTTCTGTTCCGTAACTCTAGCCTCATGGGCTATATTATCATGAACAATTCTCTTCGCTTCCGCGAGCGGGATAACCTCTAGAGGCTCCTGTCCACGGCTTCCTGCCCGGTAGAATGTCGTACCTTTGACCGTTGGTAAATACTCTAGCCATAAGTCACTCAATGATTCAACATCGTAGTTTTCTGGCAGGTTGATAGTTTTCGAAGTCGCATTGTCGATATGCTTCTGACTGATCTTCTGCATTTCGAAGTGCCACTCAGGAGAAATATCGTATGCACCTTCAAGTACGCTTAAATCTTTGCCTTGTTCTTCTAGTTCGGCCCACAAAGGATTGATAACCAGTTCCTTATCCATGACTCTAGAACCATCAGATGTAGGCTTATAGAATCGTCTCCAATAGGCGGCAGAGAAGATAGGTTCGATACCCGTAGATACATCACTCACCATTCCCGTAGTGCCCGTGGGGGCAATAGTCAATAGAGCGCAATTTCTGATGCCATGTTCCTTTATACGGTTCTGTATATTCTCAGGGATCGCTCGCTGGACAAAACCTGATTGTAAGAATTCTTGCTGATAAGCCGGGAACGGTCCTTTCTCAATAGCAAGATCAATAGATGCTTCATATGATTCCTCTTTTATAAATTTCATTAGTCTATCAGTAAACTCTAGTGCGGCAGTAGAGGAATAGCGATATCCCATATTGATTAACATTGTATGTAGACCCATGATACCAAGACCAATGCGTCTAAGATTATTGCAGTTATTACGAATTTCTGCTAGTGGGTACTCATTTACTGAAAGGACATTATCAAGAAAACGAACAGCAACCCGGATAGAACTCCTAAGCTGATCCCAATCAAAAATGCTATCCCCACGAATAAACCTTGGAAGAACCAATGCGCCGAGGTCGCAACAGCCGTATTCTTCAAGCCATATTTCTCCACAAGGATTAGTGCTAACAAGAGGCTTATGATACCAAATATTAGACTCCCGATTGGCAAGATCGCCATTCAATACTCCCGGTTCTCCGCTCTTCCAAGCGTTGTAAACAATCTTTTCCCAAAGGTCTTTTGCATTAGCAGTACCATGAGAACTTCCACCCCATTGAAGATCAAAACCTTCTCCATCCTTAACCTTTTGAACAAAGGTTCTTGAATCTACCTTCTTATCAATAATGACAGATACGTTAGCATTTGTTAATGCTCCACCTTGTAGTTTTGCATCAATAAACTCAGGCATATCAGGATGTGTCAGGTTTAGATCAAGCATAAGAGCCATTCTTCTTGCCCCACCTGAGACTAACTCATTACCCACACCATTGATCATATTCATCAATGATACTGCGCCTGTTGCTACTCCCCCGGTTCCTCCGATCTTCGATCCTCGTGGACGAATAGGGGAACAATTAATACCAACACCGCCGCCCATACCAGAAACAACAATAACATCAGATAGAGTCTTTCCCCAACCCTCACGACTGTCAGCAGTTGGTACCACAAAACAATTAAGTAACTGAGCGCGAGGTCTGCCTGAGCCATACCATATTCTGCCCCCCGGCATAAATCTATTCGTTGCTATCTCTTCATAAAACGCTTCTTCATGTTTCTGAGCCACATCTCCATCTTCCGCTGATGATACGTGTCTCGCTAATCTCCTGCTGGCATTGTCCCACGATTCGTTGGGATGGATCGTATACCTATCCTCAAATATTTCCTTGGACAATCCTTTCGGCTCATATATGCTGCTCGCTGTCAATAGAATCTTCTCCTTTATTCTTCATTTCCTCATCTACAAAATTCCAGAAGTGCGAGCATTTATATATGTCACCACCGAGTTGATAGCTACAAAGATACGGAAGGAAAACGCCTTCCCGCTTGGCTATCGGTGCCCGAATATTCTTCCAGCATGGACGCTGGAACTTGCATGGAATAAACGTGGAACTAGTTGCTCTTGACTCTACGAAGTCAGTAGTGATGCTCTGTGCCCTGTAATCCGCATTCAATGAGACAATTTCAAGATTTTGAGGTCTGTTGTCTTGGGTATTTCCATTGATGTGTCTTACATCTTCATCTGGAGTTAAACTCCTGCCTATTGTTTTCTCAACCACTAATATCTGTTCTGGCACATACCCTGCACCGAATGCTTTGGGGTGTCCGGGTTTGTACTCTAGAACAAAGTAATCATAAATTTTCTTGGGTCGGGACAATGTATTAACCTCCGTTGGGTTCCTCTTGTGGGGCTTCATTCTGCCACGATTTGAGGACGATTTTCAAGTTGACACGGGCTGGTCCCGTTTGGTATAGTTTCCTTACACGGCGAAGTGGTTGGCTGCTCTGAGTACTCTGTTATGCTCTGAGCATACTTAGTTTACTCTATGTATGTATAGTTCTTCTCTTCTTTTTGCTACTTTTTCTTCTCTTCTAAATTGGAGGTCAAATGTTTTTATCTTGGGGTTCCCGAAGCAAATGTTGCTATGCTCCAATTCGGATGGGATCAAAGAAACTAAAAAATTCCACAAAGACAGTCAAAATCTTTATTTGCTGTAAATGTGGCAAGAAAGATGTAGATACTGTAGAGTATACCACACCAGAGGGTCCAGCGGCAAGGAGCCACTTCGCTCAGATTGACACGGAGGACGCTGATCTGGTAGAGTAGGTATATAAGGAGGGCTGAACATGCGAAAGCTATTAGCCGCGCTCGTACTCATGGTATTGACTACCGCCGCAACAGCGGCGGGCACTACCGAACCAATTAAACCCGTACCACAGGAGTTATTCAAACCAGTAGAAATAGTTGATTATGGTAAATATCTTAATTTGCCTGTAGTTAGGCATGTTCCACATATAGTATTTGTTAAACCTAAACTGAAACCTAAACCACCTATTCAGCCCGCATTTAAACATGATTCTGAAGTATCGTGGTATGGTCCCGGTTTTTATGGTAGACGAACTGCTTGTGGATTGAAATATACTACCAAACTACTAGGAGTTGCACACAAAACATTACCTTGTGGTACTCTGGTAACATTCAAGTATATGGGAAAGCCTATCACTGTCCCTGTTATTGATCGTGGCCCTTATGTTAGGGGCCGTCAATGGGATTTGAGTGGTGGTCTTTGTGTCGCTCTAAAACATTGTTTTACTGGACCTATTGAATATAGAATTGGAAAATGAGAAAATTACCAGCAGAAACCCCACCTAAATATTGTGTAAGATGCGGAGCAGGTATGATAAGTAACCAACCTGCCCCATATATTAATGGATATGATCCGTTAACACGAGAACCTACATATACTACCCCGAAGAAAAAAACATACTGCACAAAAAACGATTACCATCCTACATGGTTTCTAATTGAAGAAGAATGGTCAACAATATGAAAGTATTATACGAAGAAGGGTGGAAAGTCCCAGTTAAAGACTGGACAAACGGCGAAGCCGAAGGAAAGACTCTAGAGCAAGTTGGAAATCTTGCTGTGCTTCCGTTTGTCCAAAAGCATGTTGCTCTGATGCCTGACGCTCACGCGGGTTATGGTATGCCTATCGGTGGAGTACTATTCACTGATAATGTTGTTGTACCTTATGCTATTGGTGTTGATATTGGCTGTGGTGTTCAAATTGCCCGAACCAACTTAGTTTGGGGAGACAACTTTGACAAGTATAAGTTAAAGGCTGTTCTGAATCAAATTCAAAGAGACGTTCCTACAGGGTTCTCTCGACACAATAAACCACCTTTGGACGAAGATCGAGTATATCAAATTCTGTCAGCCAAAACCGATTTTGAGTATGCTTTGAACACTCCCGGCATGGAGGGTTGGCTTAATGCTGTTATGAATTCTATTGGTTCTCTTGGCGGTGGAAACCATTTCCTAGAAGCACAGAGAGACGACGATAATAGGGTTTACTTCATGCTGCATTCAGGTTCAAGAAACTTGGGCCAGCAGATTTGTAAGTACTACCACAAAGAGGCTCTACGTCTGAATAAGATGTGGAATTCTCCTTTACCTGATGATGAATTAGCCTACCTACCACGGGGAGTAGAAGAGTTTGATCAGTATTGGGCAGCAATGGAATTAGGCTTGGCTTGGGCTGAACTTAACCGTGAAACCATGATGGACAAGGTTAACTACGCTTTCCAGAAGCACGCCTCTGTTCATACGTTCGAAGTTTTAGGTGATGTTCACCACAACTTCGCCGCAGTTGAAAACCACTTTGGTAAGAATGGTATTGTACATAGAAAAGGTGCAGTACGCGCACGCGAGGATGAATTTGTTTTGATACCCGGTTCTATGGGTACAAACTCTTACATCGCTCGGGGTTTGGGCAACAAAGAGTCATTCCAAACCTGCCAGCACGGCGCTGGTCGAGCAGTAGGGCGCAAGGAAATGCAGCGCCAGATGGATTCTGACGAACTATTACAGGAGATGAGAAACCTTGATATCGAACTTTTTTCTAACGCCAAAGGAAACGCGGTTGTTGAAGAAGCGCCTCGCGCTTACAAAGATATCAATGTTGTTATGGAAAATAGCAACGACCTAATTGAGCCTATCACTAAGCTATATCCACTAGGAGTAGTTAAGGGATGAAACATTGGATACTTATAATCTGGAAAGATGGACGTAGAGAAGGTACATATACTTATGGAGAACCAGAGGTTCTAAAAGAAACTGTTCGATTTTTAATTAGTAGAAGCGGTACTTGGAGGTACATACCCCTATCCGAAATATTAGGTTGGGAAACACAACTATGATTGAAGCATATGGTGATATTTGGGATCATATAGATGATTATGATGGTATCGTTATTACCACTAACGGTGCTGTTAAAAAGAACGGAGAAGCCGTTATGGGTAGAGGTATAGCACTAGAAGCTAAAAACCGCTATCCTTGGCTAGCAGACACACTTGGTAATATATTGTCCCGTGAAGGAAACCACGTTTGGGAATTTTGCCAAGTACCTGCTTTTGTTCGTGGAACTAACTATGATCAGTGTTTATTTAGTTTTCCCGTTAAACCCGATATTGGACCTAAGGGAGAACCGGGATGGAGAGCCAAAGCGCAGCCCGGTTTAATAGTTAGGTCTGCTGTTGAACTTACTAAGCAAATTGAT
>Ga0307503_10000213_pt1 | contig 15452 bp, 16 predicted proteins | sample 17_S_MG_FD_194514 | JGI IMG/M metagenome (GOLD analysis project Ga0307503, IMG submission 194514) | Soil microbial communities from Populus trichocarpa stands in riparian zone in the Pacific Northwest, United States - 17_S | ecosystem: Environmental > Terrestrial > Soil > Riparian zone > Trees... | reverse complement strand
GCACGACCCGGGGGCCGTTCTCCTGCACGTAGGCAAGGAAGTCCCGGTAGCCCTGCGTCTTGTCGAGCTTCTCCGCCCAGACGGCGAAGTCCTGGGACAGCTTGACCAGCCCATTCCCCACCGGCTGATTGAACGGCGTCAATGCCAGGAAGATATTGATCAGGCCCTGCGCGAGGTTCTGACCGATGTCGTACATGTTCTGCAACGCCGGCGCCGCGGTCTTGTCGACGTAGCCGAAGAACCGCTGCCACACCGGATTCCCGAAGGCGTTCACCGCCTCGACCGCGATGTTGCCCAGCGTGGTGGCGACCTTGGAGATGAACGATTCGACGCTGGGCAGGTACTTCAGCAGCACGGAGATCGCCGTCTCCAGCTGGGGCAGCAGCGGCTCCGCCGCGGCCGCCTGCAACTGGCCCAACTCGTCCTTCAACCCGAAAATGAACCGCGCGAAGTGCTGCTGCGCCGGCGACAACTGGGCCATCTTCGCGTTCAGCGTGTCCAGCGCCGACCCGCCCGCGGTCGCGGTCTTGTCCCACGCCGCCGCCTGCGCCCGCTGAGCAGCCGTGACCGCCTGCGACGCCTGAGCGAGTTGGTACTGCGCATCCTGCGCCTGCCGCGCCTGCGCCCGGCGAGCATCAGCGACCTGCGCCTGCGCCTTAGCGACCCGATCTTGAGCGTCGGCGATCCGCTGCTGCGACCGGTACTCCGTCTGCCGCTGCTGCTCTTCCTCGCGGGCCAACTTCTCCCGCGCGGTGCCCACGGCCCGGTCCGCGTCGGCGATCCGCTTACGCGCCGCAATGACCTGGTCGTCGGCCTCGACCCCGTCTTTGGCGTACTTCGCCTGCTGGTCCGCGAGCTCCTTGTGCTTGACCTTCAACTCTTCGATCCGCACGGTCTGCTCGTTGTAGGCGTCCTCCGCCTGCCGCAACTCGATCGCCGTCGCACGCGGGTTCGTACGCAGTTTGTTCAGCGCTTCGAGGGCCTGCATCTGCGCGGTGACCGCGACCGACTGGTCCTGCTGATTCCGCTTGAGCTGGACGTCCAACTCAGCCATGGAATTCTTGGCGTCCTCGATCGCCTGCGTGAGCGCTTTGCGCACATCAAGGGCGTTTTGCTCCGCGTCGGTGAGATCGCGCTGCGCAGCACGGACCTGCCGGGCCGCTTCCGTCTCGTCGATCGCGGCCTGCCTGCGGGCGTCGGACACATCCCGCTCGGCGGCAGCCACCCCCTTCACAGCATCGGCGACACGGCGGGCCGCGTCCTCCGCCGCCTGCGAGGTCGTACGGCGAGTGTTGGCCAGCGCCTGCTCGGCCGAGCGGACCTGGTCCGTGCTGGACGCCACCGACCGGTTCGCGTCGTCGAACGACTTGGTGCTCTTCGCGGTCGCGTTGGAGTAGGTGTTCAGCGCCTTGACCGCGGCGGACACACCGGAGATGGCCAGCGCGAACACGCCGATGCCGGTGCCGGCGCCGATCGCCATCGTGCCGATCGCGCCGATCGCCCCCGCCGCCGCCGCCGCGGCCGGCACCAGCACGGTGCCCAGCGACGCGCCCAGCAGGATCAGCGCCTCCAGCCGCGACAGCGAGAAGTTCGCGCTGCCACCGATCCCCTCGGTCGACTGCGCTGCGCCCTCCGCCGCCGTGGTGATCTGCCCCAACTCGGCGGCCGCCGCCCGCGCGTTCGTACGGATGTCCGCCCGCACGGTGCGCCGGTCAAGCCCGTCCAGGGCGTCCTTGATCGCCTTGATCTCCGCGTACGCGGCGCCCGCATCGACGTCGACACCGATGCGCTTGGACTGAAGCTCCTCCATGCGGGCCCGCAGACCGGCGAGGGTACGCTCCGCGTCGGAGGTGTCCGCCCCGACCTTGATCTCGGGGGTCTTCCCGATCGCGGCGGCCAGCGACTGCGACATCCGCTGCCCGAACGCCGAGCCGGCCAACTCGCCGCCGTCACCGGCACGCCGGACTGCCTCATCGGTGAACGTCTGAAGATCCCGCAGCTCCTTCGCCGCCTCCTCGGCGTTGAAGAAACCGATCTCCTTGTTCTTCCCGCTCGCCGAATTCCGCAGGTCCTCCAGCCGCTTACGGAAATCGTCGATCGCCCGGTCGAAAGTCTCCCGGTCAAGGTCGATCCCGATGCGCTGCGTCGACAGGTCCTTCATGTCCTGCCGGACCTGCGCCAGCCGCTTGTCCCACTTACGCAGGTCAACATCCGGCTGCGGCTCCGGCAGCTTCTGCCACGCCTTGGTCAGCGCCTTCTTGGCCTCGGCCTCGTACGCCCCCGCGTAGTCCCGGCCACCCTTCGCGCCTTTGCCCTTGGCCTGCCGATTGGCGTCGTCGAGGCCTTTCGCCACACTCGCAGCCAGGTCTTTGTCGGCCTGCGCCGCCATATCACGGACCTGACTGCGGAACGCTTGCTCAATTCCTAGCATCGACGGGACGACGGTCAAGAACGCCGTGCCCGCTGAATACGTCTTACCGGCCATTCCTTGCCTCCTCTCGGAATCGGGAGACAAGGAACGCCCTTTATTGGTTACGTGGTGGCGAGGTATTCCTCAAGGAGTTGGTCGTGCTTGAGGATGTTGCAGCGCAGATGCGTCAAGTGAAGGTTGGATGGATCGTTTGTGCCCCCTCGCGATCGGGGGACTTTATGGTCAACGGATGGGCACTTCGGGTGGGGGCGCGTAGCGTCATGTCCACACCTTCGCTGCACAGACGGCAGTTGGTACCGTCGCGGGCCGCAAGTTGCTGGACGGAGATCCCGTACTTCTTCAGGTCCTGGCGGCAGCGGCGACACTGGAGAATGTCGAATCTCTGCCTGCGCGTCTTCCCCTCAATCTTGCCGACCGGCAATACGGCGAAGCAGTGGACGCAATAGGCCCGCTGCGGCAGGTCACCGTTATGAGCGAACCAGTACGCCCGGCAGGAAGAGTCACAGAACTCTCGGTACCCGTTCGCCTTGAATGGCTCATTGCAGGACAGGCACGTTTCCCGCTTCTCGGACCACTTGTAGGTAAAGGGCTTCGTCTCGCCGGTTCTCTTTTTCTGTGAATTATGGCTGCCGCATAAGCCGTTCCGCCGTGCTGCGTCCCCGCACGGATTTACGGAACAGCGCGGCTTGCAGCCGTCGGAGCAGTAGTACGGGTAGACCTTGCCATTCCGCCGGACATGGCTGGCGCACCCTGTTCTGCGGCATGGCCGGGTTGCCTCGGGTGACACAGCGAGCGGGCTGCGGCGATATCCCTCACGCTTCCACCGGCGGACGGCCTCCTCCCGGCAGCCAGGGCATCGGATGGAGATGGCGCCGGTCGGGCCGGGCTGAAACACGGCCGGGCAATCGCGACACTTCACCGGTGCCCGGCCTGCGGATCGACGTTCCTGCGTGAGGCGGCTGGTCTGGGCGCGGCTATCGGCGAGGGCTTTGGCGTACGCGCATTCCGGGTGGCGTTTCCGGCTGCGGTGAGCGTCTGAAGGTAGCGGCTGGCCGCAGCCTTCGCATGGTCGGGGCAGGAGGGTAGCCTGTGCCACGGTCGAACTCCCATTGGTTCGGCACGGAGGGCCCGGGCTAGGTGGTTGCACACCGTATCCCGGGCTTCTTCGTGCCAATCTTACTAGGTATCGAACAGGTGGCCTAAGCGCTTACTTCTGCGGCACGTCGCCGGGTGCTCTACCGGTCGGCTGGCCGTTCTCGTCGACGTACCCGAACACCCGGGCGACCGTGTACTGGTGCTTGCTGCGCGCCCGCCGCTGACGCACCCGGTGCAGCGCGGTCTGCGGCCGCGGCATCGGCTCGACCTTCCGCCGGCGAGCACCGCGGCCCATCGCCTGCGCGACGATCAGCTCACCGAGCCGGTCGACCGCATACGACAGCAACTCGACCTCGGCGGTGTACTCGCTGTACTTGCGGCTGTTCTCCGACCGCTGGCCGCGGCCGTCGTGCTCGTGCTCGAGGTAGATCTCCGCCAGTTCCTCGTCCATGGCGAAGGCCTCGCTCACGTGCGAGTTGCGCCGCAGCCCGTCGAGCAGGTTCAGCAGCCGCCGCCATCGGCGGCTCTGCCACTCGGCGGTCAGGTCCAGGTGGTGGACCTCCCACAGGTCCTGCTCGGCGGCGGCCCGGTACTCCTTCTTCGACAGCATCGACGCCAGCCGCAGGTGCTCACGGTCGTCGTGGCACAGCCCGTGGTGCACCCGCCACGCCCGGAGCAACTCCCGCATCTGGCTGACCGAAAGACGCTCGATCACGTCGACGTCCGCCCGGGCGGTGGGGCCGAACCACTTCATGAAGCTCGGCGGCCAGCCCAACGCCTCCAGCAGGTCGATCCACGCGGGCCCGGCGGCCGGCGCGAACGCCACGACCCGGCCGCCGGCCAGCACGGTGAACGGCTGGTCGGGCCGTTCACCGTCGAGCTCGTCGAGCACCCCGGCCGGCCGCGTGGTCATCACGCGCCCCGGCTACGTGTCTTTGCCGAGGAGGGCGGCGAGGACGCCCTTGCCCTCCGACAGGTCAATCTTGTAGTGCTCGTGCCAGCGGCCGAACAGCGCGTTCAGCTTCCAGCCGGGCATGTCCGTGCCGGTCCACCGGTCGATTACGCACGGCGGCGGTGGGCCATCGGGCCACATGGCAGCCTCATGCTCCGCCTCAGGGGTGCCGGGGGCGGCCGGCTCTGGGGTCAGGCCGTTGCGCTCGCGGCACAGCTGGATCTCGAACTCGGTCGGGTCGTCGATCGGCTCGTCGGCGTCGACCAGGCATGTCCGCATCAGCAGGAAGGGGTTGGCCGACAGTTCGAGCGCTTGTTTCCAATCGGTGTCGCGCGGATCTTGCAACTCGTATGTGACGCCGTTGAGCAGGAACGTGAACGGCCTCGTGGGCAGTTTCGCGCCCGGCATGGCCTGGGCCTTGGTCAGCGAGTCCAGGTCGAGTACGACGCCCGGCCCGGCCTTGCGGACGATCTGCTTCGCTGCGGTCTTCTTCGCCGCGGTGGCCTTCGCCGGCCGGCGCCGCGTGGTGGTCGTGGTCATCAGTTCGCGTCCTTCCGGTCGCCGCCGGTCCACCGGTCGCTGCCGGTGTGCCCGGCCGTCTCCGCCTCTCGCACGATCTGCCGCAGCCGTTCCGGGTCGATGGTGGTGTCCCGGAAGTCGAGGTGGTAGGTGACGGCCTGGGCGGCGCGGTGCATCTCACGGATGGTGGTGGCGACCAGGTCGAGCACCCACGACCGCGCCGCCGTGGAGTCGGCGGGGCTGCTGGGGTTGTACTCGCCGACGGCCTCGTCGTCGCGCAGGTTCAGCTCGACGTAGAGCGTCTCGACGCGGTCGTCGGCGCCGGTGTACGTGCTGGTGATCCGCAGGAAGGGCGGGGTGTAGGTTTCCTCGTCGGTGACCTCCTCCTCGACCTGCTCGGTGGTGATCTGTTCGTTGGTGTCGGTCATGAGCGGGTGGGCTCCTCGTCTTGGATGGGTTGGGTCAGCTCGCCGAGCTGGCCTGCTTGCCGGTGTTGGACCCGCCGCCGCTGCTGCCGCCGGACGCCTTGACGGCGGGCTGCTCGGTGAAGCCGTCGTAGGTGGCCGCGACTTCGGTGGCCGGGGTGGTGACGGTGCGGGTGAGCGGCGGACCGTCCTTCTGCTCCTTGACGAAGGTGCGGGGCGGGTAGTCCTTCTTCTTGTTGTTGGTGCTGCCGGCCATCGGGTCTGCCTTCCGTACAGGTGGGTGGGCGTGCGGGTGTGAACTGTGGCAGGGGGCCGGGGCGCGGCGCGCCCACCCGGAACACCGGCCCCGGCCCCGGCATGCGAAAGCGCGGCCCGCCACCGGTCTGGGGGCGCCCGCGCTCGGTGATCGTCGGAGGATCAGGGCAGGTTCGGAATGGACATATCGGTCAGAAGCGCCTTCCAGCCGGGTCCACCCCAGAACCATTTATGGGAATACCCCAATGTGCTATCCTCTTTCCCCATCCACGTCATTGGATATGAAATGCCCGTCTCGTCCTCGTTGTACCCTTGGGAACCGAAATCCGCGACCTGGGCGCGGGGCATCAGCCGGCCGAAGTAGATCTCCGCGCCGTTGTCGTCGTGGTCCAGGAAAATCCCGAGCACGCGGTAGTAGCGCAGTTTCGGGGTGGTGGGCTTGGCGACCTGGACCTCACCGGTGGTGGCGTTGGCCTTGATTGCGGTGATGTCGGCGCCAGTGGTCAAGCCCAAGGTCAAGGCTTTCGTTTCTTGGGCGGTGCAGGTCATGCTGATCGCGTCCTTGGTGACGTCCGACCGGGTGGTCTCGGTCGAGCCGAACGAGGACGTCTCGACCTTGTCGGTGGATCGGTCGTAGGTGACGCCGTCGGTGGAGAACCAGCCGACGTCGGTCCAGTCCGCCGGGTCCAGCGTCAGCAGCGTCGCCGAGCTGGACGACGTCAGCGCCGTCGGCGGGGTGACGTCCATCTCGGCGACGAAGATGCTCCCGTCTTTGGCCCGCCGGATGAGTTCGTTCTTCTTGTCTCGAATGTCGGCGTAAGTGCCAGCCATGGTGACTCGCCCCTTTCAAGGTCGAGGCAGGGTGTTGCCCCGTCCAGGCGGGGCGATTGGGAAGGCGGGTGGGCCTCCGCCAGGCCGGGCCTGGGGACTTCAAAGGGAGGGGTCAGGCGACGCGGACCATGCGGGTCTCGAGGAAGAACGTCGCGCCCCAGTGGCGTACCGAGTCCGAGTCGCCCCACGGCAACTCGCGGAACATCAGGTCGCAGCCGACCAGGTCGATCGACGGGTGCGGTGGTGGTTTCCCGAGCAGCAGGTTCGCCACCGCTGACGCGCTGGGAGCGCCGGTGAGTTCGTCGGCGGCGAGGTAGGCCAGGTCGACGATGGGGAAGTCGATCAGGTGCGTGCGCGGGCCGCCGGTCCGCACGATCCGCAGGAACGGCAGGTGCGTTTCCAGGTCTTCGGGGGTCTCGGAGCCGACGTGGTCGGCGCCGCCCAGCTGCGACGCGAAGACGCCGGCGAGAAGCCGCTCGATGTTCGGGAAGTCACGCACCGGGTCGGTCACCGCAGCCTCCCCTCAGCCGCTACGCGCCGTTGCGGATCTGCGCGGCCCGTTGCGCCCGCTTGCGCAGCCCGGTGCCGGTCGCGACGAACCGGCCGCGCGCGCCGCGCGGGTGCAGGTTCGGGTTGAACGGCGTCCGTTTCGTTTTGGCGGCGGCGCGGGCCAGCCCGAGCGGGGAGGTGCCGTTGAGGAAGTCGAGTGTCCGGCCGAGGATCCGCTGTTTGCCGCCGCGGCCCCATTCGACGGCGGCCGCGTGCCCGGAGGAGTTCAGCAGCTTGCACGCGGCCCGCCGCATCCCGGCGATCACCGCGTAGGTGTCGACGGCGCTGAACGACGACACGTAGTCGTAGGTGCGGACCGGGGAGATCTGGATCGCGTACGGCATCGCCCGCTGCACGACCAGCGAGTGCACCGCGGCCTTGACCGGCTCGCTGACGGCGATCTTCGCGATGCCGGCCCGGTTCAGCGCGAACTCGCAGATCAGCGTCGGCGAGGCGTAGACGACGGTCCGGTTGGTGCGTAGCTCGGTGGGCCCGCTGTAGATCCGCGCCACCGGCGATCACCTCCGTTCAGCCGGTCACGAGCTTGAGGACCACGACACAGCCGGACGGTCCCCAGTCCTGCACCCGGCCGACGACCTGGTACTGGTCGCCGCGTACCTCGATCAGGTCGGTCGGCTGGATTCCGCCGTCGACGATCTGGTCGACCTCGGTGACCGGCGGCCCGTAGAGGGTGCCGTCGGTGTCGACCTGGCCGCTGCCCAACCCCATCTCCGCCGACGGGCCGGGCGCGAACTGCCAGCCGCCGACCGGCCACCGCTGGGTCGCCCCGGCGGGGATGTTGCCGAACCCGTCGCGTTTGGGCTGCCGGACCACAACGACCGTTTCAGTACCAGCCACGATCCCCCCAGCCCCGACGCGCCCGGCACACCGGCGGCGCCAGGCCAGGAACGACCCGGATCGTGCCGATGCCCAGCCCGGCGATGCCGTCGGGCACGACCGGCGCCGCGGTGACCGCGGCCAGGTCGTAGTCGGTGACCACCAGCAGCCCGGCGGCCGCGGTCGTGTCGAAGGTCCGCGAGAACGGGCCGACCGTCTCCGCGCGCAACCCGTTGGGGTTCCTCAGCACACGCAGCACCATGTTCGCGACGGTCAGCGCGGCCACCTCGGCGGAGATCCGCCCGGCGGCCACGTCGGCGTCGACGTCCATGCCGGCCTGCCGGGCGCGTAGCCGCAGCAGCTCCGAGCCGGCCCGCACCAGGTGCCCGGTGAGGCCTTCCTGCGCGGCGGTCAGCGTCCCGTACTGCGCGGACACGTCCCCGACGGCGGCCAGCGGCAGCGGCCCGAGCAGCGCCCGCGCCCGCACGTAGTAGGTTTCCGGCTGGCCCGGCGCGGTGAACACGACCGTCCACATGCCGGCGCTGCCCGACGGCGTGTACACGTACGGGTAGTTTCCCGGCGTGGTGCCCGACTCCGGCACCACCTCACCGTCGATCACCGCGCCCTGGTAGGGGTCGAGGAAGCTGGTGGTCACCACCTGCCCCGGCTGTCCGCTGAAGGTCAGCTCGAAGGCCTCTCCCAGGTCCACGACTGCGCTCACACGGTCCTCCTGACTGTCGGGCCGCTGCTGCTGGCCGTGACCTGCGATGTGTTCCCGCTGGTCCGGACCACGGCGTCGCTGCGGCCGGTCCGGATCACCCGGTGCGGGTAGGCGATTTGCATCGCGGTCAGGACCGCGGTGACCGAGTCGGTCAGGCCGGCATCGTCGGTGACGACCCGGAACGTGACCGGGGACAGCACCACGCTGACCGAGTCGGTGAGCCCGACCAGGTCGGCGACCGTCCGGCCGATCACCGGGGTCAGGACCGCGGTCACCGAGTCGGCCAGGCCGACCGGGTCGGTGATCGACCGCGTGTACGCGATCCCGCCGCCGGCCGGCGTCAGGACCGCGCTGACCGAGTCGGTCAGCCCGACCAGGTCGTCCAGGAAGTACCCGACGTCGAACGCCTGCTCATCGGCGAGGTCGGTCAGGCCCACGTTGTCGGTGATCGTGCGCTGGTGCGCCGAGGTGCTCAGCTCGGCGATCACCGAGTCGGTCAGGCCCACGTCGTCGGTGCGCGTCGCCGACCGGGACTGGAGGACACCCGCGTCGGTGAGCCCGGCCGAGTCGGTGACCGTCCGGGCGATGACCGACCCGGCGACCAGGTCCACAACCACCGAGTCGGTCAGGCCCACGCTGTCGGTGCGTGTCGCCGACCGGCCCTGCGTGACGCCGGCGTCGGTGATCCCGGCGGTGTCGGTGAGGGTGCGGGTGTGCGCGGTGCCGCCGGTCAACTGGGTGGTCACTGAGTCGGTGAGCCCGACCGTGTCCGTGACGGCCTGCCCGTACCAGAGCCCGGCGATCACCGTGTCGGTCAGGCCCACGCTGTCGGTGCGCGTCGCCGTGCGGCCCTGGCTGATGCCGGCGTCGGTGATCCCGGCCGTGTCGGTGACGGTGCGGGTGTGCGCGGTGCCGCCGGTCAGCTGGGTGCTCACCGAGTCGGTCAGCCCGACCGCGTCCGTGACCGCCCGGCCGAGCCCGAGGCCGGTGGTCACCGTGTCGGTGAGCCCGACCAGGTCGGTTCGGGCCGCCGTCACCGTCCGGGCCTGGCCGGCATCCGATAGGCCGACCTGGTCGTCGACGGACCTCGCGAACGCGGACCCGCCGGCGTTCAGGCTCGTCGAGGCGTCATCGACCAGCCCGACCGCATCATCGACCGCGCGCACGAACCCGGCCGCCGTGCTGGCGGTGTCGGTGAGCCCGACCTGGTCGGTGACGGTCGCGGTGTACCCGGACGCGATCGCCGTGGCCGCCGCGTCGACCAACCCGACCTGGTCGTCGACCGTGCGCGCGAACCCGGCCGCCGTGGCGGCGGTGTCGGTGAGCCCGACCGTGTCGGTGGCCGTGCGCGCGAACGCGGTGGCGGCCGTGGCCGCGTCGGTCAGGCCGACCTGGTCGTCGACGGACCGCGCGAACACGGCCGCCGTGCTGGCAGCATCGGTGAGCCCGACCTGGTCGGAGACGGTCGCGGTGTACCCGGACGCGATCGCCGTGGCCGCAGAATCGACCAGGCCGACCTGGTCGTCGACGGTCCGCGCGAACGCGGCCGCCGTGCTGGCGGTGTCGACCAGCCCGACCTGGTCGTCGACGGTGCGCGCGAACGCGGCAGCCGTGCTGGTCGCGTCGGTGAGCCCGGCGGAGTCGTCGACGATATGCCCGAACCCGAGCGTGGTCGTGTCGGTGAGCCCGGCCGAGTCGGTGATCGCCTGGCCGTAGCCGATGCCGGCCGCCGCCGTGTCGGTGAGCCCGACCTGGTCGTCGACCGTGCGCGCGAACGCGGCCGCCGTGGCGGCGGTGTCGACCAGCCCCACCGGGTCGTCGACCGTGCGCGCGAACGCGGCCACGGTGGTGGCCGCGTCGCCCAGCCCCGCCGAGTCGGTGACCGTCTGCCCGTAGCCGATGCCGGCTGTCGCCGTGTCGGTGAGCCCGGCCGTGTCGGTGGTCGTGCGGGTGAACCCGGACGCCGCCGTAGCCGTGTCGGTGAGCCCGGCCGTGTCGGTGGTCGTGCGGGTGAACCCGGACGCCGCCGTAGCCGTGTCGGTCAGGCCGGCCGAGTCGTTCACCGTCGCGGTGAAGTTGGAACCGGACGCCGCGGTCTTGATCGCGACGGTGATCGCCGTGTAGGGCTGCGAGAACTGGCTGGTGAACGCTTTCGTCCCGGTGGACCCGGACGCGGACAGCTGCAATGTCGCACCCGAGCAGGACAGCGCGCCGCTGACGGCCGTGTCGTACTGCTCGGTCATGCCGGACGGCGGCGTGTACGTGCCGGCGCTGTTGCTGCCACCGGAGTTGGTGTGGCAGATCAGGAAGGAGTCGGTCTGCGTGGTGGTGACCGCCGGCGCGGTCGGGCTGGTCGTCGTGGCCCCGTTGGCGCCGGCTGGTGTGCCGTCGGTGACCGCGGTATCCACGCCCGACAGGACGTAGACGGCCAGGCATTTCTCCTCGTCCGCCAGGCCCGTCTCGCTGGCGGCTACGGTCACGTCACCGGTCGAGGTGACCTTGTAGTACCACGCCTTCGTGTGCGCGTTGCTGGTGCCGTTGTCGGCGGTCGCGAGCGAGGTCACGCCCGTCGAGGATCCGCCGACCGTCGGCGTCGACATGGCCGACAGGGTGAAGTAATTGTTCCCGTGAAAGATGATCAGCACGTCGCCGGACTGCGGCTGCCGAGCGCCGGTCAGCGTCCCCGAGATCGTGGCCGCCCCGGTGCCGTCAGTGACGACCAGGGGTGTTGTGCCGCGAATGGCAATCGTCACGGGTCACCCCGCTTCCCGTGGGGGCACATGGCCGTGGCTCAGCCGATCCGGATGTCGTAGCCGAAACTCCACTCGACCGGCACGTCCAGCAGCTCGATACCGGCGATGACCCACTGCTGCGGGGTCGGCGCCGACAGGCCGAACGTCGCGGCCCCGGCCGTGTTGACCAGCTGGTGGGCGTAGTAGTGGACGCCGTTGGACCCGCCGGACCCGTTGTAGATGCCGTCCTCGGTCGCCGAGCCCAGATAGGCCCGGGTCGCCGGGTCGGTCGACTGCACGTCGGAGGATGCCCACACCAGCATCGACTTCGCCCCGGTCGTCGTCAGCGACGCGCTCGGGGCGCCGGAGAACCCCTGCGCGGTCCCGGACACCGGCGTGGTCGCCAGCGCCGCGTTCAACCAGCGCGACACGGCGATCGAATGGGGGGCGCCGGTGCCGCTCGGCGTGGACGTGATCGTCATCGGGCCAGGGGAGGTGCCCACCTGCACCGCGTAGATGACGACGGAGCCGGCGAACCCGCCGGGCACCTTCGAGGCCTTCGCCGGACCGAAGCTCAGGCTGCCGCCGGTCGGGGTGCCCATGCTGACGGTGCCGTCGGAGCAGGCCCCGCAGACGACGATGACCTCCCCGTCGCCGGGAGTGAACGTCGGGGTCACCACCGGGTTCGTCCCGAAATCGGAAACGAGCATGGGGACGTCGGCGAGCTGCGACATGGCACCTCCTCAGAAAGGCGGGGGAATCGGGGTGCCGTCGTCGTATCGGTTGTTCGTCCACACGTTCCCGGGCCTGTACTGGTCGAAGTCCGTGACCGGCCCGTACTGGCCGCAAATCCCGGTAGTACCACGCTCGAAAACATTGCTCGTGTAAACGATGTCGTGGTTTTCCGGGCCAAATCCCGCCAAACCGCTACCGCCAAACGTGCAATAACTCAAGTTCGGGGTGGCACCAAGCTTGTTGTTGTTGACGGTGATGTCGTGAATGATTCCGAAATGGCCGAGCAGGTTGATGTCCCCTGTGCAGCCACCGTCCGGCGGATAAACGGGCGCATCACAAATCACGTAATTGTGGTCGAGGACCACGTGATTGTCGCCGCCCTCGGTCAGAAATCCTCCGAGGTGCCATTGCGCATCGACCGGGATGCCCTGGTCGTGCAGGTAGGAGTCCCGGATGATGCAGTCCGGGGTCAGGTCACCGCCGGAGGTCGGCCCGGACGCCTCGCACTGCACCGCGGTGACACCGCCGTGCACGTTGACCCGGGTCAGGGTCAGGTTGCCGCAGCAGATCGCGGCGAGCTGCACCTCGGTCGCGTCGACCTCCGAGTCGGTCACCGAGAACGACCACGCCCCGGCGCCGGACAGGTCGGTGTCCAGCCGGATCAACCCGGTCATCATGCTGTTGCGGATCACCAGGTTGGACGCGTGCACCGTCAGCCCGTCCGGGGCGCAGTTCACGGTCTTCGAGTCGATCACCATGTTGTTGGTGGTGATCAGGCACGGCCCGGTATACGTGGTGAGCGTCGTCCCGGCCGGCACCCCCGTCGTGGACGCGTCCGGCCACGTCGGGATCCGCCCCACCCGCACCTGAATGGCCCGCCGCCCGGCCTCCATGCTCAGCCCGGACTTCCCGACGGCCACCGCCACATGCCAGTCACCCGGCACACCGCCGGCGATCGAGTAGGCGAGCAGCGCCAGGATCGTCCAGCAGGTCGCCAGCAGCATCCGAAGGTTCGGATCGCCCGGCGGCTCGAGGCCCGGATCGGGGTCCGGTTCGTGGAAGAAGTCGCGCCAGGTCGCCATTCACCCCTCCCACCCTGCCGGGGTCTGCGGTCAGCCGCCGAGCCGGTCGGCCAGCTCGATCAGCTGGGCGCGTTTGAGGGCCGGGGCCTCCACGGCGTCGATCGGGTCGACCCGGTGCACGGTCGTCTCGGTGACGAAGGTCCGGTCGGCGCCGAGCGCCACCACGTAGTCGACCCACTTCTCGATGCCCGCGCCGTCGGACGGCCGGGCCGGGATCGGGTCCGGCTGCGGCCCGTAGTCCGGCTCGGGGCCGGCCGGGTTGAGTTCGGCGAACACCTCGTCGGTGAGGCCTGCGCTGTCGTGGCTCATGTCACTCCTCTATGACCCGCGCCCGCTCGGCATCGCGTATCGCGGTGCGGCGGACTCGGTGGCTGTCCACCGTTACCCGTAGTTCTTCGTCATGTACGACGCCGCCAACTCGCAGGTATCGAGCGGCTGCTTCGAGCAGGTCGGGGTCGTCGGCGAACTGACCCATCCCTAGGTTGCACAGAGGCCACGGGCCTTGACGGGTCGCCGTTCGAACAGACCGAAGTACTGCTCCAGCACGCCTTGCCCTGCGCTCGACATCTTGTGTCAGCGATGTTGATCTCTAAGTACCGAGCGACTTCCAGTTCCAAGTTACGGCCAGGCTGTCTGAGCTGGTCTTATTCACGGTCGTCAATACCGCGCGGCTGTAGGTGTTGGCGGTCGTGGTCGTCGCGTTCGTGGCCTGGTCGTTGACGATGACCACCGAGTTGATGGTGGAGTTGGTCGCCGTGCCGGCCGCCCACGTCGTCTTGTGGACGCTGTTCACGCCGAGACCCGCGCCGAGGTTGGCCGTCTGCGGGTACGACGAGTCGAAGGCCGCGTTCGAGCCGGAGATGTAGTCCGACGATGCGGCGAGCGACGCCGCGCCGGTGGAGGTCTTGCCCGCCGCGGTGCTAGCGGTGCCGAGCTTCATCCCGTTCGCGGCGGTCGGCGCGCTGGCCGACGCGGGCGCGATCGCGGCGATGATCTTCCCGGCGACGTAGAGGTCACCCGCGTCGGTGATCAAGTTGTGGAACGGGACCAGCTGCTTGAGCCGGCCGTCGCCGTCGAACAGTTCGGCGATGCCGTAGCCGACCAGGCCGACCCCGTCGGGGATCAGCGCGCGGGCGGCGTCGTGGGCGGCGTGAAGCGCGTCGAGGCGCTCGTCCGCCGGGGAAATCAGGTGCATGGATAAGCCCTTCGTGGTCAGGCGTTCAGCGGACAGCGCGCAGCGCGCAGGGGCTGGATGATCTGCGGGGGGACACGGACGGCCCGCGCGTCATGGCGGTGACGCGCGGGCCATTCCCCCCGGCGGATTGGGCGCTTACGCGCCGCCGCCGCGCCGGCCGCGGCGGGCGGCCGGCGCTTCACGGTCGGCGACGGCCTCCGCCCCGTCCCCGGCCTGTTCGCCGTCCTCCGGTAGGGCGGCGGGCGGCGTCGCTGCGCCGTCCCCGTCTGGCGGCTGCTCCGGCGGCGGCGGGTCCTGCTGCTCGACCGGCTCGGGTTCCGGACGGATGCCGTCGACCCACGCGTGAGCGCCGATCCCGGCGGCCGCCGGGCCGATCTGCGCGGCGGTGGAGCCCGCCGTGTAGATGCGGCCGTTGTTGTCGAACACCGTGGTTGCGAGTCTCGCCTCGCTCATGGTTGCCTCGTTTCCTTCCCGCTGGTCAGCCGTCGGCTCAGGCCAGAACGGTGGCGACCATGAGCATGCGGATGTTCTTGATCAGCGGCATGAGCGTCGCGCCGGCCTTGGACCAGACGCGCGGCGGGTCGCCCTCCCGCGTGGTGACCGCGACGATGCCGGGCGCCTGCTGGAAGGTCAGCTGCGGGTTGCTGCTGCCCATCAAAGCCAAGGCCTCGGCGGTGATGCCCCAGGCGGTGAAGCCCAGGTCGGACGGGTTCGGCGGCAGGAAGATGACCTTGTTCGCGGGGATGACCCGCGTGTTGACGCCCTCGACCTCGATCTGCGTGTCGTACGGCACGATCTGCGGGAATCGGTTGGTCGACATGATGCCGGCCAACTCCGTGTCGGTCGCGAACGGCTTGAGGATGTTCCCGCCGTAGCTCACGGCCTGGCGGACCTCGTTGGACGTCTCCAGGGCGGAGATCACGTCCTCGCCGCAGACCATGTAGCCCGGCCGTGTCCCGTTGAGGATGGCGTAGTACTGCATCCACGTGCGCAGGTTCTGAAGGGGCGTCGCGTTGGTCGCGTCGCTCCACAGCACGCCCGCCGTGACGTTGTTGTTGACGTCCAGGCCGAAGTCCGCCTCGAGGGTCAGCCC